>Ga0115567_10000951_pt1 | contig 28730 bp, 22 predicted proteins | sample COGITO_mtgs_1204_2_FD_88679 | JGI IMG/M metagenome (GOLD analysis project Ga0115567, IMG submission 88679) | Pelagic marine microbial communities from North Sea - COGITO_mtgs_120412 | ecosystem: Environmental > Aquatic > Marine > Epipelagic | place: Germany:Helgoland, sampling site Kabeltonne... | reverse complement strand
TGGATTGTCCCTCGGAGGAAAAAATGATCCGCATGGCCTTAGATGACATTTATCCACCTGTCATATTGAATTTCGATACACCCGAGCGCAGAGTCCACGTCTTTCACGGAGCTAACCTGGTCGAAATCGAAGAGCGATTATCTGCACTCGGCCTTGGCGCAAAGCGGGTCAATACAATGCCGGTCGAGCCCGCTGCACTTACAAAAGCGTGCAAGGAAGAGCGCGATTCAAATGCACGCGAAGCCCGCGTCCTCAAATGGCTACTGGTCATCAACGCTGCTATGTTCTGCCTGGAAATCACCGTCGGCATAGCCGCACAATCGACTGGATTGATTGCCGACTCTCTTGACATGTTTGCTGATGCTGCCGTCTACGGGGTTTCGCTGTTTGCCGTAGGCCGAAGCGTGCGTTTGAAACTTCGAGCGGCCCATATAGCAGGTTGGCTGCAGGTGCTCTTGGCGTTGGGCGCGCTGTCAGAGGTGCTTCGTAGATTTATCTTTGGCAGCGCGCCAGAATCAAGCTTAATGATGTCCTTTGGCCTAATTGCGCTGATTGCCAATGTTGCTTGCCTTATCTTGATCGCGAAGAACAGGGATGATGGTGCGCATATGAAAGCGAGCTGGATTTTTTCTGCAAACGACGTTATCGCCAACGTGGGTGTCATATTGGCAGGACTTCTGGTGGCGATAACAGGATCGAATTACCCTGATTTGATAATCGGACTGATAATTGCTGTCATCGTTCTAAACGGCGCGCGGCGCATTCTGAAAATCAACTAAGCATCGCTTTCCCATGGTACAAGAGCAGAAATTTACTCCAGCGCCTGGTATCGCGGCCCTCACGCCGTTATACGATACGGCCATATCACTGCTGACGCGTGAAAACACTTGGCGCGGTGAACTCATCGATCAACTCGCGCCAGTAACGGAGGATCGCATTTTGGATGTTGGCTGTGGCACAGGGTCACTCGCCATTAGAATCAAGAAAACAGCAAAAGAATGTGAGGTCCATGGCATTGACCCCGATGAAGCGGTGTTACAAAGAGCTGCTGGCAAGGCAAAACGCGCTGACGTAGAAATCTATTGTCACCATGGCTTTTTGACTGCGGATACGTCCAGCGAGCTCGGTAGTTTTTCCAAGGTAGTATCAAGTTTAGTTTTTCACCAGACAACGATAGAAAACAAGCGAGCTATTCTTACCCGCATTAAAACGCTTCTACGACCCAACGGTAGACTTTTTATTGCTGACTACGGAATGCAAAGAACCCCGATCATGCGAGCTCTTTTTCGCATTACTGTTCAAGCCCTCGACGGTGTCAAAGATACACAGCACAATGCCGACGGCTGCATGCCGTTGCTTTTAAAGGAAACAGGATTTTCCCAAGTGGAAGAGACAATAGTAATCCCAACACTCACCGGGTAAATTTCAATCTTTACTGCTAAGTGTAATGTCTAGAGTTTATTGAGAGTTATAATTACCCCAGTATTCGGAGTACGCGTTGGGCTCTAATAAACTGAAGCACTAAGAGGAGAACGCTGGAATGTCCCACGATCACCGCCATCTAGAAGCCGACTCGGGCGACAAAAGAGTCGCAATAGCAATCTGGGCAAATGGCCTGCTGACTGTCGCACAAATAGTCGGCGGCATTCTGTCGGGCAGCCTTGCGTTGATCGCCGATGCCATTCACAATTTCTCAGACATGGCGTCGCTCGTCATTGCCTTCGGCGCGCGCAAAATCGCTAGGCGACCCGCTGATGCAAAGATGACATTCGGCTATGGCAGGGTCGAGATCGTGGCGGCGCTCATCAACTATACCTCTCTCATTGTTATCGGGTTCTATCTCGTCTATGAGGGCGCGATGCGCTTTGCCGATCCACCGCAGATCGAGGGTTGGACGGTAGTAATCCTTGGTTGCGTAGCGCTCGTCGTCGACACTCTCACGGCACTTTTGACCTTTTCCATGCAGAAGGGCAGCATGAACATCCGGGCGCTGTTCCTGCACAACCTTAGTGATGCGCTAGCCTAAGTGGCTGTTATTGTCGGCGGCGTCCTGATCCTTAGCTACGACATTCGCTGGGTTGATCCGGCCATTACCATCGGGATCGCGGCCTACATCCTTTGGCTGGCATTTACCGAGATTGGCGGTCCCATCCGCACACTGATGCTGGGCAGCCCGCCGGGTATCGACGCCGACGCCGTCATTACCGCCGTAGAGAGCGTGGAGGGTGTGAAGGAGGTTCATCACGCGCATTTTTGGCAAATGCAGGAGCACCAGGCCGCGCTCGATACCCATGTGGTGATTGAGGATGCCCGCTGGGACGATCTGGACCGCATCAAGGAGGCGATCAAAGCCCGTCTCGACGATGAGTTCAGCATAGACCATTCGACGCTGGAATTCGAGCGCGAGGACAACAGGCACGAGGGTGCGGACCGATTTGGACACGGATGAAAGGAGAGAGATCATGTGGAAAGAGGTAGAGATTGAAGACGATAACGTGCTGGGCCTGGAATGCACCGGCAAGCTGTCAAAGAAAGATTTCGAGACGATGCACGACTGGCTAGACCGCAAGCTGTTTGGACGCGACAAACCGGCGCTGGTCATTTTCATGGGGGCGTTTGAGGGTTACGAGAATGCTTCGGCATTCTGGGCCGACATGAAGGTTGATACGCGTCACGGCGGCGACTTTTCAGGGGTCGCTCTGGTGGCTGATCAGGGGTGGATCAAATGGGGTACCAAGGCGGCGGATATCGTGACGGGGGCCAACCTGAAGTGGTTTGCGACCAAGGACCGGGACGCCGCTATCTCTTGGACGCGCGAGTTGAGTTGAAACAATGTGACCTACTACCCGATACTTAACCGCCCTCGGAATCGCGCTGGTTTTAAACATCTTTATTGCCGGCTACACGATGCCGCAACCGGTTGACGTTACCCAAAACGTCGTGATCAACGCTGGTCGACAGGAAATCTGGCAGCTTGCATTAGGGGGCCAACCCCGACCATGACGGCTTGACGATACTGAGCGACCCCAAGACACATTTGCAGGAATATGCTTCTTTTTGGAACTAGCCAATGTTTTTCGCCCGCCAGGTGATATCTCGGTGCCGTCGGGGCTGAAAATGGGTCGTTCTAAGAAGCCGTCTGACTCAAATAATTACTCAGCGGTCGCTTGCTTCTTCTTTCTGTACAAAATGCTCTAACACGTCCATTACTGAGACTATTCCAATCAGCTCTTGTTTGTTCAGAACTACAAGGTGATGGATGTTTTTCGAGACCATTAATTTCACCGCTCCCAGGAGTGTGACTTCTGGAGCTACCGTTGTGACAGGGTGCGAAAGTACCTCGTGTGCATAGACATCATCGCTTCGTTTTTGAGTCTTGTGCCAGCGAATGAGATCTGCCCCGCTGACAATGCCAATACAATGACCTCTAGTGTCGATAATGGGAACGCAATGTATATTCTCTTTGTCCATTATCCGCATTAGCTCGCGAACGCTATAGTCCAACTTAGCACAGACGACTATCTCGGTCATAATATTTTTGACGGTCACATCCATCTCTATATCTCCCCAATGACCTTCAAGCCGGTAATGTGGTGCGTATTTGCCGGTGATGGAAGCATCCGGCTTTCGTTCGCCGAGATGGCGACAGCGTCGCGGCGATCGCCGCTTTCCCTTCCGAGGTGAGCGTGGTTGTAAGGATCATGGTCCATAGGTTGGTTCATTCCATCAGTGTGGGCGATGTGACAGTTGGGCTCGGAAAATGACCCTATGCCTTTGGCCGCTTCAAAAAATTTCGATAGGCAGGTCTCCGTTTCTTCTCGGTTGGGGAAAGGCCCTACATTGCCACCTTCCCGGGTCAGGAAATACCAGCTGCCGTTGATACGATGGATACGGTGTGCCCGAAAACAGATCGAAGGACCGACCTCGCCTTTCCGGCGTGAGTGGAAATCATGGCTTGTGTCATCATCAGAATTACTCATATTGATTACTCCGGTTATACAGGCCACGGGGGCATCCACTCCCCGTGACCAAGCGATAAAGCAGAATCAGCTGGCATCAGTGTTAGGTGTCACGCCATCGCCGTTACCGTCCTTCCGGTGCAGAAGCTCGTACAGCACCGGTAACACGAACAACGTTAGCAACGTGGACGATATAATCCCGCCGATTACCACGGTGGCCAATGGCCGCTGCACTTCGGCACCGGTACCTGTGTTCAAAGCCATAGGCACAAAGCCGAGGCTGGCGACCAGAGCGGTCATTAGCACCGGTCTCAACCGGGTCAATGCGCCTTCCAGAACGGCTGTCAGCAGGTCGCCTTTCTGGTGCCACAAATCGCGAATGAAGGCCACCATTACAAGTCCGTTCAGTACGGCTACCCCTGAAAGAGCAATAAACCCCACGCCGGCGGAAATGGACAGCGGCATGTCTCGCAACCACAGCATCAGCACACCGCCGGTCAGCGCCAGCGGCACGCCACTGAAGATTATCAGGGCGTCTTTTAGCGAGCCAAAAGCCATTACCAACAGAGCGATGATGATCAGCAGTGTCACTGGCACCACTAACGCGAGACGCTGACTGGCGGACTGCAGCTGCTCGAAAGTGCCGCCGTAGTCCAGCCAGTAACCCGCAGGCAGATCCACCTCCTGATCAATGCTCTCCCGAATCTCGGCGACAAAGCTGCCCAGATCCCGGTCGCGAACGTTGGCTGTGACCACCACTCGACGCTTGCCGTTTTCGCGGCTGATCTGGTTGGGAGCCGGGGCCAGCTCGAGTTCCGCCACCTCGGATAGTGGCACATACTCACCATCGGGAAGGGGTACCGGTAGGTCGCCCAGATTATCGACATCGCGACGAATAGTCTCCGGCAGACGTACCACCATTTGGAAACGACGGTCACCTTCATAGATTAGGCCGGTACTTTCACCGCCGACGCCGGCGGCCACCAGATCCTGCAAGGCTTCCACCGATAGACCGTAGCGTGATAGTGCCATGCGCTTGGGGTGTACCGACAACATAGGCAGGCCCGTGACCTGCTCTACCCGCACATCGGCAGCGCCGTCTATCGACTGCACGACAGCCATTATTGCAGTGGCTGAATCCAACAACTGGCCGAGGTCGTCACCGAATACTTTGATGCCGAGGTCAGCCCGTACACCGGAAATGAGTTCGTTAAAGCGCATTTCGATGGGCTGGGTGAACTCGTATTTATTGCCGGGCAGTGGTTCCACCGCCTCCTGCAGCTCGGCGATCAGCGTTTCTCGCGATTTATCCGGGTTCGGCCACTGATCCCTCGGCTTAACGATGACATAGGTATCGGAAATGTTGGGAGGCATGGCATCCGTCGCTACTTCCGCGGTACCAGTGCGGGCGATCACCTTGTCCACCTCAGGAAACGTCTTGATGCGCTTTTCCAGCTGTGACTGCATCGCCAGTGCCTGTTCCAGGCCGGTGCCGGGCGCGCGCAGTGCCTGAATCGCTAAATCGCCCTCACTCAACTGGGGTACAAACTCGGTCCCCAGGGTGGTGGCCAGCCATAGGCAGACCGCCAGCAAAGTGGAAGCCCCGCCGAGCACCAGCCAGCGAAAGCGCAGGGCTGCCTCCAGTGCTGGCCGGTACAGGGATTTGGTGACGCGAATCACCCGATTTTCTTTTTCCTCAACCTTGCCGTTCATAAAGACGGCCACGGCGGCGGGTACGATAGTGAGAGAGAACACCATGGCCGCCAGCAGCGCCATCACCACGGTGGCGGCCATGGGGTGGAACATTTTCCCTTCCACACCGGTTAGGCTAAAGATCGGAATATACACCACAGTGATAATGGCAACGCCGAACAGCGCCGGACGAATTACCTCGGTAGTGGCCTCATAGACCAACTGCAGGCGCTCTTTCAGCGGCAGCCTTCCGCCCACGCCGCGCTGGGCCTCGGAAAGACGACGGATGCAATTTTCGACAATGATCACCGCGCCATCGACGATCAAACCGAAGTCCAGCGCCCCCAGGCTCATCAGGTTGGCCGATACCCCGGTGCGTACCATGCCGGTGATAGTGGCCAGCATAGCAAGGGGAATCACCGCCGCCGTTATCAGAGCCGCCCGCAGGTTGCCCAGCAGCAACAGCAGCACTACGATCACCAGCAGTGCGCCTTCCAGCAGGTTTTTCTGCACCGTGGCCATCGCGCGATCCACCAGTGCGGTGCGATCATAGACCATTTCCAGCTTGACACCATCCGGTAGCGAGGGGCGAATTTCCGCCAATCGCTCTCCGACAGCCTCCGCCACGCTGCGCGAGTTTTCTCCCATCAGCATCATGGCGGTGCCTAGCACGGTTTCCACGCCGTCGCGGGTGGCCGCGCCGGTGCGCAATTCCTTGCCGATGGCCACCTCCGCCACGTCTTGAACTTTCACCGGCGCACCGTCACGATTGGCGATCACCACCTGTTCGATATCGGCGATGGTTTGCAGTAAGCCCGGTGATCGCACCAGCAGCTGCTGGCCATTGCGCTCGATATAGCCGGCGCCGCGATTGTCGTTGTTGGCGCGCAGAGCATCACCCAACTGTTCGAGGCTGACGCTCAGCTCCAGCAATTTATCGGGGTAAGGGGTGACGTGGTACTGCTTGTCATAACCGCCGATGGTATTGATCTCTACAACCCCGGACACTTGGGCGATCTGTGGGCGGATAATCCAGTCCTGCACTTCGCGCAGTGCGGTGGCATCCCAAGGCTCGCCGTTTTCCCGGGTTGCGCCCGGTTCGGCGGAGACCGTATACATGTAGATCTCTCCCAAGCCGGTGGAAATGGGTCCCATTTTGGGCTCCAAGCCCGGCGGCAACACGCCCTTGATGGCCGCGAGGCGGGCGTTGATCCGATTGCGGGCAAAGTAGATGTCCGTGCCTTCCTCAAACACCACGGTGATCTGTGATAGACCATAGCGGGACAGGGAACGCGTGTAGGAAAGATTGGGCAAGCCGTAGAGCGCGGTTTCGACCGGAAAGGTTACCCTCTGCTCCACTTCCAGTGGTGAATAGCCCTCTGCCTCGGTATTGATTTGCACCTGGACGTTGGTGATATCCGGCACCGCATCGATAGGCAGGCGCTGGAAGCTCCAGACGCCCAGGCCCACCACCAACAGCACCAGGGATAACATAAGATAGCGCCGCTCTACTGAGAGGCGCACGATGGAATCAATCATAGTGACCTCCCTTAGTGGCTGTGGCTGGCGCCGGATTTTTCCAGATCGGCTTTGATCAGGTAGCTATTTTCCACCACGTACCGCTCACCGGAAGCGAGTCCGGACAGCACCTCAGTGACGTGGTCATCGCTACGGCCTAATTCCAGATGCCGGGCTTCGTAGGTTTGACCTTCCTGCACGAACACGACCGGTTCATCTTCGAATTGCTGCAAACCCCGGTTGTCCACCGCCAGCGGTACTTCAGCCGTCTCAATTACTACCTCGGCCGTCACCAACTGCCCGGGGACCAACAGACCCTCGCGGTTATCAATGGCTACCCGGGCTATCGTATAGGGAGCATTGCCTGGGCTCGGCAGCAGGTGCATGATATCGCCGCTGTAAGCTTTGCCGTCGATGCTGAATTCTGCGGTTTGCCCCACCCGAACCTGTTGGCGCTGTGCGGGAAAAATCTTCAGCTCCGCCCACAGGGTGTCGAGGTTGGCGATGGCGAACAGCGTTTGGCCATCCACTCGTTCACCGAGATTGAGATTGCGATGGGTTACCGTGCCCGCTATTGGCGCGTGCAGCGTGTAGGGCTGCAAGCTATCGTTGGATTCGATAATAGCCAGGGTGTCGCCAGCCTCGACTGTGTCGCCAAGACCTACCGTTACGCGCTTTACCTGGCCGGCAAAGCGCCCTGTAACTTGGGCAATCCGCTCGGGGTCGATATCCAGTCGGCCATAGCTGGTCAATGTGCGGGCCAGTGTCCCTGGGCCCGCCTGGCGAGTCTGCAATTCTGTCAGCTCAGCCATGTCGGCGGCAATGGTGGTGCGTCTCTCTCCGTCCTCTGCGTGCTCGTCGTGGCCTTCTTCCTCGTGGGTTTCCTTTTCTATTCCCTGAGTTTCGCTGGCTGATTTGTCTTCATTACCATGCTCATCCGTGTGCGCCTGTTTCGCGGCCAGTACCGTGCTTGTCATCAAACCTGACAGGCCTAGCAGGCCAGTAATGATCAATATAATATGTAGTCGTCTCATAATAAGTATTCCTCTTGTGTCAGCGGCTAGAGCCGCTGCCGGTGGCAGTCAAGGGCTGCGCGGTAAGCTGCTCTATCAAGGCTTGGTTGAGCAGCGCCGTGGTGGCGGCATCAACCCGATTGCGTCGCGCGGCGAGTAGTTCCCGTTGTGCCGTTACCCACTCCACGTAGCTGTAACGGCCCTTCTCATAGGCGGCGCGAGTCAATTCAAGCGCTTTGCGGCGGTCGGGAAGCTCCCGCTGTTGCATCGCTTCTACTGTCGTTACAGCCTGCTGGTGCAAGAGAAAGGCCTCATAGAGTCGCGCTCGTAGAACCAGCAAGGCGCTCTCGCGCCGGAATCCGACCTCATCCCTCGCCGCGCGGGCCGCCTGCACTTCGCCGCGATTGCGGCGACCGGAAAACAGTGGGATGGAGACGCCCGCCACAAGGGCGGAATCGCCTGTCTCTTCAAAATAGCGGGCACCTACCTGCCAACGCAGATCACTACGAGATTGGCTGCGGGCCAGTGCCAGCTCCGCTTCTCGCAGGCGCTCTTGGCTGGCAAATACCTGAATATCGGGATTCTCGCGAGCGCGTTCGAATAAACTGGCGAAACTATCCGGCGTACTGAAAGCAAACAGATCCCCCCGCAGTCTCTCGAAGTCTGCGGTCTCTCTGCCCAGCAAGGTGGCTAGCGCTACCAGGCTGCCATCGAAGGAGGCTTGCAGGCGATCCTGCTCCAGGCGTCTCTGAGTCAGCTCCGCCCGGGCGCGCAGAACTTCCGCCTGGGGAGTGGCGCCACGATTCGCTCGCTGTTTGACAATAGCGTGCGTGGACTCGGCCAGCGCTAAAGCGTCTGCAGCGACTTGCAGTTTTTCCTGGAGTGCCAAAGCGATGATAAAGCCGCGTGTGACATTCCCCAACAACGCGATGGCCTCAGCCCGGCGCTCCGCCTCGACCAGCCCATAGCGCCCGGAAATAACGCCTATGCGGGCCTGGCGTTTACCTCCCAGCTCGACAACGGATGACAACGAAAGCGTATATTCCGCCCCGTCGATGCCGTCGAATGGACCAGAACCGAGCACGTTTTCTGCTTCCAGACCCAGCTCGAGAGCTGGATTCTGGTCAGCCGTCAGGCGCTCGCCTTCCAGCCCTTTTAATCTGGGCGTAAAAACCTGCAGTCCAGGGTTGAGTTTCAAAGCCTCGGAGACGGCTTCCGGCAATGCCAGAGGTCGTGTTTGTGGCTCGGCGAGTAGTGCTGTAGGACTAACAATCAGACCCAACAGCAATAGAATGGCGCGACGCCCACGGCGCAGACGCCACAAAAAGTTGTGGTGATGCATAACATGATTCCTGTGAATTCAGAGGAAAAAATGTCCCCCGGTTAACGAGGGAGAAAAATTCGCAGGATCAGGCTATTGGAGGGCGTAAAGCAGTATCGAGGTGGGTGGAGGTATTTCCTGCGCTACCGCACGGAACGAAATGTCCCGCTGGAGAAACGGGAAGATTGGCAACGTGCATGGCCAACAGCAAGTGAGAACCATGACAATGGTTATCGTAACAGTCGTCTGGCGAGGACTGCGACTCGCTGCTGGCATGATCAGTGGGCGCATCACTAGTAGCGGGAGAAGGTTCATCAGAGGCGTGGTGAGTGTGATCCTGATGAATATCTCCCAGATGAAACGGCAATACATCCGAGGCAACCGACAGGGTTTGCACCACCATCAGTATTGCGAACAGTATTATTGCCCAGGGTTTTGACATCAGGTTACAACGCTTTCAGAACTTACTCACCTATATGGTATTTTGTGCGCCCATTGAATGTCAAGTTTGTGCTTCGTTGGACTTCATGGGGCTACTTGGGGTTGGGACTATTTCTAAGAGGGGCCACCTCTCTGCCAAGGTGGGTTATGCGTATGAACTACGACAGGTTTTTCAATGCATCACTGATGGCTTCTTCCGGCGGTTCATCGTAAATCACAGTGGTACTGGCTGACTTATGCCCAGCCTCTCAAGATTAGCGCCATGTGTTCCTGCAGAGTATTTGGGGAGTAGGGGCCACTTTTCTGGGTAACAAAGAGCGGGTCGGTGGGTTTGGCACTCGGGTCCTTGTCTAGCCGCACGGCCAGGTACACTGTCAAAGCGCCTCTCAGCGCCTCGTCCACAAGCGGCAGGTCCCGGGATTTCCCCGAGCGTTTTTTGATCGGCGGATAAAAACTCTTCGGGTCAACCTCTGCATCAGCTTTCGCTAGATCCACAATCTGCGCCACGACCTGGTCAAATTCTTCGACTGAAAAGCTCACAGTTTGACGCATATATTTGGGTGTTGATCGGCCCATAGCGTTGGCACCCTTGGTATACGCTGCCGGCAGTGTCATAACTTTATAGGGTATCTGACGACGTATCGATGTTTAGCCCAGTAGACACAGCTAAGCTATTGTTTTCGAAGTGGAATAAATTTTGTTTTGGCTCTGTGCGGAACACCTTTTCAGACTTTCCTGGGGTGGCAAATACCTACGTTCAGTCCAAAATATTCTCTCGACAGGCGCAAGACCTTCCAGTTCGGAAAGCGTTCGTAACCGAATTGAAGAATTTGTCCGTCAAAGTATTCCCGCTATATTGTCATCGATGAGGTAGTGACCGCGGTAAAGGCCTTTGTGCGAACTTAAGATTAAGTTGTCAGCGATATCCAACCCGAGATGACGCTCGACCCACAGCCGCTTTTCCGAATAGCTATGAGGGTTCATAACTGATGGAGCGCTCAGAATATATACACGGGTTGAAGATTGATCATGCAACCAGCGATAGGTGTCCAAGGCATCAGGGAGGGGTAATAGTCCGATATACATTCCTGGCTGGCTTTGCGGGTATTGCAGATCAGGGTGCAGCGCCTGTTGGCGAAGAAATCCCTCGTCGTAACCACAGAGGACGTGATCCATATCGACGTAGATGGTTGTGTGTTGTGGACTCAATATATATAAACCTTCCCACGTGTTCGGAACGTATATTACAAAAAGGGGTCCTAGGGATTTTGCCTCCAAATATTGCAAAAACCGCGGGAGGCCGCGCCAGCCGTGGCTTCTGGAGGCCCATTACTTATCGATTGACGGCCGGTAGCCTTCAATTGATGCCATTAAATCCTCAAGTTTTGGCAATTCACCTGTCGGTGCGAACGTGTATCTACCCCGGAGGTTGATATTCTCCCAGGCTACAGGTGAGGCCCGCTTTACTGTTTCCAAAGATATTGCATTGCCTTGATCCTCAAAGCTGTCCAGCAGATTACTGAGCACTTTTGAGTTGAAGTAGATGATGGCGTTTGCCACCAGTCTGGCACTTTCGTTCCAGATCTGGATCTCCTCGTCGCTATTGCCCCGGAATCGGTCGCCATTGACGTGGCTAATCGCCCGTCGCAGCTGGTGATAGGCTTCACCCCGATTCAACGCTCGCTGCACGTGATTTCTGAGGCTGGCGTCGTCAATGTAGTTCAGCAGATACTGGGCTTTCAGCAGCCGGTTATATTCGGTCAACGCCTCCAGTAACGGGTGAGTGTGCTTGTAGCCGGATAGTTTACGCACTAACCTGGCCTGGCTGGTCTTCCGCTGAGCCAAAGAGACGGCAATCCGCTGTATGGTGTCCCAGTGAGCCATGATGCGCTGCGTGTTGATCGGCTTGCGCAACGATATATTCACTTGCTGGTTCTTGTCTTCGGTGATGTTGAATAGTTCATTGATGACCCTGCCAACCTGGGCATATCGGGGTGCAAACCGATATCCGAACAGGTCGAGCAGGGCAAAGTTTACATGGTTTACTCCATGAGTGTCAGTTGAGAGCATGTCGGGGACAATTTCAGTACTGTTGTTCATCAACAGGTCAAAGATGTAATGGGACTCGTGTTCGTTGGCCCCGATTACCCGGGCATTGATGGCCATATGATTGGCATTCAGACTGACCGCGGACACGCCTTTGCTGGTTCCGAAGTATTTTGAGGAATACCGTGTGCGGAATGTCTCGCGTTTGGCTTCGAACTTCTGACCATCGGCACTGGCGTGCAGACTATCTTCCTGAATGTTGTAGTGCTTGAAAATACTCAGTTGCGTGGTCGCGTTGTTGATGCGGTCATTGGACGCATTCAGGGTTTCCAACCGAAGGTAGTTTGCTTGGATTGTGCTGAGTTGTTCATAGGTGCGGTCAGATATTTGCGCGATGCCATAGATGCCCTGATTAGTGGCATTGGCAATCAATATCGCCAGCAGGTCCACTTCGTACTGACGGCTTTTCGAGTTCATGCCCAGCACATGTTGGAAGTCATCAATGAACCCGGTGTCCCGGTCCACTACGCGCAAAACATCGGTGATGCTGACCGCTTTCATTTGCTGGAAGAACGGGTTATTCACCAGGTGTTTCTTGCTGGCTGTAGGCAACCGCCAGTGATGTTTGCCATCTTTCGGCCTCAGAATGACGTCCCTGTTATCTGAACACTCCAGATAGTGGCTGACGTCGTGCAACCGAAGCGTCAGCTCATCCGCCATCCGTGGTATCAGACGTTTCGGATCCTCGCTGATATTGGGTTGCTGAGTGCTATCAACCAAGGCCTGCTTCTGGTTTTTCCAGATCTCTGGCTTCACCAGATCATCTTCTAGCGCCCGATATCGAATGACTTCCGGCAGCGTCAACTGGCCGTTCAACCGGTTGGGTATCTGCAGATACAAAAACCATTCATACCTGGATTTGTCTATACTGCCATCGGGTTTCGACAGCAATGGCCGTGTGGCTTTCGGTAGTAAGCGCTGATCAATGCAGGTATCGCCGAGCATACTACCGGCGATCAAATCCCATCGAGCTTGGTCCAGGGCCCAGGCTAACCGCCGTGTTTTGTCAGTACCGTCAAAACGCAGGCAGCAAAAGAGCGAACGCAACAGTCCGGTTCGCAATGCGGACTCCGTATCCAGGTGCTGCCAGAATGCCTCCTCCGCCGACTGTTTCTGATTACTCAGGTATCGGCAGACTGAGCTCAGGTCGCTGACATTGAGAAACTGGAATGCCCGTTGCTGTACAGCGTGAAACGACGTATTGGGGTCAATGCTGTCATCAACGAACAGGTGTAAGATATCAGCAGCTTTGCTCACATTGCGAGCGGCCTTTTGCCAATCCCGGTAGACCCGTTCCTGGGCCATTTGACGGGCACGTTGCTTCATTTGTCGGAGGTGATGTATAAACCCTTCCGCAATACGATACAGGGCCTGCTGGTGCCGCGACTGCAGATAGCACAGCAAGTACAGGCGCTGGTTAGCAAGCGATTGACGTTTAAGTTTGGCACCGTAATAGTCAACTCGTTCGGCATAGTGTTGCTGGTTTTTCTGAGAAAGAAAAAGTGACTCCAGTACAGTCGCCACATCATTCATCCACGGCTGAATATGGTGATACACGGCTATTTCTTTTTGCAACTCGGTGCCGGTAAAATTGCGGGCGCTCTGGCGTAGTTGCTGGAATGTAAACTGGCCTTCACCGGAAACCAGTGTGAGCAACATAGCTGATAGACCTTGGCTGCAAGCGGCGTCGATCTGGTCATACAATCGCTTCTGGTGCTGGCCAATAACCTGACTGACGATCTTCTGCAGCGTACTATAGGCGGGAATTGCGATTTTCTGGCGAGCCAAATATTCGATCGCAGCGTCAAAGAGTGCTCGGGGCTCCACCCAGCTTTCAGCACAGGTACACAAGTGCTCAACAAGCTGTGGCTGATGTCTTTTATCGTTCCAGTTGCTGACGCCGACGATCGATAGAACACGCGCATAGATGCGGGATTTTTGGTCAGGTTTCAGGCCAAAACGCCTGAACGTAAGGTCCCTATAGTGAAATCGGGCTATGAATGCCAAGTCGTCCTGCATTGACTTGTACCTTGGGTTAAGCAGGACCGGTTTGCATTTGAAGTAGCCCAGCAAAGCAATCGCCACACAACGATATTTGCGTTGCCTTATTCTCGATATCTCCGCTAGTTCTTTGTCATTCAGCGTAAAGTAGAATCGCTGGTATGACTCATTGAAGGATGGGACGCCGTATAGATCCTCGACCTCGGCAGCAGTGAGGATGGATAGCCGCTTGTTTCTGCTCATTCTTTGACCTAAAGGTCGAAGAAGATACCGAATTTCTCAGCGCATTAGAAACTAATAGCCCCCTGCAGGCCACGGATGGCGGGGCCTCCGGCGGTTTTTGCAATATTTGGAGGCAAAATCCCTAGGACCCCTAAAGCCTGGGAGTTGATACAGGTGGCATTCCCGGGTTTTCCGGCTGGCGGTGCGGTGAAACGTCCATAGACGCTTCACCTTCAATTTCGGACATCTTGTGGTGGAAGCGACACGCCGGGAGCTCGATTCATCGGTCAGGTTCATCGTGGTTTGACAGCTGTTGCCTGCCCTGGGTCGGCAGTTTCTCCACCAGGTCGCGCAGCTCTTCCCGATCGTGACGCAGATAGTCAGCCGTCGTGGTGATGTTTTCGTGGCCCATCAACTGGCGTAACTGTGTCAAAGAGGCGTTGATCTTCAGCAAGTTTTTGGCAAACGTCCGACGCAGATCGTGCGGCGCCACCATGGGAATCCCGGCCTGTTTGCGCCGATGCTGCAGGATGTAATACACCCCGTTGCCGCTGAGTGCCCGATCGTGCTGGACGTGTTTAGGGCCTTTCCCGCCGGTCCAGATAATCCGGTTGAAGAGAGGGCCAGGCTCCAGGCCCCGGTACTGCACGATCCAGTGATCCAGGTGCACCCGTTGGGGTTCCGTGAGATCCACCGTCCGTTCTTTGTTGCCCTTCCCTATCACTTTCAACTGCCCGGCTTCCCTGTGGTAATCGGACAGGAAAAGACCGGACGCTTCTGCCCGACGCAGGCCACTGCCCATCATAACCGTGAACAGGGCCGCATCGCGTGCTCCGGTCGCCGTGGCGTCGCTGACACACACTCGCATCAGGGCCATGGCCGCATCGTCATCCAAAGGGCGATACGACGTTTCTTTGAAGCCCCGCGGCGCTTTGACGGCCTGGATCGACATGAATTGGTGGGCCGTGATCATCTCTTTCTCGAACGCGCAGCGCATCACCCCTTTGACGGCAGCCAGCAGGGTCTTCACCGTCCGCGGGGATCGTGTTTTCGGCCGCTCGGTCAGACGCGGTCGCGCTTTCGTTCCCCCTGCGGTTGCCGGCAGGTCCGAAATGGACAAGGGGTCTTCCCGGTCGGCATCGGATAACGAGCCACCCACCAGTCCGCAAAGATCCCCCGGAGCGGTCTTGGCATAGACATCGATCAGGTAGTCCACATGCTGCTTTCTCAAATGCTGCCAGGGCAGCGTATCGGCCGTATTGACCCCCTTGCTGATGATCTTGGCAAACTGATTGAGATAGGAGTACATTGTTCGTCGACTGCTTTCCGAATGGAGCGTGAGCAGGTACGCCTGTAAGGGGCTCAGAGCCTGCGCGCGATCACCTGTCACCTCAGCCGATACGGCCGCAGTTTGTTTAAATCCCTCCTGGGCCAGGATCAGTTCGCCGGCCAGGTGCTGGCGCTCATTCTCGGGCGTTTCGCTGCTCATCGCCAATCTCCGCTTATCGTTGTTTCCAGCAAACCAAGGCCAGCGCTGCTAGTTTCACTCCTTAACTAGTATAAACCACCATTTACACAAGTAAATAGAGATAGGAAGGGACGGTCTATTCTGTCTTTACCGGATGATAAATACCGTATATCGTACACCGTATTTCTTGAAGCAATAGATGGTATTCAGCAATACTCTCTTCCATAACAGCGCCCCTGGTAGCACTGAAAATGCAGGCTGAACACGGATGCAACCTGGCTAAAACGAGATAGGAAGGTTTACGGTATGGCGAAAAAGCTACTGTCACGCGAAATGGTGTTCGAGGCCTGCGATACGCTCGCTGCCCAAAGCATTCAACCCAACACCAACAACGTCTACGCGCTGCTGGGCAAGGGCTCGATGACCACCATCTCCCGTTACCTCCAGGAATGGCGCGACGATCAATCCCTCGCCGTTCAATCGGACGACGGCATCCCCATCCCCGATGACATGGTGCGGGCCGTCAATCGCCTCACCGGGATCGCTTGGCGCGGCGCGATGAAGCAGGCCCGTGCAATAAGTCAGCGCGATAATGCCCACTACGTGCAACACATCGACCTCCTCAAGACTGATATCGAGGGCGCGGCCGCTCTGACCGACACCATGGCCAGTGAGCGCGACGAGCTGGCTGACACCCTGCTGGTCAGGACACAAGAACGGGATGACAGGCAGGCCGAAACACGAGCACTCAAACTGGAGCTGCAAACGACACGGGAACTGGCGCGGGAAGCCAATCACCGATCCGATCTGGCTGAGCAAAGCACCGAAAAGGCTGAAGCGGCGCGGGCGAAACTGGAAGAGGACAATGCGGTCCTGGTCAAAGCGGTTCAGGAGCACGCGATCGAAAAACGGGCGCTGGAGCAGACTCTGGCCGAGACCAAGGCCGAAGCCGGCACGCTGTCCGGCACCATCGAGCTTTTGAAGAGTGACAAGACTCACCTGGAGAAAGATGTGACCCGCTTACAGTCGGAACTCGACCGCGCAGCAGCAGATCGGAAGCTGGTAGAACTGGAAGCCGGCACCCTGAAGGTGGATCTTGCCAAAAGTCAGGCCTCCGGAGAAGCCAGCCGGTCAGCTCTGGAAGCCCTTGAGCGTCGGATTCAGACATTGACCGAGGATTTCGAAGCGCGGAACGAGACCATCGGTGCCCTGAAACAGGAGCTGACTCATGCGAACGCCCATAGCAATGAGCTGCAGGCCACGCTGTCAGCCGCTACCGAGGAAATGAGCGCCCTGAAGGATCAGCTGATTGAAGCTGAGACTCGCACTGAAGAGCTTTCAAGCGCGCTGAACGAAGCTAGGATTGGTTAGAGATTATTAGACGACAATTAAGTTGGCCGGTCCGCGACAACTAGCTTGGCCGGTTGATCTGGTAGGTTCAGACACTGATCTCAGCAGGAGAATCCAGTGTCTGGTAAGCACATTACAGATCAACAGGTCAGGTTATATATGGATGAACGCAAGCAGGGTCGCCTCCAGAAGGCGGCGGCCGCCAAGGCATCTCTTTCTGAACGGTCAGCCCGGCGCATTGATAAGGGTGAGTTGACTCCAGCGCCCCAACCAAAGCGGAACTACCGCACCCGCAAAGGCCCTCTGGCCGGTGTTTGGCACGAGGAATTGGTACCCCTACTGGAGGGCGATTCTGAACTTCTGCCAGCGACGCTCCTCGACTATCTCTGCGACAATTACCCTGATCGCTTTGACAATACGATCCAGCGGACCCTGCAACGACGGATCAAAGCTTGGAAGATCCAGCATGGCCCCGCCAGGGAGGTCATGTTCCGCCAGCTCCATCCGTAATTGCTCGCGGTATTCTTGCAAATCGCAGTGCGGATCGGATCCGTTCTTGTCGGCGGGGCAATTGGCGTCGGCTTCGTCCAATTGCATGGACCGGACTAAACTGCGCGACCTGCTGGACTAAGTTGTCCACGGAAGCCGCTATAGTCTTCCCAGGATGCTGGGATTTTGCCCAACTGGAAGGTAGATAGCAGTAGCTTTATACGATTGGTATTTTTCTGCAAATCAAGCGGGGCCAGGCTTGACCGGTATCGACCCAGTGAGTAATCATGGGTCTTCTGTTCCGCATTTCTCGTTTGTTAGCCACAGCTGTCTTAGTAACTAATCGACCGACCTGCGCCAGCGCCCGAACCGAACTCACCTTGGGTTGCTAGGCCGAACATGAAAATTAAAACAATTATCAAAATACCCAGTGCATACCAGTTCTCACGCGACTTAAACCTCGGTCCATCAGGGAGCTTCTTCTTATTACGTTTTCGCCTTCTTATGTTTCCCATTTACTTGCTCTCAATTGATTCAGTTGAATCGAGAACTTTAACGTAGAAAAGAAGAAAAAGAAGAGCGCCATCGCACATATTAACTATCGTGAGAACAAGTCTATCAAGCACCGTATAAGTAACCATGCCTGATAGAAGAATAACCAGTATGTCTGCTGCGATCGCGGCCAGAAATAGTTTCGCTGAGATACTAAATTTCATAAGTATCATTAGATAGGCGATGATATGTACAGAAAATAGTGTGTAAGCGAAACTCTGGGGAAGAACAAAAACTGGCGGTGTAGGCGACGAAAAGAGAACTTCTATTATCTCTTCTCTATAAAAGGTTTCATAAAGATAAGGCGCAAAAAAGTAGACGGTATACCCGGCCATTGAGACAAGGGTCAAGTACCTGAGAACTGTTATCGACTTCAACTCATAATTCAAGATACTAGCTTCCGATTGGGCAGAAATTCTGCTCTCTTTGGGGCGAACACGATCCACTAGCGATACAGCGCAGCTTTTCTTCAACTTTGTCGGATAAAAGGTGCTCATAGAGATCCAGCATTAGCCGTGCTATTTCCTGCATCCTAGTGTTTTCACTAGGCAGTGGAATGTGAAAATTTGGCTGCCTGACTGGCGGCATAACTACAGGGATAGAAGGCGGTATGTATCTACCATTTGCTGTGTAGTACCCTGGACTCGTTTGCCCATATTTGCCCCCAGCTCCACCGTTGGTTCCACCACTACCAAAACCACGTCTCCCTCCAGGCCTAAGACCTCTTAGGCCGTCAGGATCGATATATGATAGTGGATTACCATCGACATATGCGTACATGTTCAGGCCACCGATCAACCCTATCGGATCAGACTGAATATACCGTCCCAGACTGGGGTCATAATCCCTAAAGTAGTTGTAGTGCAGCCCCGATTCCTCATCGAACTTGTGTCCCGGAAATCGAATATTCTGGTTTTGCAAAGCAACTGGTTCGCTTGTTTCACCGAACGGCCGCGCCCTGCCCTGCCAAACGACGTTCTCTGAGCTGTCTGTAACGACCTGAGGAGTACCAATATGATCACTGTGCACAAAGGACAATGTGGGCGCTACCGTGCCTACTACCGTGCCATTCAGATAAATATACTCAGAAATAATATTACCTGAGACAGCGTTGCTAATTGCCAGGAGCTGGCCCGACTGATTGTAGTGATAATGCTCATCAAGCAATGGAGAAATAGCTACTTTTCCGGTGCGTTGGCCCAGAGCGTTGTAGAGATAAGTGGCTGTAGGAATGCTGTCGATATCAAGTGAGTTGTATCGATTTGCATTGTTGTAAGTGAAGTCAAAGTGTGTCCCGTCTGGCTTGGTATCGGCTGTCGTATTACCCGCAACATCATACTGGAAGGTACGGACGGTTTGCGTTGAACCGTCATCAATGTTCACTTGGGACACTTGATTGCTGGTTGTGTCGTAGGTATATGTAGATGTTGTTGCCGGAGAAGTGCTATCCACTCGTTGGGTGCGATTCCCCACCCCATCATATTGATAGTCCAATTGGCCGTACTCACCAATGGCTTGTTCGATGCGATCTATCTTGTCGTACAGGAAAGCCTGGCTATAGGTGGAGTCACCCTCGTCATTCAGCGACAGTATATTGCCATTGGCATCGTACCCATAGGCAAGATCGAGTACAGTCGATGTGCCAATAGATTCAATATCAGTTATACGATAATCCTGATTGAATGACAGACTGTGAAGCACTCCGTTGCCGTAGGTGTAGCTGGTAACTGGGCCATACGGTAGATAAGCCACATTGCTGACAACTGATTGACTGGGAGAGGCTGCGTCTTCCCTGGTGGTGATGGCGGACACACGACCAAGACTATCGAGCACATAATCAACGATTCGGCCGCTAGGATAGACAATCCGCGTCAGGTTGTTTGACAAATCATATAGGTAATCAATGACATATTGCGCGGCTTCGATGGAGTAGTCTTTCTGAACAATGTTGCCTCTGTGATCGTAGATGAAATCAATGGAGCCACTTTCATCAGTTATCCCTGTCAGTTTGCCCTTCCCATAATTTCCCGCAAGGACACTATCGTAGGTATACGCAACGTTCTCTCCCGAGTTGCCGGGGTAGGTGATAGAGGTGAGTCTATTTAGTGCGTCATAGGTATACTGAGTCACTACGGACCGGGCGTCCGTTCGCTGGACACTGTTTCCCGCCTCGTCATACTCAAATGTTGTCGTGCCCGAATCGGGGCTCACGGTTGAGGTGAGGTTTCCAAATGCGTCGTAGTTGTATGTAGTTACCAGACCGCGCTGATCTGTGACGGTTCTCACGCGGTCTTGACCATCATAGGTGTATCCAACAGTATACGCGTCCGGATCAGTCTGGTCCTCCAACCGATTTAGCGCATCAAACGCCTGTGCCGTCGCATTAAATCGAGGATCAGTAATCGAAGTAACGTTCCCGTTACTGTCATAGTCAAAATGTGTGGTCTGTGAGATGGCGCCGATTTCGTCCATCAATCTGCTCAGCTCATCGTAATTCGCGGTCGTTATAAAAGTCAGGACCCCGCCCGCATCTTTTACTATTTCTTGCTTACGATTCCCTGCGGAATCAAGTACGTACTGCACTTGCTCTCCGATGCTATTCTGGATCCCTGTAAGGCGCTGAGCGTCATCGTATTCGAAATCAAGAAACGAACCGTCTGGTGCGGTAATTCGGGTAGTCTGCCCCACATCGTCGTAGTCGAATAACGTGATCGAATCGAGCGCGCCACTTCCCCCGGGGAATTTTACGTTCCACTCCTTAAGGCGACCTCTGGCATCGTAACTCAATTCCGTTTCGACCCCATTGGCATCAATTATCTTACCCGCCAAGCCTCGCGCATCATAATCTGTAAGTTGCACGACATGGCCGAGCGGATTGGTAATGGAAATGAGATTGTTGGCGCTGTCATAGGCGTAAGTGGTTACATCGTTGACGTCAATACGAGGCCCATCCATTGTCGCCACCAAGCCAGCACCGTTTGATCCCGATGGATGATACGTGTAAAGAACTGTCTTGTGAGTGGGCGCCGCCACTACGAAGTCCGTCACTAGCGCGAGCAGGAGTATTTTCAAAACTAAGAACGCGGGATTACACCTGCGTGAGGCAACAATCATCTGCCGGCGAGGGGTGATTTTGCAGTACTCAAACATAGTGCTGTCGCTCCATTATTACCCCTGGCTAGGGTGTAACCGGGGTTTCTTTTCGCTCTAGGAGGAGCCCATTGGCGTCGTACACAAAATCAATCACACGGTCAGGCTCGGTAATTTTGAGCGGCAAACGCAAATAGGCATGCCACTGTGTCATGATGGTTCTTTGCTCCGTCGTACCTTTGGCCTCAATACGCTGGACCTCCAGCCCCCGACTGTCATGGTCGAAGTCCGTTATATTGCCTTCCCAATCAGTGACCTCATCAATAAATCCATTCCCATCGTAGGTATAGCTTTTGTTCGCGGCGGCGCAATTAGTGGACGCATGACCCTCCACCTGTAATAGCTTTCTAATGCCGTTAATAACCGTATAGTGGTAAGTCGTTTGCTTACCGAGAGCATTGGTGACAGTGACACGTGGGTCACTGGGATCATCAATGTTTGTGTAGTCTATTGTTGTCGCATCGGCACCGTTGGCATGCTCAGAAGAGATAGCTCTCCCTGAGCTATCGTAGACCCACGTGGCGAAGCGTATGCCATTCTCATCAGTAATTCCGGTTAGCGACTGTGGGTTTGCTACATCTTCGTAGTGATATGTTTTCCTCGGATTATCGGCTGAATTTCCCGGCGTCTCGTCTGGATAGATCACGGCACTTAGCATGATAGGCGAGACAGAGTATTCGTATAGAATCTCTCTTCCATCAGGCAACGTAATCATCTGAATTTGGTTCTGCGCTAGATAAGCAAAAGAAATCGTATTTCCGAAGGTGTCTGTTATTCTATCAAGCGTTTTGTCATTCCCATCTCCACCGTTCACTGCAGCTAGATCGTGCGTAAGGGTTTGCGTGTACCCCGGGTGTGAGATGGATATCAGCCGACCTGCAAGGTCGTATTCTTCAACTACGTTGCTATCCAAGAGTAGTATCCAGCCAATCTCAGCACTCTGAGAATCGAGGACTGATTGCAGCTGTAACACAACACCTGGCTCTGATTCCCAGATACCATTGATCTCGTTGAATATATGCATACGACCATCTGCCCTGTATGCATACGCGACCGGATTTGGGAGACTTGATGCCGAATAATCTGAATCGTCGGTATATACAATCCGGTGATTGAAGTTGTGGCCCCATTTTTCGCCAAATGACCCCCGCTTGTCCTTATCAAAAAGTGCAGCGTAATAGCGGGTAAGTTCTAGTGAGGTGCCTACGTGCTGGTAGTCGACTTCCATTTGGAACTTATTGCCATTTGACACATTGACCGGATTACCCGCAACCGGGCATTCATCCGGCTGCCTCGGATCGGGAATTTCGTAATATGGGGTCGAGTAATAACTCCCTGTACAGACCGATTGAACGAGCAAACTCATCGTCGCTGAATTATAGGAAATATAGGAATAAGGGTTTCGGCATATGCCAAAACACTCACCGGTAACAGCGTTATTAGCAGCAGCTCGAAGTTCACCTAATGTATCTATATCGGAGGACATCTGTCCTTGGAAAGAGCAGTCTTTCGAACCGCCATACGGCCCGGCGGCAGATGAAGGAGGTGTGTAGTACATTTGAGCCGTCGAGATAGGGCTGAACGCCATCAGACACCCGAGGAAAGCTATTCTACGAGATGCTAGAATCGCCAAGCATGATTGGCGCCAATAACCGTGGGTGGCACTTGCTCCTGTGCTTAAGGAATCGCCCCACAACGCCTTCGCGCACAGAAGGCGCCGAAGCTCCGAACAGATAAACGATAGAATTGACTGTTTAGCCGACTGACATCCCCACTGGGCGGGAGTGCAAGCTGAAGCCATCGAATCCAGTTCTGACATAGGACGCCCCTTCTTTTCTGAGCTACCAAAAGCTCACTGCATTATCGATGCGAAATGACTATTTCGGCCCAGCGACATCGAAACGGTGTGCGCCTGTAAAACTACAGGCACTGCATGGAAAGAGGGGGTAGTTAGTGCTGACTGCCCTTGGCGAAACGTCCCTTTCTCACCTAGCGTAGCTATCGTTTTCTTCGTGCGTGGCGTAACTTCCTGTTAAGGTCAATCTAGTCTACGATTTCAGGGTACGCAAGAAAAAGTTTCCTTAATCGACACCAGAAGTATCGGGATCACATATCGAGGCAGCGGATTAATGAAGCCGGCATGAAGGACGGTGATCTGGGAAACGCTGCGGCCACCCTCGCGAGCTTAGCCAGGGCCTGCAATAGTCCCGCGATGCACGATGAATCAGATCTGGCCGCTTTCGCACGTTGGCCGTGAGGAAAAGAGACTTGGATCCCCGCGGAGCTAACACCCGTTCGTTTCTCAAACCTGCAGGTCCAGAGCCTCGTAGTCAATCACTTCCTCGTACCTGTCAGTCACCTCGCCTGTATCCTCGCTATAAAGGGTGTGCTCGTACGTGTAGACGTCGCCATCAACAGATTTTATTTTCTGAAGCCAGTAAAGCTGACCGTTCTGGAAGTATGTTTCTCGTCGCTGGACTCTCTCCGGCCATCGAATCCAGTTTCGGAGATACAACGAGCCGTCTTCCAATCGATGTGCTGTGTGTAGCCCCAATCTGTAGTAGGCCTCGAGTACATTCCCGTCAGGCAATATCAGGGTTTTTCCGGTGGTGCACACCTCGCCTCTAAATACGAGGTTGGGGTTGCTGGTGTAGCCAGTAACTGGATCATTCACATCGGTACACTTGCCGGCGGTGAACACGGGCTCAAGGTGAAAAATCTCATCAGACTCCAGTATGGCCATCAGGTTCTCATTCCCTTCGAAGCTTGAGGTCGTCAATGTGCAGACCTCTTTGTTGCCCCCACAGAAATAGCCTGGCGCTTTCCTCCACTCGGTGAAGAAGAATCCGTCGTTCGGTACCGCCTCAAATACCTCGTCGAAATGTATGTCCACAACTTCAACCATGCAACTGGCGCCGGGATCGCACTCTCGGGCGCCGGTCTCCGAAATGACCCTCCCCTCAATAGGGGCCACGATGGCGATTTTGCAACCTGATAATCCAACCACTGTACCGGCGACCAACAAGAGGGTTCTAGGTATGATCATGATTCTCTCCCGAGATGATTGTTTATCTCAGATAGCGGGGAACAATCCCCGTTCATCTGTTGCGTGACTAAACTCTGTGGATCCCTGTTACCTGCCCATTCGATCGATATTGATAGACTTCGGTCACACAGCCCCAAGACGCCACCCGTCGGCAAGTACAAATATCGTTTGCACACGCACTACGGTATCAACAAGGAATCTGTTGCGATTCCCATGTTCATGGGAGACAACATACTATTATGCATTTTCAAGTAGCGACTTTTGGATGCCGCGGGCTGGGCGGACCGCCACAGCAGATACCCAGGGTGTTAATGCGCCTCAGTTGGGAGTGCCAATCGCCTCAGTCGATGCGATTGAGAGGAATATTGATGCCGTTCGCTAAGTGAATCAGATTCCCTCTTGGGGTAAGTGGTTTTGAGAAACAGCGGCGGCAGGGATGTCCGGGGTACCCCCAAGATGTTCCAGATTACTGCCGAGTGCCTATCTCTACACAACCCACAATCGATGTTGGGCATCAGTTAAGATAGGCGCCTTCTTAACGAAGCTGCTATCGGAGCGACACCTATCAGAAAAAGCCAAATTGATGATGGCAATGCAACAGGAACTGGATTTGGAGACTCTGGGTTTGCATTGACGAACGCAAATCCAGAGTCTCGTGTGACGCCCGGAGCAAAACTCACTGGGACACTTAGACCAAAAGTAGATGTGCTCAGGAAGCTCGCAGTGCCGCCAGGGTCAGCGCGAGTAACTGCTTTCAGCTTTACGTATATACCAGCACTGTTCACGTCGAGCAGGATGTTGAGTTCGTCACTCTCCGAAACAGTATACGATGCACCACCAGAGGGGCTAGCGGACGCAGAATAATGTTTCTCGTGTGTGTTACCGACCCTGTAGGGCCCCGTAGAGCCAGGATTTCTAAACAGTTCTAGAATTAGAACTTCGAACGAACTACGAGCATCATAGTTAATGGCACCGTTGAAATCGAAGAGTGCAGAAACTGTCATTGGGTTTGATAGTGGATCCCACAAGTAGGCATCATGAACATTCGCATGAGCCTCAGTGAACCCATATGGTCGACCGTGACTACCAGTCTCTCCCGGAGCGGTGTCGACTTGAGCCCCGAGTTTCATATTCAACAGATCTGCGTAGGAAACATCTGAATTGCCATATTCAATTGGGGTAACCGGATCACCACAGCTAATTCGGTAAACAGGGACGGGGCCGGTTTCAGCAGAGTTTGCATTAAAGTCCTTCATGCATCCTGATGGACGCGTCTGATCAAGTGATACAGTTTGATAAACAAACGCTGCAGTGCTTTCATTCGAGACCAACGCAAGCCCGATAACGAAAAGGCAAACTAAGGGAGGGCTGGTTTCTTTGAAACTCATAGAAGTAACTAGCGGCATAAAGCAGATCCTCCGATATAAAGGAATTAACGATCCGTTCTGGCGGCACATCCATACCTACCAGTCTTATCAATCAAGTACGTTCTTTCCTATGTAATGTGGATGGTTATCATATGCTCTGGTGTGCCTGCCACGGCGTTTCACACCAATTACACTATTATCTGAAGATAACAATACCGAATGATTAGCGAATCCCATGTTCATGGGAGGCGACGTACTATTCTGATTTTATAGTTGGGAAATTCTGGGACGTCGCTGAGTGGGGCGCGCAGCAGCAGATACTCAGGGTGTTGATGCGCCTCAGTGGGATGAACGAATGCCCTCAGTCGGGGTGATCGACAGGAATATTGACGCTGTGCGCCAGATGAATGAGTTCTCCCCTTTTATGCACATTGGTTTTTAGAAACAGGGACTTGAGCTGGGTGATGATAGTCTCGGTACTGACATTGCGTATTTCGGCCATCTCGGAATTCGAGTGTCCCTTGATCACCAATTCGCAGATCGATGTCTCTGCTGGTGTAAGCCCAAACAGGTCCTCTACATGATCCAGATTTACCAGCTGTGGCCGGTCAGGGTCCACGATCACCACGAGGACGCCCTGGAAGCCGCCGCCCCGGGAACCCAAAGTGGAGTTGCGCAGCAGGGAAAGGTCGACGACGTACGGGTCCGTGCTATGCGCGCGAGACAGCCGCATACGGCAAGCCTTGATACTGTCGGGTTTTTCCTCTGTCAATCGGTCTATGGCGACACCCAGCAGCCCCTGGTCTTGGGCCTGGCTGGTAATGAGAGCACCCTTTGGTGAAATCGCTAGACTATCCCTTCGCTCCAGAATTTGGTCGGCCGAGGCGTTAGACAGCCACACCTGCCCATTCAGCCCTGTGATGATGACGCCGAGATGTAAGCGGTCGAGAACGTCCAGGGTGGCTTGGAACCGCTTATATAGGAGCACAAAGGGCCTGTTAACTTCGACCGCTTTGGCCACGTGTGGGAGCAGCGAGTTCCCCAAGTCTAGCCATTCCCGTGGGGGCGCCAAGCCCCGGAACTGTTCACCGTAATGGAGCGTAAAAAAATCAAAGTAGTGTGGCTGGCGATTCAGAGGAGAGGTTAGGCGGTGGTGAATCCCGTAGTCTTTGCGAAGCCAGGCTAGGAGTGGCTCCAGTTCTAACTGAGGCAGGCCTGCTCGTTCGTACATCGGCCCGACGACCATTTCCGAGATGAGCTCTTGCTCGGTCAAAAGCAGGGGTATTGCAGCGTATAGGTCCTGTTCGGACTGGATTTTGGCTATATTCTCATCCTTATCGAAAATATCGCATATGCGGCTGCTCATCCAGGTGGATTGCAGCTCCATATGGGTTGAATCGCCCTGAAACAGATTTGCGGCAACGGCTCCCGTCTCGGTAACAATATCGTCGAGAACCCCTTGCCAGTGCTCCGGGTCCGCCACGGTGTCGTAGATTCGTAATATTAGTTTGTCAGGGGAAGTCATAACCGTTTCTGACCATGGCCTTCACCGAGTATAGCGCCTTAGAGAGACGCGGCTATAAGCAGAGGTTCGCCGATGGGCTTTTTGCTCCGAGCCTTATCGATCGGTGTGGCGCGAAGATCCACCTGCAGTGCAGGCTTCAGGAGAGCCTCAAACTGCCCAGTGTTCTGATTCTCGGGATCCAGCCAGTCGCCGTATGCACTTTCCGGCAGCCACATAGGTACCGATTTACGGTGGATATCCTTCAAAGATGGGTGGCCCGGCAGAGTGATGATGGAGGCGGAATTTATGACCTCCCCCGTGACCTTGTCGGTCCAGGTCTTCCAGAGGCCCCCAAAAGCAATCGCGCGGCCATCGACCGGCTCCAACAGGTGCGGGTTTCTTCCGTCCTGGCTCTCCACGAACGCGGTGGCTGGGATGATGCAGCGGTGCTTACGATACTCCGGCTTCTTATCGAGCTTGTCGTATCGGGTATTCACAGAAAAATAGTCCCGGTGAGGTCGGAGTCCCTTGTCGGTCTGCTGCAGGTAGAGCCACCAGGTAGCTTTCCGAATCTCGTTGTCCTGTTCGCTACCCACTACGATGCTGATGGTCGCGCCGGGGCCTATGTCCGCCCCAAACAGCAGGTTCTGGAAATTCACCCCTAGCTGATTAGCCAGGTGCTCCATCCCGGTCGTCTTTCTCGTCACAAAATTGGTGCACATGGTGCCCTCCGCTACCCCTACAAATGTATCGTACGATACATTTATTGGTAGTTTTCTGATCAGGTATACTGAAAGCGTCTAGCCAAACTATAGAGGAAGAAGCGCAGCGCCCACAATGATTTTGATGACCGCGGAAAAGAGGCCTGAGCAGTCGATCACGCTACCCGAGTTGGGCGCGGTAGCGCGTTCTGTATCCGGAGCCCCATCGTGTCCAACGGGGCAACCGGTCCCATCTAGCCCGAACAATCGCCTGGCTAGAAGCTCCAGCCTGCGCGGATCCAAACTCGCGGACTTTTATCTGGTGCCGACAAGGGTTCATCCGTGATTCGTTGGGCCGCAATGAGTTCAGTGAAGAGAGAACCTCTGGAGAGTTTGAGACCAATGCCGTACCCGGCTAAGTCGACATCGTTGTCACCACTCGTATAAGGGTCTTGCGATCGCTTCCCTTCTCCCAAGTTGTAGAATGCGGAGGCTACAAGCCAGTGCGCTACCTGATACTTAGCTTCGACGTTCAACGCCAGGGCCTCGTCCACAACTCCCTCACCCGTGGGGTAAGAGCGGACCCCGTATACGCCCCCGAGAGCGTATCGTTCTGATGAGTCCAGGTTTTTGTTGCTACCTTGATGAATTAGCTCAGCGCTAACCATCACGCGAGGCCCAAGGTACTGAGTGCGCTTCAGAGAGGCTTGATCCTGCCCACCAACGGTAGACACCTCGCTAAGCGACTTTATGTGCCTCAAATGCTTCTGGGCTGATAAAGCCATTGAAGCTGTGTCGGCGGGTTCGATTGTAATCCACTTCTATGTACT
>Ga0115567_10000947_pt1 | contig 28776 bp, 21 predicted proteins | sample COGITO_mtgs_1204_2_FD_88679 | JGI IMG/M metagenome (GOLD analysis project Ga0115567, IMG submission 88679) | Pelagic marine microbial communities from North Sea - COGITO_mtgs_120412 | ecosystem: Environmental > Aquatic > Marine > Epipelagic | place: Germany:Helgoland, sampling site Kabeltonne... | reverse complement strand
TCAATACAATGCTACACTGAAAGCAGCTTTCGAAAATACTTGGACATTTTCTTCAAATATTGAATATGTTTCTCAAAGCGAATTTACAACCCTACAGAAAGACAAATCAAAAAAGGATAAATACGCTTATTTTGATAACCAGATCAACAGATCTCCAGACCGATTAAATTCATCATCGTCAAGAGCTGGAGACCCAGACACCTATTCCATGATTATAGGTTTGACAAATAAGAAAAAGCCTGTATATTCTATGATGTACACCACCTTACATCCTACAGAAGCGGACCTCACATTTATAATTCAGCAGTTTCAAAATTATCTTATTTCAAGAGTAGAACTAAAAACCGGCGAAAAAAGCAAGAAAGAGATCAAAGCAGAACTTATTGAAAATGCAAACCTACTCAAAACAAAAACCTTATTGTTCGATGAGGAATTTGTAGATAAAAACCTTAAAGAGGACATATCTTCGATCTATAAGTACGACTACAAGTTGACAACTAAAGAAGATATTGATCAAGCTATTCTTTCAAGAAATAAAGATATTGCCTATGTAAGGGCATTTCCTTTGATGCAGCAATCTGGCGGAAAAAACTCTGTGGTAAAACTCTCCAAGCTTGTTTACGTGCAATATGTTATTAGCGCGCTGGATGGGAAAATTCTTGGATATGCTGCGCCATCAAGTGTAGGGCTTGGAGGAAATCTTGGTGCTTTAACCCGTTCAAGCAATCATAATACAACTAAAAAAGATTTAGAAAAAATTATCAAAAACATCGATTAAACGGTAACACTCATTTTTAAAGAGGCTCAACAGCCTCTTTTTTTTTGTTAATAACAAATGCTAAAATTGCATCCTGTTGTTTCTTATTTAGTTCCTAATTTTTAACTTTGTTAATTCACAGTTTAGTCTATAAACTGCTGAATTGAAATCGACTTGACATGGAACATTTTGTTGTATCAGCCCGAAAATACAGGCCCCAATCGTTTAAAGACGTTGTGGGACAGCAGGCTATTACCAACACCTTGCTCAATGCCATTGAAAACAATCATCTTGCCCAAGCCTTATTGTTTACGGGACCTAGAGGTGTGGGGAAAACAACCTGTGCGCGTATTTTAGCGAAAATGATCAACAGTGATCAAAACACAAAGCCCGATGAGGATTTTGCTTTTAATATTTTTGAATTGGATGCTGCTTCAAACAACTCGGTTGACGATATTCGAAACCTTACAGATCAAGTGCGCATCCCACCGCAAGTGGGCAAGTACAAAGTCTATATTATTGACGAGGTACACATGCTATCGTCATCAGCCTTCAACGCCTTTTTAAAGACTTTAGAAGAACCACCTAAACACTGTATTTTCATATTAGCAACAACCGAAAAGCACAAAATCATCCCGACGATCTTATCCCGTTGCCAAATTTTTGATTTTAAACGCATCACGGTTAAGGATGCGAAGGCCTATTTAAAATACATCGCCGAAGAACAAGGGATTACTGCGGAAGACGATGCGTTGCACATCATTGCCCAAAAGGCCGATGGTGCCATGCGTGACGCTCTATCGATTTTCGATCGCGTGGTTAGTTTTTCAGGCAAGGAGCTCACAAGGCAAGCGGTGACCGAGAATCTTAATGTGCTCGACTACGAGACTTATTTTGAAAGTACCAACTTGATCTTGGAAAACAAAATTCCGGAATTGCTCGTTCAATTTAATGCCACCTTATCCAAAGGTTTTGATGGCCATCACTACATTGCTGGTTTGGCGTCTCATTTTAGGGATTTATTAGTCTGCCAAAATGAAAAAACGCTAGAACTTCTGGAAGTGGGCGACGACACCAAGGTTAAATATCTAGAACAATCGCGAAAAGCCTCCTTTGATTTTCTCATTAAAGGGATCGATTTAGCCAATGACTGCGATCTCAAGTATCGAAATAGCAAAAACCAGCGCCTGTTGGTTGAACTTTGTCTCATGCAGCTTGCCTCTATCACTTTTGATGGAGAAAAAAAAAATAGCAAAAACTACATAATCCCAGCTTCCTACTTCAAGGCGAAGGGCATCAAACCGATCCCCGTGCAGCGTCCGGAGCAATCTCCTGTTGCACCGCGACAAGACGATACTCCAAACGCTTCCGAAGAACATAAGAGTTCTCAAGTTCAAGAAAAAACATCCAGTCAGCATACTTCAAATTTTGCGGAAGCACCGCGACCTGTTTTAGATTTAAAGAGCGAAAAACGCACTTCGGGCTTGTCCCTTAAAAGTATTCGAGAAAAAAAAGAGCACCTCATCAAGCAGATGGAAGTGGTCATTGATGAAACACAATTGCCTACAGATGACTTCACCGATGAGGCTTTTCACAACGCATGGAAAAGTTACATCGCCAAATTGGAAAAAAAGGGCAAAAAATTAATGGTTTCCACTTTGGAAATGGATACGCCCAAACTCAATGGTACTGATATTCAATTGGCATTTCCCAATGATACGCTTCGGGTGGAATTGGAACGTGAACAATTTCCACTATTGGATTTTCTTCGGAAAAAACTCAATAATTTTGACCTTAAACTCGACATCACCGTTAACGAAGAGGTTGCCAAAAAATATGTGTTTACTGCGGAAGACAAATATGAAAAGCTCAAGGAAAAGAACCCGAACATCGAATTGTTGCGTCGCACTTTTGGCTTGGATATTTAGTGCCCAGCTTCAGTTTAAGTCAACTATTTGAGAATTCGCCGAAATCTACTTACTTTTGAAAACAGGAGCGCATACACTCAAAGCATTTACCTTCGACGCGCAACGGGTGATTAACATTATAGCTTATGAAACAATTACTACTGTTTTTACCGATTCTGCTGTTATGCTTCACCATGAGCTGTGACCATAGAACTAGCGCCAAAGAGCGCCTTGAAATTTCCATTGCTGAATTTGGTAAAAAACAAACTGCCTTGAAAGTTCAAAGTTTTTATCCTGAAAGCTATACCGAAGTCAAAACCGATTCCATTATTGCAAACACCTTTAAGGTAAGCATCAGCAATTATTCCAATATGAATAAGAATCTTGTTTTGACGGAAACAAATTCTGAAAAAAACAAAATCTCAAAACTGCATCGTGTTTTTGAAAGCGACGTATTGATTGCTGTAAATGACAAACTTATTTTTCAACAGCACCTTTCCGCAGCAGATTTTAAGGATACCACTATTTCTGATTTTTGGAACAATGCTACACTAGAGCAAATTTGGGTCAACCAAGAACAATCCAACCAAACTGAACTTTTATTGGGCGTCTCTATTATAAATCCAAAAAGCAAAGCTTATAAATATTATGAAATGCGATTTGACCACGCTGGCAAAAAAAGCATTCAATTAATAGAAGAAAACAGTTAAACTCATGCTCGGACTCAAATTACCAACCGACCCACGTTGGGTGAACATTGTAGAAAAAAACATTGAAGACATCCTCACCGACCACGCGTATTGCGAACAAAAAGCTGCAAGTACTGCCATTTCGTTGATTGTTGGCTTTCCGGAATATTCCGATTTGGTTGAAGAAATGATCGCTTTGGTAAAGGAAGAGATTAGCCATTTTAAAATGGTACACGATCGGATTTTGCAGCATGGCTGGACCTTGGGAAGAGACCGAAAGGACGATTACGTGATTGCCTTGATTACATTTTTTCCAAAAGGCGGTAGCAGAACCACACAATTGGTCCATCGCTTACTCTACGCTGCTTTAATAGAAGCACGAAGCTGCGAACGTTTCAGGCTGCTTTCCGAAGCACTAAAAGACAAAGAATTGGCGGAATTCTACAGAAAATTAATGGTAAGTGAAGCCAATCATTACACCATGTTTTTAGGGTTTGCCCGAAAATATGGCGACAAAGAAGAAGTGAATAAAAAATGGCAAGATCTATTGGAATATGAAGCCAGTATTATAAAAGACCTTGGCAAAAAACAAACCATTCACGGTTAATCCACTAACAGATCTACGCTAGATACCGTTTTATAATACACACTTTTGATGATGCCATCTGAAAGTCCGATTTTTGGAACATACATGTCCTTGGCACCGCTCCATTTCATAGCCGATAAATAAATGCGGGTAGCTGGGATAATAACGTCTGCCCTATCTTGGTTGAGCTCCAATTCCGTAATGCGCTCTTCATAGCTATACGTTTGCAACTTGTTATAATAGCTGGTCAAATAAAAGTAAGTGAGCGGTTTCCCTAGTGCCTTGCCAGAGATTTTGAAAATTTTATTGATGTTGCCACCAGACCCAATGAGGTCTACTTTATCATAATCTTTTGTGACCAAACGCACCCAAGCTTCTACTTCTTGCCAAGTTTCCTTTTTAACGATATCGTTCAAAAGCCTCACGGTACCAATTTTTACCGATCGAGAGGCGACCGTTTTACCGTGATGAATCACAGAAAACTCTGTGCTGCCACCACCAACATCTACATAAAGATAGGTTTTATCTTCCTTGATATACGATTGTAAATCCGTTGCAGCAATAATGGCAGCCTCCTCTTCCCCATCTATGATATCAATGAAAATATCTGCTTTTTTCGCTATCAACTCCGAAATTTCAATACCATTACTGGCTTCGCGCATTGCAGACGTGGCGCACGCCTTGTAAGCCATTACCTTATGGGATTTCATTAACAGCTTAAAGGCAGTCATGGTATCCAGCATTCGCTTTTTATTGTCTTCGGAAATTTCTCCGTTCACAAACACATCAGACCCCAAACGGATGGGCACGCGCACCAAGCTACTTTTTTTAAAGGCTGTGGGCTTTCCTTTCTGTTCAATGATATTGGCAATTAAGAGACGTACTGCGTTAGAACCAATATCTATTGCAGCATATTTTTTAATGGTAAGCATTATCTAATTCAATTTATTTTTAAAATAATCGTAAAGTGCAAACTGCGATCTTACGCGCGGTAAACTTTGAGGCCTATAATTATTATCTGCACTGCCATCTATTATTCTAGATTTAACATTATCGCTCCAACAAATCTCAAAAGTATCCAACAATTCTTGTTTGAGATCTTCTTGATAAATTGGGCAGCTCACTTCTACTCTGTTTTCTATGTTTCTAGACATCCAATCGGCTGAAGAAATATATACTTTAGGGTCGTTGTTATTGCAAAAAACATATAATCGGGTATGCTCTAAAAATTTATCGATGATGCTAATCACCTCAATGTTTTCGCTCATTCCCTTTACCCCAGGAATCAAGCAACAAATCCCTCTCACGATCATTTGTATGTGAACACCTGCCCTACTGGCCTCATACAATTTATCAATCATCTTATAGCTCGAGATACTGTTGATTTTCAATTTTATGAACGCTGGCTTGCCCGATTTCACATTTCGAATCTCTTGATCAATCAGTTGAAAGATCTTTGTTTTTGTATAATGCGGAGAAGTAATGATGTGTTTGTATCTATAAATAAGATAGTTGATCTCAAAAAAATTGAAGACCTTGTTCACATCCTTTAAAATCTTCTGGTTGGCAGTAAAGAGCGTAAAATCGGTATAAATGTTGGCGGTCGATTCATTAAAATTACCCGTACTTATAAATCCGTAACGCTTAAGGTGTTGCCCTTCATCACGTTCAATAACGCACATTTTACAATGCACCTTGAGGCCAGTAACCCCAAAGAGCATTGCAATCCCTTCGTCTTGCATTTGTTGGGCATAATCAATATTAGCCTGTTCATCAAATCGTGCACGCAATTCTATGGATACCGTGACTACTTTTCCGTTTTTGGCAGCATTGATAAGAGAACTGGCGACATGGCTTATTTCTGCCAATCGATAGATGGTAATCTTTATGGTTTTCACCTTCGGATCCAAGGCTGCTTCCCTCAAAAATTTCACGATATATGAAAACGTTTGGTAAGGCGTATGCAACAGATAATCCCTTTCCAAAATTGATTTGAAAATACTGTGTTCCAAACTGAGCCCCTTAACCTTAAGTGGTACGATTTTATCGTACAACAAATCGGTTCTGCCCAAACTAGGAAAGCCCATATAATCACGTCGGTTGTGATAACGCCCACCAGGAATGATACTATCCTTGGAATCAATACCCATGATGGACATCAAATATTCCAGGGTAATTTCATCAATGGTTTGATCGTACACAAAACGCACAGGTTCACCAATTTGCCGATCCTTAACACTGGCCGAAATTTTTTCTATAAAACTCTTGCTCAAATCACTGTCAAAATCCAACTCGCCATCCCTTGTGATTTTAATCATGTGAGCCGAAATTTCCTTATAATTGAAGATATTGAAGATATCATTCAAACAGTAACGTAGCAAATCGTCCAAAATAATGATATAGTCCTTATCATCCTTTCTGGGTAAAACCACGAAACGATTCATCGATTTGGGAATTTCAATGAGCGCAAATTGACGATTACCATCCGTAAGCTCCATCTTAACCGCTAAATACGCCGAAATATCCTTAAGCATGGGCAGCTCTACCGTATCGTTTAAGATAATGGTCACCAAGGCAGGGCTGACCTGTTGAATGAAATAATTTTTAATAAAATCGTGCTGATTGGCATCGATTTCGGTCTCGTTTATGATAAAGATGTTTTCCTTTTCGAGCTTGGTTTGGATATTACTCAAAATATCAAGGCTCATGGTTTGCTGCTTAATGACGATATCGGTGATAAGCCCCAAAAGATCGCTGGCCTTGATGCCCAACTCACTTTTACCGCCCTTGCCAGCTTCATCTATACGTTTGATGGTGGCATAGCGTACCTTAAAAAATTCATCCAAGTTGTTGGAAAATATACCTAGAAACCGGAGGCGCTCTATTAATGGCACCTCTTCATCTGCAGCCTCTTGCAACACCCTCCCGTTAAATTGCAGCCAACTCAACTCGCGGTTGATATATTCGTTTTTCGCTCTGATCATTTATTTTAAATCCCTCGGAAATATAGTTAAACTCGTGGTTCCCTTATCGATATCTCGCCATGAATTCGCATCAAAATCTATGGCTACTAAGCCACTCGTGGGGAGATTATCTATGAACGTATCACCAAATATATTGCAAATTGATGTGAATGCATTGTTATGACCAAAAATCATAACATTATTATAAGAATCGTTCAAGGAGCGTATGACTTTAATCACTGTGTTTCCATCAAAATCATATAGCTCATCTAAAACTGTAACATCTTTTAACTTAAGCTTTAAATTTTTTACAAAAATTTCACAAGTTGAAAAAGCGCGGTTAGCTGGACTAGAATAGAGCGCATCCAAAGAAACGCCTTGTGCCATGAAAGCCTTTGAAACCAAGTGTGCATCGGTGATTCCTCTATTTTTAAGAGGTCGTTTTGGGTCTGAAACATCATACTCCCATGATGATTTTCCGTGTCTGACGAGTATTATTTTCTTTTTTTTCATTCGATTAAATGCAAATTTTTCCGATAAAATGTTGTTTGTTTCCGTTTTAACGATTATTTTCGTCCCTTCAACATTTATATTTGTTGAAGACCTCGATTATAGTTTGCTTTGTTAACATTATTTAGATATTATATTATGACCCCAAATCAAAGATATATTAATAAATCCATATCCCTTGCATTGAATTTCAATGTACTTCCCTCAACACAATTTATTGATTTAATAAGTTACTATACTTTAGGAACCCAAATTGGTAAACCTAAACTATTATAACTAATGAGATCCAGGATTCAGAATAAGCTTAACTATTTTGTTTCTATACTGTTTCATAGTGTTATTTTTTTTCAACAAACTAAATTTTAAGTGTATGGTAAATATTACTGACTTGAAAAAGCTGAATAGAGGCTTTATGTTGCTTCTATTATTATTGAGTTTTAAGACTTACGCGCAAGCCCCTTCGTCTTTTCCCTGCGATGCCACCCTTTTTTATCAAACTATCCAAATTGATAGCGCCATAGATGGTGTAGGCAGTGCGGGCGATTATATCTTGTATACGGTAAACCCCGATACTGGAGACTTTACCTTTTTTGCAAACTTATCGGTAGATGATGATGGCGCTGGAACCGGTGATGTTGGATTGGTTGATGGCATCAACGGTATTGGATTTAATACCATTGATGGTTTATTATACGGTGTTGATGCCCTTCAAGATTATTTGTATCGCATTAGACCCAATGGTTATATAGAAAATCTTGGGATCATTTCAGGCCCGATATCAAATACCAGCAATTATTCTGGTACGTTTGACGATAATGGTACTTACTATGTTTTTGGCAGCAATGGCCAACTTGTGAGTATTGAAATGACTTCTGAAATAACTCCTGGCGATCCGATCGTTTCCACCTTTGTGTATAATACTGGTAAAAATTCGCCAGATATTGCGATTAGTCCAAAAGACTTCAATCTTTATGGTTGGGATTTGAACCAAAGACAATTGTTCAAATTAGATTTAACTAATGGCAATATTACGATAATTGGCCCAGCAGCCAACACTAGTAATTATTTCTCTTTTGGAGCTATGTATTTTACTGCTAGTGGTCAACTTTTTGGCTATGGAAACGACACCAATGTTGGAGGAAGTGGAAATACACAAGAAAGTGTGGTTCAATTTAATTTAATCACGGGAGTTCCCACCACAATTGGCTTAGGAATCTCTGTTACCGCCAATGATGGCGCCTCTTGCCCATTTGGATTTGAGCTTCTTAAGGATGCTCCCGAATCGGTAGACTTAGGTCAAGTGTTTACTTATACCTTTACAATTGCAAATGCCACCAATGGCATCTTGGAAAATTTGGAATTTGTTGATAATCTTATGTCAGGCATCGTTTTTGCTTCTGACCCTTACAACCTTACCAATGGACTTACAATTGTAGGCAACACCGATGGGCTAAGTAGTGCCAATTTGATCATCAACGATATTCCTACAGGAGAAAGCACCTTTCAAATTGATGTAATAACGGATTGTTCCATAGCAAATATGGTTATAAGCAACCAAGCTACGCTTTCTTCAGAATATATTACAGTAACGTCTGATGATCCCCAAACCAGCGGAATCACGAACACAACGGTAACCGATATTGTTGACCCTACCATCAATGTTCCAGATCCTCTTGTTATAGAAGGGTGTGATATTGGTGTACTTAATGAAGACACTGCGGTTTTCCCCCTAAACACCGATGCAGCCTCAGATGATATAAAAGATATTTTTAATACCGTAGCAGATTATACAACTACTGCTCCTCAAAATATTGAGAGCATCACGTATATCGATACCATTGTAGACGAAGACAGCTGTCCTATAATTGTAAATAGAGCGTTTAGTTTAACTAATACCTGTGGTAGTACGTCTGTTATAATTCAAGTTATAAATGTAACAGATACCGTTGCACCAACTTTTCAAGAAACTCTTCCAGAAGATTTGACTTTTGAATGTAGTGATAGTATTCCTGCTGCAGCAACTTTAACCGCAACTGATAATTGTGGCGATGCGACGGTGAGCTTTTCTGAAACCGTTATTCCAGGTGAATGTCCTTCTCAACAAGTTATAGAACGTACTTGGACTGCAACTGATGCCTGTAACAACACCGTTACGCACACGCAAACCATCAGCATAAACGATACTACCGCACCTGTGGCTCCTGAAGCTCCAGAAGATATCACTATTGAAGATTCAGATCCCAATAACGTACCGCCCGTAACATTAACTGCCTTAGATAATTGTTCAGGTGAAATTGAAGCGACTTCTGAAGATTCTATAGATGATACTGATCCTACTAGTATTATCATAACCAGAACTTGGACATTTGTTGATGATTGTGGCAATAGCTCTACAATTTCTCAAACCATAACTTTGGTCGATGATCCTTCCTTTGCCTGTGATGGTACTGTATTTTATCAAACCATTCAAATTAACCAAAACATAGAAAATGTAGGTTCAGCAGGTGATTTTATACTTTATTTGGTAAACCCTAGTGGTGACTTTTCATTCTTCGCCAACCTTTCCGTTGATGATGATGGTGCAGGTACTGCCGATGAAGCTTTAGTAAATTCCATTAACGGGATTGGATTTAATACCGTAGATGGCTTAATTTATGGTGTAGATTCAACCGATGATTATTTATATCGCATCTTACCAAACGGATTTGTTCAAAACCTAGGCGTCGTTTCCGGTCCTATATCAAATGCCAGTAACTATTCTGGTACCTTCGATAATGACGGAACTTATTATGTTTTAGGAAATAATGGAAATCTTGTGAGCATAGAAGGTACAGCCGATCTTAATCCAGGCGACCCTATTGTGTCTACCTTTTTGTTCGATCTTAATGTAGACTCCCCTGATGTTGCCATTAATCCTTCAGATTATAAAATGTATGGTTGGAAAACGAATACAAGACAACTGTTTAAAGTAGATTTGACTACTGGTGATTTAGAAATTATAGGCCCCGCAGCCAATACGAGCAATTATTTCTCTTTCGGTGGACTTTACTTCACCGCCAGCGGACAATTATTTGGATATGGTAATGATACCACCATAGGCAGTCCTGGTAACTCACAAGAGAGTGTTGTTCAATTTAACTTAACTACTGGTGAGCCAACTACCATTGGCATTGGTATTGAAGTTACTGCTAATGATGGCGCCTCTTGTGCATTCGGTTTTGAGCTATTAAAAGATGCTCCCGATACTGTAGATTTAGGCCAAACATTTACTTATACGTTTACAATTGCAAATGCAACTAACGGTTTCTTAGACGATTTGGAGTTTATTGATAATCTTGTCCCTGGACTTGTTTTCACATCAGATCCTTATAACATCACAAATGGTATGTCTATTGTGGGCAATACCAACGGACTGTCATCTGCTAACCTTAACATTAGCGATATCCCAACAGGATCAAGTACTTTCCAAATTGATGTTGTGACCGATTGTACGATTGCCGATATGATGATTAGTAATCAAGCCACCTTGTCGTCTGAATTTTTGACGGTCACATCTGATGACCCAGAAACTGCTGGTGTTACGAATACGACCTTGACCCAAATAGTAGATCCTACAATTAACGTTCCCAACCCTTTAATTATTGAAGGCTGCGATATTAGTGTCGTTAATGCTGATAACGCTGTTTTTCCATTCTCAACAACGATGTCTGAGGATATTATGGATGTGTTTAATACTGTAGATGGTTATACCACAACAGCACCACAAAATATTGTGAGTATCACCTATATGGATACTGTTGTTGATGCCGATAGTTGCCCAATTGTTGTGAATCGAGATTTCATCTTAACCAATACCTGTGGTATTACCTCAACCACTACGCAAGTAATAAACGTACAAGATAGTACTGCGCCAGTGCCTCCAGAAGCACCAGAAGACCTAATTTACGAATGTAATGACGATCTTCCAATGAGTATGGATTTGACTGCTGTAGATAACTGTTCAGGAGAAATTACTGTGTCCCCTGAAATGACTACGGATGATAGCAACCCTTGTAACGTGATCATGACATTTACATGGACCTTTACCGATGATTGTGGTAACAGTTCAATCATCATGCAAACAGTAACTGTAACAGACAGTGATGCTCCTGTGGCACCTGAAGTACCAGCCGATACCACTTATGAATGTATTGATGATGTACCTCAAGAGGTGGTATTAACAACATTGGATTACTGTGCTGGCCAATTGGAAGCGACTTCGGTAGATACCATTGACGATTCAGATGCCTGTAACCTAAGTATCTTGCGCTCATGGACGTTTACGGATGCCTGTGACAACAGCACCACGGTAACCCAAAATATTACCGTAGCAGATACCGTTTCACCAACGTTTACAGTGCCAGATGATATCGCATTAGATTGTAACGAAGACCCAACGGATATTACCTTAACTGGTGGTATTACAGATGCAGCCGATAATTGTGGCCTAGATAATCCTGAAGCTACTTATACCGATGCAGTAACCGATGGGGATTGCGAAGGCGCAACTGTAATTTCTAGAAGTTGGACACTAAGTGATAACTGTGGAAATGAAACCACTTTGGTACAAACCATAACAGTGCAAGATACCACTGCTCCTGTTTTAGTTGGTGAGTATGACACGAACATTACCCTTGCTTGTGGAGAGGACATTCCTGAAGTACCAACATTGACCTTTGAGGATAATTGTTCCGAAACTACTACGGTTGATTTTAGCGAAGATTCAGTATCCAATGAAAATATGATCATTAGACAATGGGTGGTGAGTGATGTTTGTGGCAATGAAGCCATCTTTACGCAAACGATCAACATTTCTCAGGAAAATAACATCACTGTAGATAATTCAACCGATCAGTGTATAGAAGATGATTTTGATATCGATCTGTTTGATTTGCTATCTGGTGATTTTGATACCACGGGTACTTGGACCGAAGCGTCTGGCAATGCAGTAATCAACGGAAGCCTTTTTAATCCATCTTCTTTATTAGATGCTGGAGGTAATTTCCCTGATAGCGCTATTAGAGATTATGTATTTACATATGCTATCACCGGTGTTTGTGCTGCTGAAGTTGATGTTACCATTGAAATTAACGATGATTGTGTTGTTGCCCCTGCACCACCTTGTGATCGAGAAAATGTTGTAATATCCAAAGCGGTAACTGCCAATGGCGATACTATAAATGATGTCTTTGCTATTACGGGTGTTGAAACTTGTGGTTATACTTATGAACTACAAATCTTTAACCGTTGGGGTGCAAAAATCTATGAGAATTTCAATTACCAAAACGACTGGAGAGCAGAAGCGTCTAGTGGTTCAGTAGGAAACTCAGGATTGGTACCAACAGGAACCTATTATTACGTATTAAACATAAAGAACAGTGGATTTGAACCTATCGCAGGGCCAATTTACGTATCAACTAAATAAATCTTAGCCTATATGAAATTTCTAAAGTATAGTATCACAGCTGTCATTCTGCTTAGCGGAATGGTTAGTGTTGCACAACAACTTCCGCAGTTTACGCAGTACATGTACAACACTATTTCAATAAATCCCGCTTATGCCGGAAGTAGAGAAACCTTAAGTGTTGTAGGATTGCACAGAAGCCAATGGGTGGGTCTAGAAGGAGGTCCTTCAACCCAAACCCTATCGGTTCATACACCATTGCGGAATGAAAAAGTTGGTGTGGGCGTGTCTTTTATCAACGATGAATTAGGATATCAAAACTTTCAATATTTGTATGCTGATTTTTCTTACACCATTAATTTAGGAGAAAAAACAAAATTAGCATTTGGGCTTAAAGCAGGGTTTACAGGTTTTAGCTTGGATGACGATTTTCAACAGGCCGAATTTAATGACCCGGTGATCTTTGGCTATCAAGACCGTTGGAAACCTAATATTGGTACTGGTTTATACCTTCATACCAACAGATGGTATCTCGGTTTATCGGCACCACGATTACTAAATACCGATTATACGGGTGACGAAGAGTTTGAGTCTCTTGAACGTGTGAGTTATTATTTTACTGGTGGTTATGTTTTTGATTTAACGCAAGAAGTAAAATTTAAACCTGCCACCCTTCTCAAATATACAAATGGCGCCCCTTTATCTCTTGACCTAACCGCCAACTTCTTGTTTTTCGACAAGCTTTGGGTTGGTCCAGCATATAGAGTGAGTGAAAACGCGAGTTCGTTTGGAGGCATCATCGATTTTCAAATCTCCAAACAATTTCGGGTGGGATACGCTTACGATAACCCAACCTCAGACTTGAGACCTTACACCACCGGAACGCACGAAATTCTTTTGATGTTTGAATTATTCAAAAGCAAACGTATAAAATCACCTAGATACTTCTAAAAAACCTCATCTTATGAAATCAAAGTTTTTAATCTTAATACTTGCGCTTAGTAGCACATTTATGATTGCTCAAGAAAGACTAGCAGATAAGTTTTTTAGCAATTATGGTTACGTAAAAGCCACCGAACTTTATCAAGAAGTTCTTAAAAAAGGAGATACCACCGTTAACGTGTTAACGCGTTTGGGTGACTGTTATTATAACAACTCCAATTCAGAAAAAGCTGCTTATTGGTATGGTATTGCTTTTGAAAAATACGGTCAAGACGACATCAACCCAGAAGTGATGTACAAATATGTACAATCCCTTAGAAGTCAAAATGAATATGAACAAGCAGAAGATTGGATGGGCAAGTTTATCGCGATTCAAAATGACGATTCTAGAACCGAGGATTACAATCCTGAAAACATTGCTAAATATGATAAACTAAACGATACCGAAAAAAACCGTGTGGTCTCTCTTAAAAGTGCAGCCTTCAATTCAAAATATGCCGATTTTGGAGCCTACGTCAAAGAAGATAAACTTTACTTTACTTCTGCTCGAAATACAGAATATGACAAATTGTACGGTTGGAACGAAGAGCCCTTTTTAGATATTTATGCTCTAGACATTACCAAAAACGAAGATAGCATCTCTTATGGAGTAGCAGATTTAATACCTTCTGATAATTTAAACTCCAAATATCATGAAGCGTCCATAGCAATTACCAATGATGGCAAGACCATGTATTTTACCCGTGATAACGTTAATGGCGGTAAACGAATTGATTATGATAAAAAAGGAACCACGCACCTTAAACTTTACACCGCCAATTTAGTTGATGGTAAATGGGTTAATGTGTTAGAACTTCCATTTAACGATGTTGGTTTCTCTAACGGTCACCCTGCGCTAAGTCCAGATAACAAGAAATTATACTTTGTGTCGGATCGTGAAGGCGGTTTAGGCAACACCGATATTTATGTTGTGGATATTAAAGGAAACAACGCTTACGGTACACCTGTAAATTTAGGCGAAAAAGTAAATACTGAAGGGCGTGAGATGTTCCCTTTTGTGAGTAAGGACAGTACGCTTTATTTTTCTTCTGACGGGAGATTAAATTTAGGCTTCTTAGATATCTTTAAGTCAAATATTTTAAAAGATGACATGGCCGAACCAGAAAACATGGGCATTCCCTACAATAGTAGCTATGATGATTTCGCCTATTTTAATGAATTGGGATCCAATGAAGATGAAAGTGGCTATACAGGCTACTTCGCTTCCAATCGTCCTGGCGGACAAGGCAGTGATGACATTTACAGCTTTGACACGCGGATCTGCTATTCTAAAATAAAAGGATTTACCAGATTAAGTACGGACAATACCATTCTTGCAGGCGTTAAAGTACAATTGATTGATGATGTGGGCCAAATCATTTCCGAAGTGGTCACTGGCGCTGATGGTGCTTATGAGTTTGATGCCGATTGCCAGTATACCTATAGTGTTCTAGGCACGCTAAAAGATCACAAACCAGATCAAAAACAGGTCACTACCGACAATAAAACGTCTGAAATTGAAGGTGCCGATTTATTTTTGGAGCCTTTAATCAATGATAATCAAATTGTCATCAACCCTATTTTCTTTGATTTTGACAAAGCAGATATTAGAACCGATGCACAATACGAACTTGAAAACATTGTGGATGTCTTGCGTGCACACCCTAATATGATTATTAGAATTGAATCGCATACAGACAGTCGTGGTCGTGATTTCTATAACATGAAATTGTCGGATAGACGTGCCAAAGCGACTAAGGATTATATCTTATCAAGAGGCGTGACTGAAGACCGCATCGAAAGTGCCATAGGTTTTGGTGAAACCCAGCTCTTGAACAAATGTACCAATGGTGTAAAATGTAGCGAAGAAGAACACCAGATTAATAGACGTTCCTATTTCTACATCTTACAGGATGATGATTTAATAGACGGAAAAAGAAAGGTAGGCGAATAATTAAGTTCCCCTTCAAAATAAAAAAGCAGGCTTCTTATTTGGAAAGCCTGCTTTTTTTTATTTTAAATGTAACCCATCCTCGTGCTAATTCCACCAAGATTAGTTTATCTATGCATCAATCGTCTTGATACTTCGCCTTTTTACTGCCTTCATACATCACGTATTTAACCAACCGTGCTTCCAACTTCGCATTTACCAAATGTATTTTTCGAGATGGTCTTAGGCCAACATGTTTTAGAGCTTCCAAGTTTGAAGTTATAAACCAAGCATCGGTACCAGGATAGCCTTGTTTTAAGGTATCACCAATAGCTTTGTAAAAGCTTTCCATATCAATATCCAAGCGTTCGCCATAAGGTGGATTGAAGAGCATGTGTAATTTAGCATCGCCTTCCTTTTCGGTCTTAAAAAAATCATGATGCTGAAGCGTTATAAATTCCTCCAAATGTGCATTTTTAATATTATCGGTAGCTTTTGCAATGGCACTCGGCGACTTGTCATAACCAATAATTTTGTGATAAAAATCCCGGGTTTTTCCCAGTAGCGACTCCTCTATCTTTTCAAACAACTCTACGTCCCAATCTCCCCAACGCTCAAACGCAAATTCCTTACGCATTAAGTTTGGAGGAATGTTACAGGCAATCATAGCTGCTTCTGCGAGGATGGTTCCACTACCGCACATGGGATCCATAAAATCGGATTGGCCATCCCACCCCGACAGCATAACCAACCCAGCAGCTAACACCTCGTTGATGGGGGCTATATTGGTTGCGGTTTTATAACCACGTCGGTGCAAGGACTCCCCAGAAGAATCCAATGATATCGTGCAAAGATTTCTATCAATGTGTACGTTGATCTTCAAATCTGGAAAACGCAAATCAACATTTGGGCGTTGCCCGTCCAACTCCCTAAATTTATCCACAATGGCATCTTTGGTCTTCAAAGCCACGTATTGACTGTGCGTAAAGGTTTCAGAATGTACCGTCGCATCAACTGCAAGGGTTCCTGAAGATTTAAGATAATTGTTCCAAGGCATTTTATAAACTTGATCGTAAAGATCTTGTTCATTGCGCACCTTAAAGGTTTTTATGGGTTTTAAGATCTTAATCGCTGTGCGCAAGGCTAAGTTTGCTTTATACATAAAGCCCTTATCCCCTTCAAAACTTACGTTTCGAACCCCTTTTTTAATGTGCATTGCCCCCAATTGCAGGAGTTCTCTTTCTAATAAATCCTCAAAGCCAAAAAGGGTTTTGGCCACCATTGTATAATTATTCTCCATGTGCTTCTTCTTATAGGTTACAAAAATAAAGTATTTTTGTGGTAACTGAAGATGATACTAGAACAGATGCAATTTTCAAGTGAAACACTTATGACTAAACCTACCCAATTATGGTACACCTCGTGGTTTGATTCGCCATTTTACCATATTCTTTATAAAGATAGAAACCATGACGAGGCGCAATTGTTTATGGACAATTTGACCAATTATCTCAACCTCCCTGAGGCAGGTGATATTTTAGACTTGGCCTGTGGTAAGGGGCGCCACTCCATTTACCTTAATAATTTGGGTTATAATGTGACTGGTGTCGATTTATCTGAAAACAGCATCGATTACGCCAAACAATTTGAAAATGAGACGCTTCATTTTGAGGTGCACGACATGTGCAAGCCCTATAATACTAAATTTGATGCGGTGTTTAATCTCTTCACCAGTTTTGGCTATTTTGAAAAGGAAATCGATAACCTCAACACTATTAAAGCCATTCAAGCCGATTTGAATGATTACGGATTTGGTGTAATTGATTTTATGAACAGCACGCAGGTCATTAAGAATTTAGTGGCTGAAGACGTCAAAACCGTACAAGGCATTGATTTTCATCAAAAACGTCATGTTAAAGACGGGTATATCATCAAAGACATCTCTTTTACTTCGGAAGGGGAGCATTTTAAATTTCAAGAGCGCGTAAAAGCCTTTACTTTAGAGGATTTTGAGCAACTTTTTGAAAAAGCCGATGTTCACCTCTTGGAAGTCTTTGGCGATTATAAATTGCATAAATACCATAAAAACACTTCCGAACGTCTTGTAATGATCTTTAAATAAATGATGGCCTATTTACTTCCTGTATTGGCGGTTGTATTTGGTATTATTCTGGCCATTGCAACCAAAAACTCAAAAAACACAGCAACCAAATTACTGCTCTCCTTTAGTGGTGCTTTTTTATTGGCCTTAACCCTCTTTGAATTATTGCCAGAGGTCTACCATCATTTGGAGGCTAAAACCACAGGCGTTTTTATCATGGGGGGCATCTTGTTGCAAATTGTCCTAGAATTTTTCTCAAAGGGGGCGGAACATGGCCATGTACACATCCATAAGGCAGAAACTGCCTTCCCATGGTCCCTCTTTATAAGTTTATGTTTGCACAGTTTTTTGGAAGGATTTCCAATTCACGCGCACAACGATATGGTTTATGGCGTGTTGGTTCATAAAATCCCAATCGCTATTTTAATAAGTACATTTCTTCTGAAATCTGATTTTAGTAAAACAAAGATTGTTGGATTTTTAGTGATGTTCACTTTAATGACGCCATTTGGTACATTCGTGAGCAATAATTTGGCAATAGCCCCTAGCTATCTCACCATGATTAATGCCTTGGTTATAGGTATATTCCTTCACATTTCTACAACCATATTATTTGAAGCTGGTGAAGATCATAAATTCAATCTCTCAAAACTCGTGGCCATTATTCTGGGCATCTTGATTGCATTCTTTATTTAATTAATCTGAATTTCATCCCTTAATCTCATATGTTTAACAAAGAAGCATCTAGACAACTACGACAAGAATTCTGGACCAGTTTCGGAAAATCTTTCCCCAGAAAATGGATGTTGTACGATACAAAGATCAAAGGGTTTGCCTTTAAGTTCCATTTTGACACCAAGACTGCTTTGGTGGCTTTAGACTTGGAAGACGACCTCGAAAACCGAATCAATAATTGGGAAAAGTTGGAATCCTTAAAATCCATACTTACCACCCAATATTTACCAAATGCCATTTTTACAGAAGAATTTGTACTAGAAAACGGAAAGGAAATCTCTAGAATTTACCTGCCTTTGGATCAAAAAGTTTCCATCCACAACAAAAATACTTGGCGTGAGGTCATGGAATTCTTTAATACCACTATGGCTAAATTTGAAGCTTTTTTTGAAGATTATGAAGATATTTTGAGACCTTAAACATTAGGACGGAAGCGATCAAAATCATTTTTAGATCACATACAAATAGATCATCAAAAAATGACAAATCGCCCCTCCCAAAACAAAGAGATGCCAAATCACATGATTGTACGGTATTTTTTGAATAGCGTAGAACAGGATGCCAATGCTATAAAACGCACCGCCAGCAAACAAGAGCGCCAAACCGTTTGTTGACATTCTATCGGCCAAGGTGGTAAAATCAAAAACGATGAGCCAACCCATTAAAAGATAGAGCAAGGTGGAAAAAATTTCAAAACGCCCTGTAAAAAAGATCTTTAAGATCAAACCAAAAGTCGCAATTCCCCAAACAACGTAAAATAACGTCCAGCCCAAACTATCGGGTAAAGTAATCAGAAGCACTGGGGTATAGGTACCGGCAATGAGCAGGTAGATACTAATATGATCGACAATTCTAAAATAATGTTTGCGTCGCTCCCCTTTTACTGCGTGGTAAAATGTGGAGGCCATAAACAAAACGATGATGGAAAGTCCGTAAATAACTACACTGAACAAAGCGAAGGGCACGTTTTTTTCAAGAAAAAGAATCAGCAAGACCAAGCCGGCAATCCCTAATACTGCACCAAGAGCGTGACTATAGGCGTTGAGTCGTTCTTCAAATTCAGTTTGTATGCGCATTAGTCTTTGGTTTGTGTGGACGCTGTATTATGCCTCCATTTATCTGATAAGTCGTAAAAATCAAAATCAATAGCTGGCTTCTGGCGTTCTAACTGTTCGTTTTGAAAGGCCCGCTCCAAAATATCCTCAATTAAAAAATCTTCTTCAACGTTCATCGGGTCAAATTCCTCTTTCAAGGAAATATCAAACAAATTGGCAGTGGTATTGAACCAAAATGCACGCCAGCCACTCCTCAATTCCTTAATAAGATCAAAGGTGGTATGACCTGTTTGTCTATGAATAAGCTTCACGAGGATTTGGCCTTCAGTTTTGGTGAGTTTTTTTAATTCCGTAGAAAATTCATCTTCAATATATTTTTGAATTTTCTTAGCATACCGTCGTTTTTGATAGTCTTTGTCCAAACTTTCCAAACGTTCGTTTAAGGTCGTCAAGCGATCGGCTGCCAATTTTGCATACGGATAGACTTTTATGGTTTTTCTACGCAATATCAAATACCGAATGCGGTCTTTCTTCGACTTAAAATCCAGTTTATTAAGTACCAAGACCTCATTCAAATCAATGGCAGTTTTAGGGATGCTGTCACCCTCCACATAGATATACTGTATCACGGTGGAGTCCTGCTCCACGGGTTCCACTTGAGCTGAAATGAGCAGTGGGATTATGAATAAACTATATAGTATTGATTTCATCACGCGTAATACATCTAAAACCATTCCAATTTTCGATCTGTCAAAATTAGGAATTTGCTTATCGTAAAACCTTAAAATCCTGCCAATATTATATAATTCTGAAGATTTCTCAAATAGGATCACAAACAAGTTCACCTTGAACAGTTGCCAAACGCTGAGCGTAAGCAATTATCCAAGGCGAAGCTAAAAGGGTAACTTACTCTATAATTTCTCACGATTATCGCCAGAACGCGTATCGATCAATTTATTATAGGGATCTACGCCTACTTCGGTAGGTTTTTCGTCTACAATAATGCTAATGGTATTCTCGATACCCGTAATTTTATGTTTTCTGAGGTACAGTTCCTTTTCGGTCGTGTTGCCCTCAGCTTCGGTTTCAGCAAAAATACCTATGTCAATATAATCTTGTAAAGGCAATGACAAAATAGGTTTGGTTTTCCCTTCGGGGAGGTAAGTGATAGAATCACGACCGGCTTCAGAGAAAAAGCGTCTCCCCTTTTCATCGTTGCGGTACTTACTCACTTCAAATTCAATGTCTACTTGATACTTTCCGTTGTCCAATGCCTTAGAACTTGCCTTTACGATACGATTATCATACAGCGTGATGGTTTCAAACATGTCTTTGATGACATATTGCAAACTATCTGGAGTGGCCTCCCGAATAAAGTTCACCATATCTACCGAAGTTGTGTAAGGTGGCTCTTGAAATTTCACTTTTTCGACATACTTTTTAAGAGCGTTGTTAAGTTTGTTCTCTCCAATATAATCGCTCATGGCATAAAACACCAACGAGCCTTTTTGATATCTAATATAGCCTTGACCATCATTGTACATCAAAGCGTTCTCACGTTTGCGCTCAAAGGTGCGCTGTGTAAGATAATCATCCAACGATTTTTTAAGAAATTTTCGCATTTGCGGTTTACCGAGCTGTTGTTCCAAAACTTTTAGGGCCACATATTCCGACAAACTTTCCGAGAGCATCGTAGCCCCCAACACATCGGCACCAATCACTTGATGTGCCCACCATTGGTGTGCTACTTCGTGAACAGTTATGGCATAGGTGTAGTCAATGCCACCATCTACCGTATCATCTACATCGGCAATAAAACCAGCATCACCAGCAAATGGAATGGTGTTAGGAAACGATTGGGCAAAACTTCCACTAGGAAATTCAACAATGCGCAACTGTTTGTGCTGGTACGGACTGAAATTGTCGCTGTTGTAGGCCAAAGACGCCTTCATCCCAGCCATCATTCTATCCAAATTGTATTCATGGCCCTTGTGGTAATAAATTTCGAGGTTAACCCCTTTCCATTTATCTTTTTTAACTTGGTATGCTGCGGAATTGAAAGCGTAAAAATTCAAGATCTTGCTGTCCATTTTATAATGGAAATAACGACGTCCGTCTTTTGTCCACTCTTTTTGAAGATAGCCTGGAGCAATCGCGATTTGATCTTCGGAAGTACTAACGGTCGCTTCAAAATCGATCCAATCACTGTCCTTAGAGATATACGTATTCCCCAAAGCGGTAGAATCGGTGGGTTCTGGTCTTAGCTTATTGGGCGGTAAATTATATTTTTCGCGGGTTTTATCATCGGTCAATTCGCCTCCGTTATAGCCCAACGTTGGAAAAAGCTCCATGTTGTTCACAAACGTCCCATTACTCACAATTGGCGAGTTGGTGACTAAAAGCGTGTTTGGCTTATTGCGAATTTCAAAATGTAAATTCAAGCTATCACCGGGCTGCAAAGCTGCTTCAAGTTTATAGATATCGAAATGATAAATCGTATCTTCAGACACTAAACGATTGGGTTTGCTAAAGGCAAATGTACTTATATAGTCATTATGATTAAGAAAAATACTGTCAATGGCTTCGCTTGATTTATTAATCATCAAGTAATCACCCGACGCTTTAAAATCACGTTGTTTAGGAAAAATTTCCAAATCCGTTTTCACAGAAACGATTCGTGGCTGGGCATAATTCTCATATTTTTTATAGGTTTTTTCCCAATCTACAGTAAGTTGTTCTCGCTCCTTTGAAGTATAGCGATCATTATTGATATTCGTTTCTTTAAAAATGGTATAACCCAGTGCAAAAAAACCAAGTAATAACACCACAAAAGTAATCGCAACTGGTTTGGTAAAACGAGAATTGGCAATTTGCCAACGCTCCTTAAACGAATGTGGCAACCCACGAACCCAAAATAGGGCTGTAACGATCAATAACATTAATCCCGCAATTAGCCAATACCCTTTATAAAGTAAGTATCTATTGAGGGAATCGCCATATCCGTTCATGTCATTATAACCAAAACCAGGTCCTTCGTTGAATTTAAATATATCTTGTTCAACTCCCGCCAATGTTAATAGCGGTATCCCAATGGACAGTACAATCATTACAAATAAACCCAAATAAGGATTACGGATCAAGGTTTGAACTGCCAAGGCCAAAAAGGCCCAAATAACATAGTTGATGAGTTTGAGTCCGAAAAGTTCTTTGATGTACAATCCAAGTTCGAGATCATAATAGCCCTTATAGGTTTGAAATAATACCCCAGCCACTAAAATCACTGCCAGTAATAAGATTTGCATTTTGATGAGGGCAATAAATTTGGACATAAAAAGAGACCAATTTGGGATAGGTGTCACATCTTCCAACCCGTTCATTCGTGAGGTTTTGCTTCGGTTAACCAAAAGACCCGCATATAAAAACGTACAGATATTTATAGCAATCACAAAAGCGCCACCACCCTGCAACATGCGCCAGGTTTTTGGATAAGTTGGTGTGGCAAAAGGATTTCCTAGATCGGACAAGGCGATTAAAACGATAATCAACCCTACCAAAACGATGCAAATAAATGGCCAGCTCTTAACAATGTATTTGAACTCGAGATGAGATAATTTCCAAGTGGTTTTTAAATTCTGAATAAAGCTGTAATCAAAACTCACCTTAGGCAAATTAATTCTGGTAATCCCTCCAAAATTACGCTTGGTGGAACGTTCCCCTTTTTTAGTTCCGAAGTAAGAAAACGACAGCGCATTCTGGCTAAAACTAAAAAAATAATAGACCAACCCAAATACCAACGAGGCCACCCCCAACCAGATCAAACGGTTGTAAAGAATCACGTCGCTTATAGGAATGTGAAGTTCATTTTGTTCTGAGACCGTCCAATATCTGGTATTATAAGCATTGGCAGCACTTCCGAAGGGATCTAACAATGCAGCTAGGTAACGCTGACTAGGATCGGACAATAAACTCTCTGTCATGCCTTGCACAAAAAGCAATAAAATAACCGTAATAAAACCCGCAGCAATATTTCGGGTAAAAGTGACCACTGCAAAAACAATGGCACCAAAAAGTAAAATATTTGGCAGAATAAAGAGCCAATACGCATCAAAGTAAGATTTAAAATCGAAAGCCCCCACTAAATCGGAATTGGTTCCAGGCAATCGAAACCCAATAAACATCCCAATGGCGATGGTAAGCACAATACAAGACACTATTAAAATTGAACTAAAGAATTTTGCAAATAAATAATTCGCCTTCGTAAAGGGATACGAGTACAAAATGGTATGCATCTCGCTCTTAAAATCCCTATAGATGGACAGGCCAATGATACTTGGAAATAAAAAGAAAATCAAGAGGGTTAAACCATTGATGAGATTGTTAACCCCAACAGGAGAATTCACCACTCGTGAAGAGCCCACGCTGGCAGTGATACTATCAAAAATCCCCGCAGTGGTAGCTGCCAAGAATAGGGCCATTATAAAAAAAATGGCCATATAAATATAAAAAGCAGGTTTTTTAAGCCAATACTTTAATTCATGAAAAAATATAGTAGAAAACATAGTGTACTTTTTAAATGAGACATTGATTTGGACTTAGCTCAAAATTGGTTCGTCCTCTCTTAAGGCTATAAAGTAAACATCATCCAATTGAGGGTCGGCGGGCTTAAAATCAACATCAGGCAACACATCGGCAAATACTCGAACGTTTAGCGTATTATCTTCATTATAACTGGACGATAAGACATTGTATTTCGCCTCATGGGCCTCAAGATCGTCTCGATCTACCACCTTGGTCCAAATGCGCCCCATCAATTCTTTTCTAGCTTGTGAGGGTGTCGCTTGTTTTAAAATACGTCCGCCATTTAAAATGGCCATATCATTACATAATTCCTTGACGTCTTCTACAATGTGCGTAGAGAAAATCACGGTACAATTGGTGCCCACTTCCCTGAGAACATTTAAAAAGCGGTGGCGCTCTGCAGGGTCCAAACCAGCGGTGGGCTCATCAACAATAATAAGTTTGGGGTTGTTTAGCAATAATTGCGCAATACCAAAACGTTGTTTCATTCCTCCCGAATAACCAGCCACATGTTTTTTTCGAACGTCGTAAAGGTTTGTAATATCTAAAACTTCCTTAACCAAGGCTTGTCTATCGGCTTTTTTTCCGATGCCCTTTAAGCTCGCAAAATAGTCCAACAAATCTTCCGCAGATAATTTTGGATACACCCCAAAGGATTGTGGCAAATACCCCAAGACTTTTCGAAGTGCCATTTTATCTTCCAAAACATTAATGTCGCCAAACATGATGCTCCCAGAATCTGGACGCTGTAAGGTGGCGATGGTGCGCATCAATGACGATTTCCCTGCACCATTAGGACCGAGAAGGCCAAACATGCCAGTCCCAATTTCAAGATTGAGGGCATCGATGGCCTTAACGCCATTTTTGTAGGTTTTGGTGAGATTGCTAATGACTAATTTCATGCGCTAGAGATTAAAGGTGAATAGGTTTTTTTATTGGTATAAAAATAACCGATTTTGTTACACTATTTCTTCCGAAGTCTTTAAATTCCTATTATTTTTACAAAAAAGCAAATCAAACATTTTATGGCAAAACAAAGCATACTGAACAAAAAATCATTGGATTTTTTAGAAAAATACCTTAATAATGCCTCCCCAACCGGATACGAATGGGAAGGTCAAAAAATATGGATGGATTACCTAAAGCCTTATGTAGATGAGTTTATTACGGATACCTACGGTACTGCGGTGGGCGTCATTAATCCTAAGGCTAAATATAAAGTGGTTATTGAAGGCCATGCCGATGAAATTTCTTGGTACGTCAACTATATTTCGGATAAAGGGATGATTTACGTTATTAGAAATGGCGGAAGCGATCACCAAATTGCACCAAGTAAAATTGTAAATATCCACACCAAAAACGGAATCGTTAAAGGTGTTTTTGGATGGCCAGCGATTCATACCCGCGACAAATCTAAAGAAGAAGCGCCAAAACCGGAAAACATATTTATCGATTGTGGTTGCAATACCAAAGAAGAAGTTGAAGCGCTCGGCGTTCATGTAGGTTGTGTGATCACGTATCCAGACACCTTTCACATTCTCAATAAAGACAAATTTGTATGTCGTGCACTCGATAACCGTATGGGCGGATTCATGATTGCTGAAGTTGCGCGTTTACTTAAAGAAAACAAAAAAGAATTGCCTTTTGGGCTATACGTTACCAATTCGGTACAAGAAGAAATTGGCTTAAGAGGTGCCCAAATGATTACCGATCGCATTAAACCCAATGCTGCGATTGTGACCGATGTGACGCACGATACGACCACACCTATGATTGAGCAGAAAAAAGAAGGAGCGCTGCAAATGGGCAAAGGTCCGGTTGTGGCGTATGCACCCGCAGTGCAACAAAAATTACGGGATTTGATAACCGAAACTGCGGAAAAGAATAAAATTCCGTTTCAACGTTCGGCCCTTTCCAGAGCAACGGGAACCGATACCGATGCCTTTGCCTATAGCAATGGCGGTGTAGCTTCTGCATTAATTTCCTTGCCCCTGCGTTACATGCACACTACGGTTGAAATGGTGCATCGTGATGATGTGGAAAACGTGATTCGCATCATTTACGAAACACTCTTGAACATTAAGGGTGACGAAACTTTTAGTTATTTTGATTAAGAATTTGAGCCCATCCTCCCCGCAAACCGGGACGGTGGGCTTTTTACTTAAAGCATCACTTTGAACGAGCCTATAGATATTCTCAGTAAAACCGGTAAACCTACAGGATTGTCGGTGCCTAAAACTGAGATCCATGCCAAAGGTCATTTTCACAATACCGCCCATCTTTGGATCTATAATGACGAAGGTGAGGTTTTGCTTCAGCAGCGCTCAGCAAAAAAGTTGATCTGCCCATTATTATGGGATGTTTCGGTGGCTGGACATGTCGATTCTGGAGAAACCATTAAACAGGCTGCGATTAGAGAAACCCGTGAGGAAATTGGGCTATTACTTTCTGAAACCGATCTCAAGAAAATTGGCGTGTTTAATAGTTTTCAAACTTATCCCAACGGAATCATCGATAATGAATTTCATCATACCTTTATCGCACAAACAACTGCCAAACTAGAAAATTTCTCTATTCAGGAAGAGGAAGTTGAAGCCTTGAAATTTATAAAGACTTCGGAATTTGAAACCCTTTTAGAAAACCTCGGTAAAGACCATCATTTTGTGCCCAGTAATAAAGCGTATTATGAATGTATTCTAAAAGCGATTTTGGAGGAATTGAGCATGAACAACTGCTAATTACCACTATTTTATATAACCTAAATTGATAAAATGCAATTACTCCTGCTCGCCATTGCGCCCATTTGCGCGGTTATTCTCTACATCTATTTTAAGGATATTTATGAAAAGGAACCCAAACGCCTATTATTGTCTAGTTTTTTGTTTGGCGCCATTGGAAGTATCGTTATAACTACTGTATTCTACTATATTTTAGACATTCTCATACCTCTAAACAATGCCTATAGCATTCCGCAGCAATTTATAAAAGCCTTTGTCATTGTTGGCTTAACGGAAGAATTCAGTAAATATATTTTTGTGCGATTTTATGCGCAGCCAAAAAAACAATTTAATGAACCTTTTGATGGTATTGTTTATGCGGTGATGGTATCCATGGGTTTTGCTGCTACCGAAAATGTCTTGTATGTTTTAGAAAGCGGTTTCTCCACTGCCATTCTTAGAGCGTTTACCGCGGTACCTGCCCACGCCACTTTTGGCATTCTTATGGGCTATTACATGGGTAAGGCTAAATTTTCAAAAAACCGAAGGTTACTCAATATTTGCGGATTACTCTTAGCGGTCACGTTTCATGGGTGTTACGACTTCTTTCTATTTATGAACTTTATTCCAGGGATTTGGATAGGCGCTTTTATTTCGTTGGCCATAGGAATTCTATTATCGCGAAAAGCAATCAAAAAGCATCAAGAGGATTCTTATTTTAAACCAGAAGAATCATAACCTTCTTTACAAAACCTTATAATTTGTTATCTTTATAACAACAACAAAACTAAATTTCAATGCGTCAATCGTTTAAGGTCAATGTCAACAGTACTTTTGATTTTGACATTTCAAATTCAGAAAGTTCAAAACTGGATAGCATCACTACCAAAGCCAGAAATTCTCATATTTTAAAAGACCATCGTTCATATAAGACAGAGATTCTCGAATCCAACTTCCTAAAAAAAACCTATCAGGTTAAAGTTAACAATAACACGTACCATGTTGCTATTGCCAACAACTTGGATCAGCTCATCACCACCATGGGCTTTGAGTTGGGCAGTTCTAAAATGGTCAATGAAATCAAGGCGCCAATGCCAGGGCTTATTTTAGACATTCCCATCAAAGTTGGTCAAGAAGTGGCAGAAAACGACACCTTGCTTATTTTGGAAGCCATGAAAATGGAAAATGTTCTCACTTCACCAAGAGCAGGCACTATCAAATCCATAACTGTTACTAAAGGAGAAGCTGTAGATAAAAATCAGTTGCTTTTGGAATTTGAATGATAAAAAACCCAGTTGCGCATAATTTAGAGTTGCTAAAGGTTTTGAACTCCAAACTTAGAACCCAAGCACGCGAAATAGTAATAGTGGTGCGCTCTAGCTACATAACGAAAATCAGATTCTCATTTTTAAGGGAATGAAAATTAAATAAAAAAATCCCTCCCCTCTGGGAAGGTAAGGATGGAAATGAAAAAAATACTTATAGCCAACCGAGGTGAAATTGCAATTCGCGTCATGCGCACCGCTAAAAAAATGGGCATCAAAACGGTTGCAATCTACTCTACTGTAGATCGAAATGCTCCTCATGTTACGTACGCCGATGAAGCGGTATGGATTGGTGAGGCGCCTTCTAATCAATCATATCTGCTTGGAGATAAAATTATTGAAGTGGCCAAAATGCTCAAGGTGGATGCCATTCACCCTGGTTATGGGTTTTTAAGTGAAAATGCAGATTTTGCAGAAGCTTGTGAAGCCAACAATCTTATTTTTATTGGTCCAAAAAGTAAGGCCATCAAAATCATGGGTAGTAAGCTCGCAGCAAAAG
>Ga0115567_10000944_pt1 | contig 28800 bp, 19 predicted proteins | sample COGITO_mtgs_1204_2_FD_88679 | JGI IMG/M metagenome (GOLD analysis project Ga0115567, IMG submission 88679) | Pelagic marine microbial communities from North Sea - COGITO_mtgs_120412 | ecosystem: Environmental > Aquatic > Marine > Epipelagic | place: Germany:Helgoland, sampling site Kabeltonne... | reverse complement strand
CGCGATGCACCTCAGCGTCTCACCCGCGGCGTCGTCCTCGTCCGCCTCGGCCAGCAGAGTCACCGCGGCTAGCGCGGCGACCGCCCCGCCCAGGCTGTGGCCGCACAGCACCAGCCGGTCACCGCGTTCCCTCGCGTGTCGCCATACCGCGCGCACGGGTGCCCTTAACTCCCTGGCGCGCGCGGCGAAACCCCTGTGCACCATCGGCGTCCCGCCGCGAGTCGATTTAACATCGCTCCCGAGTTTACCGTCGCTTGAGGAGAGTCCTAGCCCTTCCAATAGGGGCGTCTGAAGGAACGACGCGTCCGCGAGGAAGTCCATCGCCTCCCTCGTGCCCGTGAACGCGACGTACGTCACCCCGGGGGCGTGTGCGACCAGGTACCTTCGCCTCGCGCGGCCCTCCACGCTCGCGCTGACGCCGGAGAGGCGCACCGCGAACGGAGGAAACTCACGCGACAGCTCGGCGACCCTCTCCCTGACGTGCGACTCCGGGGACTTGTACGAGCACTCGCACAGGACCGTCGCGGTCAACACATCGCGCGCATGCTCGGGGGAGTCCGCGTGGATGTGAGGGGCGAGCGAGGCGGCGACCCAGCGCGCGCGAGGGTCCACCCAGCGACGACCCGCGACGGGATTGAGCCTGAGATCTCCGCCGTCGCAGTCCTCGTCGTCGGTGGGGGGATATCGGCCCGAGGTGGACGCCTGGTCGTCGCGTATCGAGAGGGCGGTCACCGCCGCGCGCGCACGCTCCCCCGCGCGCGTCATCTCGGCGCACCCCCTCGGATCCCGCGCGCTACGACTGTGAGGGAAGGCGCGACGTTTCAAAAAACATTTTCTTGTGAGTTACAAGGCCTAACAAGGTGCATAGGTGCGCAGCCCCAACGCGCGTTGGTGTCTCCTCGCCCCTAATCCCATTTCCCAATGATGTGTTTCAACTATCGTGTTTTGCGCCCCATCCCGTGTGTCGTCTACCCTACGCTCACGAGGACTTCTCGGCACCCTCCATGAGGCCCTTCCGCTCCTCGGATCCGCCGTAGCCCACCTCGGGGTCGGGCTTGTCCGGCTTGGGCTCCTTCTTCTTCATCCCGCCGATGATCACCTTGCCGTACAGCGCGGAGAACACCATGATGGTGCCGATCCACTGCTGCCACGTGAGCGGGTGCATGAACAGGATGCACGACAGTAAGATGGACAGGAACTGCCTGGTGGTCATGATCGTCGCGAAGAGCAGGGCGCCGAACTCTTTGATGGTGAACAAGATGCAGAGCTGCCCCAACGTGGACGCGGCGGAGAGGACGATGGCGTCGGACATGGCCGCCGGGTGCTTCTTGACGAAGGCGATGGCGTCGACCATGGAGGAGTCGGTCATGAGCCAGAAGGAGGAGATGACCGCGCTGCAGAAGTTCACCCAGAGCATCTGGTTGTACGTCTCCATCTGGTACCCCGTGAAGAGCTTGTCCTGAAACGTCGAGGTGAAACCGTCAAAGCCGAGGTAGCCGCCCATGAGCGCGATGCCGTACATGCCGGTCTCCTTCTCGCTCTTCTTGCTGCTGCCGCCGTGTGACGAGGTGGTGGGGCCGTAGAGGGCGAAGATGGTGCATCCCGCCATCACCCCGGTCGCGATGAGGTAGTCGTACAGCCCGTACCGCTTGTTGCTGATGAAGTACCCCCAGATCATGACCGGGATCATCTTGGCGCACTTGCCGAGCGTCTGGACGGGGAACGAGACGTACTTGAGCGCCTCGTACTGGCACGTGGTGGCGATCACGTTGGAGCACGACACGGCCGCGTACTTGTAAATGGGCGCCACCGGTGCGACCGCGCCGCGGATCAACGCGAGCACGAGCACCGCCACGCACATGGACACCAGGCGGTTGTTCATGACCAAAAACACGGAGAAGGTGAAGAACTCCTCGTCCTCGCCCTCGCCGTACGGGCGCGTCATTATCCGTTCCTGCAGGATACCGTACACCAAGAGGGAGCCCACGACACCGACCACGCACCCGATGATCTTGAACACGGTGGACGTCGGAGCGACGGCATCCTTGGCGCTCATGGTTGAGTCAGTGGCCCGGTTACCGCGTTCTCCAGCCGATCTGGTGAAGGGACCTTCCTGCTGCTCCGAAGAAGGCGGGGTCTCGACGACGCGCCTGTGGACCGCGATGCTGGTCGTCGACTCTAAACTCTCTCTGAAAGCCTCCAGAGAGTGCTTCTGAAGCACGAGGCGGCGCTCGGTCGGAAGTGGCGCGGTGGCGAGTTCCTCGGAGAACGTGTTCCTCGGACCTCCGTATGGTACACAGTCACAGCGGATGAATCTCAGGTGTTACACGCGACGATTTCGAGATACGGGAAAAAAACAGGGTTTGTGAACCGATGGAAGGAACGTTTTGCACCGGGCAGATGCGCGAAATACGCAGTACATAATCCCATATTTCGAGAACAATTGCTAATTCAATCATGTGTCCCTGTTTACCAGTGGCTTCGAATTGTTCCCATGATGTAGTGGTTAGCATACCAGATTCTGATTCTGGAGACCCCAGTTCAATTCTGGGTGGGAACTCTTTTTGTTTTATTTTGCCATTTGGCTCAGTTTCATTAATCTTTGGGTTGACTTTTCGGCGGGAATCGGTGCGATGCAGGGTCCGAACCATGCGGCTTCGCGATGGTGGAGACGCACGACGTGAGTCGATGATGCGAGATGGGGGATGGCGTTCACCGAAATAGTTTTATGCTTGCGTGTCATATGACAAAAGAATGGATGTGAAAGAATGAATGTGAAGAAAATAATCCAGCTCTGGGCCGACAATCAGCCGTAGACGTCCACCGCCTGCTGGCGCTGCTTGAACCCGCGGTTGTTCTTACCGCCGCCGCCCCTGCCGCCGCCCCTGCCACCGCCCCTGCCGCCTCCTCTGCCACCACCGCCGCCCCTGCCGCCGGAGGAGAACTCCCGGCGGGGAGGAAGTTTGAACGGAGCCGGGTAGTCAACGCCGACGACGCAGTGCGCCTTCTGAGCGACGTCGCCGGGCATCTGCCTGGGCTCGGCGATGAACTTCGCGGGCACGTCCTTGAGCTCGGGGATCCAATACTTGACGTACGCGCCCTCCGGGTCGTAGTCCTTGGTCTGCTTGGCGATGTTGAACTTGTTGACGCGGCCGCCGGTCATGCCGGCGGCGGCGACCCAGTTACCCCAGTTGGCGGAGCAGTCGTAGTCCAGGAGCTTGTTCTCGAACCACTCGGCGCCGAGCCTCCAGTCCAGCCCGGCGTCGAGCGCGAGCCACGACGCGACGTTCTGCCTGCCGCGGTTGGACATGAACCCCGTCGCCGCGAGCTCGCGCATGTTGGCGTCCACCAGCGGGTAGCCGGTCTTCCCAGCCTTCCAAGCGGCGAGGGCGGCGGGGTCGTCGCGCCACGGACCGGCGCCGCCCTTGTACCCGCTTCCGCCCATCGAACCCCCGGCGGTACCCTCGGAACGGAAGATGGCGTCGCCGTGCTTGAGCGCGAAGAATTTGAAGAAATCCCTCCAGATGAGCTCGAAGATGAGCCAGTACGTGGACTTGTTCTCCACGCGCTGCGACTCAAACTTGCGAACCTCGGCGACAACCGTACGCGGTGACACGCACCCGTGCGCGAGCCACGGCGCCAGCTTGGACGAGTAGTCCCCGCCGAGCATACCGTTGCGAGTCTCGAAGTACGTGGCGATCTTCTCGCTTTCCCAGACGTAGTATCGGACCCTCGCGAGCGCCGCGGACTCGCCGCCCTCGAAGGGGAGGACGCCATCCGGGTGCGCACCCGCGCCGGCGACGGATCGCTCCTCCTCGTTTGCGAACGGCAGGTCCGCGACGGTGGGTTCGAACGCGAAGGCATCGGACATGTTAACCGGCATGGGGAGCGCACCCTTGGAGGGGGGCGGGACCGGCTCGCGCGGTTCGGACTTGTTCTCAACCTTGTTCCGGAAAGGCGTGAAGCCGTCGGGAAGGTCGGATACGTCTGACGAGAAGGGGATATCATCCTTGTGATACAGGGTGCTACCCCATATCTTATCCAGCCGGTTCAGGTTCCCCGCGGATTTGACCGCGGACTTGACCTTGGCGTCGACCCTAAGCTCCTCGCTGGAAACCTCCTCCTGCGCACGAATAGACGGGGAGAGTCGCGTTCAGAGTCGATCGTTCCGGAGGATTCGAGCGCAGGCGGGCGGAAACCGCGGGTGCAAATCAAAACAGCGGGCTCGTCGCGTTGCACCTCAGATAGCACAAACTATATAAATAGTTGGTCATCGAGCCGGATGGCGCTCCGGTTCAGTAAAGGTTACCGCCGACCCCCGAGGGAGCCGGCGGCCATCACTGGCGCTTCAGCGGACGGGGACGAATGACGACACAAAAAAATGATGGATGCACGCGGCGGGGGTTGCACACGACTGTGGAGTCACTCACCTGCGTCAGTACCACGTTCTTGGCGCCCGGAGCGTCCAGGAGGTACTTTGGGATAACCTCCTCGGGCTTTCCCACCGCGACGAGGAGGTCGGATCCGACTGCGCGCAGGTTCTTCTTCAGGTTCAGCACGGACTCCAGCTGGAACCTGCCTCGGTGGCCGCCGCACTTGGGCGATCCCCACGAGCTCGGCGCGAACGTTCGGGGGTCGAAGACGTACAGTGGAAGGACGTCGCATCCCGCGGTCCGCGTGGCGATGGACTCCGCCTGCTTCACCGCGTAGTTGTCCTGCAGACGAAGGTCGTTGCGGAACCAGACCACCACGCGCGTCGTCGCGTCGGACCCGGCCATCTTCGCCTTTTTGTTATCGGGAAAATCGGCCGTCGCGTTGGCGAAGGCGACGCCGGAAACGGCGACGGTGCGGCGCTGGGAGCGGTACACAGAGCGGTGCAGTAACGCGATCCGCCCGGTGACTGTGGGGGTGACGATGGGACCCAGGGTGCCCGATTCGAGCCGACTGCGCGGCCGCGATGTGTCGGGCCACGTCTCGTGCCGAAAAGCGAGGTGTCGACGTGTCTCGTCGGGGCAGGAGGGGCAAATGCGTAAATTTATGTGAGCGAGCAAATAGACTGGGAGCAATTAATAATTACCTTCGTAACGTGTAGTACGAGGTAGTAAATATTAATGATTGTGACTATTTGCCCGTACGGTTCTAATTATTTCCCGGTTTTTAATTATTATCAAGCGCCGCCCCCATCCTCCCTGCTCCCCGCAGACTCCAGCGCCCGCATCAACCCCACGTCCGCGAAGTTCTTCACGCACATGCTCACCCCGACACCCTCCAGCGCACTCGCCGGTTGGGACGTCAGCAACCCGACCGTGGGTATCCCCGCTGCGACTGCGGCGGTGGCACCCGCGGGGCTGTCCTCAAATGCGACGCATCGTCCCGCGTCACAGGCGCCCACGAGACGCATGCCCTCGAGGTACGGGTCCGGACATGGCTTGGCCCTCGCGCACTCCGTCCCGATCACCACGTGCTCGAAGTACGTCTCCAGCCCGAGCGCCCGTAGCATGAGCTCGGCGTTCGGGCGCGGGGCGTTAGTCACCGCCACTTTCCGTACGCCCCTCGAGTCTATCCACGCCAGAAGCTCAGTGAGACCGGGGAGCCTCTCGAGCTTGGACGCGGCGAGCGTGCGGAAGTCCTCCTCTTTCTTCTCCCACATCGCCTCGCGCTCGGGGACGGACAGTTCCGGCCACAGGTCCGCGAAGATGTCCTCGTTGGTTCGGCCGGCGATGTGCTCATGGAAGAACTCAGTGTCGATGGGCACCCCGCCGTTCTTGCCGTGCGCCAGTAGGAGGTTGGAGAACACCTCGTGGTGGAGCGGGTCGGTATCGCACAGCGTGCCGTCCATGTCGAACAGGCACGCGTAGATGCCGGCATCGTCGCCGCCACCGGAGCCGTCGGGGCGGAGGCTCGGAATGACCCTCGGCAGGGCGGTGGTCATTTTCGTGCCGATCGAGGCTGCTCCTACGACACGGTCGACGCGAGACCCGCGGGGTGAGCCTGTTCGGTGGGCGGAACCTTTCCTGACGCTGACCACGACACTCAACGTCGAGTGCGCGGCGTGCATGCAACGACTCCTGGAGTCGAGGGGGCTTCCAGGGGACGCGCGCCTCCGTGTGGTGGGGCTCGCCAAGAAAAACTTGCGGCTGAGAAGGGAGCACGGAATACTTGTACTTGTAAATGCTCAAAAGTGCTGTTACATGCGACCGCCGGTTCGGCGGACGCGGCTAAACGCGATGCAAAATCGGTCAATCAGCCCTGCGCCGGCTGTCTCCTAGTCAGTCCATCCCACCAGCTCCTACGCTCCGGCAGGGGAGGTGGCGACGGCATCCGTCTCGGCGTCGCCGCGCCGTGTGAAGAGCTCCGGGACCTCACGCCGCTCCTGCTGCTCCGTCGGCTCCTCCGGCTCCTGAACCCGCCGCCGTTGCTCCACACGCTCGTCATGGCGCACTCGTCGAAGAACATCCGCCTCGCCTTCTTCTCCAAACCCCACGCGGCGAACACCGGGAGCGCCACGATGAAGCAAAAGTCGAGCAGCACCAGCGGCCACCACGCCAACGTCCCGGGTCTGTTTTTCCGAACCAGGTGCACGTACACCGCCCAGCACGCGAACCGGTTACCGGCCATCCACGGCAGGTTCGGGCGCCACGCCACGCACATCCCGTTGACCATGAACAGTCGAAGAGCCAGCTCCACCTTTATGCCGCCCGGGACCGGGCACTGCAGCGTGTGCCTCTGCGAAAGTGTAAGGGAAACGTCGCGTCAGTGAGCTCGGCTCGGGGGAGGAACGTTTGACAAATTGAAGGGACGCTGGGTTTTGGATTTGGATTTGGATTTGTTCGGGGTGGTTTCGGGGGTCGGGGGCGCACCGCGCTGGAGCCCGCCGTCAGGAGTATCATCATCATGTGGTACCAGAAGACGTGCGGGGGTGAAAGGAGCCTTCCCGTGCCCGGGTGCGCCCGGAACCCGAACCTCAGCAGGAATACGGTCACCACCCAGGGCACCGCGTTTTCCAAGATGTGTGTCACGCGACATCCGTCGCTGATGTACTCCCAGCCCTCCTCGACCGGGGTGTTTACCCCGGGGAAGAGCACGGGCTTGAGCAGGCGCAGCATGAACCCGAAGGACATCAGCGAACACCCGAGGTGCACGTTGGGCACCTGCAACGTCTCGTAGTACCGCCGGAACTCGCGCGCGCACTCCTTGCGCGCCAGGTGCCGCGTCGCGGCGGGAAACTCGTTGTCCAGGCTGTACGTGCTGAACGGGTAGGGGCCCCATCGGTAGGCGTCGGGGGATTCGTCGCTCGTGACCTCATCGCCCTCCTCCCAGTCGGCATCCGCTCGCGCGGGTTCACGACGCCACAGATCGTGGCCGGAACCTGCGAAACCCCCTCGCTGCGACATGGCTCCCGCGCCCGCCCGTCTGGAGCTGGAGCAGGGCTGACGAGAAACGGGAAAGTCCGCCAGGTCTTTCCAGTTCACCAGAGATTATTGTACAACTCTGTCTGCCAGTCTGCCAGTCACCCACCTGGACGCGCGTCCCTTTTGTTATCATATTTCGGACTTTTTCATAGAGCAAACAGTCCGACCATTGCCCGGAAATTAAATTTCAGCGGATTTGCCCCAGACATCAGTTTTGCAGATGGTGATATTAAAAACGTATCAAACGGCATATTACTCCTACGTACCGGACCGCGCGACACACATCGTTCAGACTTCGACGCGTACACGTGTATAGTCTACCATCAAGCTACCTACGCTCAGCTAGTGCCGGGGCTTCTTCGCCTTCGACGCGAACCCTTTACCGAACGACGTCGCGAACTCCTTCCGCTGGAGTTTGAGGTTGGCCGACGCCTCAGCCTTCTGAAAGCCGCCGTCGTCCTCCTTCCTCAAAGCCGCGCGCGATGCCGCGAACGCCGCTTGCCTACTGTGCGGGTGTTCCATCCCCGCGTCGTCCCCGCCGCCGTGGATACCCTCCAGCATCTTCGCCTTGGCTCGTTCCGTGGCTTCGATGTTCTTGATTTTGTAATCCGCCGGGAGCTGCACCTCGACAATGCCGGTGAGCCATCGATCGGCCGTCTCCTCGCCCTCCGTCTTCTTCATCCTGAGCTCGTCCGGGGTATCCCACAGCCTCTCCTCCGCGGACTTCGCACCACCGCCGCTGGGACCCGCGCCGTCGCCGCCCTCGTCCCCGCCCGCGCCGCGGCGTTTGGCGAGTTCCTGTTCGATGTAGCGAAGCATGTTGGGATCCTCCCCGTCGACGTCCACGGCTGCTCCCGCGGCGAACTGCGCGTGTTTGCCTTCGTCCACGTCGTCATCAGCGTCCGTGTCCTTCTTACCCGATCCAATGGCCAACGCCTCGGCTCCGACGCCCTGGGGTGGAGGCGTTATGGGGTGCGAGAGTGAGCCGATGCGCGTGGGATTGGTTTAGATTTCTAGGGTTGAAGCGGCGTCGTGGGCGTACCTTGGACTTGGCGCGGTTCTTTATCAGCATCTTGGCGTCCTCCATGCGCTCCCGGAGAGCCTGGGCACCCTGATCATCCTCCTCATCGTCGGAGTCTGCGACCCGCTTCTTGCGAAGGTTCCTCGGCGCCATCCGGTCGCACTCGTTTGTGGTGGCTCGGTGGAAATCGGAACTCGATGGTGCCTTCTCCCAGGCGCGTCACAGTTTTTAACACCCACACTCCACGCGCGCACGCAAGGTGGGGTTGGTAGCTGATGGCAGAGACCACGAGAAGCGACGGTCAGGCGGAGCACATGAACCTCGAAGAGTACGATCGGTTGCTCGAGGCCGCCGAGGCCAAGGCGGCGGACGCGGAGAGGCGCGCCGAGGAGGCGGAGTCGCGGAGCCGAGATCGCGAGGCGGAGACGGCGGAGGCGTTCGAGACTTGGCGCAAGCGGCTCGTGGAGGTGGCCGCGGACCAGGTCGCGGAGGAGGCGAGCGAGTGGCACAAGGTGGTGGAGGAGAAGGACGCCGAAATCGCGCGACTCCAGGCGGCGGCCAAGGAAGGACCGCCGGAGTTGCACACGCGACTCGCGCAGGCCGAGGGGCGAGCCTCGGCGTACGAGAGACTCTTCTTCAACCACGTGGAATACATCCGCGAGTGCGCCGGGAAGGTGCCGGAGAGCAGGCCGTACTGGGACAGCGTCGGGCTCGAGCTCCAGGACGCCCAGGAACAGGCTGAGGCTGCGCTGAGGGGCGATGAACCGCCATCCTCTGAACCGCCATCCTCTGAAGTGCCATCCCATGAAGCGCCAACCTCGGCCGCACACGACACACAGAACGACGGGTCGGGCGGGTCCACGGCGGTCCAGACACCGAGCGAGCTATCGACGCCGTTCACGTCGCCGAGCAAGCCGAGGGCCAACAGGGGTGCGGCGAGCGAGCAGGCCGCGCCGGTGCTCCAGCCCGAGGCGGCAAAGGAGCGTCAGAGGTTGGAAGATGCGGCGAGGGCGGCGGCGGAGCTCGAGGCGAAGATGGCCTCGGCCGAGGACGGAAGCAACGCGGCGTCCACGTCGTCATGGTACTGGCCGTTCTCGTGACGATCGACCATTAGCATTTGAATAATCACGATGGGTTAGTTAACAAGGCTGCGCAGCTCGACACGCGAACCAAATTGCGGACAGCAGCTCTGCCAAAAAGTTGTGCCAAAAATGCTCGACGACGCCATGTTGTTTTCCGACCTTCGAAAGATGGTCGACGAAGACGGCGCGCTTCGGATCATCGCCATCATAAGACTCGTGGCTGAGCCGTAGGATTAGATCTAACGTTCTCTTGAACTTCTATTTAGCACTCTCCGACGCCGTAGGTCACCAGAGGCCCAAAATCGAGCGGCGTCGTTCCCTCTTTGTCCCGCTTATGTACATCCGCGCCTCCCTCGATGAGCGCGCTCACGACCCCGCGCCACCCAATCACCAGAGGCGTGTTACCCGACCTGTCCACCGCGTCCGGGTTGGCACCCGCCGCGACGAGCTCCTTCATCATGCCGGTATTCGCGAGCTCGGCGGCGACGTGCAGCGCCGTCCTGCCCTGCGCGTCGACGGCGTTTGGGTTGGCGCCGTGGCGGAGCAGTGCCCTGACCACGGGCTCGTGTCCACCCACGGCGGCGGCGTGAAGCGGAGTCGCTCCATCCCTGGCTTTCTTATGAACGTCAGCCCCGAAGCGAAGCAGCAACCGGACGACCACGTCGTGGCCGTGTTGCGACGCCACCTTGAGCGGCGTCGCGCCGTCCCGCCCGCTCTTGTTTATGTCCGCGGAGGGTCTGTTCTGGAGCAGGATGGACACGACGCCGTGGTGCGCGTTCCTACTGGCGGCGTACAGCGGCGTGGTCAGGTCGTACCCGTAAGGTCGATCGATGTCCGCCGCCGGTTCCTTGAACGGGTCAACGCCCGGCTGGAGCAGCGCCCGGACGATCATCTCACGCCCCTTCTGCGCGGCGAAGTACAGCTGGTCCTTCCCCGCGCACCTGCTCACGTTGAACGACGTGCCGAGGAAACGCCCTCCCTTGATGATGCGAAGGAGCTCCTCGTCCGATGCGTGCTTCACCCCGACGACCCGCGCGCTCGGATCCCTCACGTGAACAGCCCCGATATCGGCACTCCGGTACTGCGGCGGTCCCGGCTTCTGGGCCGCGTCCGTCTTGACCGGCGCCGCGCCGTCATCTTCGCCCGGGGGGAACTGCCCTCCGGCGCGATCCGGTTTCGCCTTGCCGTACACCACGTTGGACCCGGTGTTCAGCCTGTCCAGCATGGCCTTGTACGGGCCCTCCTCCCACTTTTCCGCCATCTCTTCGATGCCCTCCTCCGGGTCGGGGTCATCCCCTCCATCGTATATGAAGTCCTTCTTGTACTCCTCGAAGGGCATCGTCCAGATGTCGACCTTCTCCTCCTCCTCGCCATCGGCGGCATCGTCACCCATGACGGGCAGTTCCTGGGGTTGTAACCGGGACGCGCGCCTAGATGTGGCAGCGTTATGTTTCACAAACGGTCAATTCCGAGAAGTCGCGTTCCTAAAAACACACCATCGTGCGCTAGAGGAACCGGCAGGGACGACGGTTGAGGGCTGCGAACTCGTCAAAATGGAGGGGGGTGCCGATCTAGAGGTCTCGCCGGCGGCAGAGGAAGTCGACCGAAGCGATGACGAACCGCAGACTGCCCCTGGACTGCCACCTCGTCCTCCACTACCACCAGGTGCCAAACCGGCGTACGTACATCAGGCGGAGGCCAAGGTCCGGCGTGTTCATCGTTGGGACGACATAACCTTAGGATTGCAACGCGCCAGGCAGCGTGGAGAGGGCTCCAACGCGGCGCTCACATCGCGTCCGTCGCGAAAGCTTCGACGGGAACTTAGTCCTCTGGTACCGCGGTGACGAGAAGATGGATCGAACGAGAGACGTAGAGCATAGAACGATAGCTACTTAGATACGATTCAGATTCGCGTGAAGCGGCGGACACCTACGACCCACGACCCACGACAACCTTTACGCCATCCGCGGATACGACAACCTTGTCTCCCCCCTTGAGCTTCACCTTGTGCTTGCCGTTATCCTTGGTTTTGATCAGTGTGCACTTGACCCACTCACCGTCCACGCGCGCGAGTACCTTTTGCTTTTTCGACAACTTGGTTTTGCCGTCGTCGTCGGAAGCCCGCTCGCGCTTCTTCTTTTTGTCGTCGCCCTCGTCCGCACCCTCAATCACGCCTCCGCCCGCGCACTGACGCATCACGTCCGACACCGCCGCGTCGAGTCCCCGTTTATCGTTCGCGGACGTTGCGCTGATGCCCTTGGCGCGGAGCATCTTGATAACACGCATCATGTCCACGTCGGTCTCGCGCTGAACCTTCCTCGCCGGTCGGAGCGCCAGGTTGGAGTGCATCTCCTTCGCCTTCTCCCTCGACCCGACGACCATGCGCGAAGAGCGGTTTAACATCTTCTGCTCGAACGTCGGCAGAGCCTTGTCGAAGCCGTCTTCCACGCCGTGTTTGCGCACGCCATCCGCCAGAGTGTCGGCCAACAGAACCGCGTCGCTGATGGCCTGGTTGGCACCCTGAGCTTTGAACGGCGTCATCGGGTGCGCGGCGTCACCCACCAGCGTGACTCGCGACATTCCCGCGTCCACCGCAGCCTTACGAAGCACATCGGGCTCGAGTAGTTCGCGGTCGTACACGGGGTATCCCGAGAAACAGTCGAGCGGGGTCTTCTTGAGCAACTCGGGGATCGGGTCGTGCCACGCGGCGCACCGCCGCGTGATTTCCTTCTTGAGCGCTTTCTGATCCTTCGCCAGCTCCCGGCCCTCCTTCTCCTCCATGGGGAACGAGAGCTGCCACATGGTCGACGAGGTGGTGAATGGCATGGCGTAGATGCGCGTCGAACCATCGACGGTCTCGAAGATGCGTCGTTTGGTCAACGGAACGTCCAGAATTGAATCCTCGACGATGCCGAGCACGACCATGAGCCCGACGTAGTTCAGCCGGTCGCCGGGCAACGCCAGGTTCCGGCGCACGGTCGAGAAGATACCGTCAGATCCCACGAGCAAAGCCGCGTCGATGACGTCACCACCGGACAGCTTCACCTTGACCACCTTAGGGTTCTTCTTGGACGTCCTGAACCCTTCGAGTGCGCTGTTCCACCGAATCGTCCCGGGTCGCACCGCTTCCAAAATCCGTCGACGGAGCACCTGCCTCGGAATGTGAATGAAACGCCCGCTGTTCTTGCACTCCTTGCGCTCTTTACCGGTGTCTTTACCCCCGAACGCCTCTCCGAAAACACCAAGTACGCGACCCTTGTCGTCGAACGTGTAGTGCGACGTCGACGGCGCGTCGTCGGCGGCCAGGTCGATTCCCATGGCGTTCACGGCGTCCTGCCGCTGAACCGTCAAACCGTACCCCTGTTTCCGTGAGTCGAAGCTCGGGTCGGACTCCAAGACGACGACGTTGAACCCACGCTTCTGCAGCGCGACGGCGCACGCGGCGCCGCCGATACCCCCGCCCGCCACCACGATCGTTCCGCACCCAGACACGTCCACCTCTCCAACCTCAGCTTTTAACGCGGCTGCGTCCTCCACCGCGCGCTTTCTGTTTTGCTTCAGACGCTTGACGATGCGGTGCATACCCGCTCGAGCAAACGCCCACTCGGCGTTATCGAGCTCCTCATCGTTGAAGTCGTCCAGGAAGTTATCGGCTCGGTTCGCGAGGGATTGGAACAAGGTCGGGTCCATCTGGTTGGCGTTCGCGAAAGCCCACGCCACGTTGGCCAGATCCGCCGCGGTGAAGTCCCCAACGCTCGCCTCCGCGGCGGTTGCCAAATCTGCAAAGAGCTCCTCGGCGGTGGCCTGTTCGAGCTTTCCAGCCTCGGACGCCTTGGAGAATGCCCACGCGACGTTCGCGATGAACTGAGCGCTCAGCTGGCCGTCGTTCATCGCGCCGCTTTCCCTGAACCGCCTCGCGACCGCGGCGAAGAGCGACTGGTCGAAGTGAGCCAGCTTTGCAAACGCCCAAGCCGTGTTGACCAGATCCTGGGCGTTGAAGTCGTCCAGGCACGCCACGCACGCGCCGGATATCGACGCGAACAGCGACTCGTCCGGATGACACGCCTTTGCGAACGCCCATGCGGTGTTCGCCAGATCCTGCGAGTTGAAATCCTTCAGTTTTCGTCGTATCTGCGACGCGAACCCGGTGAACAGGCTCTCGTCCAGATGCCCAGCCTTGGCGAACGACCACACGGTGTTTGCCAAACCCTGCGCGTTGTGCCCGTCCCCGTGCCTCGTCGCATCCTTCGCCAGCGCGGTGAACAGCTCGCCGTCGAACTGCCCGAGCTTGGCGAACGCCCAGGCGGTGTTTGCGAAGTCCTGGGCGTTGAACGTCTTGAGCCGCGACCTCGCCGCGCCGCTCACCGCCTCGAACAGCGCCGCGTCGAGGTGCCCAACCTTAGCAAAGGCCCACGCCGTGTTGCTCAGACCCTGAGTGGTGAACGACGCGAGTTTTCCCTCCACAGCCCTGGCGAGCGACGAGAACAACGCTTCGTCACCGGTCCTGCCCGCGGTGGCGAATGCCCACGCCAGGTTGGTGAGCTCCTGGCTGTTGCACGCGGACGCCTTGGCCACCGTCGCCTTTGCCAGCGCGTCGAAGAGCGCGACGTCGGCGCAGTGGTCAGCCTTGGCGAACGCCCACGAGACGTTGGCTAGCTCCTGGGCGTTACAATCCGACGCGCGCTTCTCCACCGCGCGGGCGAGAGCGGCCATCAGGTCGGTGAGGTCGCCGCCGCGGCCGCTCTTGGCGACGCCGTGCGCGATGTTGGCCATCTCCCGGGCGCGTACCTCGGACGAGTCACTCACCACCTTGGCCGTGTGCGACGCCAGCGACCCGAGCGAATCGTCGTGAGCCCTCCACCAATCGATCGATACGCTCCCGGACTTGTGTCCGATCGAGTTCCACGCAGCACTGAGGTGGATGTGGTTCAGCCTGCTCCGATGCGCGGTGCAGTGCCCCAGGAGCTCCTCCAGAGTCTTCGCGTTCTTGATGTTCGCGGTGAGCAGCGCGGGGGATGGGCCGCCTCCGCCGCCTCCTCCTCTACCGCTACCTCTCCCTCGCCCCCTCCCGCGGCCGCCGCCGAAGCCGAACCCGGTATTATAACCCGACATGTACCGGCGCGGCTCGCTTGTGGGTCCCGAGCGCCACCGCCGCCTCCCGCAAAAATGCAGCCGCCCAAGAACATCAGCCTGCTCTTCACGCCAAAAGTGTCGTCAAAAGTGTTCCCGGAACCAAACTCACGTCGGGAACGAGCGTCACATCCACCGTCACGACGACTGACGCAAGTTGAGTCGCGAAGATGGCCGGTACGACCCTTATGGCGATGGGTGGCGCGTCTGCGACGGGTTTTGGCTCACGCGGACCCCACACGGCGCGCTCGACGTTTCGAAGACCGTTGGTGAATTTTCATTGCTCTCGGAATAATCGTCGCGCAGCCGTGTGCCTTTTCGGCATCGACTTTGGCTTCCTCAGGTTCGGCAGGAAGAGCGAGGTGGGGCCGATGCCCACTTGGTTCCTCGATACGAAGCAAAAAGACGTGGAGAAGTTCCTGCAGGAGGAGTCGGTCTCGATGCACAGGGACGTTCCCACCGGGCATTTCGACCCAAAGACACGGGACATGGTGAAGCCCGAGCCCCCGCCGTTTGGTTTCGACGCTGGAACTTCCGGGGTGATCGCGAACCCCAAGCCGTGGATCCAGGCGAGTACGAAGAAATCCGCCAAGGCTACCGTCGTGGCGGCGCCGGCGAACCTGCCCAAACCATCCTCGATGTCGATGGCAAGCACGGGTTGGGCCGCCGTCTCCGCTGTTCTACTCGCCGCTGGTTGGGCGAAGGTGTTGGCGTGGGTGGAAGATGCGGATGCTGGTGTTGCTGATGACCTCAGGCTCGATGGTGAAGTATTCCACACTCAGGATTCCCTCGTTTCTGAAGCCCTGCAACCCGCCGGGTATGTTCATGAGCGGCGCCACGAACAGGCGATGGAGGCGGTGTCGAACGTCGTGGACGCAAAGTGGCGCGATGAGAAGGAGGACGCGGCCAAGAGCGTAGAAAACGCGTTCGACGAAGCGATGCGTCGTATAGACGCGTCGTACAAGGAATGCATCGATAAATTAGAGCCGGGGCGCTCGAGTTGATGTTTGTCCTTATACTTGTATTATAGATAGATTAAAGCCGCTAATAATGGTGTATGTACAACTCCCGTGTCGAGACGCGGCGGGAGGTCGACCCAGCACGTGCACTGGACGCCCCTTCGAGCCGTCTCCGCCCGTGTTTGTGCAGTATAGACATTCTCGTTTAGTGGCGGAAGTGCCTGTGTCCGGTGGTGAGGAGCGCGACGCCGTACTTGTTGCAGCAGTCGATGGCGTCCTGGTCACGCATGGAGCCACCGGGGTGGGCGATAGCCTTGACGCCCGCCTGGCAAGCCTTCTCGACGGAGTCACCCCACGCGAAGGGGAAGAACGCATCGGACGCGAGCACCGAGCCCTCCGCCTCGTCCCCGGCTTTCTCCAGCGCGATCCTCACCGAGTTCACCCTGTTGGGCTGCCCGGAACCCATGCCCAGGAGCCTGCCCTGGGTGGCGACGGTGATGGCGTTGGACTTGGTATGCTTGACACACCTCCACGCGAACTTGAGCGCTTCGTACTGCTCGTGGGTCGGGTGCGTCTCGGAGACGACCTCCCAGTGGATGTCCTCGGGAAGGAGGCTGTCGGAGGACTGCTGCAACCAGCCGCCGCCAACCTGGCGGAGGGTGGACGACGGGGTCCTCGGATTGGCCTCGAGGATGCGAAGGTTCTTGGACTTGCCCTTGAGCACCTCGAGACCCTCCTTGGTGTAGGAGGGGGCGATGACGATCTCGTAGAACATGCGGGTCTCGTCGTCCGTGGGGGAGCGGAACTCGCGGAGCTCCCGCGCCATCTCCTCGGTGAACTCGCAGTTGAACGCGACGATGCCGCCAAACGCGGAGATTGGGTCGGCGCGAACAGCCTGGCGGTACGCCTCGAGGATGTCCCCGTCGCTGCCCGACGCGGACGCGACGCCGCAGGGGTTGGTGTGCTTGACGATCACGCAGGTGGGATCTTCGGCGGGGAAGTCGCTGACGCACGAAAACGCCGCCTCGGCGTCGAGGTAGTTGTTGTAGGACATCTCCTTGCCGTGGTGCTGCTTGGCGCGGCCGACGCCCATGCCCGAGGACTCGGACAGGGAATCGTCGGTGTACACAGCCGCGGGCTGGTGGGGGTTCTCGCCGTACCTCAGAGTCTCGCTGAGAGACATGGGCACGCAGAGCTCGGGCGCGGGCTGACCCTCGCCGATCTCGCCCCAGAGGTACTCGGAAACCACCGAGTCGTAAGACGCGCAGTGCTGGTACGCCTTCCACGCCAGCTTCTTGCGGAACTTGAGGTCGTCCTCGGGGGAGGGCTCGGACTTGATGTGATCGATGAGGGGAGCGTAGTCGGCGGTGTCAACGAGCACGTACACGAACGGGTGGTTCTTGGCGGCGGCTCGAATCATGGCGGGGCCGCCGATGTCGATGTTCTCGACGCACTTCGCGAAGTCTCCGCCTCCCGCGACGGTCTCGCGGAACGGGTAGAGGTTGACGGCGACGACGTCGATGTAGCCGATGTCGTGCTTCTTGACGGCGTCGACGTGGGTCTCGAGGTCGCGGCGCGCGAGGATACCTCCGTGCACCGCGGGGTGGAGGGTCTTGACCCTGCCGTCGAGCATCTCGGGGAAGCTGGTGATCTGATCGACGCTGGTGACCTCGACGCCCACGTCCGAGATGGCCTTGGCGCTTCCGCCGGTGGAGACGACTTCGTACCCGAGCGCGTTGAGGCCCTCGGCGAGCTCGGTCATGCCGGTCTTGTCGGAGACGGAGATGAGCGCGCGGGGCTTGGCGCCGTTGGGGGACTCGGACTTGGCACGCTGGCGCACATCGCGAGCGACGTGCTTCTTGCCTGTCGGTTTGGAAGATGGGGGATTCGGTCAGCGATTCGGTCAGCGGCGGTTCGTCCCAGTCGCATCTCGCGCGTGGAAGGTTCGAGGGCGGGTCCCGGTCGTTCCGCGATCCGCGCATCGCGGCGTTCGAACGAGGAACCCGACCGAGGGTTCAAATTGAAAAAGTGCCGATCGTGCTTAACCGCCGCCGCCGCGTGTGGGGGCGGGGTATGATTGGACGCGGGCGGGAGCGCGCGCGAGCCGGGTTGATCCACGCACCGGTGCGGGGGGCGGGTCTGGCGGATGCGCGAGGCACCGCGATCGTAGCGCGGACAGCGGAGGTCGCCATGGTGACGGTAGGAGACGGCGTACGTCCCGAATGGGTCGCTGCAGGATGGGCTTTTCGCCTTGGCTAACACTCCGTTCCACGTCATTCGCAGTTGCGTCCGTGTCCGTCCGCGTTTTTGCGACCGTCCTCTCCACGTGGCATCCTCGACCAATCAGAGCCGAGCTTGGGAATTTAATTTTTGTGAAGATCTGGATGTCGAGATCTCGGAAAACTTTTCCAAGTGAGACTCGACGACGATCCGGCGCGCACTCGTTGAGACGCTCGCCGTGTCGACGCCGACCTCTCTGTGTTCACTCCAGCACCCGAGAAAGCTTCTTCGTGAACATGTCCGCCATGTCCGCTTCCTTTACCGTGGCGCCCGTCCGCCACGCGCAGGCCATCCGCCGCTCCCGTAAGGCCACCGGCAAGGTCTCCGTCCGTCGCGGAGTCGTCGCCAAGGCGGTCGAGGCTGCCCCCAAGCTCGTCACCACCAAGTCCGAGGCGGTGAGTTTGACGAATTCGCGCGCCCGATACCTTCCTCACACACCCGGGATCTCGTCCCGATCTTCTACGCCGCGCGGAGGCGCCCGCGGGAGCGCACGACGCGGGTAATCCGGACCCACCGGACGATTCGTGCCGGCATTTTGCTCCTCGCCATCGGGGAAACCAACAACCCTGAGCCCTCAACGCGGGGATACGGGCGCGGCCGGGCTCGACGCGCGGTCCTTTCGGTCCGCCGAGAGCTCGAATCGCCAAATCCGTGACACGGCACCTCGGCTCGCGCTCGAAACCCGCCATTCAAACCCCCGCGCTCGCTGCGCGACACCGATCCCCCCGAACCACAGCCCCGTATCTGACCAGATATACCCCCCGACTCGTTATCCGCAGATTTTCAAGGCTGCCCAGGACATCCTCCCCGGCGGCGTGAACTCCCCCGTGCGCGCGTTCAAGTCCGTCGGCGGCGGTCCCATCGTCTTCGACAAGGTCAAGGATGCCTACTGCTTCGACGTCGACGGCAACAAGTACGTCGACTACGTCGGCTCCTGGGGTCCCGCCATCTGCGGCCACTCCAACGACCAGGTCAACGCCGCGCTCAAGGCGCAGATCGACAAGGGCTCCTCCTTCGGCGCTCCCTGCGAGCTCGAGAACGTCCTCGGCCAGATGGTGATCGACCGCGTCCCCTCCGTCGAGATGGTCCGCTTCTGCAACTCCGGTACCGAGGCGTGCCTCTCCGTGCTCCGCGTCATGCGCGCGTACACCGGCCGGGACAAGCTCATCAAGTTTGAGGGCTGCTACCACGGCCACGCCGATCCCTTCCTCGTGCAGGCGGGCTCCGGCGTCGCCACCCTCGGCCTCCCCGACTCCCCCGGCGTCCCCAAGGAGGCCACCAACACCACCCTGTGCGCCCCCTACAACGACCTCGAGGCTGTCAAGAAGATCTTCGAGGAGAACAAGGGTGAGATCGCCGGCGTGATCCTCGAGCCCGTCGTCGGCAACTCTGGGTTCATCGTCCCCGACAAGGAGTTCCTCGAGGGTCTCCGCGAGATCACCAAAGCCGAGGGCGCCCTCCTCACCTTCGACGAGGTCATGACCGGCTTCCGCATCGCCAAGGGCTGCGCGCAGGAGTACTGGGGCGTCACCCCCGACCTCACCACCATGGGCAAGGTGATCGGCGGCGGCCTCCCCGTCGGCGCTTACGGCGGCCGCCGCGACATCATGGACGTGGTCGCCCCCGCGGGCCCCATGTACCAGGCCGGTACCCTCTCCGGTAACCCCCTCGCGATGACCGCGGGTATCGAGACCCTCAACATCCTCGGCGAGGACGGCTCCTACGAGCACCTCGAGAAGGTCACCAGCCGCCTCATCGAGGGTATCCTCGAGGCGGGCCGCGAGGCGGGCCACGAGGTGTGCGGCGGCTCCATCTCCGGTATGTTCGGTTTCTTCTTCTGCGAGGGTCCCGTGAAGAACTTCCAGGACGCCACCAAGTCCGACACCGACAAGTTCGCCAGGTGGCACCGCGGCATGCTCGAGGAGGGTGTCTACCTCGCGCCCTCCCAGTACGAGGCTGGCTTCACCGGCCTCAAGCACACCGAGGAGGACATCGATTTCACCATCGCGGCGGCCAAGCGCGTCATGGCCCGCATCTAAGGAGGAAACGCCCGCTGTAGCTCTATAGAGAGGGAGAGAGAGATTCTTTTGCTAAACCAATTTGTTAATAACACAACCTATTAAAACTATCCCCCCCGAGCATCTCCCGTGCACGAGGACGAGAGGAGTTGGCGGCGATGGCCTTTTGCGGCGCGATGTTCCCACATTTGTCCTCCGCCAGTGAATTTTACACCTTCGAAGGTAGCGGCTATTTACTCTCAAGCCCGCGCGCGCTCAGGAACCGGTGGGAGCTCGTCCTCAGGCGACTTTGGGCCGGACGGCGCTTCGATACTGGTCGATGGCTTTTCACTGCTCTTCCGCCGCCGCAGGGAGAACGACATCTTCTTGAACGACATCTTGTGCTTTCTCGCCGTGAATAACACCCTGCTCATCAAAGCGAAGAAGACGAGTATGACATAGATCATGAGCGGCGCGAAAAACTCATCAACGCCCAACGAATATGAGCCGAGGTCGACAACCTCCGCCACAGGGCACGGCGGCGACGGCATGTACGTGTCCTCGATGAGCGATCCCAGGAAGTAGTCCTTGTCCGCGATTTTCTTAGCCCAGTAGCTGATAGCGGAAGCGTACTCCTGACGCACGGGCTGCGAGCACCCTATGGGCATGACGGCTTCGCCAATCTTGAAGCCGCACGCGGCATCCAATGTATACTCCCCCGATGACCACATCGTGTTGAACCTGCGGTCGATCATCAGCCCGAGGTCGCACTCGCCCTTCTCCAGATCCCTGAACACGTTGGTGGAGCTCGTGGATGCGTGGTAGAGGATCCTGTCCTTGTAGAGTCGCTTCATCGTGGGCATCATCACCCCCGGGACGCACACCTTGCATTTGACCTGCTGACACTCGTCCAGCGTCGTGATACCTATCTTCACCCTGTTGTCCTGCACCAGCCGCGCGGTCAGACTCGCGCTGTAGAACAGCAGGACGAACATGCAGAAGAGACTCCACGCCATCTTCACCAAGTTTAGCTCGTAAGCTCTGTTCGGCACCGGGTTACCTCTCATGTCGTACCCCGCCTGCACGTCCTGCGAGGTAAACTCCAGGAACGCCCCGAACGTGTACGCCGCCGATCCCTTGATCCACGCCATCGACTTTTGCGGTAAGGACATCTGACTGCGAGATATCTGCGGCAGGTATTCCTTGTAACCGACCCTTAGAACGTTGTAAAAAATTCCAGTAGCCACGCACACCGCGAGGCAGGTCATCCAAAGCTCGATCGAGAACGGCGACCCAGCCATCGCGAGCTTGTGCGAGATCGTTTTCGGGTTGGCTAGTTGTTTGCGACTCAGTACCGAGAACGAGTCGGTCAGCGTGCCGGTGGTGAACGTCGTCATGGACAGTCGCTCCTCCGTGGTCCAGTAGTCGCCGACGCAGAGGTCCACGATGCCGTCGGCGACGTCCTGCGCGCACGCGGTGAACGACGATGAGTGAGCCCCCTTGCTCCCACCGCTCACCGGGCGCCAGTCCAGCGTGAAGTTGGCTTCTTTAGCGATCTTCTCGTAGAAATCGATCCAAAGTCCCTTCACCTTGGCGCCAGCCGGAAGATCCGCGGGGGCGTAACTCGCCGCAGATTTAATTGGCTCGCCGGCCTCGTCCTCGATGTAGTGGTCAGGGTAGTAGTAAGGGATGGCGACCGCCGCCTTGAGGGTTTTGCCGTTGAGGAGGCTGTTGACGACCAGGTCGTCCCACTTGCTGGCGTCGCCACCGCACGTGTCGTACGAATAATACGCCTTCGACGCGCCATCGATGAGAGTGCTAGATTCCGCGAAACGCTTGGTTGAGCCCCGGCAGGTTACCGGGTCCACGAAACACCACGGCTCGGCGCAGTAGGCGGCGGGGGAAGACCCGTCACAGTATGGCTCGCGATTTTCGTCGTGCTTCGCGCAGCTCCCGAGACCGTACGTGTTGGCATAGCAGTGCACCTCGCCCCCGACGAGCACCTGGTTGCACGTGGAAGCCCCATCCGTGCCGAGTATCGGCCACGAGGCGGTCTGCAGGCACGGGCAAGACGGAGACTGCGCGGCTACTGGACGACACGCCACCAACACCAGCGTCGCGAAGACGGCGAGGGCGATGGACATGATCGCCGTCATCGTCTGCTGACGCGCGGGACGGAGTGTCGTTCAAAACCTTGAAATGTTCGTTGGCGGATCCAAGACGGAGAGTCACGAGTTGTTTTGATTCAGCTTTCGTTACATCGCACTCACTCGACGATCCCGGACGTCTCCTCGTCGTCCAACTCCGACAACAGCCGGGTGAGGAGCGGCTCGACGTGCGACCGAATCGTCCGGCTCGCGAGCACCAGCCTCGCCACCTCCCTCGCCTCCGCGCCGCTTTCAGCCGGGTCGGCGCCGCTCTGAGCCTTTCGAAGCAGCGCGGTGACCGACTTGGCGACCGCCGCCACGACGTCGGGCTCGGTCTGCGCGATCCTCCCCGCGCCTCCCGGTCCCGCACCGTTCCCACTGTCCGCCCCGAACGCAGCGGCGAGAGCGCCGCTGAAGAGTTCCTGCGAGTGTCCGTCCAGCGCCGTGACCGCCTTGCGCTTCAATTCCGCGAGAACCGGGGGTGGCAGGTCTTGCGCCACCTGCAGGAGCACGTCGCAGTATTTGCCGCAGCTCTCAGTGATGGCCCGACGAACCACCCGAACGGACTCTCCCTTGGGATCGGAGGACGATTTCTGTGACTTCCCGATGGACGATCGCGCCATCGCCTTCGTCGTCGACTCCACGGCAGCCGCCGCCGGTGACTCGGCATCCGCGTCAACCGCCTCATTCGCAGGAGTGGCGGCGTGCCCTCGCGTGCCGCCTTCCATCTTCTGCTGCGCCGTGACGAATGAAGCGGGCGTCGCGGTGCTACCCCCGGTCACGTTCGTTCGTCTGGACTCGCCACCCCAGTCCTTGATCCCGCTCGCACCCCTCGGCGACGCGTCGAAGGATGCCCTGTACACAGCCTCCTCCTCGTACTCTTCGTCGTCGTAAGAGAACTCACCGTCGTCCTCGGCGTTATCCGGCCGCGTATCCCTGTACGCGCTCAGCATGAGCTTGAGGTAATAGTACGCCTCCATCGTAGCCTTGGGTGCCTCAGCGTACGGTTCCCCGGACGCCTCCGACTCGAGCGCGTCCCGTCGCTCGCGGAAGTAGTCGGTGACGAGCTGTCGCACAGCCTGGTAGAGGACACCGCCGCCGTTCTTGCCAAACACCGCGCGCGTGATGTTCTTAGCCCGTGTCTCCGTGAGCTCGATCGCGGAACACATGGGTGGCACGGGCATACCGGAGACGAAACGCTTATCCGCGCCCTTCGGAGCCATGTGATCGTTTTGAGGCAGAGCTCGGGAACACTCCTGGAGCAGCGTCTGGCGGCAGTAGAGGAAGAACATGAGCTCCTCGTCGTCGTACCCTCGGTTGCAAAAGGCGCAAAATAAGTCGACGGAAGTGTGCAAACCTGCGAGATGGGAGAGATGGAGGAGGGAAAGATCGTTCAGACGGATGCGGATGCGGCGGGTGGTCTGGAATTGTGAATTCGGTCCACACAATTCACGCGGTTAAATTTGGGAATCGTGGACGTACCCGCGCTCCTCGCCGCCTCGGCGTTGCACATCACCTCCCACGCCGCCTTCTCGGCGAGAGCCTTGACGCCGTACTGCCTACCGCAGTAGCTCTGCACGTACTCCGGGAACGGGTGCGCGCCGATCAGCTCGTCGGCATCGTCCGGGTCGCCGCCCGCGATGTACTCGAGCTCGGCGACATCGTGGGCATATCGACTATCGTACATCTCCTCGATGGTTTTGAGCAGCCAGGGCAGCGGGTGCTGCCTCGCCTGGGCGACGTGATCGAGGCTGAGGTTCTGCCACAACGGATACCTCGCGCGAACGGCCTCGACGAGCGCCCTCGGGGGAGCGGGGTGGGGCATCGACGGCCCTGGTGTCCTCTGCGGCCTCTTGGGCGTCAGGCCGCGATTCCTGTCGGTGCGTATCATCATCGCGCCGGATGACTCACGCGAGGTGGATGCTGATCGTGAGCCGCGATGTCACGCGGGCGTGAAGATGCAAACCCGGCCACGCGCGCGTCACTATGCGCGCGGGAACAGGCTCTCGGGGCGCGCACGTGTTGCTGTTTCCGAATCGGGATGTGGTCGGACAGTTTGCAGTCGGGTAAACCGACCAAAACTGCCGAAGAGAACCGTTGTTTCCGAGAAAACGGTAACACACGCCGGGGTTTCAGCCGACTACGTCCAATATACACATCCAGGACGCACATCAGGAGGCACTGGCGCTCCGGTGCGCGCGCGTGTAGGAGGACACGGTAGACGCGGGCTAGTAGACGCGGGATAGACGCGGGGCGTTAACGGTCCCAGTTCAGGGGCAAATCGTTTGACCGAAGGGAAAAAGGCACCCGTGCAAATCGGTTTGGCATCATCGCCAGAGGTCCCACGGCAACGGCTTGGCGACCATGGCGGGCCAACCCTCCGCGCCCAAGCGCACGGCCCAGCTGGAGCTCAACGCCGCGAACCTCGCGCAGCAGCGCCCGCAGCCGTTCGAGGCGCGCATGCCGCGTATCCGGGGCAAGGCTGGAGCCAAAGATCTCCTCCCGCTCGGCAGGGAAGGAGCTGTTTGTTCGCTGTGCGGGATGGCGGGCCACGATGCGGAGGTGTGCGCGGACAGACCCGCGCCCAAGCTGACAGTCGATGTATCGGATCTAGACACGACGCAGGATAACCTCGAGGTGTCCATGTCGGACCTCCCCGACTCACCGTCCGCGCTGTTTCCCAAGCCAACCGCCGCGGAGATGCTCGCGAGGCGTAAGCAGTTCGAGGCTGAGGAGGCTGAGGCTGAGGCCAGGGAGGAGGCCAAAAGGAAAGCGCTGGATCCCGGGCCGAGGATGGACGGCGGCGGTGCGGAGGGCGGTGAACCTCCCCCAACAGAACCGAGGGTCATACCTCCGAAGCCCCCGCCGCCGAAGAAGTGGGGGGTGCCGCCGCCGCCAAAGGACAAACTCCCGCCTCGCAAGGAGCCCGCGCCGGCGCCGCCGCCTCCCGGCCCACCCAAGCCGTTCGGCACTCCCGATATGCGACTGGACAGGATGGATCTCACGACAAATCTCGCAGGGTTCGAGCAGGAGCGGGCGCGGATACGCGAGAAGGCTGTGCACGATCTCACGGAGGACGTGGTGGACACGGTGCTCTCCAAAGACGCAGCCGTGAACCTCACACGGGAGTCCATCGAGAACGTCATCGAGAAAGCCGCGGAGGAGCAAGCCGCCGAGCTCAAAAGGCAGCAGGCGGAGGCACTCGCGAAGATGGGTGGAGGAGGGGACGACGCCGGACCGGGTGCAGGGTCTGGGCAGGCGCTCGTGCGTGAGACTCGCGCGAGCAAACCGCTGCCGGGCGTTCAGACTCACCACTCCACACTGCCAGGGTACCCGTCGACCGAGCCGTTAAAGCCCAAGCAAAAGTCCCGACAGCCAAACGTCACTGTCGATAAGGCCGATGCGGTTCGAGATATGGTGGACGAGGCCATCATCGGTACCATCGATGCCAACGCGTCGGATGAAAACGCGGTGCACGACTTGATGGCGACGGCACTCACCGGTTTGATCGAGGGACCGCCGCCCCCGGAGGAGGAATTCCCAGAGGAGGGCGGCAGGGCGGCGATGGAGGCGGCGCTGCGGGATGCGGAGGAGCGGGCCGCGACGCTCAGAGCGCGTCTCGAGGATGCTAACCGCGAACACGTGAGGGAAAGGTCCGATCATTTCGCGAGGGTTGAGTCGCTGGTGATGGAACTCCACGAGGCTCGCGTGGATGTCGAGGCGCGGACCGACGCGGCGACTGAGGCTGAGCTTCGAGAGCAAGAAGCTATCGCGGCGATCAATGCGCTGAAGGCCCAGTACGATGTTGAGCGACAGAGCGCGAGGGAAGACGCCGAGGCTGTCAAGGTGGCGGCGCGAATGGCTTCTGAGGCTGTCGCGGAGGAGGCCAAACGGGCCAAGGACAAGCTCGAGGTCGTCTCGAGAAACGCCGAGCGCGACGCGGCGAGGGCGAAGGAGCAGATTGAAAACCTTAGAAGGCAGCTCGACGTCGCCGAGATCAAGGCGAAGAAGGCTGCGGACATCGCCACGGAGGCGCTCGCGGATGCCAAGGAGGACCTGGCGCACGCTCGAGAGGAGGTGAAGGAGCGGGCCAAGAAGGCTCGCGTCGCGGATAGCCGCGCGGAGGCTGCGGAGGAGAAGGCGAACAAGGCGGTCGCCCGAGCCGAGGCTGCGGAGGCGAGCGAACAGAGGCTGATGGCGCTTCAGAGGAGAACAAAGGAAGCGGCCAGCAGGAGAGAGGAGCTGGAGGAGGCCGCGGCGACGGCTGCTGCGACGGCGGTTGCCGCGGGTGCGTCCGTTTCGGCGCCAAAGACCAGAGCCGTCGGATCCGCCAGGCAATCCGTCCCGTCCAGGGCGAAACAAACCGCGAAGCAGGAGGCGGTCGACCCCGCTCTGGCCAAGGCGCGCGCATCCGCCGTGCGTGAGGCGGCTCAGGATCTCGAACGTCAGAAGGCAGCCGCGGCCAAGGCGGCTTCGGACGCCAAGAGGCTTCAACGCAAGGCGATTGAGGCTGAGGAAGCCTCCGCGGCGGCGAGAGTCGTGACAGCGCCGCCGTACCTTAAGGGACTCTTCATCGCATCCAGGGCGTTCATCTGCGCCGCACCGGAGGCTGCTGCTGAAGTCGGTGCGCTCGCGAACGAGCTCGATTCCCTCGGGTACCCGTCATCCACGCGCCCCGACGGAGTCGACGCGGCACCGGCCCGGGCCAAGTCAGCGGCTGCCGTCGTCGTCCATGCATCCGCGGAGGGAGACGCTGGATGCCAGACCGAGGTTGCCGCAGCAGTCGCCGCTGGGCGCCGAGTCGTCGCACTTTGCGATGGCCCTCCTCCAGCATGGCTCGGACCGGGAACCGTCGCGGTTGGTCCAGCTGACGGCGTGAAGGCTTTAATAAAGCTGCTCGGTCCGCCCGCGTCGCTTCTTGAACGGATCCCGGCGAGTTCCATCGCCGCCATCGCAGCCGCGGATGCGGGACCGGATCTCATGGGCCTCGCGGGTCTGACCTCCTTTCGTCTTTCCGACGCCTCGCCCGGCATGATCGACGCGGTGATTGGCGTGATGAAAGAGCGCACGTGCACCATCGGCTCGTTGCTCGTTCCAGGCTGTGCGCCGGACGTCGCCGTGAGGGTCGCCTCGGCTGCGTTTGCCTGCGCATCGTGCCAGACATTGTCATTTGGGGGCGCGACCCTGCCCCTCGGGGAGATTCGGAAGAAGGGCGAGTCGCTCGAGGCACTTGACCTCACCACCGACGCCGGGGCGGAAGGAAACGGGCTCAGAGAAGCGGAGATTGCCGCGTTGAAAGCCGTCCTCGGCGAGGGCGACACCAAGCCCGGCGCGAACGTCACCAAGCTCTCGTTGCCGCCGCTCCTCTCCGCGAGCCAGACCAGGAAACTCGTGGAAGCCATCGGATGCAGGGCGCTGCCGTCCATCAACGGGGTACCGGCGTCTATGTCGGTGAAGGAGGGTGCGTCGCCCTATTCGCTCGACATCGCGGGCACGCCCTGCGGTGTTCCCGGCCTCGTGACGCTCTTCGGCGCCGTGACCAAACTCGCGAAGGGAGACATCGCGACGCTGCGCCATCTGTCTCTCGGTGGGACCGCGTTGGGCCCGAAGGGTGGCATCGCCCTCGCGGAGATTCTCCGGCACGGATCGTGCGCGGGACTCGAGCGGCTTTCGCTTCCCGGCGCCGGACTCGGGCCCGAGGGCGTGGAGGCGGTTTGCGCGGCGTTGCCGATCAAGCTCCTCGCGCTCGATCTCGGATCCAACGGATGTGGAGACCAGGGCGCTAGGGCCGTCGGGGAAGCGTTGAAGCGTTGCCCGAACATGAAGCGGATCGGACTCGCGGCGAATGAGATCAACGAAATTGGGGCCAGAGCGCTGGCTCCGTTCATCCGTGACCACGCGTGCCTCGAGGAGATCCACATCACGGGCAACCGCGTCGGCGATCGAGGATGCTCCGCGATTGCCCAGTCGGTTCGGTCGACGAATGCTCCGATCGTCAAGCTCGCGTTGAACGAGAACTTCAACATCACCGCGGCGGCTTGCAAGTCTCTGGCTCAATGCGTCGGATCGTCCCGGACGCTCCAGGAGCTCAACCTCAGCAAGGTCATGATCGGCGCGGAGGGTGCCAAGGCGCTGGCGACGGGCATCGCGGAATCACCCGCGCTGCGTGTTTTGGAACTCGGTTTGTGCAAACTGCGAGCTGACGGTGCCAAATTCATCGGGGAGGCTCTGGCGCGGAACCAGTCCCTCGAACGACTGGGTCTCTCGAGAAACTCGCTCGGGGACAAAGGCGTGTTCGATCTCGTCGCCGGTGGGCTGCAGAGTTCATCGACGCTACGGGAGCTTGATCTGCGCCACAACTCCATCGGCCCCGAGGGCGGGAAACGACTCGCGTCCATGCTTGAGCGCAAGAACTTCGTGCTAAAGAGTCTGGAGTTTGCGGGGAACAAGCTCGACGCGCTGGCAGAGTCGAAGTTGGTTGCCCTCGCGGCTACGCTGAGGACACGACCATCTGCGCTCGGAGTTTCCAGGAAGGTGCTGAAGGTGGAGACGATTGTCGAGGGTGATGAGAACCAGGAGGGTCTAAACGTCGAAGTCCCGACTTAGGAGAGATGCTACTTGTAATAACACGTGAACACCGGGTCGGGTGTAGGGTTAGGGTTTAGGGTTTAGGGTTTAGGGTTTAGGGTTTAGGGTTTAGGGTTTAGGGTTTAGGGTTTAGGGTTTAGGGTTTAGGGTTTAGGGTTTAGGGTTTAGGGTTTAGGGTTTAGGG
>Ga0115567_10000942_pt1 | contig 28821 bp, 18 predicted proteins | sample COGITO_mtgs_1204_2_FD_88679 | JGI IMG/M metagenome (GOLD analysis project Ga0115567, IMG submission 88679) | Pelagic marine microbial communities from North Sea - COGITO_mtgs_120412 | ecosystem: Environmental > Aquatic > Marine > Epipelagic | place: Germany:Helgoland, sampling site Kabeltonne... | reverse complement strand
TAATAATAATAGAAATAGTAACACTTTTAGCAGAAAGAAGGGATTGATACACGGGTACCTGTTACTGTACAACTTGATACAATCGCTCGGATGGACCGCAGTTTTAGCGAGCGCACTCAGAGCAGTTTTGTTGCCCGCCTCATCAAATTTTGGACGCACCACCAATTGGCAGGAGAGATTGACGACGGTGTACGACCACTCGTCGATGTTCGTCAAACCGTTCCAGATTTTATCTCTGATGGAAACTTTGCACGCTGTATTTGGTTTTGTTCGATCGCCGGTACTTCCGAGCGTCTTGCAATGGATGGGTAGGACGCACGTTTTAATGTGCGTGACCGATTCTGTTATGCCCTTGCAAAAAACAACCGCCGCGGGAGTGTTGATTTTATGTTGGGCTATAACTGAGTGCGTGAGGTACCCGTGCTATGCGTTGGGGATTTTGAATGCCACTCCAAAGTGGTTGCTCTATTTACGGTACACGCTTTTCATTCCGTTGTATCCTTTAGGGGCAGCCTCGGAAATGAAACTGATGTACGATTCCATCGGTTTCGTCAAACGCGTGGAGATGTATTACGTGCACATGCCAAACGTTTTAAACTTTGCGTTTGATTATTCGTGGTTCTTGTATCTCGTGTTGGTGGTGTATCCGTTCATGTTCGCGCAACTGTATTTTTACATGTTCCATCAGAGACGACGGAAGTTAAAGACGAAGAAAGCGTGATATAAGCGCACATTTTTTTAGCGTTGTCTTTACTTATAGAACAACACCTCTATATCTTACAATCTTTCGAACACTACACATCTATCTATCTATCTATCTATCTATCTATCTATACTTTTGCCTCCATTTCTATCGTCCTCCCGCTCTGTTAGAACGTTTCAACATTCGAAGCTTTTGCGTGATTCGATCCTTAACCGATCCTTTCTTTCGTTTTTTCGTCTCTTTGTACTCGCGGACTTCCTCCTCTTGAAGTCGCGTCGCTAACCTTTCTTGCTCTAGGATTTGTTCCGCATTTTCCTCACAAATCCCCATTTCCGCTCTCGTTCCGGCAATAGCGAGCATTTCTTCGTTGTGGTCTCGAACTTCTTGCGCGACGACCGTTTTCGCCGCTCTTTCGACGGCAAGAGCTGATACGTTCTGCCTCTTCGGAGGAGGCTGGTACGCTCGTCTCCTTCGCCGGTGCGCTCTCTCGAGAAGTTCGTTGATGTTCGAAGATTGACGCAAGGCGTTTTCGCCTTGTAAATTGGGCATCAATCCCGATTGGACGATTGGATTTTCTTCTCCTTCCTCCTCTTCCTCTTCTTCTTTGCAATTCTCATTACCGCTTGCAACTTGTTTCAACTGTTTTCTCTTTTCGAGTGGTATTAAATTCAACGCGTCGCAGCGCTCGATGATATCAACAATCTTCTTTTTCACCTCACCAAGTTTGTTGATACATCTTGCCCGTTCGTCCTGTAACGAGTGATTGGTGAAACGACCAAGAAAGGCCAAGTGAGACGAAAACTTCGGCAATAGTTGTAGCCGAGCGGAAACGTAAAATCCTCTCAAGTCTTCCAAGACAGCCGCGTTGTCTTCTGTTTCGCACAAGTAAATTCCGTTATCATTATCGTCGGCGTTATTGTGGTCATAATTTTTATCATTATTCTCGTTCTTCTTCTTTGGAGTCGAAGCGTCGTCATTTTTATGTCCATCGAGGTTTGCGTGCTCTTCGTCTTCTACGTCTTCCCACTCTGTTTCTTCGTCTTCGTCGTTTTCAAGTTTATTGTTTCCTTTCCCGGTCGATGCACCGAATAAGATTTCAAAGCACGCCTTGGCACCAAAGACAACCTCGTGAGAATCCTCCACGAGCGACGGTACGTCATTTTTCACCTCTTCCCATTTTTGTAACAAGCGCTCTTGCACCTCCCGTTCTCTTCGCGCTTCTTCCTCCTTTGCCTTCTTCGCCTTCACTTCGGGAGCCTCGTCGCCGAGATTTTCCGTCACAAATCTCTTCGCAATTTCAATCTGTGGGAACTGCGCCCCGAATTTAACACCCCATTTTTCTAACGTTTCGTATCCAATCTGGCGAAGCGTCTCTTTCTTCGCCTTGTCGTTCCCCGGTAAGTTGGTTTCGCTCAACATGGCGCTTCGTTTCGCTCCGTTCCTGCCGCACGTCCCTACGCCCAAACCGAACCGAAGGAACTCGTTCAGTCTTTCCATGGTGAGTTCTCGAAACAGTTTCGATTGTACGCTCAGTTTCCGTATAATCCCGCACGTTTTCATTCTCGTCTCGATGTTTCTCTTATCTCGTAAATACGTCTCAAACATCAAGTCGTGCGAATGCTTCAACACTCTCTCGTCTGAGTGTTTCAAAGTTCTTTTGAGAACTAAAAACTTCTCGTCCGAGGAGACGAGTTCGTCCACGTTTGACGCGGAAATCAAAAGCTGATTCTCGTTCCTATTATTCGCATCACGACCATCAGCAGTCGAGGAATATCGACAGGCTGCTCGCACTTGTTTGGTGACGACTGGAAACAAATCTACATTTTCTTCTCGTTTGTCATCGTCGTCCCCCAACGACGAAGCCGTCGTCTTCATCACGTTTTCGCCGCCAGAGGAAGAAGGAAAAGGGGCGGTGGTCGTCGTCGTGGGCCTCATTTTCTCTCTCTTTCTTATTCTCTTTGTATTCTCTGTTTCCTACTACTGTTCATCATCATTCAAGCATTCGTAGTATTTGCCAGAGAACAGAAATGACCAGGAAAAAGTGAGAAAAAAGTCCATTTTCCATGCACGCATGAAAAGATATTCTCGAGAGCTCTCTTTTTCTCGTCAGCACGCAGACTCTCTCTTCAAAAATATCTCCTCTCAAAGTATCAGAGACCTTTTTCGACTCTGTTTGTTGTTGTGCGTCTTCTATATATCATCACATAAACAACGACACGACGAAAAAGTCTTTTGTCGATCTTCATCATCATCTGCGCAAAACAGTAGGAGTAGGAGGAAGAGTACGATTTGAGATTCTTTTACAGACTTAAACCTGTCGTTGTTGTTGTTGTTGTTGTTGTTTTTGAATTCATCTCTCTCAGCAAAAAGGAATCCAAAATCATCATCACGTCACGATCGATTTCTTTTTTTAACAACAGTAAAAATAATAATGTTTACGACTACAACTGGAACTCCTTCAACGATGAGGACTTTCGTCGTCGCTTCATCATCAAAACCATCGTCGTCGTTTACGTCGAGAGCGTACTCCTCAACGCGTGTGAATGCCACCTCCACGTCCTCTAGAGACAAAATGTTTAAAACGACGAACAACTTTTCCTGCAGAAGCTTTTCGAGAGGAAGATACCACCAACAACAAAAACAGAATAATAATAGAAGAAAAAACCGACTTATTGTGACTCCCATTCAAAGCGAAATGGGCGAAGGAGGGGAGAAATCTCCAGCCGAGTCTTCCACTCCGTACGATTACGAAGGCGCGCTGTTATTTCTCGGTTTAAAACCGGAGGCGACTTCGGAGGAAATCGTGAAAGCGAAGAACGACGTTTTGGCGCAGTTCCCGGACGACGAAGAGAAGAGACAACAGGTGGACGCCGCGTACGATGTTTTACTCTTGAGATCGTTCACGAAGCGGACGAGTGGACAAGGCGTGGACGAGAAAGTAAAGTATGCGGACGTCTTGACGCCGATTCAAGAGATTAAAAGAAACATTCCGCAAGGCGTGAAGGACGCGTCGAGCGCGCTTCCAGGCATGCCGGTGTTTGAAGTTGGATCCAAAGATATTTTGACGCAATCTGGCGTCGTGTTTGGCGCTTTGTTCCTTTGGGTGTTGGCCCAAGGCGTTTCCAATCCACCAGGATTTGATAATCCGCCCGGTTTACAAACAGCCATCGCGGTGTGTGCGTCAATTTTCTTGATGAACAAAAGAAACGTCGTCCTTTCGAGAGCGGTTGGTATCACCGTGGCGATGCTCACCATCGGGTGCCTCGTCGGCGGCGGCGTCGAGAATATTTTGAGAGTTGATATCGTTCCGTTAGGTGGTCTTTCCAGTCCGTCCGCTGTTGTCACGGAGTTTGGCATCCTCGCACTGTTCGTGGCGGCAAGTTCTTTGTATTAAATTAAAGGAAGAAGCTTTCGTATACAATAAGAAGAAGAAGAAGAAGAAAAGTTGTTCTGTCTCTGAGAAGAGAGAAGAAGCGATGGGGCGAAGAACTACTATATACCTTTTTACCATACACATAATATATTAATATCAATAAAATTACAGCTCCCTACTACATCTACATTATTACAACATCTATTATCGATTAGAAACAGACGTAATCAATCTCAACGTCTCGAATAGGCGCGACTTCGATCGAGTTTCGGACGTGTTCTTTTAACACCTCCAAGCGTTCCTCAAAGTCTCTCTCGTCCTTCATCGAACACGGATCAGGATTAAATCGAACTACTTTCAACGGTATATTAAAGTAATCTCTCAACTGCTCTAAACGATCATCTTCACCGTCTCGCTCGTACTTTTTGTGTTGAAACTCGTCCACTTCGATAATCATCGCCCAATTGTTGACTTCGATGACGATGTCAGGCTTAATCGACCCGAGTCTCCCTAATCGATGGTTAAATCGCATATCGAACTCTCTAAAGTTCTCTCGTAACGATTCAAAGACTAGTTTTTGTTTCTCCTCGTACGCTGGCGCAGCTCTTCCCATCCACGAGACGGATACTTTTCCAGCTAACTCGTCCACGTTTCTCGGTCCGTTTCGATACCACGTCTTCAAAGGCTCAAACTCGAAACCGAGGTTGGTCAAAGCCTCCTCTCTCTCGGGCTTCAACGTTCCGTTTCGATGGGTTTTACGTTGCGTGGCGACCCAATATCCCAGCGGACGATTTAATCGGTACGTCGCTGGAACGTTACAGTGATCGTGTTCTCTTTGAAACTGTCTCAGTTCGGTGAAACGCGTGTCCCAAGAGGCGCGTCTTCGGGCGTTTTTCTTTGGATTTACATACTCCTCGAAACCGTTGTCGATTAATAATTGCCTCTTTTCCATACTTTTCGTGTTTTTCTGCGCGTTTAACCAACGTTTCAATTTGATCGGAAGTTGGTTTTTCGTCCCGTCTCCGTTGATCTCTTTGAACAAGATGAGTTCTTCGAAAGTTTGCTCCCACGATTGTTTCGGCCGTTGGTTCTGTTTCTTCTTCTTCTTTGTACCGTCGTTCGAGCGGTCGTTGTTTTCTTCTCCTTTCGACCTCCTCTTCACGTCGAACATTCCCAACGCGTTCAAAGCTTCATACTTTTCCGGTGTGAGCTTATCTTCACGAGCCAGTTTTCGTTGGTAAGTGATCCATCGAGCCAACGGTACTTTGTCGTCGGTTTTCTTGATGGTTAACGACCCTTCGTTTGCCAACTTCCACTCTAACGCCTCCGTGTACTTTTCCATCCATAAATCGATCAACTTTGGCGTGTCTCGTTTCATCTCCACTTTCGTCAATTCCTCTAAACACGCCAACGAGAACACGATGCTGTTCTCAAAGCTTCCTCCTTTTGAAGAGGAGGAGCGTTTTACCGATCGTTTATTGTTGCTGTTGTTACAGCGTGGGGTGACAACATTCCTTTTGATCGTCGAACCGTCGTCGTTTTTCGATCTGCGAAGAAATATCTTCTTGGAACGTCCTTCCGCGACGGGAAAAGAACGACACGAAAACGTCATTCGCGAATAAATCGGAGCTGCTGCGATAAACCACATGTGGGCACGTTCGTTTGCCTTTCCTTCAGGATGATTGACTTATCATCTTCCTCTCTCTTTTTGTTTTCTGAAACTTTCGTTGTGCGGAAATTATTTTATTTTGGGCGGGAAAAGAGGCCATTGGGAGGGTGGAGCAAAAGGAAGGAGCTTATTTTTTCAAAAAGACAAAACCTTTCCGTTCTTTCAAACCAATCCCGAAACAAGTTGGTTTTCCAAAACTTTATATTATTTGCACTCATTGCAATTATAATTATTACGCAATTCTGTCTCATTACTGCTTTTAAAATTAAAATTAATTTATTAAAAAATTAAAAAATACATTTCGCTTTTATTAGACAGTTTTGATCCTGATATCCCCAAAACTTCATGTATTTCGCTATTGAATATATTCTAAATGTGATTTTAATTTTAATTTTTGGATAAAATATTACAAGTGGGGAACTTTGAAGAAAAGAAAAAGGAATTTAAAAGGATTTTTTAATTCGGAATGCGAAATTTACATCTTAATTTTTTAATTAATTTGAAATACTATCTAATTCGACTTATTTATGCTCCAATAAAGAACTTGAACGTACGTGTAAAATATAGGGAATGATTTACCATCTTTTCATGGTGTATGAAAAACATAAAATTATTTTCTTCCTCTAGGCCCCTCTCTGCTTTCAACTGTCTTTACAAAAATCCATGTTTCCGAGAGTATGCCGCTATGTAAACAAGAACAGAACGCGCGGTAATGCACTTGCATCGTCTTCTTCCTTTTCCTCAACAACGAACGAGAGCGTTGCACGTTTACTTTTTTCGCACGTCAACGGAAAGGAGGACTTAATGAACAGAAACCATGAGAATGCGGAGCACAACTTCTTTCTTCGAATTCCACCTCGACGGTGTGTTGCTATGAAAGCGCTCTATCCGCGCGACTTGCTCGTGAGATTCGTTCTCGCGAGAGAAGAAAAGGAAAACGATACGTGCACAAAATCAGAGACGACGACGTGGTGGGTCGTCCCAGATGTTTACGAGAAAAGTTTTGACAAGAAAGGAAAGGCCTGCTACGTTTCCTCTTCAACAGTGGCTCTTGAAACTGCAATAAAATCAAATGCGTTTCGGCACGCGTTTGCCAAGAAGAACATCAAAGTCCCCGAGGATCTCATAGAAGTCGTCCGAAAAGGGCTGAAACGACACGCCTTATCGGCAGTCGTAAACGCGGTGGAGAAAGCGACTGATATGGTTGAAACAGCATGGGAAGATGACGCAACCGACGCTAGGCAGATTTCGGAAAACCGAAGCATAGGGGAGACAAGTACATCATCGGTGTTCGATAGAATTAGGGCGAAAATAGACGCGTTCGATAGCATCAGGAACGATAGCCGCGAAAGTAGAGTAGTATTAAAGCCAAAAAGAGACGAAAACGATAGAAATAGAAAAAAAGAGAAAAAAAATGGAGTCGTCGTTTGCGATTTGTTTACTGCGGAAGAGCTCTCGAGCGCTCTCACAAGTGCTCTGGACAAAAGTGGCGAGAACAGTGAGAGTAGGAATAAGAGTCTCATCAGAAAGATAAAGGAATGGATACATTCGAACAACGACAACAACAACAACAACAACAACGAAGAAAAGTTTCTGACACTAGAAGGAGTACCGAACAAGGATTCGTTTGCTTTACAGGTATCGCTGCTGCGGTATTCTGGTTTTAATGAATGAAGTTTAAAAGTTTTTGGCATATTTTCTCTAAATTTCGTATGAGTGCCATCGAGAGGAACTAGCGTTTGAGGAAGAAGATTTAGAAGAAGCAGAGCCCGGCGTTCGCCTGCTCGAATGACTCGCCGTTGACGTTTTCTTGCGCTGTTCTCTCCACCATTTTTCGCGCTCGGTATCGTCGCACAACACCCTCGAAGCTTCCGAGACGAGTTTAAACAGCTTGGTGCTAATAGGAGCCGAATTTTTGTCCGGGTGGTGTACCAACGCAAGCTTTTTATACGCCTTCTTCACGTCGCTTGTTGTCGTTGAAGAGCCGAAATCTTTCAATCCGAGAAGTTTATACCAATTCGGTTGGGCTGCTTTCTTCTTTTCAACCTCCCTTTTATTCCAATTGGCGACATTCCTCTCCTCGTTATCCAACGGAAGCTCAAGAAGGCTGTCGTACGCCTCGATAGCTTCTTTGTGCATGTCCAATTCGCCATACAGAGTTGCCAAACGAGAACGAGCCTTCGCGAACGTCGGAGCTAACGAAATAGCGATAGAAGCGGAAGATAAAGCGTCGACATACCTTTCCAGAGCTTGTTCGCACGCGCATATGTTGGACAAGAATATCGCCTGGAGCACGGGCGAATCCGCCGCGCACGACTCTAACGCTTCTCTGTAAACACCCATGGCTTCTTCGTACTGCTCTTCTTTGAATAAAACTCTGCCTCTCTCTCGAGAGGCCTGTGCGTTCACAGCTTGCTCGACGAGGAGAATTAGTTTCCCCCTGTCGGGAACACACGCGTCTAACGACGACGGCGACGACGAGGAAGCACTCTTAGTCACCGGTAAAGCTGCCTCGATACAGGCGCTCAAATATCCGAGATCGAAGCATATTCGCGCTTCCAAAGCACGTCGTCTCGGATCATCGGAAGGTTCGTTACTTTCTAAAAGTGAACGGGCTTCGTCGTATTTACCCATAAATCTCATCGCTTCGGCTTTCAGAGTGATGAGCATTGGTATTTTTGGCACTATTTGCATGACTTTGTTCAATTTCTCCAACGCTTCTTCGCTTACTCTTTTGGCTTCGTTTTCATCCGCGACATCTCTCTCCTCCTCGAACCGCTTTAAAACTTGGCCAACTTCTCGAACTACTTTCTCAGAAGTTTGAATATCTTCGTGTATTTCGTTTGCTTCGTTTTTGATGACGGTATCGATATTCTCTCGGGTTAAGACATCGCTCGCTTCTTGGAAAGCAGCTTCGAAATCTCCAAGCAACAATAGGCATCGGGCATATCGTAACTGAATTTTTACGTTTCCAGGATGAAACTTCAAAGCCACACAACAATCTTCCGCGGCTTTTAATGGGTGCCCGAGCATCATATGAGTAGCCGCACGATTTGAATGTAAACCAACTTTGACTTTTTGGATCTCGTCGGTAACATCCGTGACATCATTCGCGTCTTTCAAAGCAACAGTATAAAGACGTAAAGCTTCGGCGTAGTCAGCACGTTTATAAGCATCGTTTCCAAAAGACTTATCGCGTTCTATGCACGCGCGGAGCAGCATTTCTTGTTGTTGGTGCGCGCTTTGTAAATCGTCTACTGAGGCTGTCGAAGACAAGACGATCCTCGCTATGTATTTTCTAGCGCTATTCAAATTCGAAAGGGATAACGCACACGTTGCCGCTTGCGAAAGCGCTTTGATGTTCTCTTCGTCCACATTTAACACATTCAAACATTCTTGTAAAGCATCGTTGTCTCTTCCAAGTGCCATCAACGCCGCCGCTCTGTTTGTTCGCAATGTCAGATGGTTTTTATCAATCAGCCCCATTCCACTCGATTCTAACAGTAAAATAGCTTCGGCGTAATATCCTTCCGCACTGCTAAGATCACCCGCGGCGTACGATTTGTTTCCTTTCAGCCTGAATCGTTCGGCACGTTTCGTAGCTTTATTTTGTTTTTGTTTGAGCAATTCATTGGAGAGTTTTTCTGCCGCACTTTTCCTTTCTTCCTCGATTACGCGTTCCAACTCTTTCACTTCCTCCCACGCGCGATTGCACTGTTTTCTATACATATCTCGCGTTTTCTCGGCTTCTTCTAATATGAGCGCCGCTTCGCTTACTTTTTCTTCGCTCGCGGAAAGCTTCAACTCTAAATCGACGTGCTTCAATTCGTACCGTCTTAGTTTCATCTCCAACTCTGCGTTCACTTGCGGCGGCTTCGTGTTGTGATTCTCTTCCTCGTCGCGACTGCTCGTGCTGCAACATTCATCGTCATCATCGCTTCCGTTTCTAAACGTAGAGGATATTCTTCGCAATTCAGTGCTTTCTTCTTCATCGCTCCATCGTAACGTCGTTCCTTCTTGTTCTTTGTCTTCGTACCGGTCGACGATTACTGAGCGTCGCCGTCGCCGTTGGTGTTGATGGTCGTTCTCCTTCGTCTGTCTCACCGCGCTGCCTCGCTCGAACACATCTCCTTCTTCTTCTCCTTCGTGTTCGTCTTCGACGTCGTCGTTGTTGTTGTTCTCGCGATCGAAAATGCGTTCTTCGTGATGAAAATTTGCCGGCGAAGACGAGGAAGAAGAAGAAGAAGAAGAAGCGCTCTCGTTTTCGCGTTGTTCGTCGTTTCTTATTATTTTCGAATTTTTCTCCTCCTCCTCCTCTTTTCTGGTCCTCCCTTTTCTTCGTTCTCTGGGCGCTCCCCTCTTTTCTTTCGAAGCGGTATCGTTCTCCGAGAATATTAACTCTTTCGCGAGTTCTCTCTGTAATTCCCACAATCGTTCCGCGTTCGTCGTCGTCGTCGTCGTCGATGGTGGTGAACTTCTTCTCCTCGCCGTCGCTTCCTCGTCCGAACGGTGATGATGATGATGATGATGCATTTTTGCCGTTGGGAGACCACCGGTCGTTTCAGATACGAGAAAATCTCCTTTAGTATTATGAACAACGGTCGTCCGAGTTTGCGGTGTTCTCGTCGTGGTCCCCCGTCGGTGGTTCCCCCCGAAGAGCATCATGTGTATCTATCTCTTCTGTGTGCGTGCCCCGTTGTGCATCATCTATTCTCTATGGTGCGCGCTTTTCTTTTTGAGCACTTTTTCTCTCGAAGATGATGACGATGAGTTTCTCCCTCTTCTTTTCTCTTGTTGGTTTGTGTGGAGTCGTTGACTCTTAAAACAAGCTTTTCTCCAAGCCAAAATTGAAGAAGAAAATCCTCTTTTCACCTCTTCTTCAGCAAAACAAAAAAGCATAAAAATTCTCTCTTCTCTCCTTATTATTGTGGAGCAGGAACTTTGTTTGCTTCAACGGATACACACACACACACAGAGAGAGAGAGAGAGAGAGAGAGAGCTTTGACGATGCCTCCACAAAGCAAAAAGAAGAAGAGAGCGCCAGCTTCTGCCGCCGCTTCTGCCGCGGAGGAGAAGAAAAAGAAGGAGAAGACAAAGAGTAAAACGGCGCCGAAATCGACAAAAGCCGCCAACAGTGGTGAAGATTCGGAATCGAACGAAGAGGAAGAAGACGATGAAGAAGACGAGGATGAATCCGACGTCGACGGAGAAGACGACGACGATAAGTTTATAGACGTTGAAATTGAATTCGTCACTCCGAAAGAGGAACACTTTTTAAACTTGAAATCCTATCTCACTGCCTATTGCGACGGGAGTCAATACAACGTTTCCGAGTTGGTCGATATGATATTGAAACAAGACGACGTCGGTTCCGTGATTGCCTCTCGAGTGAGCGCGGAAGAAGAGGAAGATCCTTTGGGCGTAATGACGGTTATCAGTTTGGATAAGGCGAAAGAGTTCAAGTGTTTGCAGGAAATCAAAGCGCACATTGTGAAAAAGGCCCCGAAAGAGGAAGCGAAGTTGGTTCGAGACGCTCTGAACGCCAAGAAAACTGGTTTGATTCTTTCAGAGAGATTAGTCAACGTGCCGCAAGATATCGGTGGCCCGTTGATAAAACAGTTGTTCGATGAAATCAAATGGGCAGTGAAGGATGAAAAGAAAAAAGAGTTTGATTTCGATCAGTATGTATTAGTATCGCGTTGCTTCTTGGATACGTTCACACCGCCGCCGTCCGTGGCCGGTGGTGGCAAGAAAAATAACAATAAGAAACGAAAGAAGGGAGAAAAAGAAGAAGAAGTTACCGAATTAGTGTTTCCAAATCTGGAAGATGAGATATTTTATGAAGAGTCGCAGTGGAGTTTTATGTGGGAAGCCGGCGGCGAGGACAAGCCGCAGGAGTTTGAAGACTCAAAGCCGATGCGGATGTGTATGCTCATAGATGCGAAGGACGTGGGAACAATCTGCGAGGACGTCCAGGAAATGTTTTTAGCTCTTAGTGTCGAGAACGCGGAAGATTAGAAAGAATTTCGATGATTTGCAATCACGATGATGATGTGTAATGAAGATGTGTCATTATTCATTATGCGTTATGCGACCTTTATTTGCTCTTGTTCAATTATATTCACTTTTTCAATACCAAATTCTCTTCATTCACGCGGAAGCAATCAAGCATGGGTGCTCCTAACCAGAGATACAGCATCTCCGCTCAATCCGCAGCAAACTGGTGCGCGCTGTGTAAATGTTTTGTCCAAGCCTCTCAGAAACGAACGCACGAGCGTTCACAAAAGCATAAAGACGCGATGGACAGGAAGATGAAGGACATCGCGAACAAGACGGCGAAGAAAAAGTCGGACGACGATAGTTTGAAGAGACAGATTCAAGACATAGAGAATCAGGCGATGCATGCCTTTGCGGAAAAGGATATTGGAGGCGCAAATGCGAGCCGACCGATGGGCAATCACGAGCGAGCGCGAGTGCAAGGAGAATATCAAAGGAAAGCTTTAGAGGAAGAGATTACAGTTGAATTGAGAGCAAAAGAGGAGATGGAGTTCAGATTAAAACAAAAATACGGAGACTGGGTTTGGGATGAGCGCACGAAGTATTACTGGCACGGGATGAGTTCAACATACTTTGATCCAAAGAGTAGAATGTTTTTCGATAACATAACCAAGAAATGGTCGAAAAACTGTCCAGAAAACGCACCTTCGGCGCCAACACCTCCTGAACACCATCTAGCGACTACTCAACCGGTTGGCGTTTCTCCGGCCGCCGCATCGGGTCATACAAAACCAATAAATAGCAACGACAATAACAATAACAATAGCAACAATAACAATGCATACAGCGAGGCGCAAAAAGCAGGAGCGGCTGCTATTGCAGCGGCAGGATTATCGCAGAAAGTCGCTCCTGTGGGAGTAATGTCGCAACCCGCAAAAAAGTTAAAACCGACTTCGGTCGAGGAAGCGTTCGAACTAAAGAGGAAACAAAACAAAATGCACATCAACATAACTACGAGCAATTTCAATTTAGGTTACGGATCAAATCATCCTGCGTACGAAGCGGCAAAAGCAAAAACAAACGCCGGGAGAAAGAGGGCGTACGAAGCTGCTGGAGGTGCAACTTTTAATGCGCGTTCCAAGGATGCGAAAGATACCGGAGCGGAAATGAAGAAAAAGAAGAAAGCCACGGGTGTGAGTACAGAGGAGCAAAAAGCGTTGGAGGCTCGCGAGGCTGCTCGAGCGCGATTGGAGGCGAGATCGAAGAAAAATTTCGGATTGATGTGAGAGTTCATTCATCATTGTCGAATACAAACACAACAAATTCTAATAGCAGTAGCTTCCAAGAATTTTTTTCTTTGTCTCGGACCCACCACCCTCTTTGTCTTGAAAAAAATACGCGATACTCGTCACTCGATACAAAAAATGACCACGCGTACCATCATCTTCCTCATTGGTTTGCGTGGAAATGTATATACCGAAGCGGCCGTCCGTTGGAGTAACGTCAACTTTATTCAAGAAAATGATAGAATCATTTTCTTACACGTCATGAAACCGTCTATTAACATTTCACTTTTCGAATATAGATCGCCTATCATCCTAGATCTCCATCATCAAAAGTTAGAAGTTGCAGACCTCGTAACCCCGGCAATGTCGGATGGATCAGAGCGGAAGTTTGAAGTATGCGTCCTTGAAACATCGAGAGATATTGGCGAGGCGATTCTCCACTACCTCGCGACAGAGCTGGTCGATGAAATCGATTATTCATCCACCTTTCTTGTTCTCGATCGAATGAACGGAACACTCGATGGCAGTCCGAGTGAAACCAGTATTTTTAGCGCTAAAAAACAAACGTTATCAAACTATATGGCACGATTCTGTCCAATCAGCACGATTGTGGTGGATATGATAGATTACTCGAACTTGACCATGCTCGCGTCCGATTCGGTTTCAAGCGCTTATCTTGGTTTATCGGACTTCGCTGAAAATGTACGAACCGTAATAATAGTGATCGATATTTCATCGAAAGAAAGCGTTTTCGAAGACGTCTCAATCGTGGAGTACGCGCTCAAATATATTCTGCGTCCAACAGACCGTGTTAAACTCATCACATTCTTTCGTTCTATGACAGAGTTTAATCGAAAACTGTCGGATATTTCTGTTTGTGAAGATAAACTCCGAGGCTTTCTCATCGAAAGACCGAAAGAGACTGTACCACTGACGTCTTTGATTTTACACCTCGCCACTAGACGTGAACATATGGCGACGATAAATAAAGAGAGGCGCGAGCAAATATCAGACGCAGTCAATCAATTCGAAGCAGACTTTGTCATTGTTCGTGAACTTGGCGATAGTAGAGAAAGAAGTTCATTATCATATTTTCAGAGAATACGAAGGTATTGGAAGAGGTCGTATACATACCAATCGATGGAAGCGTTGAACTTCAACGCGCCGGTTTGTCTAGTACGCAACAACAATCTTTTGAGACTGGGAAGAAATAACAACAACAACAATTACATCGACAATATTAGTAAACTTGATAACGATCAGAGATATATATCGTAGTTTTTCCTAAATTTTCAAACCATTAACTTCGCTATCAAATTCGCAACTTCATCTGCCTCATCTTCATCTGGTTCTCCGTCCGGGTCGTTATCTTCGAGCGACTGCAGCACAGAATCTAATCCCGCGTCAGCAAATATTTTCTGAATGCTTTCAATAGCGTCTTCTTGAATCCAGTTTTGATCCAAGTTAACTTTCTTGATGGTTGATTTCAGACTAGTCGCAGCTAATTTTGAAACCGCTTCGGCACCAGACTTAGAAATTTCGTTGCACGAGACGTCCAGCTCTTCGAGTTTAGCAGCGGAGGTTTGTAGTGCGACGCATATTTTTGCCACACCGGCATCTCCTAACTCGTTATCCGTGATTTTCAAGACTTTTAGTTTCTTCATCTTTGCGATGCCTTCAGCGACAGAATCTACCCCTTCTCTAAGGATGTCGTTCGCAGATAATATCAACGTTTCGAGGTCGGGACAATGTTCGGCGACAACTTGGGTAACCTTTCCAGTAATTTCCTCGCCAAGCGCTGTCGCTTCGAGATTCAAATATTCCAGCTTGGAGTGCTTCTTAAAAACTTCAAGAAATGCCTCGCCACCTTCTTCATTGACGTTGTTATCGGTCAGGTTCAATTTTTTCAACGAGCTTCCATGTAACAGAGCCTTTGCAAGCATCAGCGCGCCATCGCTCGTAAATCTCGAACCTGCCATCTTGAAATCTTCTATTCCCGTCGCTTTTTCTAAAACAGCGGCGACGTGGACGGTTCCTTCGTCTCCCGTCATGTTCTTATCCAAGTGGTACTTTTTCAGCGTCGCCGGCGAGGCTAACAATTCCGAAATCGCTCTCGCAGCTTGTTCAGAGATGCCATTGTTTAAAAAAGAAATACCTTCTAAAGTTGATTGCGATTGCAACAGTTTCGCACATGCTCGAACGCCTTTTTCACCAAAGGCATTGTCCGATAAGTCTACCTCCTTCAGCTTACACACAGAGAGACCTTCGCACATGATTTCCATCGCCTTCAAAGCTTCCACCTCTGGTCTTCCTGCAATCGTATCCGCTAAATCAACGACTTCCAAAGTACCCTTCAAGTTTTCAAACGCTTTCTTGGCAACTTTAGCGGCATCAATTCCCCAACTCTTCGTCGATAATCGCACAAACTTGAACGAGGCGTTTGGTTGCAACAACGGTGCGAGCACTTCTTCCGCTCTCGGACCGGTGTAAAACTCCCTGTCCGTAGAATCTAGAGCGACATCAAAATGGTCTTTATCTTGCACCGCTTTTGACGACACTACTTCTGAGGTTGACGCCCCGCCGCCTTTACCACCGGCGCTGTCAGCTCGTCTCAAGCACTCCTCCTTCATCAACTCCGCTGCTTTGGAGATGTATAAGGACATGGACTCCTTCATCGGTCGATCCCCAGAAACACCTTCTTTGTGATGAACTTCCACCGTCGTCGTCGATGCAACATCAGCCACGCCGAAAGCTTTCTTCTCGATGTTTTCGCACACTTCTCGAGCGTTTGCGATGCTATCGCCGAAGCAGTGAAACCCAATCGCGCTCAAGTTATCGGTCATTCTATCGATCAAATCTTGTCTCTGTTCTTGCGGGATGCGAAACACCATTTTCTTCTTCTTCTTCTTCTTCTTCTTGGGATGATGCTCTGCGCGCTATGAATGCTCTATAGGACTCGAAGTCACTACTGGGGAGACCTGTGTCGTGCTGCTGTAACGAAGCTTTTCTTCTTCTTTTCGTGTATCAAACAACAAAAGAGAGGAAGAGGAGTAGAGAGGAGGAGGACTTTTCTTTCCAAAATGTGGAAAAGTTGTGGAAAAGGGCGAGAAGAAAATTTTTACGAGGTATTTAGGTTTCAGCCATTTTTCTCTTTTCGTCCAGTCCGGGGAGGGGTCTCTTGCTTGGTTGCCTTCAAAAATTATGCACTCGCACCATCATCATCATCATCCGGCAATGGGAGTAGGCGTGGGAGGAGACAGACCACCACCACAATCACCGCCACTCTCCCAACCAACGCAACCACCGGTTTCTTCTTCCTCTTCTTCTTCTTCGCTCTCGGATTTATACTCCGTCGCTCGACGAATATCGTTCGAATTACAGGAAGGATTAATTCGTTTGGAACGTTTGGAAGGCAAAGGGCACCGAGGAAACGCGACTTTACAAGAAGCTCGAGAGCAGAGGAACAAGCTGCAAGAGATGACTCGAATCTCCCAACAGATGGAATCGCAGTTTCGAGTGTTAATCGTGAAGGAGAATCCATCGAAAAGAGACACGTGGAAAAGGAAAGTGAGTCAAATTTCCGAGGAGTGCGACCAGTTTCGAGTAGCGTTGGACCGGTTCGGTTCGCGAGAATCGAGGAGAATGCAAGAGGAACAAGAGAGAGAGGAGTTGATGCGAAGAATAAGCGGTGGAGGGAACATGAATAACGGAGGTGGCGACGTGACGTTGAATATGGGTTCGAGTTACGATGCCGAAGCTTCCGCGGGAATGTCTATGCGCCGAAGCGGTCAGATGGTGGACGACTTGTTAGACTCGGGGGCGAACATTTTAGGAAGTTTGCACGAACAAAAGGATAGATTAAAATCCGCGCGAAGAAAAGTGTTGAGCGTGTTAGATACTTTAGGCGTTTCTCAATCTGTGTTGAAAGTTATCGATAGACGGCAACGGATGGATGCAATCATCGTTTACGGAGGAATGTTCTTCATCACCTTCTTCATATTCGTGTTTTGGTGGTTCACGCGGAGATAGGCGAATAGAGGAATGTTTTTAGTCTGCACATCTAGTCTCAGAGCAGTAGCAATAATTTCTTTAGCTATGTTTAGCATGTTGTACATTTAGTTTACAATATTTACGCGCGGTTCTAAACTAATGCTATTTTATTTATAATACATTTGGAAAAACTCTTCGATGTTCCACGTGTATGAATTTGGCTCGAGAAGATTCTCAACTAGCGCATCCTGTATCGAGTTCTTAATCCATACATCAACCCCTGGAAGTTCAGCGATATTACCCATTCTTCCGCTTACGCCTTCAGGGATGATCTTGAGTTTCGTCTCTGGTAAATCCGCGAATGATGTTTTCAGCAAACCCGCGTACGGTGGTTTATCGATGAGCAGAACGCTCGTGCGTAATAATAGATTGGTCGCATCAAGTTCAACTGCGAGTTTCAACGGAATCTTCAATTGCGCGAGCTTTGAATGAATAGTCATATTGAATGCAATATCTGAGAGCTCCACGCCTAACTCCAACATAACGCCTTCAAAAACTTTCCTCGAGCGAAGGACTTTCACGTTTCGGCAGCTCGGCGGCTTGTGATTCATTTCAAACGAAGCTAAATGAATAGATTCGAGAACAGATGGTTTTGCGGTGGAGAGCTTGTCCGAAAGTAAGTTTCCAGCCAGCGAAGAAAGCCAATTTCGAAGGAAACCATCCCAACACGCCGCTATCGTCGAGTTCATCCACAAAACGTCCGCTACAGCTTGCCCATTGTTGAGCACGCTTGCGGATCCGCTCGAAAGACTACCGCCTCGAGAGGCCGTATTGGCAGCGACGGTTGCTGTTGCAAATTGTAACTGCTCCAAATCATCCTGAACTTTTGCTAATTTCGATTGTAGATCCAGCGCTTTTTTCTCCGCGAGAGCTCTCAAATTCTCCTCTGATCGCACTCGAGCGTAACAGACGAGGACAACGCACAGTAACCAAAAAGTAAAACCCATCAACTTCACGAGTATTGCAGCAACGGTGACAAAAATCATAATGTGAGCAGAAAGCGAGTGTGATGCGAAGCTAGGAGCGAGCTCTGCGACCATCGTGCTGTATTTTGTCGACATTGCCGCCATATTTGTAAAAGAGTCCTGGATGTTAGATACGAAAGAGAGCGACGACAAAGACGACCAGTTCATCTTTTTCCTCGATTGAGAGACTTTTGTCGCGTTCAGCTTCATCGGTTCTATCTTTCCTCTCTCTACCTTCTTTACGTTTATTGTGACGTTCGGGGTTTGAATTGCCGCTGTTGGCGTTGTTGTTGTTGTTCTGTGCTTTACTTGAACTTGTCCGATTTCTCCCCACGCCTGCCATTCGTCAACTTTTTCCCAACTTCCCATCGTTTCTAGTTCATTTATATTGTTTTTGTTGCTCTTGCGCGTACTATTGCTCTTACTTTCTCCCATTTTATCGTGATGAATCGGCTGGTCCTTTGGCTTTGGAGCGACAACTTCTACCAGCTCGTTAGCGAACTCGCTCAAATCTCGCAAGAAAACATTTTCATTCTTCTTATTACTCGTTGTATTCTTCTCTAGCTGCTGTTGTTGGTTGTTTCTGCTCATATCTCTTCTTAAATCTTCATACTCACCATCATCATCGTTGTCATCAAATCCTCTAAAGTCCTCCTCCTTCATGCTATCCACGTTAGTTCTCGTCATATTTATCTTCTTTCCAACTAACGAAACGGGAGGCACCCCAGGCACCCCTCCACCCAAGACTATTCTTCTCGGTTCGTTCGCATTCTGCTGCTGCTCTCCGCTTACGTTTCTCTCACCATTCCTTACATTCATCCCCTTCATCGTCGAAGCGGTACTAGCACCGGTGAAATCGTTTCTCTTCGTAAAAGTCGTAGAGGTTGTTAAAGAGGAGGAGGAGGAGTAAATCTTCTTTGCCTTTTTATTCATCTCCGTTCTGAGTTTCATCTTCAACATGGCGATCGTCGCAGACTCCTCCATTTTTAACTCGATAGTTTCGCCCGTATTTTCTACGCGGCAGATGCATTTGGTCACCCACCATTCCATTTCGCCATCGTTGTTGTTATTATTCTTATTCGTTTTCTTCTCGACGAATTGGACGTCTAATCCTTCATTTTTCCCGACAGTAATTGCGAACTCTAACGCGGAGTGTTCGTCGTCAACGAGATCATCGCCCGCGCTTTTATGTTGCTGTTTAAGCTTCTGAAGTGAAACGTTGTCGCGAAGAAAAACCATACTCACTTTAAGCGAGTGTGAATCTCCTTCTTTTGCGCGTGCTTCTTTTTGGGGGAAGAACAATTGAATTGACAATATTTTTTTATCACCTAAAAAACTAAATACAAAAAACTTCATTCGCATCGAGGCTTTTTACTCTCTCTGTTCTCGCTATCATCATCATCATCTCCATCGTCAGCGTTTCCCTTTTCTTCTATATCTACTTCTACTTTTTCTTCTCCAGTCGCTTTGACATCGCTTATTCTGCTATTGTTGTTCTTATTCTTTCGCACGTGCGTGCCGCTTAAGATGTACCCGCCGCTGTTTGCCTCGGTCGTCATAACCGGATGCGTTCTCCCTGGCAACACTTGATGATCCCTCAGAAATGGCTCAGAGATAGTCATTGAAACAGCAAGACCTCCTTTTCGCAAAACATGCATGGCATCGGCTAAAGGCTGGAGGGTCATGCTCCACACGATGAAAGGCGTTGAGTTTGCGCAAAACTCCAATAATTGTGGTAGGGTTGTTTTCGGATCCAACTGCGGGTGCGCGAGTATCAAAGAGGTGAACTTTTCCTGTCTGACAAAATACTTCACGTCTGCTTTTGTAGCTTTTGAATGCTTTTTCTTGCTCGGAATGCTATCGTTACCATTGTTGTTGTTATTATTATTATTATTATTGTTATTATTGTTTTTGTTGTTCGCAGTGGCATCTTTTCCATCTTTCCCATCTTCCTCTCTTTCTTTCAATTCCAAACCATTCTCGAGTTCCTCCTCCCATTTTTTCTTTTCTTTCGCCAACTCTCTCAAACTTATAGTCATAATCACGCTTCTTTCTTCTTCTGTTAAATTCATCTGTTTAATTGTTTCCATCGAACTCGGATGCTCCCCTACGTACCCGGCGCACGCGATGCCTTTCCCTCCCATTCTCGTCGCCGCCGCTCCAACTATGACCCCTCCGCAATCCTCCACAATCAGCGGCTGCGAATTTGCCATAACGTTCCCTAAATTCATCATCAATCCTAGTATATCAAATCTTAAGCTATTCGTAATTTGTGGTGACTTGTAAAAATACGCCTCGCAGACGTACCTCGGCGACGGCCACCGCGCGATGATTTTCGTCAAGTGTTTCTTCATTTTTTTCATCTTGTACTTTTCCTGCGCGAACGCGGTTTTTTGGCTAAACGTCGCTGAATTTGCAACGAGCTCATCCACGATGGCCTGTCCGGAAACTCCAGACTGTTGCATTCTTTGTATCTCTTTATCGCTCAACTTTTGCGCCTTCCCGTTCAAGTCGTCGTAGGCTTTATTCGACCTCTCGTCTTCGACTGGAATTTGTGCGTGTATTTCATCCTCTTCCAACATCTCCACGCCGACGTGTTCTAATACCCCTTTCTGATCGACTTCAAACAGAGAACCAAAGGGAATAGAATTCAAGAGCGGGTCTAATTTCACGTTCTTATGTTTCCCGACCGCGCACGTTTTCTTCGGTTTCAAGTTCACAAATTGCCACCGGCTGTTGTTCATGTGAAGTAAAACGACATCGTTCTCTTTCATTATTTTATTAGAAGTTTGAGAAGAAGAATGAAGGAGATGGTCTGGGATTCTCACCATCGCCTCCTCGTTGTTGTCTTTATTCTCCTCTTTCGCATTGTCTGTTTCCATCGTCATCCTTCTCGAGAAAAAAAGAGATGAAGAGAGTTTATGATGCGTTTATAGAGTTTACCCAGCAAGAGAAAATGAGGAAGATATGGGGTGGCGGCAGAGAAAAAGGAGAGAACTCTTGTGTAAAAAAAACCGATCCCCTGCATTTGTGTACACACTTTACATTAAAAACACTTTACAAACACAAAGAAAGAAAAACCGCCGCCCTCACCTCGCGACTTTGCGCTTTGGGGTGAAATACAACGAATAAGTTAAGATTCGTTTTTAGAAGAGGAAGCATCGGTTGGTGGTTATATAGAGAGGAAAAAGAAGAAGAGGAAGAAGAAGAATTAATTTTAAGAAGAAGAATGTTGAAAGCAGCGACGGAGAGTTTGAAAGGCGTGGCTGGGGGTGATGGGAACGAACCTCAGAAGAAACGAGGCCCGTACGGCCCTAGGAAACCGAGAGACCCGAACGCGCCGCCTCCAAAACCGAAACAGCCTAAGGCGAGGAGAGATTTGATAACGGTGGTGCCTAGACCGATATTACGGAAAGGCGAAGAGGAGGTGGATGAACAAGAGTTGGAGAAAGGAGGAGGAGGAGGAGGAGGAGGAGGAGGAGGAGGTAAAAAGATGACGGCGAAGATGAAGGCGAAAGAAAAAGCAGAAAAGCAAGCGGAGAAGGACGGAGACGAGCAAGAATACGACGCCAGAGGAGGGATGGGAGCGAAGAGGAAACGAGGGATGTTTGCGAGAGACTTGAGATATATGATGTACGGTTTCGGCGACGTTCGCGACCCGAACAACGAAACCGTCGCTTTAGTTGAAGATTTAATGGTAGACTTCATCACCAACGTCGCGCATCAAGCCATGGAGTGCGCGGAAAGAAGAGGCGGTCGCTTTTCCAACGAAGACTTGTTGTACGTGATTAGAAACGACGAGAAAAAATTGAGAAGAGTCGAGGAGTTGATGGAAATGAACGAGTATTTGAAAGAAGCGAGGAAGAATTTTGACTTAGCTGATCCGAACGTGGTGGAGAAAACGGCCGAGGAAAAAGAGGAGTGATGATGTGTTCACATCATCATCATCATCATCTGTAGATAGAAAGAGAAATCATCCGTTTTAGATTTTTGTTTTGTACAACTGTGTATCATCATCATCATCACAAAGTTTTCGTGTACGAGAAGGAATAATATGCAAAGCACCCCCTTTTTTGTTCTCCTTAAATTTCCTCACAAAACATTCTCCTCCAAAAAAAAATGCGGGGGGGAAGAGAAGATGTCCTTTTGACATCATCATCATCATCAACATCGCCCGATGATGAGAAGGAAGATTCTGGTACCACAGAAGAAGAAGGCAAAATGACTGCTGCCACGAACCACGCGAAGATGCGAGAACCAGCAGAGGAGGAAAGACAAGGAGAACATAATGAAGAGGAAGAGAAAGTCATGTCAGTAAAAGTTGCGGTGATGGTCCGACCAATGCTTGAGGAAGAACTCGTGGACGGTAACGACATTGCGATATTCGCGGACGAAGAGAAGCAAAGCATATCCTGCGCAACATCCGACCACACGTTCACGTACGACCACGTGTATAGCGGAGAAGATAAGAAGTCTGAAAAGAAATTATACGATAACTGCGTTGAACCGCTTGTTTCTGGTTTACTTAACGGTTTGAATGGTACGGTATTGGCGTATGGGCAAACCGGAAGCGGGAAGACGTATACGATGGGAACGAGCGCGGGGGCTACGTTTGGGGTCGTGCCCAGAGTCGTTAGAGCCTTGTTCGAGGAGAAGGATAAAATTACAGAGAGTGGAAGTACAGATACGATTTCCATTCGCGTTGGCTTCGTAGAGATTCATAAGGAAGAGATTCGGGATTTACTCTCCTCTTCGTCGACGGCCTCAAAGAAACTGGTACAAACTGTCATCACGTTACGTGAGAATGCCAACGGAGGGATATGCTTAAATGGAGCGAGCGAAATTGAGGTGAAAGATGAAAGCGAAATGGCCGAGTTGCTTTCGTCAGGAGCGAAAACGCGAGCGACTGGTTCGACGAACATGAACAAGACGTCGAGCCGAAGTCACGCAATTTTCACAATCTATCTCGAACGAAGGAGCACATCACCGGAGTCGTCGAGCGAAGTCACGTTGGCAAAGTTGCACTTGGTCGATCTTGCTGGGTCTGAAAGGCAAAAGCGAACGAAAGCAGAAGGAAAGAGGTTACAAGAGGGTATCGATATTAATAAAGGACTATTAGCGCTCGGAAACGTGATTTCGGCTTTGGGCGATGACACGCGTCGAGCCGCGAATGGACACGTCCCATACCGAGACTCGAAGTTAACGCGCGTGTTGCAAGACTCATTGGGAGGGAATTCGCAAACTGTCTTTATTGCTTGCGCGTCTCCAGCAGATTCAAATGCCGAAGAAACACTCAATACTTTGAAATACGCGAACCGTGCTCGCAATATTAAAAATATGGTGCGTGAGAATAAAGAAGAAGCGTCGACAGCTGAACTTTCCCGGTGTAAAGCACAACTTGCAGCGATGCGGTCGCAAGTTATCGCGTTAACGCAAGCTTTGAATAAAGCAAAAGGTGGCGATGGCGAAGTAAAAGAGGACGAAGTAGTTGTAGTTTCTGATGAACTTTCTGGGAAACTCGCCGCGTCGGAAAGAGAAGTTCGAAGGTTAAAAGCAGAACTCGCCTTTGCCGAAGAAGCTCAGCAAGAAGCATCGGAGAAAGAGTTACTGGCAATTACTGAAAGAGATGCCCTGAGAGTGGCTTTGGAGAAAGCTGGAGGTATCGATCCAACGACAGCAGGTTGTATAAGCAAAGAAGCCGAGGACGACGATACTGGAATTTTCCGTGGGTACAACGCGACCATTCAAGCACTGCGAGCGGAAGTGAAGATTTTGAGACGACAGGTAAAACGCAATTTAGAAAGCGAGGATGAAGAATACAAAACACAATGCATCTCAGAGCGCGTCGACGAGGAGGGAGAGGAGGAGGAGGAGGACATCGACAACGACTACGACGAGGAAGAGCAAAATCAAAACGAGCTTGACTCTGTTGAAAAGACTTTGCGGATGAAAGAGAAGCGGATGTTAGAACTCGCAAAGAAAGCTGGAACAAACAGCAGCGCGGACGAGTTGCGAAAACGTTACGAAGAGTTAGTAGAAGAAGTTGAAAATGAAAGAAAGTTGCTTGTGGAGGAGCGAGAGCGCGTTCATCAAGCGGTTCTGAAAGCGAAATCTACCGGTGGTCAAGTGTTGCAGAAAAGAGTCGAGAAAGAGCAAGGTGGGAAGTTAAAAGAATTGGAGATGAAGCTTCAAGGATTACAAAAGCAGTTGAAGTCGCATAAAGAGACGCTTCGGGCGAAAGAGCAATCTGATATGATGCAAAAGCAGCTGAAAAACGATATTTTGCAGCTGAAACGGTCTCGCGTCGAGTTGGTTCGAAAGATGGAAGAAAAGACAAAGGAGCGCATAGCAAAACAGCGAGAAACCGAAAAAGCGCTGATGCAGGCAAAGAAAGAAGGATTGAAAATGCAGCGCGAAGCTCAAAAGTTCAAGAACCAGTCCGAAAAGCAGTCGTTGGTGTTGAAAAGACGAACGGAAGAAGCGCAGGCTGTGAAGAAAAGATTAAACGACCTTCAGATGAAAGGAAGAATACAATCACACACGGCCTCCAGTTTAGCTAACGTCCGATCTCCGATACGGAAGAACAACACGAATGCTCCTGCAAATGATTTAATCAAATCTGCGTCATTGAGCACTCGTCGCAAATGGGTCGATGCGGAAATTAAAACCGCTGCTACCCGACTAGCAATGCGTGAGAAACTTGACGAACTCTACGCACTTCGAGCGAAGGGAGACACGACTGTATCGAACGAATTAATCGCTGAAATCAACGAAAAAGTCACGCGAGCGGATGAAATAGAAGACAAAACTGGCGGTGTAGCACGGCGTTGGGCTGGCGTTAGAGCTCTCGGTGAAGCTCGGCAGCTGCTCCAGCTTGTTTTTAACGCTGCTGTCAAGGCGGAGAAAAAATCTCTGAAAATCGAGGATGTTTCTGCAAATGAAACGCATAGCTCTCTGGACACACATGTTAATGGTAAAACAGAAAAGGATTCTAGAAGAGGAGGAGGAGGAGAAGAAGAAGTGATGATTAACGAGGAGTTGTATAAAGATGTCCCAGCATTGGAAGACACTACTCCTCAGCGTCGCAAATTTGTGGGCACGGAAAAATCTTCTGCATCTCAACAGTATATTTCTTCCGCCGAAGATAGCGACGGTGAAGAGGAAATAGAATCGACTGAAAATGACGATCCAGACTATACGCCCGAAACGCCTGAGAGGACATTATTGAAGGAAAATAGCGTCGGTTTCGCGACGCCTTTGAATTACGTCTTTCGGAAAGCTGCGACTTTTTTTGGTCGTGGAGCAGATGCGAGAGAGCCGCTTCAAGAGAATAATAACATATAGATGCAGAAATATTACGTTAGGAATCATTAAGAATACTGTTCGTTGGATATTGAATACTAACCTAAGAGTATTCGATATAGAAAAACTACTTCTGTGCTTCTTCTTTTTCTTTTTCTTCTCCACCCAAAGCTGATTTTTCAGGCGCTTCTTCATCTGTGTGTTTCTTCTTTTTCTTCCGGTTGCGCTTCTTTTTCTTTTTCTTCTTCTCTCCATCAGGGGCACCTAACCCCTCAGTAAAGAGAGCTCTTTTAGCATCTATTTCCTCCTCGTGCGTTGGAAATTTTTCCAACACAGAGAGAGCTCGCTTCATTCGTTCGATGACTGCATTCGCCCCGTCTCTCACTCTGTCGCGATGCTTTGCCTCCATCTTCTCCAGATATTTCAGAAACAAATCATAGACTTCATCCTTCATTAAAGGGTCAAACGATGCATTCCTTACGCACCATTCGTGTTCCTGATTTGAAAACGTCCAGTTTATGTCCTCCTTTAACTTTCCATTCAAGTATTCTCTCGCCCCGTGGTTACCTTGCTTCATGTTGGTCTCTATCGCCTTTGGGTAAGAACATCGGAAGCATTTATCTTTTTGCTTCCGATAGTTGTGCGCACCGCATTTTCTGCACGTCCAGTCACCAAAAGACCACTTTGTTGTACCGTTCACTGCTGTTTCTGTCGAAGGAATAATCTTAGCTTTCTTAGCTACGTTGCCGTCCTGGCCAGCTTCCTTGGTGGCGAGCGCTTCGCGTTCTCTTTTTCGCGCTTTCTTGGACTTCTTCTTTTTCTTCTTCTCCAGTCCCCTCTCAATCTGTTCTGGGGTTTGCTGCCTTTTCACCTTCTTCTTGCTGTGATGATGTTCGTGTTGTTGCTGTTGCTGTTGTTGTCGAGACTGTTGAATTTCATCGAGCTTCCTTTTCTCCTTTGCCGCGATTTCGCCCATAGTCGGCGTTGGCGTCACCGTTTTCTCTTTCGAAGAAGCATCCTTTCCTTTCTTGGAGGACTGTTTTTCATTCGTCGCCGGCAGTGGCTTCTTCGCATCTGCATTTTTCTTCTTCTCGTCCTTCGATGATGGAGTTTTAGCATCACCGTCGCTCTTCTTCTTCTTGTTCTTTTCCTCTGCTTCTTTTTTCTTCCCGTCCTCAACTTTATTCGATATTGCAGCTTCAGCCTTTTTCTTCGTCGGTGTTTTCCGCTTCGAAACCGGAGTTAAGGGTAATTCGGCTAAATCCTTATCCCCACCTCCGCTCAATCGAGAAGAACGGCGCGTACCAACCTGTCGTGTGTGTGTGTGTGTGCGCATTCAAGAAGAGCAAATTTGTCAGTTTCCGGCGGCGGCTGGTGGATGATGATGATGAGAAAAAAACTCGCGCGCTGACTGAGCACACGATGATCAATACTAACAGCGAATAATGGCTCCAAGAATAGTGAGAAGAAGAAAAAGAAGAAGATAGGAAATTTGTACTCACCATGATGACGCGATGTTGTGTTAATTTGACGACAGTGTTTTTTATCGGGAAAAGGTTGTGTGGAACAAACGAGAAAGCAGTTTGGAGTTGTTTGCTTGTTTTCGATAAACCAAAAAAGAGAGAAAGAGCTCATCACACATTTCCCCACTCTCCACACACACACACACAATGATGACAACATCGACGACGGCAACAAAATCTCTTCACCTGTCCTTTTCCTTTTTCGTGCTGCCGCTGCTGCTCTTGTTGTCGTCTTCATCTTTTCTGTTATTCTCCACGAACGCCTACGATGCGACGAGAAACGAACGTCTCATCGGTTGGCTCGGTGAAGTCAACACGCAAGAAGAAACGAACAGTTCAAAACCGTGGATCGAGGCTTTGAGTTGGGACCCGAGAGCGTTTTTATATCACAACTTTCTGAGCAAAGAAGAGGCGAAACATTTGGTGGATTTAGGCGAACCGAGAGTGACGCGGTCGACGGTCGTTGGTGGGCAAACCGGACGCGTTTCCGATATTCGGACGTCTTTTGGGACGTTCATACCGAAAAAGTACGACGAAGTTTTAGAGAAGATTGAAGACCGGTGCGCGGTGTTTAGTGGGATTCCCGTGGCACACCAAGAGCAAATGCAATTGCTGAGATACCGAGACGGGCAAAAGTATTCGGACCACACGGATGGTTTGATCTCTGAAAATGGCGGCAAGCGCATAGCGACTATTCTGATGTTTCTCCACGAACCGACGGAAGGCGGAGAGACGAGTTTTGTGCTTGGAAATCCGTTAGGGAAAGTGAAAGAGAGAATCGAGAGGACAAAAGATCAGTTTTCCGATTGTGGATACAGGAGTGGTAAAGGATTTGCGGTGAAACCAAAAGTCGGGGACGCTATTTTGTTTTTCAGTTTTAGCGAAGCCGGGATTACGGACAATAATTCCATGCACGCAAGTTGCCCGACGTTAGGGGGGACGAAGTGGACGGCGACAATGTGGATACACGAAAGACCTTTCGATACGGCGACGTGGAGGAAACCAGATTGCAAAGATCTTCACCAGGAATGCGCGAACTGGGCGAACCGAGGTGAGTGTAAAAAGAATCCAATTTACATGTTAGGTAACGAAGTCGTCGGTACTTGTTCGAGGTCGTGCTGTGCAAAGGTTGAAGAGAAAGACATGACGTACACGCAGACGTTATTTTGCAAACCTTGCAAAGACGATAGTACGTGGCAAAGATAATAGAGGAAATAGTAGAGGGAATTCAGAGAATGTAGAATAGAATTGGCGCGTGACGTGTATCATCCTCGCCTGCGCGATTCACCTAAAAAGCCTAAAAGTGGAGTTCTCTCTAAAACTCTCCTCTACATTATTTTTTCACTCGTTCAAACACTTACTCAAAGCTTCATAATGTCCCTGTCCGTGGAATAAAAGCATTAATTTCGTTTTAGAATCTTTCGTGGTTCCATAATCTTCGTTACCGTAGATACCAATCGAACGAAGTGGCTCCCCGGCCATGGCCATGTGCACCTCGATTGGGCGTTGCAAAACATGCGTTGCGACTAAGATTTCTGGTTCACCTCCCCATGCTCCAGGATATCGCATGTTCGCGCAGTACTCCTCAAAATCACCTTCGACGATCCATTCTAATTCCTCTCTTCTTTTCATTAACTCATTAATCGTTTGTTCTCTCAATGTATCCGCCTCTAACACTTCTCGCTCTGCGCTCAATCGAGCGTTCTCATCTTCTATACCTTTACTCACGACTAACGAACGAAACAAACATCTACCATCACCGGCGATTTTGTGAATGTCGTAAAAATCGTTCGGATTACCGCCTTCTTTGAGAAGCGCGTGCGTGCGACACGGCATCGCGCGTCTTTTCTTTGTGCTCTGTCGATTCGATGATGAATATTGATGAGGTGAATACGCGTTCACAAAAGCAAAAGAAGGCATCATTATCATCGCTCTGTTGTTGTTGTTGTTGTT
>Ga0115567_10000940_pt1 | contig 28833 bp, 22 predicted proteins | sample COGITO_mtgs_1204_2_FD_88679 | JGI IMG/M metagenome (GOLD analysis project Ga0115567, IMG submission 88679) | Pelagic marine microbial communities from North Sea - COGITO_mtgs_120412 | ecosystem: Environmental > Aquatic > Marine > Epipelagic | place: Germany:Helgoland, sampling site Kabeltonne... | reverse complement strand
TGTATATTTGTTTCATATAGTGGAGTTTATGGATCTAACTGACCTTATTCCAGCTGAACTGAAAGTGCATCCAAATTTAAAAATACCTTTAAGCAAAAAGCTTAAAAAATCTGAAAACATCAATGATCAATACCAATACGTAATGGCACTGTTTAACTTTCCGTGGCTCAAACAAGAAGAAGGGGAGGCTATCGATAAGCTAAAATCACTTGCTAGGAGGGGTCACCCCGGTGCAATGTATGAGTATGGTTTTAAGTTATACCGAGAGCAGACCGATATTCCAAACGCCATAATGTGGTTGTCGCAGTCGAGTAGCTATGGTTTAGCTCGTGCTGAGTTTCGCTTGGGTAAAATGCTTATTAGCAGTCCGTGGGTAGTAAAAGATGAAGCGAAGGCCTTGCATTGGTTTGAGTCTGCGTTAAAAAAAGATTTTCCTGCTGCTGCAATAGCCGCGGCAGATTTACGATTAAATGCAGAAAATGAATCACTTCACAAAGTCAGTAAAGCGATAGAATATTTAGATATGGCTGCAAATTCTCAAAAGAAAAATCCTGAGTTTTACTATTTAAACGCAATTTCGCATTTGAAACGCGAGAATCGGAACTTTGTTGAAGTAGTCAAGAACTTGAAAAAAGCGATAAACTTGGGCGAACAATATTCGTGGGATGTAAGTGCATGGGAGTCGCTTTTAGATCGCCTTACTGTTGGACAAATTAGAGTAACAGACGACCCTGAATAGGACTTTACGAGTCAGATTTGCATTTTTTACTTTATAGATAATAGATAACTTGCATCCAAGGCCTCGATATAAACGTTTTTATAGGTATATAAGTCTCGGAGCACTGCTAAGAATATGAGCATCACTATGAATACGAGCACCGCTACAAAATTGCTGTTAATTGTCGTCAGTCTTGCCGTACTGCAAGGATGCTCTGGTGATTCATCTTCCTCTGACACTGACGTGCCAAATTTGGCGCCTATTATTGAATATCAAAGAGTCATGTATCCGCAGGTGACAGTTCCTGTAAGCTATGCCGACGTAACTTCACTCACATTTGAGTTGCCAAATGAAAAATATTTTTATGGAGACAATAGTCTGCAATTTGTAGAACATTGGCGACCCTCGTCAGTAAATGCTCAAGAAAATTTACCGGTAATTGTTTTTATTCATGGTGGCTGTTGGTCGCGGGGTTTCCTTATTGAACAAAGCTACCCATTATCTACCGCACTAGCGGAAAACGGTTTTCCAGTATGGTCGATAGAGTACCGCGCAACTGGTGACCTGGGCGGGGGTTGGCCGGGCACTTACCAAGATATTGAGGCTGCGATTACCTTAATTGATGACAAACGCAAAGAATTATTCAGTCAGCGAAAGCTAATCGTGCTTGGACATTCTGCCGGGGGACACTTAGCCCTTTTAGCAAGCTCAAATCTTAGCCTAAATTTTGATGTAGTCGGTTTGGCTGCAATAGTCGATATTATTGACTATGCAAACGGTAATAGCGGCTGTAACAGTGCAGCAGTAAGTTTTATGAACGGCACACCAGCTTCAATTCCAAATCAATATGCCTTAGCTAATCCTAAGCTTGCATCTTTGACCGGCACAGCGCATTTGTTTGTGGGAGGACGCGACACGATTGTGCCACGAAGCCAAGCTCTAAATTCCAGTTTACCAAACACTGTGTTCGGTCCTGCTGGTCATTTTGACTGGATACATCCTGGCACCGATGCTTTTAGTTCTTTATTAGAATACTTGCTGACGAATTAATAGGCGGCGATAGCTGTCGCTCACAAAGCTCAGGCTTAACTAGTTGACTATGCAACCTGCAACCTGCAACCTGTGGGCTTTGAGAGCGGAAAGCTGTTTGTATTTTGAAAGTCCTTGTATAGCTTAGCGTTTACTTGAACATCATCTTCGCAATCATCTTTTTAGCATTTTCATTCTTCGGATTCAGCTCTACCGAGCGGGTATAATTAATAATCGCATTTTTTACATCACCACTAAGCATGTGAGCTTCCGCCAAACTATCGTATGCGTTCGCGTCTTCTGGATAAAGGTAGGTATAAACATTAAAGAAATTTAGCGCAGTTTTAAAGTCCTCGTTACTCAATGCACCGTAGCCTGCGCTATTAATTGCAGCAGCCGACAATAAACTTGAAGTAGGATACTCAGACCTCCATGCTTTATATGCCGCTATGCTATTTTCAACACTTCCAGATTGCGCTACTTCAAAAGGAAGCATTTGGCTTGGGGGAAGTTTGCGCATACTAAATTCTTCTAAAGGAGTACCCTGTCTGCTTACTACCAAATACGCTTGCTTGTTGTCGGGGTGTGTATTTACGCTTATCTGATTTGCATTTTCATCAAGAGCAAACCTTGCCCGACCGTCTTGCAAGCCAACATACTGCAATGTAGCTGAGTAGCTCACGCCGCCCATACGCATGGGGTCGGTAAACACCAATGTGTTGTCTTGCTCTTCAATAGTGACTATTTGGTCAAGCTCTGACAAATATCGCCCAATCATTTGTTTTTTGTACTTTGCAGGAATCACTGTTGTGTAAGGTAGCTCTTTATGCCAGTCCAGTGCGCTCACAACATTATTGAGAAACGCATTAATTGCAGGATTGCGATGCACCGTAGTTGCATTCATAAACACCATAATGCCTTTGCCACCTTGCATACTTGCCATTACATGCCCGCCGGTGCCTGTATTAGCGCCGCCATGCGAAAACCAATCAATATTTCCTTGCGCTTCAAATCTCATCCAGCCTGGCGCCCAACCACCTAACTTTTTAAGCGTTTGTATGTTAGTGGTTTGATGTGCTACCCATTTTGACACAACCTTTGTTGTTTGTCCTGCTAAGGCGCGTTGATATTCAATCATAAACTTGGCCATGTCGGTAGGTGTGCTCCATAAACCAGATGGCGCAATTTGTGGGCATATGGGAATACCGTCTCTAATCACTTGCTGACTGGCATCGTGCACTTTTGCCACATTTTTCAGAAACTGCTTATGTCCGTTTTGATACATAGTGGTGTCTTGCATATCAAGAGGCGTAAATATCATCTCTTGGGCAAGGTCTTGAAGTGACTTACCGCTTATGTCTTCAAGCGCTATTTGCACAACTACATAGCCACCCCCGCTATATTCCCAGTTGGTACCAGGCGCAAATATGGAAGTGATAGGTGTACTGTATCGCGGTAGCTTTTTACCGTTTAAGCTCTCAATGGGTGTTGGAATATCGTCGCCTAAATGGAAGTCGGCGAATCCGCCCTGCGACAAGCCAGCAGTATGTGACAGTAACTGGCGAGTTGTAATAGGGTTATTTTCGGTGAAAGCCGAACTGGGTAATTGCCAACGCTTTAAATACTGACTAATTGGCGCGTCTAAATCTAGCTTTCCTTGTTCGGCCAGCATCGCGGCAACGGTTGCAGTAAGCGGTTTTGCAATAGATGCCGTCGAAAAAGCAGTGCTACTGTCTATCTTATTTGATGTGTTAGTTTCTTTCAGGCCCACTTGATGCGTATAAACAACCTTAAAGTTGTCTACCACAGCAAAGCTCATACCCGGAATTTTGAAGTTATCAATAAAAGCTTGGTAATTGTAATGATTTCCATCAGGTGCTAAGAAAGTAGACAATTTTGCTTCGTAAGTTTGCGCTTTGTTTTCTTGTTCTGTATTTGTAGCCAATACAATGAAGCTACTTAGTGTCAGTAAACCCGCAGTTAAAGCTAATTTTTTAAGTGATTTATTTCCGATCATGAGGTATATCCATTTGCAATAAGTGGCGACATCATGCAGGTATCACGCAATGAAGTGTGGTGTTATTTCCTCAACTGCTCATTGCTTGCCTGAACGACTCTAACTCAGCAAGTTTTTATTGCTATGATAGACAAAACAGGAGAGTCGCCTTGCTTAAATATTCATTTGTTATTCTATTAATTACTTTCCATTTATTTGCTGCAAACAGTGTCTCAGCAAGTGAGCCGGATATTTATGGCAGCGATAGTTACTATTTAATTGCACAAGACAATCCCGCTTTTGCAAAAACGGATGTGGTGAGAGATAAGTGGGAAAAACATAAATTCAACGGTTTGCCAAGGTACGACAAAATTGTTTGGGTACAAACCGATTTTGATTTACCTAAATCATATAAGCAGCCACTGGGTGTAATCGTAAGTGTGCTAGGTTCGTTCGACGCTTATTGGGACGGTGAATTTATTGGTAGTAATGGTGTGGTAGGCAATACTAAATCCAGCGAAGTGCCGGGTGTAATTGATAAAATAATTTTACTTCCAATGCACTTAGTGGGTGAAGGTGAACATACTCTCAGCCTACGAATATCGAGCCAGCATAATAAAAGCGAGCTGCCTTATAGTTCATTCTCCACATTAATTACAAACTACGAAGTGTTGTTGCAGCTGCCCTACAAAAGAGCCAGTTTGCCCTTAATTATGACAAGCGCCTTGGTCTTGTTTGCGGTGTATGCACTTGTTATTTATTTTACCAGTCACCCGCGCGCTAGCTACTTAATTTTTAGCGCACTGTGTTTTTCTATTTTATTACTTATTTTTGCTGAATCTTGGCGTGGCTTAAATCCTTATACTTACGACTGGCAGATCCCTAGATTGCAAATTGTGCTGGTATTGTCTTGTATCATATCTTTACTATTCAGCAGTTTTTTCGCTTGGTTTTTTGAGCAAACCAACTTATCACGAATAAGATGGCTAACAATAGCATTGGTTGGCCAAGCGTTTGTGTTACTCATGGTAGATGGTTACGATAATCGAAGTCTTTATGTATTTCTAATCGGCATTGTGTGCGCCGGTGGTTTTTGTATTCAAGCCATAATGCAAAAACAAGATAACGCAAAACTCATGTTAGGTGGCCTATTACTTTTTACCGCGCCTATTTTTATTAATAGCTATTCGTACATGGACCAATACTTCTTTTTATCATTTAGTGCCCTAATAGGCATGATGCTTTATATATTGGCGAAAAATATGAGCAACAAACAACAAGAGCTCAGTGACAGCAAAATTACCGCAGCGCGATTAGAGTTAGAACTCGTTAAACGCAATTTACAGCCGCACTTCATTTTAAATACTCTAACCGCAGTGGAGGAGTGGATTGAAGAGTCACCACAAACCGCAGTTAATTTTATTCAAGCGCTCGCCGACGAATTTAGATGTATGGCTGCGCTGTCGGCACAATCTATTGTGATGCTAAAAGATGAAATTCAATTGTGTAACTCGCACCTAGAAGTTATGAGCTATCGCACTAACACCCGGTTCTCTATGGTAACCAAAGTGGAGAACATAAATACCAGTATTCCACCTGGAATTATATTAACGCTAATTGAAAACGCAATGTCGCACAATAAGTACGTAGAAGGAAAAATTGAATTTACATTGGAACAGTCAATAAAAAATGGTACGCAAACTATTTCTTTTTTTGCACCTGTTATTGAAGCGCTTTCTAATAAGAGACATTTAGCGAATAAAAACAATTCAACGAATAATGGCATAAATCTAGGTATTGGAGGGCAATACATTCGCGCTCGATTAAGCGAGAGTTTTGGTAAGCAATGGCAGATAAACGAAGTATTGAACAACGATATTTGGGAGGTGAAGATTCAAATGCTTATCAAGGGCAATAACATGGTTGATGCGACATTGAGTGGCTCCCCTAAGGCCAAACATCTGCGAGAAACAACATGGTAAATAATAGATGATAAATGCGCTAATTGTAGAAGACGAGTTTATGGTAGCGAAGCGACTCAAGCGTTTTGTTGAAGCGGCATTTGAAAACAAAGGACTGAAACTTCACATGCTTAATTCTTTGGACGATGCTTTTGACTATTTAACTGATCACAACATAGACGTATTGTTTTTAGATCTAAATTTGCAAGGCAAAGACGGTTTTGACCTGTTAAAACAAACACTGTGCGAAAGCTTCCATACTATAGTGGTGTCGGCGAACAGCGAAAGAGCTATTGAGGCTTTTGAGATTGGCGTACTCGATTTTGTCGCAAAGCCCTTCACCCAAGCACGCATTCAAAAAGCCGTCGACCGACTGCAACAACAGTCGCAAGCAAGCGGCAGTAAATATGTCACCTACCGATATATGGGAAAGGTAGAACTACTACCCATCAAAGATATCTTATACCTGAAGGCCGACGGTCACTACTGCGAAATAGTGACAAACAAGGGCACAAGCGTACTGCACGATAAGAACCTAGATAAATTACTGAGCCTTCTTAGCGCTGACTTCATTCGAGTTCATCGCTCCTACGCGGCACCATTAAGCAATATACAGTCTATAGAATCACAAGAGGGCAGTAAGTACTTACTTCATTTAACATCAGGGGAGAGTATTCCTGTTGGTCGCACACGCGCAGCGAAATTACGTGGGCTACTTATTTGAAAAAGTTGTTTTGCTCGCCCGAATGGATACCGAACATCGAGACAACTAAGCTGACTCTTACCCGATACGCTACCCAAGCGGAATTGTAAGTGTATAGAGCCTCAAGCCAATATTTTTTCAATTAGCGAAAGCTCTTGTGAACTAAAATCAAGTTGATTAAGTGCCTCAACAGTAGATTCTATTTGGCTTGCACTGCTAGCACCAACTAAGCATGACGTAACGGCTTCGTTGTGCAAATTCCAAGCTATCGCCATTTGCGCCAAAGATTGGCCTCTTGCCAATGCCATATCGTTTAATGCTTTTACCTGTGTTAATTTTTCGTCAGTAATTTCCTCACTGCTAAAATGCACTATTTCGTCTCGCGCTGCTCTTGAATTATTCGGAATACCGTCAAGGTACTTGCTGGTCAATAAACCTTGAGCCAAAGGTGAAAATACGATCGATCCTATGCCTTCTTTTAATAGTACATCGCTTAAACCATCTTCAATCCAGCGGTCGAACATATTATATCTCGGCTGATGAACAAGCAAAGGCGTGCCAAGCGTTTTAAGTATCTCAATAGCCTGCAGGCAATCTTCGCTTTGATAGTTTGATATGCCTATGTAAAGAGCCTTGCCAGAACGAACAAGATGATCAAGCGCAGTCATAGTCTCTTCAAGAGGGGTATTTTCGTCGGGTGTATGATGATAAAAAATATCGAAGTAGTCTAAGCCAGTGCGCTTTAAGCTTTGTTCACAGCTAGCAATTATGTACTTTCGAGAACCACCTAAGCCATAAGGACCTGGCCACATGTCGTAGCCCGCTTTACTCGATATGATTAGTTCGTCTCGGTAAGGCTTTAAGCTACCTTTAAAAATCTGGCCAAAAGTTGATTCGGCGCTGCCGTAAGGAGGGCCATAATTGTTAGCTAAATCGAAGTGATTAATTCCTAAGTCGAAGGCTGTTTGTAGCATGTTTGTAGCGTTAGCTTGAGAGTCGACAGCACCAAAATTCTGCCAAAGCCCGAGCGAAATTTTAGGCAGTTTTAAGCCGCTTTTGCCACAACGTGGATACTCCATTTTTTCGTAACGCTTGCTTGCAGCGGCATAAGAGGGGTTTGGCTCATAGGTAATCATTGGGATCTCTTCCTAATTTATTATATTCGGATTATTAGATTAAAATCTACTATTAGACAAAGTGACTTTATTGTACGCTCCCCTCGAGCCATACCTGTATATTTTAAAGTGCTTGCCACAACAATCATTCGATTTATTGCTAAGGTAACTTAGCCAAAAATTGCTCATGACTCGGCATGACTTCTAAGCATTTCTGAGTAACCGTGTGAATTTCGTTTAGTCGCCTCTCTAGCTCGGTTTCAGACAACAAGTTTGCCACTGGATGATGTCTCTTAGGATAAATACCTTGGCCATTAAATACAGCAAACCAACTGACATGATTGAATAGTTCTTGGTCTTGGCGGTATAACCTAGCATTTTCTTTGTAAATCGCAATTCGCGTTTCGAGTGATTTTGGAATAGTCATGTTTCGGCAATAATCCCAGAATGGACTGTCATTTCGAGTGCTTGCTTTGTAATGTAATATTAGGAAGTCGCGGACTTGTTCGTACTCAATTCTCGTGCGTTCATTGTAATAGTCGATATCGGGCTGGTTAAATAACTTATCAGGGAAATTGGTCATTAGCCTTGCAATGGCGGTTTGTATTAAATGAATTGAGGTTGATTCTAAGGGTTCTAAAAAGCCAGCGGCTAAGCCAATGGATACTACGTTTTTATTCCATGTTTGTTTACGAATGCCTGTTTTGAAATAGAGCAAGCGAGGGTCCGAGATAGGCTTAGTTTCCAAGTCATTATTTAAACTTTCAAGGGCAGCGTCGTCGCTTAAGTACTGACTAGAGTAAACGTAGCCATTACCAGTGCGTAACTGCAGCGGGATCCGCCACTGCCAGCCAGCCGACTTAGCGGTAGCCCGAGTATATGGAGGCAAAGTTTCCATGCGTTCAGTCAATCGAGTAACGGCACGATCGCAAGGTAAGTAGTGAGACCAATCTTCATAACCGGTTTGTAGAGTTTCTTCTATTAGTAAACCCCTAAAGCCAGAGCAGTCAATAAATAAGTCGCCCTTAATCACTTCACCACTTTCTAGCAAAAGGGTGTCGATGTGTCCATTTTCAGGTTTTTGTGTCGCCTTTACTACTTTGCCCTCGGTGCGCGTTACGCCTCTTTCCTCTGAAATTTTGCGCATAAACTTAGCGTACAGCGCTGCATCAAACTGAAACGCATAGGCAATAGTACTTAAGGGAGAGCCTTGCAAATCTTGCTGTGCACGTCTAAATTTGCCTGCTTTAGCAGCTTGAATTTGCAAGTTAAATTCGTCTATCGGCTTAACATTGCCTAAGCCCTGTTGACGTAACCACATATGATGAAAGTGTATGCCTTCCATATCCATGCCGTAAGGGCCGAAAGGGTGAATATAACGCTCACCTACCTTGCCCCAATTCACAAATTCAATGCCTAATTTAAACGTAGCATTTGTTTTTTTGATAAACTCGTTTTCGTTTATACCTAACAATCGATTAAAATAAAGGATGTGCGGAATGGTCGCTTCACCCACGCCAACGGTACCAATGGCTTCAGATTCTATTAAGCGAATGTTAATATCTTTGGTGTAAAGCAGTTTAGATAATGCCGCTGCCGCCATCCAACCTGCGGTGCCGCCACCGACAATGACTACATTCTTTATATCGTTGTTGTTCATACTTAACTTCCGTTCGTGTTTGGTTTTGCACGGGTATAGCGTTCAATAAATTCTGCATGACTTGGCATAGTACCCGCTGCTTTTTGCATTGCTTGAGACATGGAAGACAGGCTTTGTTGAATATCTGAAGCGGGTATATCAGACAATATTGGCTCGTTAGTATCTGGGAATACATTTTGACCAATCAACACTGCAATCCAGCTAGGCCGCGTAAATAGTTCGCCATCATCTCTGAATACTCGTCCAGCGGCCTTAAATAAATCAATTTTGTGCTGCAGTGAATCGGGTATCGACATATCTTTACAGTAGCGCCAAAAGTCGCTGTCGTCGCGCATTGTCGATTTGTAATGCAGTATAATAAAATCACGCACTTGTTCAAATTCACGGCTCATTAGGCGGTTATATTCATTTTGGACTACTTGTGAGGCATTACTACTGGGATAAAGCGATATAAACCGGCTTATACCCTGCTGAATTAGATAGATAGATGTAGATTCCAAGGGTTCAAGGAAGCCGCTAGAAAGCCCCATGGCGATGCAGTTTCTGACCCAAAATTGCTCGCGACAACCGGTTTTGAAGCGAATGGTTCTAGCGTCGCCTAGTGGTTTCGCGTCAAGCCCATCTAACAACACTTGATTGGCTTGTTCGTCGCTAATAAAATCGCTGCAATAAATATGACCGTTTCCGGTGCGATGCTGAGTAGGAATTCGCCATTGCCAGCCCGCTTTTTTCGCTGTAGATTTTGTGTAAGGTAATAAGGGTTCGGTGCGCTCGCTGGCAACTGCTTGCGCACTGTTACAAGGAAGCCAGTGACTCCAGTCTTTGAAAGGCACATTTAAGGTTTTTTCAATTAAGGATGCATGAAAGCCGGTACAGTCAAAAAAGAAATCGGCACTAATTGTTTCACCATTTTCTAATCGTAAGCCGGTGAGATTACCAGAGAGTGAATCTTGTAGAACATCGTTAATCTTGCCTTCACGGCGAACAACGCCCCGCTTTTCAGCATAGTCACGTAAGAATAACGCATATTGAGTTGCGTCAAAATGATACGCATATCGTAAGTGCGAAGTTACGCTGCGTGGATTAGCATCGGGCAGTATAAACTTACCTCTTTTCGCTGCTATTGCGCACATACTGTAATCTTCTAGTAGTTCCTTACTCCCTGTCGATTGCGCATGTAACCAATATTGATGAAAATCAATCCCATTCATGTCTACACCATGAGTGCCAAAGGGATGAAAATAGCGATCGCCCAAACGGCCCCAATCTGTGAATTCGATACCTAGTTTGAAAGTAGCTTTAGTCGCTCGCATAAATGTAGGTTCGTCTATCCCCAGCATACGATTAAAGTTAGCAACGTCAGGAATCGTCGCTTCACCCACTCCAATGGTGCCAATTTGCTCTGATTCAACCAGCACTATTTTAACATTTTGGGGTTGTAGCATGCGCGACAGTGCAGCCGCTGTCATCCATCCTGCGGTTCCACCACCAGCTATGGCAATTGTCTTTATGTTGGTGTTTTGTGTATTGCGGGTATGACTCATATTATTTGTGCTTATCCTGTAAATACTGCAATAGCTTGTCTAAATATATGTGGTGCATTGGCATACGTGACACCAATTGTTTAATTCCTGCTTGCAAAGCATCAAGCGACGACTGCATCTTTTCTTGGTCGACTTGTTCAGCTAGTCTGTCGAATTTTGCAGGGCGACGGTTCATCCCATTATGTAATATTGTCCAATCTTGCTGATTAAAAGGCTCTAGGTCGTAGCTAACCAGAATGCCCCTATGCAGAAACTGCGTTATTTTTCTATTAAGAAGGTCTGACTTACCGGTTTCTTCAGCGCTGCGCCAAAAATCTGTTTCTTGATCAACGGTTTCTAGCAGGGCTTCATTACTATCTTTAAGCTGCAAGCGACAATCATACAGGGCTTTGTTAAATAAATTTGCGTGGGTAACATCATTTGTAAAACGTCTGTTGTACTCTTGCCTTTCCATTTGCATATTAGTGTCTATTGGAATTAGTTCTAATAAGCGGCTTAAATCTAGGCTTAATAGTTTCATAGGGGCAGGCGATACTGGGTCGATGACACAGGCAGCATGGCCTAAACCAACACAGTTACCTACCCACCCAAACCGGCGATAACCTAGGGCGACGCTAGCAAAGTGAACACTGTTATTATTTTCGTCAGGCTCAGATGATTTCGTACTTTCTTCTTTTGGCAAGGTAAGCGTGAGAACACTATTTTTGCCTCGTAAGGGGGTTGTCGCTTGCCAACCATCGGCGCTTGCGACTATTTTCCGACAAGGCGCACCTACATTTTCCGTGGCTTTTTCAACATACTTTACGCTTACTTCACGTGTCGATATGAATTCTTCACATAAGTGCGACAATAAACTCGCGTCAATGCCGCTAGCATCAATGTAAAGGTCAGCCGTAATAGTTTCGCCCGACTCCAAAACAAGCGCCTGTATTGATTGCTTATTTATTTCAATTTTTTTAAGTGTACTGTTAACCACCTTTACTCTGGAGAAAGCGACTTTTTGTGCAAGCAAACTATTGAATAGTTGGTGATCAAAATGATAGCCATATTCAGCTCTTGATAGCGCTGATGAAGAATCTTGCAGCGGTGGGTGAGCAAATTTACCTTCTAAAGCGGCTTGAGCACTAATGAGGTAATCTGACAACTGCGCTTTGTGCTTTGTGACAATGTGATGAAAGTCGACCCCAGCAGGTGTTGTAAATGGCAAATGATAACACTGTACCCAGCTTTGCTTATGCAGGCCCCACGATTGATAATGTGAGCCAAATGAAAAGCTAGTGTTTGTGTTAAGTAATAATTCTGGTTCAGACAGCTTAAGGCTAAGATGGGTATCGTAGGCCTCGGGTGGACTTACCCCCCCATAAAGGATGTCACTTTTGCAAGCGCCTTGCTGTGAATTAACAAGCACTATCTCTATACGTTCATTCAGCGCTTCACTCAACGCTAAGGCCGCTTGGTTTGCAGCCAAGCTGTTGCCGTAAATGAGTACGCGAGTGAGTGATTTGGGTATTTCTGATTGACTAGGCTGCGACATATTATTTACCAACCCGTTGACTATGCGCGCAGTGGGACGGTATTTGACGCAGCCCCATAAGCTTTCAAAAAATCCTCGTGCGTCATGCAATTTTTCACCGCTTGCGCTATATCTTGGCGCATCGCTTGGGCATTTTGCCCAAGGTGTTGAATTTGCGTCTTGTCTGCGCGCGGATCGTAGTGTTGTGGTATCAAGTTTTGCCCAAGCATTACAGCGACCCAGCTTGGCGGCAAAAACGCGCCAAATTCATAGTTCTGAATATAGGCCCTGCGGGTCCAAGCATCAATCTTTTCTTGTAAGCTAAGAGGCAAGGTCATTTCCCGAAAGTATCGCCACATGTCGCTGTCGGTGCGTTCGTTTGCCACGTAGTGCAGCAACAAAAAATCTCTAACACGCTCATATTGAAGAGACATACGTTCATTATACTCATTAACATCGTTTTCGTTTATCTTGAATGCTGTCGTTTCGGCAGTATCAGTGCGTAAAGTATTTGCCGGTGTAGCTGATTTTGAAACGTCTTCACTGTGAGGAAACATTTCTAGCAAAGCGGTAATACCTTCTTGGATCAAATGTATAGACGTGGATTCTAGGGGTTCAAGAAAACCCGCTGCTAGGCCAATAGCCACCACATTATTTTTCCAAAAATGGTTACGCCGGCCGGTTTTGAAAAACAATTGTTTTGGGTCGGCTAGTGCAGGACTCTCCAAATTTTGTAGCAAGGCGTCTGTGGCCTGTTGGTCGCTTATGAACTCATTCCAATACACATGACCATTGCCAGTTCTGTGTTGTAGCGGGATTCGCCAAATCCAACCAGCTTCCTTTGCAGTTGAACGTGTATAGGGTGTCAAGTCACCTCTATTCTCACAGGGGACAGCGACAGCTCTATTGCACGGTAACCATTGCGACCAATCTTGGTAGCCTGATTGTAAGGCCTCTTCAATTAAAACACCTCTAAACCCAGAGCAATCCACAAACAAGTCGGCGTTAACTTGTTGACCGTTTTCTAACTGTATACCGTTAATGTTACCAGAATTATTATCAATATTGGTGTGAACAACTTTGCCTTCAATCCTCTTCGCGCCAAGAGACTGAGCAAATTTACTGAGAAATTTGGCATACAAGCCAGAATCAAATTGATAGGCATAACCAAATGAGCGTTGAAGCGATGTTTTGCCGCTTTGTGGCAACTGAAATTTATTATGTTGTGCCGCGACTATACCAAATGCATACTCACCCAAACTGCCTGCCTGACCTTTTTGGTTTAACATTAGCCAATGTTGATAAAAGTCAACGCTACTATCCGATTCGCCAAAGTCGCCAAACGGGTGGATATAGCGCTGACCCAATTTACCCCAATCAACAAATTCGATACCAAGTTTAAATGTGGCTTGAGTTTCTCGCATAAACTCGCTTTCATCAATACCCAGCGCGGTGTTGAAAAATCGGATGTGAGGCAAGGTGGCTTCACCTACACCCACCGTACCTATTGATTCAGACTCTACTAAGATCACTTGGGTTGTTTGTTTTTCAAGTTTTTTGGCGAGGGCTGCCGCTGTCATCCAACCTGCTGTTCCTCCTCCTAAAATACAAACTCGCATGCGATAGCTCTACCTTATTACGAAAAAATGGATGATAATTGATAATAATATTGTAATTATTTGTTAAAAGATGATAAAAATACGATAGTATGTTTAACAACGACAACAACTTTATCACGTCAAATGCGAGAAAGCATTATTTTTGGTGTGTTAAAGAAAGCGCTTACATACCAGTATTCGTAAGTAAAATAGCAGGATTAATAAGAAAAGTACGTTAACATATATTTAAAATTGCATTAACATATACATACACACACAGAAGTTCTGGACTCGTGCTTTTAGGAAGCGGTGAGTTATTGAAGAACTTAGGAGAACACAATGAAGTTACATAAGAAATCATCGTTTTTGACCGCTTCTGTCAGAACCGCTTTATACGGTACCGCTGCTCTTATGGCTGCGTTAACCGCACAAAATGCATTAGCACAAACCAATGAAGATGACGCAGTTGAAGCCGATTCATCTACCGAAGTTATCGAAGTAACGGGTATTCGCGGCGCACTAGCCACTGCTGCTCAAACTAAACGTGAAGCAAGCACTTTCGTTGATTCAATCAGCGCTTCTGATGCTAACGCACTACCTGATTTGTCTGTTGCTGAAGCACTTTCACGTGTTCCGGGTTTGACCGTTACTCGCTTTACTTCTGGCGGTAGTGAAGGTGATTTCCCTTCTCCAGAAGGCTCTGGTAACTTAATTCGTGGTCTCGGTTTTGTGCGCTCTGAATTTAACGGACGCGACGCTTTCTCAGCTAACGGCGGCCGCGCACTCGATTGGTCTGCTATTCCTCCACAGCTTATTGGCGGCGTAGATGTATACAAAAACCAATCGGCCGACCTTATTGAAGGTGGTATTGGGGGTACGATTAATCTAAGAACATTGGAGCCATTTGACAATCAAGAAGGCTTTGCTGTTGTTTCTGTCGACTCGGTTTACACCGATTTACGCGACGAGTGGAGCCCTACAATCAGCTTTACTTTAGGCGACCGTTGGGATACCGATAATGGTGAGTTTGGTTTAATCGGTTCGTTTTCCTCTTCTGAATTGAAATCAGACATCAATGGTTATCAAGCCGGTGCTCCGAACCCTAGAAGTAATATTCCTCTAACCGCGTATACTGGCGGCACCGTACCTGCCGATGGCGAAACCGTGGCGGTAGTCCCTGGTTTTCAACTAAGAACAAATGAAGTTGACCGTGAAAGAGATAGCTTTTATGTTGCTGGTCAATGGCGAAGCGATGACGACGATTTAGAGTTACTTTTCAAGTATGTAAGTGTAGAAAACAACATAAGCTCTCTTGAGCGAACTACTGAATGGTTCCCAGATGCGGCAAACGTAAATAGAGTAGAGTTTAGCGATTTAGTTGTTACACCTTTTACCTCAGACGGTATAGCAACTTGTAATGGTAATAACGAAGCATCAATTGGCGCGTGCGATGTTGTTGTTCCTGTATCAGGCGGCTTAATGGAGCAGGGCCTTGTAACCGATGCTGGAGACTCATGGTATGGTGCGTACGGTTTGCAAGTAAGCAATTTAGCGATAGGCAAGCAAGAATACTCAAAAACTGATGATATCAGTCTTAATATGAAATGGCGCGCTACCGACAACTGGATGGTTGAGCTTGATGCCCATAGAACAACCGCAGAGTCTTCATTTTACGAGCAATGGGCTGGTTCAAACACTTTCCTAAATGTATTCACACGCCCAGATTTAGAAAATCCACGACTACAATTTTTCGTCGACCCACGACTAAATATCAACCCAAATCAAATTAACGATGGCGGCACAAACCAAGTGCCGTATGTAGCGCCAACATCATCATCTGATCCAGGTGGTTACTTCCTGCCGTTTGCTTCTAACAATTACCGTGACGGTGATGGTGAGTTGACAGCAGTGAAAGGTGATTTTGAATACAGTTTCGACGATAGCGAATGGTTTCAATCGGTTAAATTTGGCGCCCGTTACTCAGAGCGTTCACAAGTTAATCAAGAAAGAGCACAAAACTGGCAAGGTGTAAGTCAGCCGTGGATTGGTGCTGGTCTAACGCCGTTAAATGCCTTTGACCAAGAAGTGCATGAAGTTGTCGATTTCTCAGACTTTTTCCGTGGTGATGTGGTAACAGGTGACAATACTGAATTTGTCTATATAAATTCAGATTTACTACGTGACCCAGCGAAGTTTTACGACTTCATATTAAATGAGCCAGATTTGTCAGCGTCACCTTTTAATCCATTGACCAATGGTGGATTAACTCGCGAAGCTGATGGCACCTACTCGGTTAACTACTCGCCAAGCGATACTTCAGATGTAGTTGAAGAAACAGTAAACCTTTATGCAATGCTCAATTTCGGGGTCGAGTTTGACAACGACATGTATCTTACTGGTAACATAGGTGTGCGTTATGTTAAAAATACCCTAGCATCTGAAGGTTCAAGAGGCTACGTGGCATTTAGTCCTGACACTGACGATATTTTACTCAACCCAGATTATCCTGCGGCAGCTGAAGCTAGAGATGCGCCTCAAGATTTCTTACCTGAAACGACAGCATTTTTGCAACGTGCAGCAGAGGCAAGAACAACAGACGTAGATGACGATTATATTTTGCCCTCTATCAACTTAAAGCTTAACTTGAATGAAGATATGCTTATTCGTTTCGGAGCAAGTAAAGCGGTCACAAGACCTAACATTGCAGATTTGCGAGCGTCACAATTTGTTTCTGCTGGTCTGTCACGGGTAGAGTTTGACCCACTTCCTGAGGGTGACCCTCTTGCGGGTGTGCCACGTGGCGCACAAGATATTAATTTGCAAAGAATTAACATTAATGGCGGTAATCCAGATCTTAAGTCGACAGAAGCAGTCAATATTGATGTTTCTTACGAATGGTACTTCGAGAACGGTGGCTTCTTTACGGTTGGACTTTTCACTAAAGATATTGAAAACATCGTGCAGTACGGAATTTTGCCAATTGAGACGGTTACTTTAGACGATACAACCGTGAATCTTCAGTACGTGGGACAGATTAACCAAGCGGAAGCAGACCTAAAAGGTATGGAAATTGCCTATCAGGACTTCTTTGACACACTTCCAGGGATTTGGCAGCACTTTGGTATTCAAGCGAACTATACCTATATAGATGCTTCAGCTACGCCTCCACCGCCTTTTTTAGATAGTGATGGCGATGGTCAACCTGATCCAGGTTCGTTTGCTCAAAACTTCCGTTATGGTTTGGACAACTTGTTGGGTCAGTCAGAGCACACCGGTAACCTAATTGGTATATATCAAGACGATGATTTAGAAGTTCGACTTGCATACAACTGGCGCTCAGAGTACTTGAACTCTTATCGCGACTTTGTTACGGGTAACCCTATCATCCAAAGGGGCACTGGGTTTCTTGACGCATCGCTTAGGTATGACTTAACTGAAAATCTTAATGTGAGTTTGTTGATTGCTAACATAACCGACGAGAAAAGTCAGTCAGAGCAAGTGATAGACGAAGCAGGGACGCGCTATCAGAAGTCAAGCTTCCTTAATGACCGACGTTTCCAAGTGGGCTTAAGCTACCGTTTCTAAAAAAACGGGTAGTCACATGATTTGATGTGATTAGCAAACTATAGAAATAGGATAGTCGCTTCGGCGCTATCCTATTTTTTTATGTCATGGAAACTGAGAATTTTACTAGGAGGTGATTAAAACGAATGTTCCGTAAGAACACTCCAAGTCTGCATAAACCACTAGTTTTTAGTTCGCGTCAATTTTTTGATAACCCGACTAATATGCTCCTTCCACTCTGGCGCTAGCGCCGATTCGTGAAACGTTTGAGTAGCTAATGCCAACCATTCTGCTTCATTAGCAACGGGAAGTTTCAAATAACGAATCTGCCAAATTTGCTCAATTGAAATAGGCGCTTTATCGCGAAAAAAGAGTTCAATATTATCACCAACACTAATTTCACCCTCTTGCAAAACACTGTAATACCAGCCGGTTAATGCGTTCTCTGCAATAAATAAGTCTATTCTACGCTGTCCGTAACGATGATTTATTTTAGAGCAGGGCGCTCTTGGCGAGACTACCTGAAGAATTACATTACCCACTTGGTATTTATCACCAATGAACACGTTTCTTTCATTCATGTTCGGTGCCGAAATGTTTTCCCCTATAGTGCCTACTTCGATTGGCTGCGGTGTATCTGGGAAATTATCCTGCACTATTGAATAATTTTGCTGCGAAAATTGATGTAGTGCCATATAAGGACCACCATGCAGCTTCTTATTGCCTTGCTCATCTTCTAGGGAACCATCAAAAGTAATATTCAGCGTTTTATGTGGCTGTTTGATTATGCTACTGGAAGACTTCCTAGGGCCAAAGGCTTGTGGTTTGCCAGCGTATAAGTGTTGTATTTGAGAGAGTATTTCCACAGTGATAACGTTTCCTAATAAAACTCTGTGCTTATGGTAAAGTGAATTGGCGCTTCGGGCAAATATGTTAATAACTCTAAAAACTGTTTGTTATGTCGGTTACAGCGTAAATAATAAAAATTACTATATAAACCTTTAGTTAAAAGCGTGCGACAAACAGTATGAAGCTTATAGAAAGCGTAACGAATAAAAAAACGCAGCCAAAAGAAACATAATGAATTATGGAAGCACATTTGAAGCTAGTTGACTCAGACCGAGTGCAAGCGCTTAGTGAAGGAAGCCTTATCGCTAGGGCAAAAACACAGGACAAAGCAGCATTTCAAGCACTGTATACAATGTACTTACCGCGCATATACGGTCTATGCTGTCGATTATGTGCCGACAAGTCGCAAGCAGAAGATGCTACTCAAGAGGTCTTTATTCAGCTATGGCAAAAAATACATAGTTTTAGTGGCGATAGCAAATTTTCAACATGGTTACACAGCGTAGCCACCAATGTCACCATTTCTTATATTCGCAAACAAAAGGGCTGGTGGCAAAAAATGATGAATATTGAAGATTCGGGTATGAATGAACAAGCCAGTGAAGCTGCAATTGCAGACACTGATTTAGAGAAGTGGATAATGCGCCTACCAGAACGTGCGCGTATGGTCTTTGTGCTGCATGCGATTGAAGGATACAGGCACGAGCAAGTTGCCGACATGTTAGGAATGGCAGTAGGTACAAGTAAAGCTCAACTACACCGAGCTAGGCATTTAATTGAGGAGTGGATGGATGAGTAACGAAAATAAACCATCTATAGACGAACATATTCGGCACATGCACAAAGACAAAATGCCGCAGCGGGATTTATGGTCAGGTATTGAGTACTCAATTTCTGAACCGGTTTCGTCTGGCGCAGAAAATGCTGAAAATAAACGATTCAAACAAGCACCTGCATACGCGATAGCCGCAAGCATGCTAATTGCAATGTTAATTGGCTACGTCAGTTTCCAGACTGGGCGAGTTGAATCGGGACAAGATTTAGTGATGCAAATGAGTCAGCAGCACAGTATGCAAAAAGACGCACTACTTACGAGTTTAGATGGTCAGCCTACCACAACACAAAATTGGCAGCAGCAGTTAGATGAATTAGACCAAGCAGCAGTAGCCATAAAAAAAGCACTGGAAAATGAACCTAATAATGTCGCTTTGCTAAAAATGCTGCAAAAAATTTATCAACAACAAATTATGCTCATTGAGCGTGTTCATGCACCTGCATGGCAACAAATTTAAAAGAGGTTAAGTAATGAATCTATCTACTCGAAAATTCAGCCAGTGCTGGATACTAATGGTGTTTTGCGCACTCATATTTAGCTCTGCAAGCGCACTGGCAGAGTCGGTCAATAAGTCTCTCGATGTTAGTAAAAACAGTCTTATCGAAATAAAACATGTTAACGGTCAAGCTAAAATAGTTGGCTGGGACAAAAGCCAAGTGAAAGTCGAAGGAGAGCTTGGGGAAAGAACCGAAGAGTTTAGGTTTGAGCGCGACGGTAAGTCGGTAATTGTTGAAATTAAAGTCAAACAAAGCAGTGGTTGGGGCTGGGGGAATAAAGGTGATAGTGGTGATGATTTAACCATATATGTGCCTCATGAAAGTCAAATAAGCTACTATGCACCTAATGCCGAACTTGTCATTGAGGACGTTTACGGTGGTTCAGACATAGACATGATCAATGGTGAGTTAAAAGCAAAAAATTTGAAAGGCAGGATTAGGCTTAAAACAGTAAACGGCGATATTCGCGGCGAAAAGTTAGCCGGTGACTTAACCGTAGACGCCGTTAACGGCGATATCAAAATAGAACATACTCTCGGCCAAGAAGTTAATGCGAATACGGTAAATGGTGATATTGAAATAGAATCAGTCGCAATGGATGTTCGCGCCGAAACCGTCAATGGTAATATTGAATTTACACTTGGTGACGTAACTGACGTAAAAACTAGTACCGTGAATGGCAGTATGGAAATGGACATGAACTTGGTTGACGGCGGCACCTTAAGAGCAAGTTCTGTTGGAGGTGAACTGAGATTTGGCTTTCAAAAAGGCGTACAGGCCAAATTTGATATTGAAGCACATGCCGGCGGCAGTATTATTAACAGAATAACCAACGAAAGCGCCAATAAGGCTAAATACGGTCCAAGGAAATGGCTAGAGTTTTCAACCGGTGAGCCCACCGCTAGAGTCGATTTATCTACTGTACATGGGCGAATAGAGGTGAGAAACCGGAATTAAATGTTCTCGTTAATATAGTCGAAAGGCATTGCTTTCAAATGATAAGGAATGCAGTTTTATTTTTCCGCTGGCCTAACTTTCACTTCTACCACATTGGAACGGGTCGCGCCGACTTTTACCACTAATTTGTAATCGGCGCGCGTTGCAGGAATTGTCACGTATGCAGCTACATTTGGATTGAAGTAGGCAGCTAGCAATTGACCTTCTAGGTCGTCGGCGCTCAATTCAGGTTCATCAAAGGGCAGAGGTTCTTCTGTTCCTGGGTCTTGCTCAAGCATTACTCCTTTGTAAACCTGCTCTGTTTGTACGTCCAACACAAATAGCTGAATAGTCGCGTCTTTTAGTAGCTGGGTCATATCTAATTGATAATACCCACAAAGGGGCAAATAAATAAGAGTATCAATACTGTCTGTCTTAGGAGGCGTAAACCGAACTTCGCTTGGCGCATTGATAGCAACTCCAATGAAGCCAGAGGTCTTACTTTCAGGCGGCGAGCAAGTATTTTGCGTGTCTGTACCTAGCTCAATCTCTTTAAACTTTGTGTCGTTGTCAGTCATTGCGCGATCTCCTTTTGTTAAAACACTTGCTGCTGCGTTAATTATTGTTGCATTACTTATTGTTACATTACTTGTTGTTACATTACTTGTTGTTACATTACTTGTCGCTGCATTATTTTGACAGGACGTTACGGTCAAAAATATGCCAGAGATAAAAAATGCTATACACAGAGAGCTACCAAATGCATTGTTGAAAGCTAAACGGGTGCGAAAGGTATTTTTCAAATGCTTGGCCAACCGGCCGAAACGTCTTGTTTTCTAGCGGCTACCGCGCAGTGGTTACAAAAGCCAGAGTGACCATTAGTCGAACCATACATAACGCAAGCAGACAAGGCGGAATCAGCTGAAGCGTCGTAGCGGGCCTGACCGCCAGGAATACCCTTATGGCAATGTGTGCCTACATGTCCTTTTGTAGAATCATAAAAAGTAGTGGTTTTGTCAGGTAAAATTCCAGTACCATCGGGTACCATACCAATTTTATGTCCCATTTCATGGATAATAACTTCATTTTGCGCGCTAGCGCTTTTTGTTTGCCAGTATCCTTTTGTGCATACACAAATCAAACTATTAGCTGTGAATGACAAGCCTGCGCGCATCCTATCGACCCACGTGACGGTGAGTGTGAGCGTGCCGGTTTGGGGCGTAGCAATTTTGCTGACGTCAATCTCTACTTTTGTACTATAATGTGGATTGGCGCTGTTAACAGGTATCGCGTCGCAGTACCTCTCATCTATTGCCGTCACAACGCCAGTTGCCGCATCTTCAAAGCTTGCGCTCTCAAACCATCCTTCACCAGTTACAATTTCTTGCCACAACGGCTTTCTGCTTACCGCTGGATTTGTTTTGCCGGCTCCAGCAATGTTAATGGTTACTTTGGGTGCACCAGGACCAACGGTTACTGCCGTTTTACTCAGTTGGCGGTTTGTTGTCTTTACCGCCAAATGACTGGTATAACCAACCACTAACACATGAGGTTCCTTCTTTTTACCCGCTGACTTTTGATAAGCGGTGCGTACCTCAGTAGTATAGGTGCCAGTGTCGCCAACATCTATATTTTCCATTTCAGTCATTGTTTCTTCAACAAGGGTTTCCACCAAAAAGCCTTGTTTTTTAAACTCCCTTTCAACAGTACTAATAGATTTAGCTGCCGACTTTCCCGCATCACCACTCATCTTTATTTCTTGTATAAACATTCTTCGTTTAGTTTTGAGCTTTTTCGATTTTATGGTTGTGCCTTGCGTATCACTCACTTCAAAGTGAAAGCTGTTGTTGCCTCCCACATTTAAAAAAGCATCTGATACAATAAGCTTTCCAGTACTTTGGGTTTGATACTTTTTTTCGGCTTCAAGATAAGTAAATTTGGTATTGCGTGATTTTTCTGGACTTGTGTAGTCTTCATTTTTACTACTGGGAACGGCCTTTAGGGTAAATTCGCTAACGCCGGGAAGATCAAACTCAATATAAAGCTTTGGCTCAAAGCCTAAACGATGTTCACTAGAAACTATTGTATTGTCGACCCACTTAGTGTCGGTGTCTAAGTTCACAAACTGTTCACCATCCTTTGTTAAGAATTTATCTTCGGCGCCGTCTAATATTTCGACTTTTACCAGTTTGGCCTGTTTAACCACAAAAGTATGAGTGCTTCCCGATGCACAATCAAAGGTCTTTTTACCCGCCATTGTTTACGCTCCTTGTTGACTATTTTACCGACACACAATCATCTTCAATATCAGGAAAATGTATTTTACATATACCTTCTTTGAAACCTTCTACCTTTGCGGTGCCATCGGCATCAAGCGTGCCTTTTGACATACTGCCATCTGGTAATTCGACAGTGTACTTTTGGCCAATCACAGGCTTACCATTTTCATCGACTAAGGCTATACCAACGAAGGAAGTAGGCTCTTCTGGTGTATCATCTTTAGCATCGTTATTAGTGCAAGGTTTAAATGGCGGCGTTTTGGTTTCGCCATACTTGCCTTTTTGCTGCTGAATCTGCTTGGCTTTCGCTTTTGCTGTTTTACTGGGATCAGCCTCATCTGCAGGTAGCACCGGTTCGGGGCTAATAGCTCTAACGCCTTCGATGATTTTGCCGGATTTAGCACGCATAATTTAAACTAAGCTGTGTAGATTAACAAAGTAAGTCTAATATACGCTCATTAATTTTTTCACTCAATAAGAAAATTCAATTCAAAATCTTTCGAGTAAAAGCAATTTAGGTAGTAAAAACAATAGCGACTAAGTATTAATAAACGCTAATTCCTTGTTCGCAAAGGTTAATTAAGTTCTTTTTTTCGGGTAAATGCTACTGCCAAAAATAAAACAGCGACACCAATAGTTAAACTATAGCTATACTCACCGCCTATTAAAAATCCGACACAATAAGCAGGAGTACTTATTCCTAACAGCCATAAGAAAATAGGCTTTGATTTTCCCACTAACAAATAAAGTGGAAATACTAAACTGTAAAAGAATAAAAAGCTTTTATACAAAGTTTCTGCTAAGGGAAGGTCGCTCCATAGGACTGTTTCGCCTTCCCCTATCGTTAAAAATCCAGTGCTTACTAATGAAAACGCTACGACTGCGCTCGCTAAGTGGGAAGGTTTCAAGTATTGCTGTTTGCATAATTCACTACAGTGCGCGGCAATGGTAAAGGCGATTTGTAATACTAAGAAACCAATCACTGGATAAATAATAGCGCTTGGCACGGCTTGAAAAAAGAAAACATCGCTTAAACTACCTGCGTAAAAAACAACAAAGCCAAGCAAACTTAGAAACATGATGCCAAAGCCTATTGCAAAGCTAACCTTTGGATTGTCACTACTTTTATAAGCTCGATGAAATGTAATGTCTAAGTAGGGCGATAACAAAAAGCCGATGGCCAGCGGTAGTATGGCATGAGGCCAGTTGTCTTTTGAGCTAATATCAATTGGAGGCGTATCACTGCGCAAAAAAATGATGAACAAAGCAATCGACAGTAGGTAAATTATTAATGCCCAGTGGTTTATGCCACCCCTACTGAGGTATATGATAAAGGCAATAGCCAGTACTGAAGCCGGTAAAAAAGGTTGACTGATAAGAGTGCCGAGCCAAGCGATAAAAAACAGCTGGTAAGCAATAGTGACATACGAAAAAAAACCAATCATAGGCTTATGCTTGCTTTCAAAAGTATGCTGATGCCTGCGGTTTTTAAAGTAAAACCCCATTGCTATTGCACCGCCAACATTAAAAAAAGTGAAAGCGGCTAATGCAGGCCAACCATAATCGCGGGCCAGTATCAAAGGAAGAAATCCACCCAAGCACCATAGCCACGAACAGGCTAAATAAAAACTATATTGAAGCGTAGTCGACAAGATTAAGTACCTATTGGCCACATATGAAAGCTGATAGTACCGCCGCCAATTCTCCGGGTCGCTTTGCTGTTGTTAGTTCTGAATACTTTAATGGTCATATCAATATTAAACTTGCCGCCGCCTTTAATTTTAGTCGCTAGTTCTTCTAAATCGACCGTTGCCTTATACATGATGGCATCGATACTTGGCAACAAGAAGCGGTAGCTCAAATTGGTGCATATCATTCGGTATTCGCCCTTACTTAACATGAACAAGTATGAACCCGCGGCTAGCTCAGAATTGCCTAATATTGCGCCTCCCGCCATTGTGCCGTACCAATTTACGTTCATGCGCTTTTTTGGCAATATTGCGTAGTAATCGTCTTCAACAAAGTTCATTTTTAAGCCACTTCTGAACACAAAAGGCATAAAAAAGAAGCTGAGGAGTTTGTTAAAAAACCGACTTTTTATAGACAGCTTATTGAAGTATTTTTCTAACTTGGGTGATAATGGTATAGCCATGAATTACCTAAAACGAATCGATGATAGCGGCGGATAAACCGCAACCTTATAACACGCGGCTATCTTAACAGCCGAGGGCGACGATGTTTAGTTATATTCACCCATACCGTTTTTATTCTAGGACGTTTTGATTGATTTAGTCCGCTGGATTTTTTAAGCAATAATGCTCTCAATTACGCTTTGATATCAATCGCGGGATTTTCTGTATCATAACGACGGTCTCTTCCTGTTCGCGTATCAAGCAATGGTTTAATCCTGCGCTTACGCCTGTCTTCACCCTCACGTTTTTCATAAAGTATAACGTGCGAGTTTAAAGCCTGATTTGCGCTATCGGGGTTACTTTCAGTTTTTTCGAGAGTAACTTCGCCTCGTTTCACTGGTTTAGGCCTGTTGGTATGTATCGGAAGAAACTGCGTGGGAATATACATATCTCCTCTCCTTTTATTGTCAGTTTGTGTACTGTTATTTATATCAAGTTGCATGAAAAAATACTTTTACCCAACGTCTATAACGACCGCTGATTACTTTTCTTTAGTAAAAATATTAATTATTTATTTTCATACTCATTTAGTGCAACAAATAGCAATGCAACAAATCGCGGTGTATATCAACTTTGAGACCAATCGTCCGTTCAATAGCGAAGTTGAAATATAATTGTAAGCGATTACATATTCGTAAATAGTTTGTTAACATCAGGATAGTTAATCTTAGTTCGGGTTAATTATTATAAAATTTCATTCCTTATCTAGTTATATCAATTTACTTTAGCGCTTAATAACAATAAAAGAGCATACTATGTCACAAACCAATGCGCCTAACTCGGCATCAACTCCAAGTGTACAGCCTGATTATAGGTTGGCACTGACTATTTTAACGACCTTATTTTTCATGTGGGGTTTTATAACCGCAATGAACGATATATTAATACCTCATTTAAAAGCGGTCTTCACGCTCACGAACTTCCAAGCACAAACCGTTAACTCTGCGTTTTTTGGCGCATATGCCCTTGTTTCTTATCCCGCTGGGCTATTAGTCAAAAAAGTGGGTTATCAAAGAGGTATAGTAGTCGGCCTTATTATTGCTGCGGTAGGTTGTGCAGGATTTGCACTGGCGGCAGATGTGCATGAATACTTAGTATTTTTATTAGCACTTTTTGTGCTCGCATCAGGCATTACCATTTTACAAGTATCGGCAAACCCTTACGTTTCTCATTTAGGCGCCGAAGAGTCAGCGTCTAGTAGGCTTACGCTAACGCAAGCGTTTAATTCATTAGGCACCACAATAGCGCCATGGTTTGGGGCAACGTTTATTTTATCTATGGCCATTGTGAGTGCAGATCAACTCGCATTAATGAGTGCCTCTGACCAACAACTGTTTTACTTTGATCAAGCGCAAGCGGTCAAAATGCCATATTACGTATTGGCAGGTGTATTAGGCGCGCTCGCTATTATTTTTAGCGTCATAAGTTTACCCACACTTGCTAAAGATGAATCTACCAGCGTTGCATCATCTGATTCAATTTTAAAGCACACGCATTTAGTATTTGGTGTAATCGCTATATTTATGTACGTTGGCGGGGAAGTAGCTATTGGTAGTTTTCTAGTCAATTACTTTGGTGAAGTGAATATTGCAGGGCTACCCGAGTTTGAGGCTGCAAAATTTGTGACTTATTATTGGGGCGGGGCGATGATAGGGCGTTTTGTAGGCGCGTATCTTATGCTCAAAGTGTCGGCAAATAAAGTATTGGCGGTTAACGCTTCTTTGGTAGTTTTGCTACTTATTGTCACTATCACAACCAGCGGTGCCATTGCTATGTATAGTGTTCTGGCAGTAGGATTTTTCAACTCAATCATGTTTCCCACCATCTTTAGTTTAGCCATTACGCGCTTAGGCGCTTTGTCGAGCCGAGGCTCTGGCTTGCTTTGCGTTGCTATTGTAGGCGGTGCGGTTATCCCGCCGTTACAAGGCGCACTTGCAGACACAATAGGTATACAACATTCATTTATACTGCCTATATTTTGTTACCTTTATATTTTGTTTTACGGCCTGAAGGGTTACCAAGTTAAGCCTTAAAATCTATCTCAGGCAACAAGCCCCACGTACAAAGGGCTAGCTAAGGCTAGCTCTTTTTTTATCGATATTTGCTGTACTAAAGTTCATTTATCCGAGACAAATTCATTAGCTTAGCGCATAATAATGGACTGATTTTCATCCTCAAGGACTCGCGTGGCGCAGGCAAAAACCCCACCATATACTAGCAAAACTAATGACGACGATATTGCTAAGCTCAATACTCCGCCGCACTCACTTGAAGCTGAGCAAGCGGTTTTAGGCAGTATTATTCAATCTATCGATGCCTGGGATAGAGTTGCTGAAATACTCATTCAAGAAGATTTTTATAATCGCTCACACCGCATTATTTTTACCGCGATTACGCGTCTTATCTCTAGAAACAGCACTGCCGACCCTATTACTCTCAAAGACGAATTAGAAATTAACAACGAACTCGATGATGTAGGTGGCTTTAGTTATTTAGTTAATCTTGCTCGCAATACACCTAGTTCATCTAACATTACGGCCTATGCCAATATAGTAAGAGAACGCGCCGTTGTGCGAGAGCTTATTGGTGCCGCAAACGATATTGCCGACGCTAGTTTTAACCCCGAGGGACGTGATAGCAAAGAGTTACTTGATTTAGCCGAAACCAAAGTATTTGAAATTGCCGAAAAACGCACCGCGGCAAATGAAGGACCTATCAGCGTATCGAGTGCTTTAACAAAAACAATTAGCCGTATTGAAGAACTAGCGGGCCAAGACAAAGAAGTTACCGGTGTGTCTACAGGTTTTACCGACTTAGATATCAAGACCAGTGGTTTGCAACCCTCTGACCTTATTATTGTTGCCGCCAGACCCTCTATGGGTAAAACAACCTTTGCGATGAACTTAGTCGAAAATGCCCTACTGTTAGAAGAAAAGCCTGTGCTGGTGTTTAGTCTTGAGATGCCCTCTGAGCAAATTATGATGCGGATGCTGGCGTCGTTGAGCAGGGTCAACCAAACTTCCATAAGAACCGCTCGATTAGAAGATGCCGACTGGGCAAGAATTCAATCGAGCATGAAAATGCTAAAAGAAAAAGACAATCTATACATCGACGACTCCTCTGGCCTAACACCAATGGAGGTGCGTACAAGAGCACGAAAATTGGCGAGGGATAAAGGCGGTCTTTCAATGATCATGATAGATTACCTTCAGCTTATGCGCGTACCTACATTGTCAGAAAATAGAACACTTGAAATTGCCGAAATATCGCGCTCATTAAAGGCGCTTGCGAAAGAGTTAGAATGCCCTGTAGTTGCGTTATCTCAGTTAAATCGTGGATTAGAACAAAGGTCGGATAAACGTCCAATTAACTCTGATTTACGTGAGTCGGGCGCTATTGAGCAAGATGCTGACCTTATTATGTTCATATACCGCGATGAAGTATACGACGAAAGCAGTGATTTAAAAGGTATTGCAGAAATTATAATAGGCAAACAAAGAAATGGTCCTATTGGGACTACCCGATTAACTTTCCAAGGACAGTTTTCGCGTTTCGATAACTATGCAGGACCATCTTACGACGAAGAGTAGGTCAATGCTCTAGCTCACAATAAGAGCCAATAAAAAACCCCTAACGCTTATTTCATCGTTAGGGGTTTTTTGATTAAAGGCTAGCGAACTAACCTCTAACTTTTCTGTTGAAGTCTACAACTAACGGTTAACTTTTTCTTCTACTAAGGCCGTTACTTTTACTTCTATCCGACGGTTTTCACGATGTGCAGCCGCGGTGTTTGCAGTATTTTTAAGCTGCGTTTCACCAAAGCCAATCGCTTCAACACGATCTG
>Ga0115567_10000936_pt1 | contig 28853 bp, 17 predicted proteins | sample COGITO_mtgs_1204_2_FD_88679 | JGI IMG/M metagenome (GOLD analysis project Ga0115567, IMG submission 88679) | Pelagic marine microbial communities from North Sea - COGITO_mtgs_120412 | ecosystem: Environmental > Aquatic > Marine > Epipelagic | place: Germany:Helgoland, sampling site Kabeltonne... | reverse complement strand
CTTGTTGCCCGTTTACGACTACTTTTAATATCAGAAAGCTAAAGATAAAGAAGATCTTTAAGCATAACGGGAATCTTCTTCTACTTGTTCTCGTCAACATCATCATCTTTTCTCGTTTGTTCTTCTTGTGTGTTCCTTTCTGTCGAGTTTCTGAAGTGTCTTTTTTGCAGAGAAAAAAAATCATGAGAGAACTGCAAAAAAAACACGAAGGTGGTGAATTTATATATCGTCGCTGTTTTGATACTCGTGCTCTCTCTCTCTCTCTATTTATGATGCGGCGAATACATCAGTTTGGTACGTCGTTTTTTATTACTGCGACATCTCTCTCTCTTCTTTTCTTTCCTTCCTTCCTTGTTGTCTTTGGAGAGGAGGAGGAAAAGAGGATTTGATGCGTTTGATTTTAGTGTAGATGAGATGATGATTTTGGACGATGACGACGGTTCGTTTTTCTCTCTCTCTCTCTCTTTCAACGCGCTGGTATCGTCTTTTTGTGCTGATAAAATCATCTCTCAATAATCTATCTGTGATGATGAATAACATCATCAAAAACAGGCATCGCATTCACCGTCTTCGTCGCCGTCTGGGTATCTCTGCTGCACCAGAGCGGCGCTTTGAAGAAGACACTTTCTTCTCACGGCAACAACAACAACAAGAACAAGAGTGCTCTGCTAAAAAACTTCTTTAACTTCTTCGATGATACTCCTACTACGTCTGCAAAAACGACCACGGATTCTTCCTTGCACGTGTTTCTCTGGTGCCTTCCACTGATTTGCACGGTCGTATTCGGAGTCTACTCGTTAGTTTACATCGTGCACTCCGTGATATTTTTCCCAACCTGTCCGAAAGCGGCGGAAACGTTAAAGAAGGACATGAAACGAACGCAGAACGAGTTAGTCAAACTAGGCGTTTTTACTCCGAAACAGATGCGAGAGATGAATAAAGCACAATAATAAACGAATAGTAGTAGTAAATAGCAGATAAAATAGAGCGTTGTTTTTAGAATACATGTGTACAATAAGGCTAATATAGGTAATAATACAAATCATCATCCATCTCTTTCTCTCTCCAAGTTACGACGACGAATAGAAGCTCTTCGGAAACATCTTCTCTAACGAACCGCCGAGAATCAAATCTCTTTCCTCCTCCGTTAGATCCTCAATCTCGTTCACTATTTGCGACGCCTTCTCGTATCCGCACTCGTTGACGACGAATGGGAAATCGCTCCCCCAGACTAATCGTTCCGCACCAAAATGTTTGACTAAATCTTTCACTTGCTCGAACGTTGATTCGTACGGCCATTCTATTTTCTCGCCGGCGGCGACTCGAAACTGCGCCGAGACTTTCACCGAGACCTGCGGAAACTTTGCTAAAGAGAGTACTTTTTGCCAATTCGGGTCGCTAATACCTCTGGCAAAACCGAAGTGATCGATTAAAACCCGCGTTTTTGGAAACTCCGTCATCAATTCGCACATTTCCTCGTACGATTTATCCAGCCCGTGAAAGCACATGAAACCAACAACCGCGTCTTTATCGCCGCACATGCGAAACATTCTTTTACCTACATCGTTCGTCATCTTCTCCTTTTCTGGCCACAAACCTGGGTTAAATCGAACAGCTTTAAACGCGCCCGCGGGATGTAACAGCTTTTCCAACTCTTTCTCTCCGTTTACGTTTGGAGATGGATTCGCCAACGCGCACAGGACGAACTTTCCAGGATATCTGTTGACAGCTTTTTCCAAATACTCGTGGTCGAAGAGCAAGTTTATCGGTTGCACAATCATAGCCCCCGCGACGCCCGATTTGGCTTGAACTTCGACCAACTCCTCCACAGAACCAGGCACCGGTGGAACTTTACCTTCCTGGTAGCTGTACTCTCCAGGCGTCGGCCACACGTGCAAGTGCGCGTCTAAAACTTTTCTCGATTTTGACGACGACGACGACGACGACGACGACGATGGGTTTGATGCCATCGAGACGATGATGGTTTTACTTTTACTTTTACTACTCTTACTGCGCGAACTTTTTCGACGAGAACAAAACTTCGACGACGCGGTTAAAGTTTTAAAACCGAAGACTCTGCCCGCGATGATAGAAGAAGAAGAAGGAGAAGAGAGAAAGTGTTGCAGAAAAAGCATTCGCTCTCACTATTTATTTTCTTTGTGTAAGTGAGGAGAAGAGAGCGGTGACTTTGAATACTAATATAAAAAAAATTCGGCTTGCGTATTACCCTAATGTGAGCGACAGCACTCCGCTCGCTACGTCACGTTTTCAAACGTGTTTCTAATGCATAATCTGTTTTGTATTTCGTCTATTTCTTTTTACTTTACTTAACTTACTCTGCGTCGTGCTTCTTTTTTCCTCTCCTTCACGACTTTCGCTTCGTATTTTTCAATCTTCTTCGAAAGCGCCTTGACTTTTCTCGTATCGGTTCTTTGCTTAAGAAACTTCCATCTGCGGACGATTTGTGTTTGCGAACGACCAGGAACGGTGATAAGACTGAAATCTACATCCACTTCGTTCATTTCGTCCGAAATGCACTGTTCTTTCACTTGTTCCAACAGAGAGGCGTCGTCGTCGTAGCCTCCCCAGGCTCCGTTCTCCACCATGAAATCCCCTTTTTCGCCCGCAGCTAGGACGTTTTTCCAGTGAGTGAAACACGATTTTTCCGAACGATTACCGCCCAACTTCTTCGCGACGACGGTCCAACTAATGTTGTCTAAAAATTCCCCGTGTTTACCGTCTTCCGGGTTCCCGAGCTCGATGTCGTGTTCTTCGTAATACTCCTCCATGATTTTTCGGAACTTTGCTCGTTCCTCATCGCTGAATCGCCCCTTCTTTACTTCTCCTCTGTTTTCGTCAAAAATATCAAAAGTGCTGCGATATTTATCGCGACAATTTTGGCCATCGCGTCCAAGCCTCTTTCCAATCTCATTCCAAGCGGTGTTGCCGTACCTATCCACTAAGCTTTTCAATCGCACCTTTTCTTCGTCGGACCATTCTTTGTTCCTGAGCTCGTCCGCACCTTTCGCCGAACGAATGAGCGTTCTCCGAATGCGTTCATAGCACTGCTGCGGATTTCTCGTGTTTACTTCGGCGCTAATTTCGTAGTATATAGTTTTATCCAGTTCACGTCGACTTTGGTTTCGTTCTCTCAACAAGAACGAGTAGTCTTTGCGGTTGAACTTGTCGAGACAGCGGTTGCTTCTACACCACGTTTCTAAAGCGTTCGTCAACGCTTCCTGCTCCGTCTCCGACCACTGTCCATACTTTTGTCCTTCGAGATTGTGTGCGTTCCACTTCCAATTCTTTCTTCCGTCTTGTTCTCCTGCAACTTGTTCGTCGTCATCGTCGTCGTCGTCGTCGTTGTTGTTTTTCTTTGGCTTTTTTCTCGATTTGTCTGCCCGTGGTTTCAAAATCTCCTTCTTCTTCCGTTTTCTGGGAACGGATTGTCCCCGGTGTTCTTGTACCTCTTCTTCTTCTTCTTCTTCATAAATCTCGTATCCATCTACCTGTTGTAATGGTAGCTCTTGTTGCGTTCGTCCGTTTCGTTGATTCTCTTCTGGTTCTTCTTCTTCTTCTTCTTCTTCAACTTCTTTCTTCTTCTTCTTCTCAATTCGCCGCCCAATTTTCTCCTTCGTCTTGTCCTTCCCCTTCTCCTTTTTCTTTTTCTTCTTCTCCTTTTTTTCCCGCTTCCTTTTGTCCTTCTTCTTGTCCTTGTCCTTCCTTACCTTCTTGGCGCTCTCTTTCCCCAAAAGGGAAGAGAACACCGCCTTCAGGTCACCCATGAGCTATCAAGAGAAGGAGAGAATTTCTGAAGAAAATGCGAGAAACAGGATGGAAGAGAAAATTTGATTTAAAAAGAAACAACGCGTAATTGTGTTATTCCCGATTTTTTATTAGTTATTAAAGCTTGGAAATTAATTTTATACACATGAACATTTTACACTCGCCTAGATTTCAATGTTCTCGGGAATAAAATTAATTTAGTTTTTTATAAATTCGATGAATTCTCCATATTACACCTAAATAACTAAATAAATACAAATACATTTAATTTATGATATAATCACTTTTTCGCATCATTTACGTGAAATTTAGAAATCGTGTATATCTATTTATCTCTCTTTGTGGTTGTTTTGAAGAATATTTTTTTCAGAAGAATTAAATAATTTCCCAAAATAAAGTGAATTTCATTAGAAATAAATGTGATCGGGATACAAACGAAATATTTATATTATTTCAAATCAGATGACGAAAAGTAGGGGGTCGAATGAAATCGTAATAGTATTTAAAATTAATTTTTATTTTCTAAAATTTTAAAAGTTCCTCACAAGGAAGAGGGAAATCTCTTCTATTTCTTCTCATCCATCATCTCCGATAAAGAAAGAGGAAACTATCATGTCCTTCGCCTCCTCTTTGTGCACGTTTCTGCCCTTTACATCCTCTAGAAGTGATAAGCGCGTCTCCTCTTTGAAAAGAAGCTCAGTTCACCATCGCGTCCGAAAAAGTTGTAATAAAAATGGAAATTCTTGTTCTCCGATTTTGAGAGCTGTTACAAACGAAGATGATGGACAAAACAGAGTAGAAGAAAACGAGTGGACGTCCACAACGTTTCAGTTGGACAGGATTCTCGAAGTCGCGATCAAAGCAGCCAACGAAGGTGGCTACATAATGCGTAAGTTTGGTTCTGAGGGTGCGGATATCGTCAAGACTAAAGTAAACACGAGAGATTTGTTAACGCAATACGACAAAGAGGTCCAAGACATCATTTGCTCGAAAATAAAGTCGAACTTTCCTAACCACCGAATACTTGGCGAAGAAGACGTTGCTCCAGGCGCAGATGCAGCCATAAAAGCAACCAAAGACGCTTTCATTCCGAAACAAAATAAAAACGACGATGGCGAAGACCCGAATGGCGATTACGTGTGGGTGATAGATCCAATCGATGGGACAACCAACTTCGTCTCAGGCATGCCACTCTCCGCCATTAGCATCGGTGTCTGTTCGCTCGAGACGAAAGAAGTCGTCGTCGCTGTCATTTACGACCCGTTTCGTCGCGAAACGTTTCACGCAATTAAAGGTCGCGGTGCTTTCATGGATGAACGAAAGATATCCGTCGATAACTGTTCGAAAATAGATGATTGTTTGGTTGCCACCGGGTACGCTCCGACCGAAGAGAGCAGTCGCTTCCTCCTCGAAACGACCACTAACTTGACCAAATACCCCGTCCGCTCGATTCGTATGCTCGGTAGCGCGGCGATAATGTTAGCCTGGGTAGCTTGTGGAAGAGTATCGTGTTACATAGAAGAATCCTTAAACGCGTGGGATACTGCCGCGGGTGCTTTGCTCGTTGCCGAAGCCGGCGGCGTTTTCACCGACTTCTCCGGAAAAGAGTACGACATATTCACTCGAGAAACGCTCGCGAGTTCAGGGAACACGGAGGTGCACAAATTACTTCTAGACGCCGCCGGCACGACGACGACTGCGTCGGCGCAGAGGTAGGAGAAGAGCTCGTCGTTGAAAAAGAGGAGTGTTACAAATATAGAGAGAGTAGCTGCTGCGTTGTTTAAGAACTAGTAAGTACTGTAAAGAAGTCGCCGAATTCCTGAAATCCAAAGCGAGAGAGATTTTTGTCCTCAGAAGAAGACTTACTGAGTTGTTCATCTCGATACCCACAGAACGACAACCCAACACTACGAGTACTCATACTAAGAATAACAACAAACACAATAATGACGATTCGAGTCCATCTTCTCCCGTACGCGCCGTCCAAAGAGGAGAAGGAGTTATTCACGAGCGGTTTGAGAGGCGAAAACGTGCACAACAAGCGAGTCACGAAACGGTTTGAAAATCTTCTCTCGAGAAGAGGAATAGGAGAAGGGAATTTTACATCGAACAACAACAACGTCACATCGTCATCCATAATAGCCCGGATGAACCCGTTTAGTACCGATGAAAACAACGCGTCTTGTCTGGTGAGCTGCGAAGGGTCGAAAGGAACTTTACGATTTTCGAAAATCGATTTTGACGACCGCTCGATTGTACGAAAATATCAACTTCAAGTCGAGGACGAGGACGACGACAATAATACTAACGTTGACGATGAAAAGAAAACCGGGAAGAAAAAGAGAGTGGTGAACGCGAGAGATGTCGCACACTTTGAGTTCATAGACGACAATCAGATCGTATTCGCGCAGAGAAACTCAAAGAATATTCTCTACGCCGAGTTGACGAAAGCGGTGCACTCGCCCTCGCAAGTGTACTTGTTCGGCAAACACGAAAATCCCGTCTCGTGCTTAGCGGTTAACGCGAATTCAAAAATTGATATCGTTGCTTCAGGAGCGACAGATGGATCCTTATTCGTGCACACCATCAAAGATGGTAAAAAAGTCGGGTCGTGTCGAAGGGCGCACGATGGAGAAGGCGGCATGAAGTGCGTTTCGGTAGTTAGAGAGATGGAGGAAGAGGAAGAGGAGAGCAACGGGGATATTATCGTTGCATCCGGCGGTACCGACGGAATCGTCCGGATATGGATCGTAGATTCGGACAATATTCGCCTGAAAATGTTGTGTAGACTAGATAACGGAGTTTCGCCGATTTCGTGCGTTTCCTTGAAGTATTACAAATCTTCTTCGTCTCCGTCTCTGTCGTTTGCGAGAATTTTTGTTGGATCGAGCAACGAGGGAACGTTTCGCGTGTGGAAAAGTACACTATTCAAATCTGGAGGAGATATTAAGAACGCAGATTGGAGCGTCGAGCTTTTACAAAACGCGGTGGCAAAGCGGTTGCGAGGAAATTTCAACAACTCCGTCGACGTTGAGTCTTGTTCGGTGAGCGAAGACGGGAGGTCTGTCGCCTTTTCTTCAAATGGCGTGAACAGTGAAAGCGATGTCGTCGAAAAGTCCATACTACAAGTTATGTGTCTGAAAAGAGATACTAGTAGCGATAATAGCGAAGAGAAACAACAAAAGGAAGAAAAATGGGTTACGCAGGCTGCAACTGAAGATTTAGGCCCGCTTTGCGGTTTGCGCTTCCTCGGTTCTCATCGACTCTTCGCACCGAGCAAAGAGAACGGAGTTCCACGAATCCTGGACGGAAATTTGAAACCAAGCAGGGTAGTGGCAGCGGATGGTGTTACTACAAAGCCAGTTACTAGAGCAAAACCTCTCCCGCATCTTCCACCCGCTGATAAAGAGGATGAGATAAAGAGAAAGCAAACAACGAGCTCTTCGGAAATAAAGAAATACGAAGACGAGAGCGAGGAAGAAGAGGCAGATTATGACGACGACGGCGACGACAAAAGATCATCGAAAGAGAACGCAAGTATTTCTCCACCAACGATAAAGAAAGTATCGTATCCATCAATGTCATTTTCGCCAACTGTAAACCTCGAGGATATTTGGAATAGTTCGAAAAGAGAACCGCGAGTTTGCGACACCCGACGTTGGTCCCCAACTAGTCTATTGCTGAAAAACGGACATCCGACGCGTGTAGATTATTAGATGTATAAAAGAATATATAATGTACAACAGATTTCTATGTATGTATGTAGCTAACAGAACAGCGTAATTCACTCGCCATTCTCGTCGTAATATCGATCAGAGGCTCCTTTGCTCCCAGTTGGTCTCGAAAAGTGCTTTGACGCGCGCACATTCACGGAGCGCATTACCGCTTCACCTTCTTTGATGCTCATTTCCAAAGCTTTGCTCGCGCTATAACCTCGATGCTCGGTCAAGCGAGAAGAAGCGCTCGAGCTGCGAGACAGCGCAGCGGCTCTCTTTTCAAAAAACGCTTGGAGTTTCCTAGAGTTGTGTAAAAGCTCCGCGTCTCTTTCTTCTCTTTCTTCTTCTTCTTCTTCTTCAGAAGTTGCATTCGTGGTATTCGTCAGAGATAAGATGTCTCCGTCGTCCGTGTAATCGTCGCTTTTTGGAGATGCCGCTGCAGCTTCAAAGCTTGCCCATGAACCAAGAGGTGCGAGGTTCACGTCGTCGTTTGCCGTCTCACGCAAACTGAGCGAAACCGAGGAATCAGTCTTGCGAAGTTTCTCACCCGAGGCTCTGTTCTTCCTATGTGGCGATACTCCGCAATAATACGGAGAATTCAAGAACTCGCGCGCTTCTAAAGACAACTCGTCGTCTTCTGGGATTTGGTGATCATCGAAAGCATTGAAATTATTATTATTTCTGCTGCTCGTTCGAGACAAGGGACGACTCGAGGCGCGAGACGACGGAACAGTCGGAATCCCCTGCGCAGAGTCCGAACGATACAGAGACGCCGAGCTATTACATCGACTCGTTTGACGTTCGAGAAGTCGCCTATTGATATCCCTCAATTCTTCGATTTCATCCTTAGCCATGCGCAAAAGTGAGTCTTGCATCTCGATGCGTTGTTGCTTCATTTGGAGTCTCTTGGTCGCAGATGCCGCCGCCGCTGAATCAGAAGATGTAGCCGAAGATACTGGAGAAGACGGAGAAGATGGAGATGATAGCGATGAAATCATGTTATTATTATCATCCATATCGTTCAATCCGAGGGCATTCGACCACGCCGCGATATTGTCTTTTTCATTCTCAGATGTTCGAGACTTGAGCGCACGTTTGACGTTCTCAAACTCGCTTTTATTTTTGGCCGCTTTTTCCTTTTCGATGCGGAGCTCTTCTTGTACTCTCTCCAACTTTACTTGTTCTCTCGATAGCATCTCTTCGTGCGCCTCCCGCACTTTTCTAAGTTGCGCACCGTAATATGCACCAGCGTCGCTTTCCAACGCAGTTTCGAGTTCCTCGTTTTTACTTTCCAAAAACGTGTTGCGTTTCTCTATTTCCTCAAGCCTCAGGCGCAGAGTGTGCGTTCTCTTATCCTTTTCGTCCATTACCTTTTCGTGTTCTTCTATCGTTTTCGCAAGCGCCGCTCTCATTTCCTTTTCGACTAATGTGAAGTTTTCCTTGGACTCTTCGAGTTCGCGCTTAAACTCTCTCGCTCGGATTCGCGACCGACTGGCTTCAATCATGAGCGCTTCATTTTCTTCTCGAGATGCTTCTTTTTGCGCTACGAGTTCATCTTCGAGCCGTTGCGCTTCTCGCATTGCCTGCACAGATCGATTATCTGCGGCAACATTCGCTTTTGCTGCATTCTCCATCTCTAACGTCGCTTTCTCGAGCACCTCAGATACTACTTTCGCTCTCCTCTTCTTTTCGCTCGCTCTACTATTCTCTTCTGCTTGCTCCTCCTCTTCCTCCTCGTCTCTGTTCGAGGACGAAGATTCAACGTACTCTTGCACTTGCTGCTGAGCGCTGAGCACATCCAAACAGCTTTTCAATTTGAATCGTTCAATCTTTAATTCATTCGTTTCCTTCGTAAGTTCAAAGCGTTCAGTTTCCCATCCCTCGTTTCGTTTTTGCGCCGTGCTGGCGAGTTCTTTATACCGGCGAAGTTGGAGACGTAACGCTGCTACTTTCGAGTATAACTCGGTTTCACCATCTTCCTCATCGATCAAAGATAACGCCACGCGTTCTTGTTTCTTATTTACCGCAAAAGTATCCTCGTTTGCTTCTTCTCTTCCTTCTCGTTCTGTACTTCCTTCTTTTTTTGGTGTTGTTGTCGGAGTGAGCGCTAAGATTTCAGCCACTCGTTGCACGCGTTCGAGGACATTCTGCCGTCGCAACTCGCGCTCTTTTTCCTTCTCGACGTCGAATCCAGACTGTTTATCTTCTTTCGTCGTGTGCTCATTTTCTTCTTCTTCTTCCTCGCGAAAAGTCCTATTTTTGTTCCTATTAATTTTTTGGCCTCCCGTTGCTGAAAATGGAGAGGAGGAAGAGGAGGCTGCAGATATTTTCTTCTCTGCCTCTTCGGAAAAAATATTTGTCGAGTCAGCGACTCTTCCTTCCTGTTGTTGTTTGTTTTTTTCCTCCTCTTCCTCTCCCTCTTCTTTTCCATCCTCGAACGACGAGGACAACGACGAGGACGTGGATATAAACACCGACGATGGACTCTTCTTCCCTCGCTCGTGCTTGCACAACACCGATGCTCTTCTCGTCGCTTTTTCTTTTCCTTCTTTCACTTCTTCTTCTTCCTTCTCTGCGATCCTTTCCGGGGAGATATTATTCGTATTGATTGTTTTTGGTGTTGTTTCAAAGGGTGGAAGCGTGTCTTTTCCTTTTTCTTCTTCTTTCGATGACTTTTTGGCGCCAACTCTTCTTTCCGTCCGACAGCGACGACTTTTCTCGGCCGCTGATCGGTCGCAATCTTCCTCCCTCGTGATCATCTCCTCGCACGTTTCGATACCAAACTTGGAAAACGTGACGCCACAATCCTCCTTCTCCTCGAATTCGGTCCACAAAGTCCTCTCCGGATTGTCTGGACGACGGTAGGAGGACATGTTTACCGAGTCGAAAATCTTTTTTTTCTCTCTTTCTCTCCCAGAGAAGATGGGATCGGTTTTCTTCTGATGAGCGACAAAAAAAAGAGCTCTCTTCGCTTTCAAACGAAACGACACTGTTAAAGCTCTCTGTTGTCTTCTCAGGAATCCGGTAAGGCGAGAGAGCAACACACACACGCACTCAGAGAGAGAGAGAGAGAGAGAGTCTCTCTTCTCTTTTCTCTCCTCACGACGACGTGATGAGAAGACTTTTGTGTTGTGAGGAAAAGACTGATGAAAGAAGTTTTTTTGTGCACCTTTTTTGCGAAAAAGCTTCGTGCACGCCCCACTTTTAAACAACCAACAACACCAAGAAAAAAAGAAAGAATACTACGAATACTACGAATGATATCGTCGTCTCACCTCCTCTCCGGGTCGTTCATCATCGTTTCTTCAACTCCTCCTCGAGGTGGACGAAACGTCAGCAGCAGCAACAGCATCAGCAGCAATAATAATAATAATAATAATAATATTAATAACAACAACAACAACACTCTTTTGAGGAGAAGGATTTCAACGAAAAGTAATAAAAAACAACGACACCAAAACCAAGGACGATCATCGAAATTCTTCGTCACCGAAGCGGGAAGAAGAGGCAAAGCGAAAGAGGACTTATCATCTTCTCTGAAGGTGGGGGAGAAGATTAAAATTCCAATCGTTGGCGTGGAAGTTCCGAAACCGAAACTGCCGGCGAAAGTGGAAGCGATGGTGAGTGGGAACGAGCGAACGATTGGTATTGTTCTCGCGTCGTTGGCGATCGTCAAGGTGCGCTTTGGCGGGAGAAATAGAAGAGGTTCGATGGGACGATTGGAAGAGAGAGGGATGTTGGACGAAAATCGAGAGGTGGACGAGGAGAAGTTTTTTAAAGGAATGATGAAAACGGTCAGGACGGTGGACATGCCGGAACTTACAGAGCAGCAAATCATGGCGGCGAGGGAACGACGAAGAGCCTCGAGAGCCGGCGACGCAAACTTAGCGAAGGAGTTGGAGACGGTGGAAATTCCCGCGAACCATCCGTTCGCGAGTAACGAGAAGCTCGACGCGACGCAAGAGGCTGAAAGGAAGAAGAAAATAATAGACGCAAACTCGCCGAGACGAAGGACGAGACCTGCGGCGCCGAAACAGAAGTAGAGAGAGAAATTTAAGAGAGAAGAAGAAAGTTGGGGGATTAGAGGTACTATGTGTTAATCAAGCTTTTGTTATTGTATAAAACTATTTTCTATGAACTAAGTTCCTACTATACTATACTATACTATACTATACGAATGAAGTTCATCACTAAAGCTCGGCGTTTTGGTTATACTCGTCGTCGTTCATTGTCGGTTTATACGCGTACTCTTCGCGTCTCGGCGGCGGCGGATTTTTTCCGCTCTCGCTCTCGCTTTGATGATGACTTTTTTTCTCATCGATATCAATCTTTTTGTGATGATGATTAGTATCGTTATTCTTGGTCTTCGAGAAATACAGTCGCGGGTGGAATCGCGCTAGAACTGGCGTTCGCTTTAGAACCACGTGCAAACACGCCGTCACGAAACAGAAAAAGCCGAGCCATAAAACGATTCGTTCCTTCTTCGCCTGCTTTTCCAACGTCTGAATGAGTTGCGATCCATCTTTCAACGTACCCGAGTGCGTATCGTATTCCAAGTCTGTTTTTTTCATCGTGTTACTACTCTCGGTCATTTGCATGAGCGTTGTTTCCCCTTTCTCGAGTTCTTGGTGCATCATTTGTCTCGCTCTGCGTAACGCGTCCGTGGAGTCCTTCGCCGCTTGGACGGACGTTTCTTCGCTATCGGGAAGTTCTCCCGCCCGTAATTGTCGGCGCTTTTGTTTACGAAGCAACAACTCGTCCCGCTTTTTCGTTTCCTCTTCCACGTCTCTCCGTTGTTTCTTCGCTTGCGCTTCGCGAAATAAGCTTTGGACTCTTTTCATGGCAAACTTTCGCTCTCGCACGATGTTTCTGATCTTCTCCTCGCAGTCGTTGTTTTCATCGAAACCGTCTGTCGTCGTCGTACTCCTCCTCCTGCTGCTGCTAAAATTCGTTTCCACGTTCATCAGCACGTCTTCCGCCACAGATTCTAAATCCTGAACCATTCCTTTCAAAGCCTGCACGTATTTCCGAGCGCGTTGCAAAGCAGCTTCTCCCTCTTCTCCTTCTTCTTCTTCTTCCTCGGACGAGACCGTTGTTGTTTTTGTCTTCGGTGTCGTCAAAAATTTCGAGTTGAACGCGTCGATGTTTGAGAGGATATTCCGTTCGCACTTTTTGCACTTCTCCGCGGACTCTCTGACGAGCGCGACGATTTCTTCTTCGCCTTGGTTGTCTCCTTTCTTTTTTTTCCCTCCTTCTCCTCCATCGTAGGAAAAGGAGTTTGTATTATCGCTCGTCATTTCGTCGCCAAAGTGGAAAGAAGGAACGGGCGAAAGGTGGAGAAAACGACGATGGAGAACAAATTTTTGACAAAAGTCTTCCTTCGAAATTTAGGTCGTGGGCGAAAAACGCAGCTTTCTCCAAAAAACTCAAAATCTCTCTCTTTCACACACTTCAACAAGACATCATCGCGTAAGAAAATCCTCACAACAATAGATACGCATAAGGATTCAAGATGTCAACTTCTTGCACCTTACGAACGAGGAAATTCATGTCCAACCGCTTGTTGAAGCGCAGACAATTCGTAAGTGTTCGCATCGTTTAGATTTTCCCGCTTTTCGCGGAAGCATTTCAACTTTCACAGACCCGCCGCTTACGCGTAAAGGAAGAAAGGAGAGAAATTTTCGCCCTTTTTTTGTTTGGTTGCGAATTGCGCGGGAATAGGTGCACTCGCGAAGTGTTCACTCCAAATCAAACGCTCTTACTGACGACTCTATTCTTTTTCACAACAGATTCTCGATGTTCTTCACCCAGGACGCGCGAATGTCCCGAAGGTACGCACTCAATTTCGTAGATTTTTTTCCCAGCTCGGGAGACCTAGTCACAAGAGCAGAGTTTCTGGGTTGCGTGAAAATGATACATGTGTTTCATCTCAACGCTCCCTCTTTCTCTTTCTCTCTCTTATTAGCCTCTTTCGTTTCTTTGCAATCAACGTCACCGTAGACGTGCATTGAACGCGCTCGATTGGCAAAACGGCGCGTATCGAAGACGATCCGAAACTCACCTCTCTTTCTTCAACACTACAGTCTGAACTCAGAGAAAAGTTAGCCAAGATGTACGACATCGCCGACGCGACGCAAGTCTCGTTGTTTGGCTTCAGAACGGCGTTTGGTGGCGGTAAATCTACTGGATTCGGCTTGATTTACGACGATCTCGACGCGATGAAGAAGTTTGAACCGAAACACAGATTAGTCAGAGCGGGTTTGAAGGAAGCTTCGCAAAAATCGAGAAAGCAAATCAAGGAAAAGAAGAACAGACTCAAGAAGGTGCGCGGCACGAAGAAGGCCAAGACGATGTAAGTTAGGTAGATTTGTATTGGGGAAGAGAGTGATAATAGAGGAGTGCGGACGTACAATGTGTAGCCAAATTATTTGTAAGTTTCGCTTTTTACTTTCATATTAAAAGAAAACAAAAGTAGTTTTGTTGCGTTGGTGGTCGCGACTAAGTATTTTATTGATTCGTGTTTTTTATTCGTAGCACTCTTTTTTTCTTCATTTAAAACGCGAACCCGCCCATTTCCGCCGCTCTTTCCTTCTCAAACGTTTCAAAGTATTGGTAGATGATGGTCACCGCCAACAAAATACCCGTACCACTTCCAATTGCGCCCATAAAATCTGCAATAATCGTCAACATTCCGATGCACATGCCCCCGAACGCCGCCGCCGTCGGGATGTATCTGTTCAACTCTCTTTGTAAACTCGACTCACGGTGACCCGTCATAAACATTTGCTGTTGCTTCAACTGCTTCGCAACGTCACGAGCGGAAGACCCAGAAACTTCGATCCACGTCTTGGAAAACAACGCGCACGCGGAGAGCATGAAGGTGAGATAAAACACCGCGTGTAACGGGTTCGCCGCAATATCCGCCAAAGACGTCGGCGGCGAAATGTAATACACCAATCCACCGACTGGCATTAACTGACCAGAACCTTCGGAGGATTCTTGCCATCTCCCCAATAATTGGACCAGGAAGTTGCCTCCGTATCTTTTGTACAACAACTGCGAGATGAAGTACATGTTGGACACCAAAGCGGATTGGAGGATGATTGGCATGTTCGACGTGTAGAACAATTTGATCGGGTAGTTCGAGACCATCCCACGGTTACGCTTCGATCGAACCGGTAAATCCACGCGAAAGCCTTGGAAATAAATCACGCCAAGAAAAATCAAAACCGTGGACATCAAGTTCGTGATGTTTGGTAAGTTTTGACGGTAAAACGCTTCTTTCAACGCTCTCACTTTGTCCGTTCTCGTGAGCAACAAGTGAAACAAGGCAATGACTGCGCCTTCAAATTCGGTTCCTCTGCCACTGTTAATAGTCGTCGGCGAGAACGCTTTCCAGATGATCGATTCGCACTGGTTCGTCGCGATAAACAACGAAATACCTGAACCCAGACCGTAGCCTTTTTGTAACAAGTCGTCCAAGCAAATGACAATCAAACCAGCCATGAACAACTGCAAAACGATCAAAAACGCGTTACCCATGCCCATATCACGAACATCGCCGTAAATACCCGAGGCTACGTACGCCACGGCTTCACCGATGGTGATCAAAATCCCGAGGAGTTTTTGCGCGCCGTCCAACAAAGCTCTGTCCTCTTTCAAGGAGTGATCGACATCGATAATTTTACTCCCCGTCAACAGCTGCATGACGAGACCGGAGGTAATAATCGGCGATATCCCCAACTCCATGGTTGTTCCTCTGTTTGAAGCCATGATAACCCGCGCCCAATACAAAGGATCCGCCCCGCTCGTGTTTGAAATACCATACAAAGGTAATTGCGAACACACTAAAAACACGAACAACGCGACCGTTGTGTACAAGACCTTCTCTCTGAATGGAATCTTTCTGTCCGCCTGTTTCACCTCTGGGAGGAACGGAAGAAACGGTTTGACTAAATTCAGCAATCGAAAGTTGGAAGACATCTTTTAAATATAATATTATGTTCTTAATATTACGACGACGACGGGGAAGGATGGGGGGAAAAATGTAACGCGCGTGATTCGATGAGAATTATTTTTTCGATCGAGAAATCCAATCTGACGGAAATTTTTTCGATTCGAAAGCATGCAGCAGAGTCTTCTTCATTCAGTTTCGAGCGTGGCAACCCATCACACAAAACACATCATTGGACGACAAATAACACACACTTGCAACGAGAAGACAACAACAACAATAATTATATAATAATTGAAATACAGAGTATATTAATAATAATGTCGAAAGCGTTCGCAGGTCTCAAAGCGGTGCACGAGTTGCGGTTCCACTTATGCCAAACGTCCAAACACTCGGAAGGGGCGAGAAATTTCCTCCTAAAATCGTACGAAAAGTTAAAAGCGGCGAGTCCGACCACGCCGGTGTTGATCAGAGAAGCGCACGGGGTGGAACCGAAACTGTTCGCGAGATACGGTAAGAAGAAGAGATATTTTGTGTTATAATTTGTATCTGTTTGTTTGTTTGTTCGTTCGTTCGTTCGTTCGAGTAAAAAGAAAAAGAAGAGAGAGAGAGAGATCGAAAAGAGACCTGACGACTGAAATCCGTTCTTTTCTCAAAACATCAAAACAGATTTCGGAGAGGAAAAGAGCGTGGCTTTAAACGATATGAGCGAGAAAGATATCGAGAAAGCCGTCAATTCATTGTTAAAATAACACTTTAGTTTCTGTAATTCTACACTATTAGCTACATTATATAGAAAGAGTTGAGAAGCACGACGCTGGGGCGCAGTCTCTCACGCGAGGCGCGCGCGCAGACACACACACACACACACACTCTCTCTCTCTTTCTCTATTACTATCTGCTACTTTATGCTCTTCTTCTTCTTCTTCGCTCCACTTCCTCCACCTTCACCTACTCCGTCTGTTCCTAACTTTAACTCTGCGTCTGCCAACTGTTCAAACTCTGCGTTCACTTTGTCCAGTTTCTCTTTCGCTTTTTCCAACTCTTTGTTTAACTCTTTGGAAATTTTCTCGTGCTCCTCTTGTAACTCTTCTATTCGTTTCAGTTGTTCTGCCGGGGTGCCTTCCGCGTCTGGAAGCTGCTCCGCTAACATGTCGATAACTTTCGAGCTCTCGACGAGTTGTTTCGTCATCTCTTCAATCTGTTCCTTCGTGACGCCTTTTTTTATGTTTTGATTTGGAATCTCAATTTGAGGAGGAATAGAATCGCTCAAGGCGTTCGTCGGGTTGAGTCTTTCAGCCGGAAGTGCGTCTCTTTGCAACGTTCCTATGGAGTTGAACATGAGCATGGCCATGTGATTGACTTGATCTTGAAGTTGGGTGACCGTGTCCGCCATCTCTAAATTATTTCTTTTATGTTATAACAAGAGAGAGAGAGAGAGAGAGAAGAAGTTGTGTCCTGATGTGTTTGAAGAAGAAAAAAAATGAAGAAAGAAAGAATTGGTTTTGCGTTTTGTTTTCCTTTTCTTCGCGCGCGTGCTGCGTTCTATGTGTTAATCAAATGATAAACTCTTGCTAATAATCTCTCTGCTACATGTGAATAAATATACACATCAGGTGTTTCCGAAGAAGCACTCGCGTAAACTCGGCGGTAGTTCATCCGCTTCGACTGATAAGCTCCCGTATTTTTCTAAACTATTCAACGCGTTTTTATAGTACCTCCGAAACGTCAAGCACTTGTACACGCCTTTCAAACCTGCCAAGTGAATTAAGAAATCTCCATCCTCGTAAAACGCCAGTTGAGAATTAAACACGCACGCGTTGACAACTTTAGTCCTCGCCCTCACCGTGTTCGCTTTCTCGAACTGTTCGCCTCCAACTTTTTGCCTCCATATGTTCGTCTGGTACAAATAATGAAACGCCCTTTGCTCGAAGTGAAATAGCATTTGCCACGGCGCGGCACCGACGAGTTGCGATTGGGACCACATTTCGTCCAAGAACCACAAGCTCCACTCGGTATTTCTGATCATCCACACTCCACAATTCAAACCGTTTCTATCTGCCGCTAATATTTGATCGTACTCGTAATCGACGATGTCTTCTAATTGCACGTCAAAGTTTACTATAACCGTATCCACGTCCAAGTATAACAAAAAGTCATACTTTGGTAGATACTTTCGCATGGCTAATAACTTACTCCAAGACGCCGGACGACTCGAGTCTACTATTTTTTCGTCATATATCATGTCGTATCCGTGTCTATCCGCGTACGCTTGCTTATTCGCGACAGAACTCGCGCAAATCGAGTGCACGTTCCCGTCGCAAATAACAATAATACCAACTTTTGGATGGTGCACTCGTTGGCCTGGCAAATTAGATAAATCGGGATCGTCCAAGTTTGGTAATATCTTTGGTTTATCGAGTAAATACTCCGGCGCTAACTGTTCAGCTTTACACGGTGTTGGCCTTTTCATGTACCCCCCGAAATATCTTCGTCCGTGCGCTTTATACATTCCCGTGAACACGTGTAAAAAACCAGGAAGGAAATTCCAAATTCCAATAGCCACGAGCATCAGGAGAAAAAACTGCCTGCGTCTCTGTCTCTTCAAAAAAGAGGATTTCCGTCGCAACCGGTGACGAGGCGTCAACAGTTGCGGCATGACGACGTAAACGATAGACGACGATTCAGTCTTTTTCTGTCGCTCTCGTTTGAGTCGTATATCTGCGCACAACAGACAGACAGACAGACAGACAGAGAGGAAGAAGTCAACAAGAAGCAGAAGAATCGGCCAGTCACTTAAGTTTTTATGAAGGAAGATGAGTGAGACCACACTCGATGGCATACGAGTATTAAATTTTTGTCATGCCAAACCAAAGGTTGCGGTCCAGGCTCTTCTTGCTTTTATTATTATTGAGGGAGAGAGAAGAAAATAATGGGGTGAAATTTAGGTCGCGCACAAAAAACAAGAAAATTTCTTTTTCGGTCTCTTCGTCAGTGTTCGTCAAAAACTCTCTTCGAAGCTTTTTGGAAGTTGAGAAGAATAATACGTTACAAAAGGAAGGCATTCATTTCATTCCGTTCTTAATAACACGCGGCATCATCACTCTCAGTACGTAAAAAGAAGAACACGACGATGGACGAGAATCCGTTCGGCGGCGACGAGGACGATCTCGCCCCAAAAATCGTGAACAAGAACACAGAAGAAGAAGGAGTTGAAGAAGGGAAGAGAATAATTGGCGAAAAGACGACGACGACGACGAAGACGGAGGAGGTGACTTCTTCCATAACTGAACAACCAAATAAAATTCCATCGTCGTCGACGAAGAAGACCTCCTTGTGGGGCGACGAGGACGACGAAAACGACGTTCAGATAGAAAAAGCGACGATGAGTAAGAGGACATCTGCAACAGGAGGAGAAGGAGGAGGAGGAGAAGGAGTGAAAAAGAAGAATTTCTTTGGCGACGAGGACGATGACTCGGCAACGACCAACGTGATGTCTTCGTTTCTTTCGTCAAAAAATGACGGCCCAATGTCGCAAATGGCCAGTTATCACGAACAAACGTCGTATTCATTTCACGGAGGTAGCGGAAATGATGAAATGGCGTCGCCGTTGGCGGCGTTTGAGACGGTTATTCCGGGAAGTAAAACGGCGCTGTTGCGAGAGCAAGAGTTGGCAGCCTCGTCCTCGGCGCAAAAGAAGAAAGAGGAGGAAGAAGATACGACTACTTATAACAACAACAGTAACGAACCGGCACGAGAAAGATCAGAATTCAGGCAAGGAAACATGAACAACGACAGAAAGCAAGTGGAAGACGAAATTGTAGAAATCCAATTAGGGGACGACGATGATGCCACTCATAGTCAACAACAGCACGGAGTCGCGGAGCAGTTTGATTCACCGTTCAATAAACCAGTAGCACCTCCAGCGTCAACCACGAGTGATCCACCACCCCCTTCATACCAGGACTCGGTAATGTACGCAAATCCAGCTATTCAGCCAGGAAATTCCATGATGATGAATTCATCAGCTCCAGCGGTGATGAGGGCCGAGCAGACATTTGAAGCATCTTCAATGCAACAACAACAACAACAACAACAACAACAACAACAACAACCACAGTATTATCAAACAGCGCCGCCACCGCCAACATTACCTCAGCAGACGTTTAACAGACACGAACTGAGCGGTGCTCTCTCGCCGTCGTTCCAATTTTATCCTCCTTACGATCCAGCCAAAGACGAAACTTTAGTCAATCTCGGCGACGAAAAGAAAACTGAGCTCGTCGCGTACATCACCGAGGCAAAAACGGAACCAGAATTTAATCAACAAGGTGGCCCTGGGCTTTCGAAGAAAGTAACGCGGTATAAAATTAATTTCAAAACGAATTCAGATAAGTTTATGCAAAAAGAAGCGATCGTTTGGCGCCGTTTTTCGGATTTTGTGCAGTTACACGATAGACTGTTAGAATCGCATCGAGGATATTTCATTCCTCCGAGACCGGAGAAATCGATAAAAAGACTCGGCGACGAAGCGTTCGTGCAAGCGCGGAAACTCACGTTGCAAAACTATCTCGAAAAGTTGATCAAACACCCATCGCTTCGCACATCTATGGCATTAAAAGTGTTTTTGACGCAGCAAGATTTACAGCAGTCGCGAGAATGGCACGCACTGGCAGTTCCCGCCGCGGCATCTTCAACGATGATGTCTTCTCCGGCGGGTTACCAGCACCAAGAACAGCAGCAGCAGCAGCAGCAGCACCACCACCAAGAAACACTTCAACCATCAACTCCAAGCATGCAATTTGCGCCGGATAGTCACATGATGGCTTCTTCTCCGATCGGAGGGGTGAATCCTGCTTCTCCAGGAGGCGCCGCCAACGGAGGGAGTGCAATTTTTACGCAGCAAAATGTATCGGCTTCGTCGATGATGACGTCTCCATCCGCGACTTCTCCAGTAACGCCAAACCGATCCTCGGTTGGTAAATTCTTTCGAGAGCTCCGTCAATCAATGGCAACGTCTTCGGCAGTTGCTGCGGTCGGAGGGGCATTTGGGATCGAAGCCGCAAAGCCGAAAATCGTCGAAGAAGATGCAAAATTTTTGGTGGACAAGGAGAAATCGACTAAGTTGGAGACCGAATTGTGCGGTCTGAGCTTGAAAACAGAGAAAATATTGCAACGAGAAGAAAAATTCGCCGATTCGTTGGGTGCCTTTGGATTAGAGTGCATGAAGTTCGCCCGTGTTGAAGAAGAGGCTTCGGGAATCTCCGGTCGATATTCCGAGCCTGGCACTCGACTAGCGACTGCCGCCCAGTTTTTCCGCAAAGTCGGCAATGCCTCTGTTCGTGCCTCTCGTATTGCACGCGCTGCTACTGTGCAATTAGCTAAAGCGATGGATCCGTTGCACGCGCATTTGAACTTGATGCCGTCGGTACGCAGAGCCACGCAGCTCAGAGCGGACACGTTGTTATCGCTGCAGACTTTGCTCTCAGATCAAGAAAGACTAACGAATAGAATTAACAAACTCGCTCCTGATATCACAAAACATGTGAAAATAGAACAGTTGAAGCGAGAACTCGAAGAAACAAACAGATTAGCGGAAAATGCGAAAAGAGAATACGATTGCATCCGCGCTAGACAAGCGAATGAGTTCGCGAGATCAGAGAAAGAGCGCGTCGAAGAGTTTGAACAAATGCTTTTGGGATTAGCGCGAGTGCAAGTCGCCCAAGCAGAAAGAACTTTGAGCGTATGGCGCAGCTTGGCAGAGGAGCTCGGGGCATCCCCTCAAGAATGGTCTCAAACAATCTCCGTAGAAGAATCACCTCCTGAAAAGGAGGCCGTTAACAATAGTGAATAGAAGCGCACGTTGTAATGATGAGGAAGAGAAGGAAGAAAAATACATCCTATTTTATAAAATTTTCAGCATTACAACGCTCCTACGTATCTATTATCTCTATTTATGTCCTCACATTGCAACCTTGAAATTTGGCGTTAATAAAGTGTCGTTATCGGCCATCATTTTTCTGACGCTCACAACTTTTCCATGGTCTAGTATTGGCGCTTCATCTTCACCCTCACCCGCATCTTTATTCTTTCCTTCCTGCTGGAGTTTGCGTTGCTTCTCTGCAATCTCAGTCGCCAACATTCTCACGCCCCAGTGATGCAATAACACGCCGAATAACAGTTTTACGACGACTAATATAAGAAATCCTAACACACTGACTGCTAAAGACTCTGTTGTCGTGTATGTTGTCTCTTCTTTGGAGTCGCGCGATTGATATGAATCTCCAACGCGTAAGGTTTCATACAACGGCGGAACGACTCGCAACAACAGAGCCGCCGGAGCGAGAGGGACAAAACCAACTACTCGGTGTATTTTGTACGACTGCGCCAACTTTACATGTTCTCGACAGAACTGTCTAAAATACCGTCTGTATGTCGCCGGTCGTAAGCTGTTGAATTTTGCCATGAACGAATGCTTGACGATATCCACGAAGACTTCGCTTCCCAAGACCAAGAGGCAGTCGGTGGCAAACTTTTTAGTCAAACCACCGGAAATGGACCCGGCAGCGATTATTCTTTGCGCGGCGACAAAGAGCAAGCACACGGTCAAATGTACGCGTTCAATGATATCCAATCTCGTCACTCCGAACAACTTCGCCTCGTCTTGCTTTTTGAAAACGTGGCCTTTCATTTCCGAAAAGTTATTAGAAATTAAAACCAACAACATCGCGTTGGTGTGTGAATTCATTGCCACGGATAAAGTTACCGCGTGGAGCAATAACACAAACGTATGCGAAGCCGTGGCAAACGTCGACAAGATCACGTCCACAAAAAGTTGTAAACCGCAGACGAAAACGTCCCTTCTTCTCGAAAACTTGTGCTGCGCGGTGTCGACAATTTTATCCACCGAGTGCGTCAACGCGTCTAACACGTTGCCATTGAATGAGCAACATAATTTATCAAAGCACTCTAACACGGATGCTGCCATATAAAGTTTGATAACTTCTTGGCCTCTAACATAATGATACAAAACGGAAACATCCAACGAATAGCTTAAAAATACAGCCGCGGCGAGCATGGAAAGCCAGAGTAAATCGCACAGTTGCTCTCGCGCGAGAGGATGTTTCGCCCACGACTGTCGGCGAGTCATTGGCGATGGCGGATCGCCATCGCCGTCAACATCTGGCGAAGAAGCGTCCATTTTCTTCCTCAATCCAACAGCCGCGGCGTACTTCGCAGGATTGAAAAAGTAACTCGAAATAAGCGCGAATAAACCCCGGGATGTTAACACGAACACTCGCACGGGAAGCGAAGTCAAGATGCCTAAAATCGCATCGCCGCACAACAAACAACCATAAAAACACAAGCGCTCCAACTCTCTCGGCAAGTGCCAGAGCAAATCAAACACTCTCTGCCGAGCGTTTGCTAATTCTGCGTTGCTTTTTTCGTCGTTTTCTCTGTTTGACGGCGCCAAGCCCAACTCGGCTAAAACGTATTCCCTCCAAAAGTAGTTTCTCTTCGCGTTCGATTTCTTTTCTTCACCGTTTTTCTTCTCGTTATTACTGCTCGTTGTATGATTATTATTATTATAAATGGTAGTAGCACTGCTACTACTCGCACCATTATTGGGCAGATGTTGATGCAAAGACCTCGCTATGGTCTGAATATCCGCCGGTAAAACCGGCGATGTCGTTTCCGAACCTCTCTCTTTCTGCAACTCCTCCTCATCCGTCGTCGCGTCCAATTCTTCCTGAGACGTGTTGAATTGAGAGTTGCTCTTGCGTCGGTGTAAGAACCAGTCCGAGGAACCTCTGCTCATGCTCGCACTCGCCGTCTTCCGCATTTTCTGATGGAGAGTTTATTTCTTTCTCTCTTTCTCTCGCTTTGGCGAAGAGACTGATGATGCGTGTGCGGGGGGGAAGGATGGTTTATTATTATTGTGCTGTGCGCGAAATTTGAAGAAAAGTGCGTTTGAGGAGCAGAAGAGAGAGATGAGAAAAAAGCGAAAAAACAAGAGCAACGAGGGGCGAAGAAGAAGAAGAAGAAGAAGAAGAAAAACCATTTAGTAGTGGTCTCGCCATAAAAAAACGGTGGTTTACCCCGTGTTGCGACGAAGGAATCGCGGAAACGCGACCTTAATCTCATGGAGTCTTTTTCTAAGAGTCCTCCAGGGAAGGGCGACAATCTGTCAACCTCCCCGTCCTGGCGGTACGTTCGGATTTATTATTATTATTCTTTCCCGTTTTTGCGGGGTGCTCTTTTTGCTCCCTTCTCGTTTTAGCGGAAAAAATTCCGTCTTTTAGACGCGCTAGGGATGTCGCGAAGTCGCGAAATCGTCTGAAAACGCAGAATTTGAAAGTACAAACACTGACAAACGTTTTATTTCCGCTCTCTTGTACTCTCGTGAATACATAAATACATAAACAGGGACTACGAGACTTCTTTTTCGCAGTTATTGAGTGATGAGATTCTTAAAACTGAAACGCGCGGAGATGTGCCGCCACGGAGTGCATCTGCGGTAGACTTGGTACGTTTGGTTACACAATATCGTACTCATGATTGTTCTTCTTTCGAAAACGGGTTTTGATTCGGATTTTAATCTTCGGAGGTGGCCATACGCGCTCGTTTTCCGTGAGCCGCCACCAACAAAATTTCGGTTTTGTGTCCAAGAGGGCGAAAGTTGTGGTCTCAGGTCGACCTGAAAGTGGGCTGCAAACTTCGTGTCAAAGTCAAAAGTCAACATATGTTACTTCACTGCGCACATCTTTTTTTCTCTCTCTCTCTCTTTCTCTCTCAAAAAAGTCATTATACTTACTAATTGAACACTATTATTTATAACAACAAAAACAGCCGTATGCAGGAAGTGGTGCGACATCGGCTGTCGGATCCTCGGGTTTAAACAAGACGGGCGGTTTTGGCGATTCGTTTTACTTGAATCAGCACGCCGGGAGTTTCGCGAATACAAACGATGCCGCTTCGTTGACGTCAAATGGCGGCAATGCAAATAGTCTGTTAGAACCAAGCGGTTCGAGTGGAAAGACCGCTGCTCAAAGTTACGGAGCGGCTTTTAATAACGATGCTCTCGGCACGGACGTGCATCGAGGGTTGAATCCGACGAGCTCGGACGGTTTAGCCTCAGCGTTTGGTAACATCGATTTGGCTGGAGTTGCGAATAGTTTAGCGCGACCATCAACTGCTCCACTACCGCCGCATAGTTCTAGAAATGGATTGAATTCTTTGCAAGCGCATCACTCGTCTCGGCTTGGTGATCAAACGACGAATTCTGCCGGAGTTGCGGCTGTCGCTTCTGGGATGGGCGGCGGCATGGCGGGAGATCTTTCTGGGTTGCAAGCACAACAAGCACTATTGCAGCAGCAAGCCGCGCAGCAAGCGCAAATTAATCAATTCTCTATGCAGCAGATGCAATATAATACAAATGCTGGCGGGGCACACCATCTCCAACAACAAGGGCTTGGCGGCGGTGCTGGTAATTTACCTGGGTTTGATACCTCGGCAGTGAATCAAGTTGCAGCAAACGGAGGTACCGTGGCGGAAGTGTATCAAGCTGCTTACGCGGCTGCCTTGTATGCTCAGCAGCAACAACTCCAGCACTTGGTGCGCATGCAAAGTGGGGCCGGTATGGTTAATCCGCAAAACATGGCGTTCCCCGGTGGAAATGTGAACGCAGCTGCGGCAGCAGCAGCTGCTGCTGCGGGAATTAACGGCATTGGCGGAGCGTACGGAGATTTGACGAACAGCGCGAATGCCGCTGCAGCTGGAATGCTTGCCTCTCAACTCAACGGTAATCCACACTTGGGTTTCACGAACATTGTCAACGGAATGAATCCGCTCATGCATCAGCAACAAAACATGGGTGGTAATCTTGGACGAAACGGTCAAAGAAACGATGGAGGTGGGAATAGGAGAGGTTCCAGAGGTGGACGAAACAACGGAAGAAACTCGGCGTGGGGTAACGATGGGGGTGGCGGTGGTCCGCGCGGCAATCCATTAACGAACAACGCAGAGCTCGCTACTCTGAACTCTGCCGTGCCTGGTGCAAACGGATCACCGACGGCGGAAGAACTCGCGGAGATGGATTCGAGATTTGGGTCCATCGAAGAGTGCGTGGGTCAAATTTCTATCTTGGCCAGAGACCAATATGGTTGCCGCTTCCTCCAGCGTAAGTTTGACGAGGACGGTTCTGCCGCTATCGACGCGTGCTTCGACGAAATTATCGAAGAAGCTGTTGACTTGATGATGGATCCGTTCGGAAATTATCTGTTGCAGAAACTTTTAGAGTGTTGTTCGGATAAACAAAGAGCTGATGTCGTGCGCGCCGTTTCGGTAGTCAACGAGAACGCAAATACAGGCTTACCTGAGTTGGTCTCCATCGCTTTGAACGCACATGGAACGAGAGCAGTACAGAAGCTCATCGAAACTTTAAGCTCGGACGAGGAGATTGAGCTCACCACGAAAGCTTTGCGTCCTGGCGTTGTCACCTTGATCAAAGATTTGAACGGAAACCACGTGGTCCAACGCTGCTTGCAGAGGTTGTCGGCTGAGGATAATCAGTTCATCTATGAGGCCGCGAAGAAGCATTCGGTTGAAATTGCTACTCACCGTCACGGCTGTTGCGTGTTGCAACGATGTATTGACCACGCGACTGAGGAGCAAAAACGACCGCTCGTTCAAGAAATTGCCGATCAAGCGTTGACTTTATCGCGCGATCCTTTTGGGAATTACGTGGTGCAATACATTTTGGACCTCGGATTGTCTTGGGCAAACGCTGAAGTCATGATGCGATTAGTTGGGAATTATGCCGAGTTATCTATGCAGAAGTTCTCTTCAAACGTCGTTGAAAAGTGTTTGAAACTTGCGGATCAGCAATTGGAGGAGCACAGAAACGTCGTCGTTCGCGAAATCATGTCGAGCCCTTTGTTGGATCGACTTTTGATGGATCCGTACGGCAACTACGTCGTTCAAAGCACACTTATGGTCACGAAAGGACCATTACATGCGGATTTAGTGGAGAGAATTCGACCCCACTTACCGCTCATTAAGAATTCGCCCTTCGGGAAGCGAATTTTAAGACTTCTTCTCGAGAAGGCGCACAACAAGTAAAAAGTGTTCGATGCGCTTTCTCGAAGAACGAAATTGTTCAAACAGAAATTAAAATACATTTGTAAATAATGTAGAAGGTTTTGCTTGTTTTATGTCATAAGGAAAACAAGCCAATTGTACGAAAAACATTTGGAGGGTGTTTAGCGGAAAAGAGAGCAAGAGAGAAATAGATTATGTGGATTAAAACTAGAGGTGGGTAATGTTTATAGTCTAGCACTCTAGGGCGAATCAGACGCGAGAATGTGCTTTTTGCATTTCATCGCGAAAGACGAACCAAAGAGAAAGAGAAAAATAGAAAGAGGGTGAAAGGTAACGTTCGAAGCAGAGTTCGAGAAAGCGTTATCTTTGCTGTATACAGAAAGAAAATTAACAAAATTGTGTTTGTATTAATCAATTGTAAAGCACCGCAACTACTACTAAAATTTAACATTATATTGAAACATATCTCGTCCTCTCCGCATACGCGACTCGCGCCCATATCAACATTTTTTCAAGGCGTCCAAGACTTCTAAGAAATCTTGCGGAGGTTCTCTAGAAAAATCCAAACTCTCGCCAGTTCTAGGATGGGTAAATCCTATGGTTCTCGCGTGAAGCATGGGTCTCACGCTTCGTTTCCCTACTGCCTCTGCGTTTACTTTCTTTATTCCTGGATTGTTCAACAGCTGTTTCTTCACGCGTTCCTTGTTCCCGTCGTACGTTTCGTCTCCGAGGATACCACATCCGAGAAATTTAGAGTGCACGCGTATTTGATGCGTTCTTCCAGTATCTAACTTCCATTCTACGAGACTTGCGCTAGTCGCAGTATCCGCTGAAGTAGGGAATGTCTCTAGTGTTCTATAATTTGATCTTGCGAAACGTCCTGTTCTGAGACTCGAGGCGATGCTCATGCGAAGCCTATTTTTTGGATCACGACCGATTGGCTCTTCTACAACTCCTGCAGATGGATTCGGATGGCCTAAAACTAACGCGACGTAAAGTCTTCGGACTGATCTCGCGGCAAACTGATCGCAGAGATGTTGATGCGCCGCGCCGTTCTTTGCGCAAACGAGAAGTCCAGATGTCCCTTTATCCAGTCGGTGAACGATTCCAGGACGAACAGTCGTATCCTCTTCCTCTGGTCCTAAGTACGGCATAATTTCATCATCATCATCGTCATCGTCATCATCGTCGTCTTCTTCTTCGTTCTGTACTTCTGCAAAATCTAAACTCTTCGGAATCTTCCTCCCTTCTTGGACGACTAAGGCGGGGCATCCGCAGTGATATAACAACGCGTTCACGAGCGTCCCGCTCGAATGCCCAGGCGCTGGATGCACCACCATCCCGGCCGGTTTATTTATAACAATAACATCCTCGTCTTCGTAAATCACGTCCAATTTTATATCCTCCGGTTCAGCCGTTAACGATTTCGCTCGTTCAATCGTCAATCGAATAACGTCTCCTCTTTGCACTTTGTACGTTTTCTTCATCGTCTTTGTTCCGTTCACGAAGACGTTCCCGTTGGCGATGGATCTCGCCACCGCGCCTCGGGTTATCTTCTCCTCGCGTAAATTTTCCGCGATGAACGCGTCCAATCGAGACGGTTTAATAACGACAACACCATCATTCGCACCAAAAGCTGAAGCAGAAGGGGCGATAATCTCTCGAACATTTGTGTTGTTGTCCTCCTCCTCGGAAACAACGAGTTCGTTAGACGAGGACGAGGAAGTAAAAAATAAACTCTCCCGTCTCCTGCTCTTTTGATCGTACGAAGAAGAAGACAAAGAAGAAGCCGACAAAGTGCGAGTCCACCACGACGAAAACACGCCGCGCTGCTGCATGGTGGTGGTGTAATGATGCGACGAACAAAAGCACCGTCTCGCGAGTAACATTTTTTCCTTTGTTTTGGGGAAATTCACTCTTCATAACTCCATTTATTATCCACACGCACACACTACTACTGACAGACATACGTCGCACTGACACGTATTTAAAATAACACAGAAGAAGAAGTTTAAGACGAAAGAAGAAAATGGGCGCGTGTTGTTCGAAACCGGTCGAAGAAGACACCCCGGAAGTCATCGCAGAACGGAGAGAGCAGATGTTAAAAGCGGCTGAATTGAGACAGAAACAAAGCGAAAATCGAGGCGTGAAAACGCAAAAGATGAAGACAAAGTTGAAGACAGCGCAACAACAACAAAGCAGAAAAGGAGGAGGAGGATTAAACGAAGGCGAGAAGAGAAGAGCGGAGGGTGTGGTGGCCGATTGGAACTCTTAGAGAAGAAGATAAGAAGAAGAAG
>Ga0115567_10000935_pt1 | contig 28868 bp, 38 predicted proteins | sample COGITO_mtgs_1204_2_FD_88679 | JGI IMG/M metagenome (GOLD analysis project Ga0115567, IMG submission 88679) | Pelagic marine microbial communities from North Sea - COGITO_mtgs_120412 | ecosystem: Environmental > Aquatic > Marine > Epipelagic | place: Germany:Helgoland, sampling site Kabeltonne... | reverse complement strand
GCTGGAATCGGAGAGGGCCGGGCCAGCTCACCTTCGCGATACGTGTGCGCTGCAGGTAGCGGAGCTGCTGGAGCAGAAGGCCGCGGCGGACGCGGGCGCGGGCGCGCAGCAGGCCCGGATCGATGAGATGCAGGCGGAGACAGAGCGGCTGCGCGCCGCTCTCGAGCGACAGGCGATCCACGCGCAGGCATCGCAGGCGCGCGCCCCGCGCCGCTCTCTGATCTTTCCAAGCCCGCCCGGGGGAGGACCGTGTTGTGCAGAAATGGAGACGCGCAAGTGCAGCATCGGTGTCTGACGGTAGCCTCTGAGTGCAGCATCGGTGTCTGACGGTAGCCTCTGAGTGCAGCATCGGTGTCTGACGGTAGCCTCTGCAGGGTGCGCTGGCGGCAGATGAAGACCGCGTGAGGTCGCTGACCGACGAGGTGCGCCCCAGCCCCGCCCGCACAGTGCTGCGAGCGGTGCCAATTCACCGCGCAGACTGCCGGGCGGGCGCCCCGTTGAATTCAACCACACGGACCGTTGCAACGCGCCCGGGCCCGCGCGGTGCCATGGCTTCGGAATCCCGCTCCGCGGAGCGGCTGTGCGGCTCGTCACGCCACGTGCGACTTTCATCCGCTATAGACCAGGTCTCACTGATGGCCCTCGCAGGTCGGGCGGCTGTACGCCGACATCGATGACCTCACCGAGGTGCCCGCCAGCTCGGAGGCGGGCCCTCCATGGCTTGACTGGGGCCCGCTGCCCGCTGCCCCCAGAGCAATGTGCCCGAAAGCCGCCCCCTGCCCAGAAGACACTCGCCTGCGCAGCCTTTGACCGCACGAGTCCCGCGGTAAACTGGGCGCGCCTGCAGGCGAACCAGCGGTTGCAGGAGGAGCTAGCGGACGCGCATGAGGCGGCCGAGGCCGCGCGCGGCGTAGCGCACGGCGCGGACGTCGGCGCGGAGGAGTCCGCTGGGGAACATGGCGCCGCGCAGTCCACGCGCGATGAGCTTCGTGCAATGCAGGTTGGCGTGGCCCTGCGCCGCCCCGAGTGGTGTCCCGGGGAGACAGCGCGCTCGCTCGCTCTCTCACGTGCTCGCTTCACGCACTCCCATTTTCTACAACGCCTTCCCCCGCAATCACACACAGTCATTTTATATTTATTTTATTTCATCATAGGCTCAACTGCGGGAGGAGAAAGAGGCCCGCGCTCTGGCCGAGCGCCGTGCCGTGGACGCTTCGGGGCGGCACAGCCAGGCCGCTGTGGATCAGGTGCGCACTCTCGCACGCTGAATACGTGAAGGCGCATTTTGCTGACACTCATGGCGCCCGGCAGGCAGCGGCGGAGAAGGAGGTGGTCCAGCTGCGAGCGCACACAGAGACCCTGGCGCGCTCCAAGTCGCTGCTGCACCGCACCATGATGGAGCAGGTCGGCTTGTCTAGCCCGAGCGGCAGCCCCATGCTGCTCCACAGCCAAGACCCCCTGGGCTCACGCACACCACGACACGCATCGGTGCTGTGTGCAGGTTGCAGCGATGCGGGAGCAGCTGGAGGCTGGGAAGGCCACGCGGCTTGAGCTGGAGGCTGAGATTGCGGAGTTGCGAGCGGGCGGGGCCGCCGAGTGGCCAAGCGGAGCGGCGCGTAGCGCGTCGGCGGCGCGGAACGACGGCGCACGAGGAAGGTACGGAGAGGGTTCGCTGGCGCTATCTCCGATAAAGGGCGCGCGAGGTGCAGGCGGCGGTGCGGATGGTGGCGGGGCGGTCCAGTTGGCGGACGCGCTGCTGCAGCAGGTCTGCCACCACCCATGCAACGTGCGCCGCCGTCTCTCGGGCCGCGGCCTTGCACTTGCGATGCGTGTGTGGGCCCCGATTTCTGAGGGCAGCCCCCTTGCGCGAAGGCCGGGGCTGAGGGCATGACGCTTATGGAGCTGGCGGCGCTTGACGATGACTCCATCTTGGCACTACCTTGAGGCTCAGGGCGAGTGGGGATGGGTTGCGGGCTGGGAAGCTGGGTGCGGATGTAAGGTGGGCTACGTTGAATGTGCAAAGGATATTTCGAACGATTCGGCATGTGTTGTCAAAATGCATGCCTTTCATGTAGTCGCTGATGTCTCGGGAGTAATACTTTAATTCATCGCCACCACAGGCGCCCACCCTTGGTCCTAGAAACTCTTGTGTTTCCAGGAAAGCAGCGCGTCTACGTCTGCCTCTGATACCTGTATGTAGTCCATGGCGCTGAGAGCAAGGTGAACACATGGCGCCGATATTGCGGGGGGTCCAGCAGCCTTCTCTGCAGAGTTTGCTGCTGGAGCCTCCGGGCAGATCGAGTCGGCCTGGGCCTGTACGTGTTGTGTGACTGCTATGAGCTATCAGTCCAGGCAAACTTGAAGTTGCCCCAGGGCAGAGCCTTTTCGTCTTGCTTGTTGAAGAAGAGAGCTTCGGCAGCGCGCTCTCTGTCTTTGAAATTGGTGAGACCCTCCAGTGACATATATCGCGCGCCTTTCGCGACGTGGGGCGCGCAGCGACGGGGCGAAGAGTGGACGCAATGATGCGCTTCAACATGTCTGAGCAACAGGGGTCGCATCCACTTCTTGTATCAAAAGTAGTTCCGAGCTTTCGAGCTTTGTGGTAAGCCACATCAGCGAGTTTCAAGCAGGACAAGTGGCTCGGTGGGATGGCATCAGCAGGTAGCGTACCCGCGCGATGCGTGGTCACCGGGGGAAGCGGCTTCGTTGGCCAGCGGCTCGTTGAGATGCTCATTGAGCGTGGTGCCACTTCCGTCGTGTCGTTCGATCTCGCTGGCAGGTGCGATTCCAACCGCGCCGACCTGCGGCGCTGCGTGCCCACGGACGCAGAACGTTACGAGGATAAACTGGATTCCTATCCATCGTTGCCGTGCTTCTGTACAGCGCACGGCCCGTGTTCTCCTGCTGTTGTTTCCTGCCAGGCAGACACGTGATTATGCTTGGGCACCGCCGTTCGCGCAGGCCACCCTACGCGTCTTCGGACCCACGGATTAGGTATGTTCAGGGTAACATCGAGAACCTCTCTGCACTTGAGGCGGCATTCAATGGCGCTGACTGCATTTTCCACATTGGTACGCCCGCGCCAGTCACCAAATCCTGCACCAGGCGCGAAAATAGGCCGGCGCGCTATCCCGCGCTGTCTAATGTGCGACACCTGTGCTCAGCGGCGCTTGTCGGTCCGTTCTATAAGAAGGAGATGTACTGGCGTGTGAACCTCAATGGGACCAAGAACGTGATTGCAGCGTGCAAGAGTCAGAATGTTCGCAAGGTGGTTTGTGCAGGCACGCCGTCGACTCGCATGGACGGAAGGGACATCGACGGCAAGACAGAGGACGAGCTCCCAATGCCGAAACGTTTCACCGCGCATTACGCTGAGACCAAGGCGTTGGCTGAGCTTGCGCTGCGCGAGGCCGCTGAGGAAGGGCACCTCTTGACTGTCACAGTCTGCCCGCATCAGGTCGCTCTTCTCGCCCCACGCCACACAAGCACGCCGTGCATCAATGCAGCCGGGACTGCACCAACCCCGCCGTGTTTTCCCGATCTGTGCTACAGGCTACGCGCGATATCCACGTGTGGGACATGAGACCAGGTGTATGGGCCCCGTGACGCGCTCTTCTTCCCGAACATCCTCAAAGTGGCCAAGGCGAAGCGGTCACGCCCGAGCCTGCGCCGGGCGGCCAGTGTGGGGAGCGGGACACGCAGCCCCAGTCTGACGCGAACGTGCGAACATTGCGGTACAGGCTGCGCGTGTTTGGCGCGGGTAAGAACCGCATCTCCATGTGCCACGTCGACAACTACTGCCACGGGCTGATCCTCGGCGCGCAGGTTGGGCGTGCTAGTATCAGAGCCCATCCTGCCGCAGCCGATCTTCGATGCGCCCACGCGTCTCGTGTGCTCGCGCATTCCGAACACTGCATGTCTGCCCTGCGGCGTGCGGTACACTAACCTACAGGATGCTCTGGCGTGGCGTAGGGCCTCTACCCGGGCTCCGTGGTGCTCAACAACTTCTACATCGTGACGGATGGGCCGCCAGTCATGTTTTGGCAGGTCACCCCTGTCCCCTTTCGCCCCCGCCTCTGCCCCTTTCCCCCACATCTACGAATATTCTCATCTACTCGCAGATGATCGATGAGGCGGTCAAAGCCATGGGTTTCAACTCCATCCAAGAGCGCGCCCACCTTCCGTAAGGCCCCACCCACTCCCTGCTGCTTCGCACACGCCGGCCTGCCCCTACCGCGCGGGCACACCCACTACAGCCCCTCATGCAGTTTTTCACATTGTTCATGACGTATCGTGATTTTCGTTGCCAATTCAGATACTGGTTGCTTATTTCCGTAGCGTACCTTATCAACGGCATGGCAAAGGTTTGTGTGGTCCGAACCTAATCTTCTGTTTCTTCAGAAAAGGCCTATGGAGCCTGCTGTTCTGTCGCCCCAACCTTGTGCGACCGATGCCGGTGTGCGGGTGCAGGCGCTCGCGACCATTCGGGTGGCGGAGGAACACGTTATCCTTCGCAACCTGAAGCTGAATGTACATTCCCATGTCCTTGCAGCCGCTACTGCATCCGCTTTTCGGACCAAGCGTTCCGAGTCTGCGCTTGCTAACCCCGAGTGCTGCTCTGCTTCAGGTTTTTACTGTCACCATGCTTACCATCCACCGTTATTTCGACATCTCGAAGGCACGCCCCAGCGGTGCACCCTCGTCTTGCCAGTGGGCGGCTGACCGCGTGTCCATCCCCTACGAGTACCGCCCAGCCGCTCTCATGTCTCGTTGGACACGCCACCTGGATCAGTCATTTCCAAATGCTCCGCAGGCGCGGAAGGAGCTTGGCTATACCCCGCTCAAGACCTTCGAGCAGGGCATGGCAGAGGCTCGCACCCTGCCGCTGCCGCCCCGCACGAACCACCTCGGCAGTTCACCATGCCTCCAACATCGTGCTAATTGAGAATCTGACACCTCCCACCCCGAACGCGCGCAGACCTTGGAATGGTTCAAACGAGAGTGGCTCACGGATTATCGTTCGACCGAAGAGATCCGTGACAAGGGCTGGAACGCCGGCGCCGGCCGGTTGCAAAATTGAGACCGCCTCTCTGCGGTGGCTGGGCGGCGCTTGAGCGTAAAAACCAGGCCCTATTCATCTGTATCTGCATGCGAGTTGCTGGGCAAATGAAAAAAGTGTTGTGGCGCGGTAGCCGCGTTGATTTCATGGGACGCGCTCAGTCATCGGACTTCGCAGCACTTTTGCAGCGCCAGACTGAGGGCCATGTGCAAAGTTTGAGACCATATCGTTGAGCAGCTTCAGTTGCGTTTTCCCGTACATGATTGCCTGAATTCGAGCACGTTTTCAGAGGTACGTCCCGCGTGCAAGCAGACGCGACACGGTAGGGTTGTATCACGTCGTCGATTCGGTCGAGGTCCTGCTCCTCGTGGAATTTCGCAAACTCAGCGCGCACTAGACCCATGATCTCCTGGGCCTGGGACCTGTGTACCGGAGGGATGAGTGTGCTGAACAGTCGTGCCGGTGCGAAAAGCTAGGCAAACACTAGACCATAGTCCCAACTCCCAGAGCGTCTCAAAGCACCTGTCTGGGAGTCGGCGTGCCGCGCGGCTGAAGTGCCGATAGAGCTTGATTGCAGTTGACTTGAGCACGAAGTGCTTGAGCCCCGGTGATTGGGTGGCCATCTACTCGGTTTGAGCGTATCGCCAGGGTAATGGATGACTGGGCCGAGCGGGTCCACGAAGCAAGGCGAATCGCCCGGCCACCCAAATGGCCGATCGCAGGCAGTACCGCCGCGCTGGGGCTTCTCGTGTACTTTCTCACTCCAAGGCAGTGAGTTTGCGTCGGGAGGAGATCTGAGGCACACCTCTGGCGGCAATTATCCTCTCCAATGGTCAGCAAGAGGCCTGTGCTCTGAAGCTGGAGAGCTTTCAGTCCCCGTGAGGCGAGGCGGGCCCGAGTGTAATGGTTTTTGTTTTAGTAACTGCCGACGTCCAATAGGGCTCGTCCCAACCACCTCGGCTGCGAGGCAGCAGCATCAGAGTTCTCTACCGCTTGCACAGGTTGAGTAGTGCTCCAGTTTAGAAGGTCCCTATTCTCGGGACCTGTGGATCGGGCGTCGTGAGCGAGGGTCAGCGGCAGCATGAAGCAGAGAATGACGAGGAAGGGCGGAGGGGTCACCTCGACGCCCGGTGTTGATTGGTCCGGGGCATGGAAGAGCTGGGTCGCGAAGGACCCGATCAAACCGGTGAACATGGCAGGATGTCGTCCACCATCTCATGCATTTGACTTCAAGCGGGACCAGCCAACCCAGACGGTGCTCTTCCATTCCTCTTTCAGCAGCCCGAACCCTTGGAGCAGCAGGCCGACCGGCTCCAGCTGCTCTGGTTGCACTGTCTGCCCGCAGATTCATTCGTAGCCCACTCGTTCTGTCCAATTGCACGAGCTAGGTTAATTGCACGACTGACGTTAGGTGTTCTTCAGCCTCCTGGTCCCATAGTTCGGAAGGATCCCCGAGCGATAATGTTCGCATGCACCCGATCCCACAGGTCGTCATTGGCGGCAAAAACGCACCATATCGTTTGAACGCCACCTTCAAGCGCTACGACGTGCGTGAAAACCCGTCCGACCGCACCAAGGAGCCTGCTGCGATTTTTGAGGCCGCAGAAAGCGGCGTGCGGCACGACCCGCTGGCAGCCTACCATCCGCCCGCGGGGACCACGCTCCCGACCGTGCGACCGCACCAAGAGCCTGACCGGTACGCCAAAACACCACCTTAGAGCATGCGCAGACGTGGACTGAACAGCTCGCCAAGATGGTGCGGTGTCGGCGCCGCCACGCCGAGCGCGCAAGCACAGCCTCCTCGGCCCCTCACCCGAGACCCGTGTCGTGCAGTTGGGTTCCGATGAACCACACCCGCCTGACGTCACTTTACAACCCGCTTTCGCACACGCGCGTGGATGTAGCACAGATCAAGCCTACAGGTCTCCCGCGCAAGTTCCAAAACGTCACTGTCGAGATGCGGCAAGGGGACCCCGACCGTGCGCCTGGCAACACGGTGTCGCCGGCGGAGGCGATCCAACACGACAAGCACGCATTCCACCGCCGGCGCGGCGTGACCGAGTTCATGGATATCACGCATCCGTACAAGGCCAACTTCTCCGACAACTTTGCGGACCGCATCTCTAGAGACCCAAAGGTTTTCTTCCCTGTGAAGGGTGCTATGGTGGCGTGGATGGAGGCCGCCATCGTCGGCAAGAGCAAGATCCCATTCCGCAAGACACAGCCCGTCGGTGTCTAGCAATGTAATGAGTGGGATATAGCGCTGCGCACGAAGCCGAGCGGACACCGTAAATGGCATTTATTCCCACACCACTTCCGCACCACGATGCTTTTGCCCCCAGCGATTGACTAATCACGCAATCACAGCGTTTGACCCAGCGCGTGCAGCTGCGCTGCGTCTCTGCCCCGCCAGGCCCCCGACTGCACCGCACGGGTAGCGCACCGCGCGGGCTACCCGCGCGTGCGCCTCAGCGCGCTCAGGACGCCTCAATCTCACCGAGGAAAATGGACTTATCCGACGACCCAGACCCGATAATCGGCTCCAAGGGATGAAAGTCTACGTCGTTAACGCACGCCTTGTGACCTGGCAGCTTGTACTGCACCTGTCCCGTCTTGGCGTCCCAGACGTACACCATCTTGTCCGCGGAACCAGCCGCGACGCGGTCGCCCGTCGGGGACCACGCGCAGCGAATGAGCTGCTTCTCAAAGTTGTGCATGTGCCCGGAGAAGACCATCTTGCATCGCGAGCCCTCGCAGAAGGGGCGCGTATCCCAGATCCTCAGCGTGTTGTCCATCCCGTTGGACAGCAGCGTGTTCCCGTCAGGGCTGATGCGCAACCCTGTCACAGTGTCCGTGTGCCCCACCATCGACAAGGCAACCTCCTCCTTGCGGAGGTCCCAGATCTTGATCTCATTGTCGAGCCCCCCTGTAAAGACGCGGTCTCCATCGTCTGCAAACTGCACAGCCGTTACCTGGTAGAGGTCCGGCAGCGTCGAGACAGCGCCTCGCACGCGCGGATCCCAGATCTTGATCACACCGTCGTCGGAGCCTGACGCCCCCAGCGCAATGCCCTGGCGCGTGGTGCACACAGTGTTGACAAATGATGAGTGTCCCGGCATCTTTTTGATGCGCTTCCCTGTCTCGGCGTCCCATAGCATCACCAACTTGTCTGCCGAGCACGACCAGATATGCTCACTGTCTGGCGACCACGCAATGTCGAGAACCGCTTGCTTGTGCCCCTTCAGCACACCGTAGTTAACGCAGTCGCCGTACACCTCCCACAGAAAGATGTCCTTGTCGTGACTCCCGGAGGCGCAATGCTTTCCCGAGGGGGCGAAGCGGAACGAAAGCACCTGTCGCCACGTCGATTCTTAGCGGATTTCAAGGCGCGCGCCTCTGCGCTAGTACACTACGCACCAGCAATGCACCCAGGGAATCCATCCAAACATGCGATGTGAAATCAGAACGTAGAAGCTGGGGTGGAGCCTCTCGGTCCAGTAGGCACCGGGGAAGGGTTCAGGCGGGCAGGGTATTCGCGAGCCCCTGACTCTTTTGCTAGCTGGCGCACTGAGCCGGCTGACTGGGACACGTGTGCCCGGAGCAAGACGTGGGAACGGATGCAGACGCATCCATTTGAACAATTGAAAAGAATTAGCGCCTCACGTTCGGCCCAGTCCTGGGAGTCCTCGGGCTTAGGCGGGAGCAGCACCTCCCCGCCGTGACCTGACAGCTGCATGATCGGGGCAGTGAGGTTGCTCGTCCGCGCGACCCCCGCAACAGTCAATGCATCACTCTTGGGCTTCTTAGCCACGATGATCTCCCCCCCGGGTGCTTCATCGCCTGACGGGCTGCGCGCCCGCTTCTCGACAAGCGCCATTCTCCGGACCACGCGCGAGGATTGGTTGACTGAAGCCAACATATGACTTTTGTGGACCTTTTTGACAACTTTTGGCGGTTTTGCGGTCAAACCGCAAAGCGCAGTGGGAAGGGCGATGCTTGCAAAACCCCACTAGTGCGCGCACTAGTGGGGAGGGCGATGCTTGCCCGTCTGAGCCCGAGGACTGGCAATATTCTGCTACTCCGATGGCTGAATCAGCTCCTGATCTGTTCGGTCATGCTGCCCAGCACTTTCGGGTCAGCATCTCTTGACCAAGCACACTACGGAGGGGCACCCTCTCTACGTCGATGCTGCCATGACTTCGATGAAACAGAGAAAATATGTACCAGCTTGTGGAGAAGTCACCCCCGCTTATCGTCTCTGAGTCTGAGAGGAGGCTGCGACGAGTCTACAACCCACGTGAACCCTTCCGCGGTGGCCATCAAGTTCGAGCACGTCACGGAGGGACGTGGCGCGCTGTGCCCGCAGCGGGACGCCCACATTTACATCCACTACACGGTGACACCCCGCAAATGAGCAAACCACCGGTACAGAGCGCAAAAGCAAGCTTGGGCACAGGTCCACGCCCCGCGCAAAGGATGACGCTGAGATTGCCACGGCAGGCATGGCTCGACGGCGACACAGCGCCTCTCAACTCCTCGCGCGGATCCTCCCCCGTTCTGATAGTTCTGGACGGAAGCTCGGGCGCGCCGCTGGAGGAATCAAGTTCAGATGCGCCCGGCGCTCAGGTGGGGGGCCGCACCTTCGCTCCGGCCCGTTGCCTCCGTGCGCACTGACGCACCGAGCCGCACGATGCGGCACGCTAACGGCTCAAGCGTCGGCAGGTCCGCGCTCTCCTCGCGCGCGCCGCGCTGCGGATGCGCGCAGGCGGAACGGCTCGCCTCCGCTGCCCCGCGGAGGTGTTCTTCGCCGGCGTGGCGCAGAGCCCGCCGGGGGCAGCGGTGCTCGTGGAGCTCGAGCTGCTCCGCGTCGGGGAAGTGGCCATTCCCGGCGTACCCCCTGGCAGCGTGCTCGTGAGCTACCAGCACGGGTGGGGCGAGAGCGCCGAGCTGGCGCCGGGCGCCGGGCGCGCCCCGGGCGCTGCCCAGCGTGCAGCGTTTTCGGCCGCGACGGGCCACCAGGTAAGGGGAGGCGCCAACCGCCCCCGCGCCCCGGCTGTTGCCGCTGTCCCGGGGCCGCTCGCTCTTCAGGGGGCTGTCTGTTGACAACAGTCTGTCGCAGGTGGAGGTGCTGCTCCGCTTCGTCGCGCGGCAAGGGGGGCGCGAGATCGACCGCAACGACGACGAAGCCGGGGACTCAGTGCTGCTGGTGAAGGCTCCAGCGCGCGCTCAGGACGGCTCTTGCGATGCAGCTTGGGAAGAGGCTGTGCCGTTGGAAACGCCCGCAGACAAGCTGGACATTCCTGCAGGGGCGTCCAACTTCAGCACCACAGTGCTTCAGTAAGTCATCCCTCAAATAGCCCCTGATCGTCGTCAAGCTCGCACCACTTCTTTCCCCAAGAACCTCTCCCTTCCACCTTCCCCCCGTACCTTCATTCACGCAAGCCTTGATCCTGCGCGCGAAAGCAGATACCCAGCACTCGGAAAGCTGCGCCGGGACGCGTGGGCGTACTCAGCGCCGTCGGGGCGAATCCCGCAGGCCTGCACCCGCGCTCCGCGCACGAGCGCGCGGCCCATCTGCGGGCGGCACTGACTGCGGGGGGGCGGGTGCCGCGCAGGGCCTTGTCATGGCGCTCGTCCACGAGCTGCCTCGCGGCGCCCGTGCGCGGGTGCTCCTGGCTGCAGGGGCGGACGCGGCCGGCGACGCGGCACAGGACGTGGAGTACGAGGTGGAGGTGCGAGAGTGGACCGAGGTTGGCTGGCCCCGCTCGCCGCTCGCCCCGGCGCACCGCGCGCGGCCGGCGCTGACGGGGCGGCCGGCGCGCAGATGCACGCTGTCGCGCTACGCTCCGGGCGCACCGCGTGCGTGCGTGTGCGCCGCTCCGCCGAGCGGCGGTGCGTGTCCCGGGAGCAGCGGCGCGCGGGAGGCGGTGCCACCCCGGGCCGCAGGCGCCTAATGCCCCCGGGCCGCAGGAGGGAGGCGCAGCCAAGCCGCGTCGAGGACGGGGGCAAGGTGCGCGTGGCGCTGTGGCGGGGGTCGGGGGCTGCACCGGGCGCCGGCGTCAGAGGGGGCCCTCGCGGCGCTGCAGAGCGGGCGTGGGAGCCCGTGGGTACAGCGCAGCGGGAGTGGGCCGGGGTTGTGGGCGAGGCGGCGCTCGCGCCCCCGGAGGCTTGTGAAGAGACGAGCCAGGACCGCGCTGAGGAGGGTGCGGGGCACGCCGGCGACGAGCAGCCGGGCCCCTCACTCGCGCGGGCCGTGCGCGAGCTGGGAGCCGGCGCGCCGCCATGCACAGCAGCAGACGCGGCGGAGGCGGCGGAGGCGCTGGAGGCTGCGCTGCTGCTGCTGTACCAAGGCGACAGGGCACTGGTGCGCGCCGCGGCCTGGTCGCGCCGCGGCCCAGCGCTGTCGCGCGCGCGGCCTGCGCGGGGTGTGGCGCGCGCGCGCCCCCCTCATGCGCGCCGGGGCGGCAGGTTGGCCTCAGTTGCTCTGCCGCGGCCGCGGCGCTGGAGCTCGGGGCAGAGGTTCTGGAGGTGGGGCCGCAGCTGCGGCCTGCCCGCGCCCCGGCGACCAACCGTGCCCTGCCTGGCGCGGCTGTGGGTGCGCGCGGGCTCACGAGCAGGGCGCGCGCAGGCGAGCGGCGTGTGGCAGAGCTCCTTTAATGAAAAACTGGAGCTTGCAGGTGGCGGCCGCCGCACCGCGCGCACCGAACACGGCGCGCCGCGCACCGAGACCGGGCCGAGCACCCTCACCGTGGGCTGGTTGGGCACAGGGACGCGGCGGGCGGCAGGGAACAGTTGGTTTGCACTCGGCGAGCCGGGGCGGGCCCTCGAGTGCTACGAAAGGGGCTTTGGAATCATCAAGTGGGAACATGTGCGGCTGCCTTCCCACCCCCCTCTCTCCGATCCAACTTGTGCGAGCGTTCCTGAGGGGATAGCGCTGACCCGCTGGGCCGCTTCGCAGGGCGACGGCAAGACCGAAGTCGAGCAGGCCCGTGCCAGAGGGCCCCGGACGTACCGTATCACACCGTTTCACACGCCGCAGCGCCCCCGAATACCATCGATTAGCAAGCCCGCACGCCAGAGCACGTACCAAGCGCCCCGCTGAGCACCGCTCGCACTGCTGCAGGTGCAAGAAGAGAAGGCGCGTCTCCTGCAGAACCAGGTGCCGCCAATCGTGCGGGCATGTTCGGGTGGAGTCTAGGCCGCGCGCGGGCACCCCTTTTCCGCGCGAGCTCCGCTTTTGCTGCCCTGCCCTCGCATGATCCTGCTGGACTCTCGGTGTGGCCCGCCGTCTCACAGCGCACTCCGGTTGCCTGTCCTCGCACACAGGCGGCCGCGATGCTACGTGTTGGGCACATTTCAGACGCTGTGCATGCAGCCTCGGACGCGCTCGAGCTTCGCCCACGCTGCGTCAAGATGCTGGTACGCAGTCCGTGCAGATACCCCCCCGGGCCCTTCGTCAGTGAGCAGGTGTGTGCGCGCACCGCATGTAGCTAGCTGTTCATGCGCTTGCGCACGGCAGCTGCGCCGTGCTGAGGCGTACATGCGTCTCGGAAGCTTCGATCGTGCTGCGGCCGACCTCGCACAGGTGGCCACCTCACCACCCTCTTCTCGAGTCGCTCCCGGGTCCGCCCTGTCTTTTCAAGGCCCAGCGCCCTCAGGGGAAAACCGGACGGTGGGGCCGGCAGGCGCACGCTCTTGCCCCGAAGAGCGCATCCGTCGTGCGCGCGCGCGCGGAGCTGGCGCAGCATATCCGCACCGACTCTGGCGAGGCGAGGCTCATTTTCGCTCGCATGTTCGGCGCGTCGCCGCGCCCAGCGCCCTCGTCAGCACAGCATTGCTCGCCGCCGCCGCTTCCGGACGGGGGGAGTAACATACAGTCCGACTGTTTGCTACGTGCGATGAAGCGCCTGCACGTCCCTGAAAAAAACGGCACATGCTGAGCCAAACCCGGGGTCGATGCTCCAGGAGAAGGCGTAATGAAGGCGGAAGGAACCCTTGCGATTTGGCGTGCGTGTTGTTCCGCGCACTGCCAGCCAGGCTACCAGAAGTTTTTTGCAACTGCTGCTGTGGGATGGGGTGGTGAAGACACCGCGAGCACCGGTCTGCTGGCGCACTTGAGAACGCATTCGCGCGGGCTGAGCGGGTCTATGACTCGATGTGCTGGCGGTCATGGGGTCCACCCTTGGTTTGCCAGGGGCAATAAGTGCAACTACCCGAAGACCTGGTCCGTTTTGTGCATTTCTCCATAGGCACCGCACCTTCCTGGAGCGGCATCGCTCCTCAGCCCCCGCTCGACTTTCTGTCCTTTCTTGGCCAGAAAAAACGCGCAGCAATGCCAAGGATGTCGGCGTGAGGAGGCGTCCAGGGCGTCCGCGCACGTGGACTGCGTTTTTCTGTTTAGCTCCATGGAGCTCGATGGTTGCGGTTGCGTTCGCCGCGATCATGTGCCCTGATTTCGTCGTGCCACACAGTGTTTGTGCCTGGACTGTGCTTCTCGGCCCCCAAAACTGGCCTGCCGATGGTCGCGAGGTCTCTGCGCTGCAGTCTGAGAGGCACAGGACGAATCCAAGCGTCTGCATCGTTTAAGCTCCCCCCCCAAAAATCCACCGAGTTCCTCCCGGATCATGGCGATGGAAGAAGATTCTTCCATTGCCAGAACATTCTTCATTGCACATGTGTGCAAATGGCGCTTCGAGACTCACGCCACCCTGGTTGATATACTTCTACATGACCGTAACTTGTATGAACCCACATAACGCGGAGGTGGCCGAGTTGGTCTAAGGCGTCGCGTTAAGGCCGCGATCTCTTCGGAGGCGCGGGTTCGAATCCCGTCCTCCGCACGAGGGTATTTTTTTGGTTTCTCATTCTTTTTCTTGCGCAACTTGAAGCACCACCTCGCCGCGGCTACCCGACCACCCCCTACCCGTCTGGTCACCATGTGGCTGTTTCCACCTTTAATTAACGAACGAAAATATGTACTTTCACAGGCCCGTGTGATCATCTCATGTCACAGCAGCTTCACTGGTCCTAACCTATTTGATTCCCTAAACGGTGCCTCGTTTGCTCATGCACCACTCACATCACTGAACATGGCCTCCCGCGTTCAGGTACCCGCGTGCGTTGTTGAACCGTGCGCGTCGCCCCCCCTCCCCCTACGCGATCATCTTCGGAGAAGTCCAGCGCCTCCGCAGGCAGTGCTACGGGGTCGGCGGTCGACGGCGAGAGCCGACATTGCGCGAATGTGAGGCCACCTGACGGAGCGCAACTCAGGCGAAGACGATAACGGGCCCGGCCCGCACATGCAAGCTGACGCCATCATCGTCAATCGTCACTGCTCTTGTCGCGATGCCGGGGGTGGCAGGTGGAGGGCGGCGCCTGCTGCGCGGTCCGTGCGCAGGGCAGCTAGCGTGACCTGGAGCAAATTCGACCCGGACAGGCTCATTCGGTGGCGCCACGCGGGCGGCAGGCGGCGGGCGGCGGGCAGCGGGCGGCGGGCAGCGGGCTGGCCTGTTCGACGCCGATGCCCGTGATGCGCGCAGTCCCATCGCGGTTGAAGGAGCAGGTCTCCACGCGAACCACGACCGCCCTGCGGTTTGACGGGGCGGGCGTGGTGAGTTGTGCGCGTGCGCGCACACGAACGTGCGCATCCTGCTTGCCACGCGGCATAGTCAGGCCTCCAAGCCATACGCTCGCAGAATGTTGGACCTGTCTCCGACGCGCGGATTGGGCGACTGTGCGTACAGGAACAGGCGATGTGTCGACGCCACAATTGCCGCGAGAGTGCGGTACCTGCGCGTTCGGGGCCCACGTTGATCTCGTTGGTCTCGTGCCATGAGACGCCTGCACGGCGCCTCGCACGGCGCGCTGGCGCGCTGCTCACCGCGGTTCGAAGAGATTCAGCGAAACCGAACCGCCGACGCGGCACCCTCCACCCGACATGGCAAAGACCGGCAGCTCTGCGTCCATCCCGCCTCTTCGGCGTCGGCCGGTTGCCGGCTGCAGCGCCCCGGCCATGAGCAACGATGCGCGCATGGTTCTCGACGCGGAAGGGGAAGGGCTGGCAAAGAAGAAGCGCTGGTGCACGTGCTTGTTGCCGTGGCACCGCCTCGCGGGCGCTGCTTTGTACGCACCTGCCTCTCAGCACCAGCACCTTCCCCCGATTCAGGCTGCCGCGCCGCCTCGCTCGCCAGCGCGTCGGCCTGCACAACGCGGCTTTAGGCTTGGGGGAATCATTGAGGTCGAGCCATGTCCAGGACAGCTGAAACAAACTGCAGCTTGTGTGGGGAGTTCCTGCGGAGACTTGCATCGTCCATAGCGCAGCCCTCCCGAGTCTGGCTCAACCCACACCTAATGCCCGTCCAGCACCGCTGCATCAACGTCCTTCGTCGAAGTGTGACAGAAGCACTGGTCTCGCGGGAAGGCAATATGGCGCGTGGACCAGGCCCTGCAATCCGGCTACTCCCAGCCTTCAGACCCACGGGAGGAGGAACCTGGTCAACTCTCACAGCTTCAATCGCCCTGGCAGAGATGTCGACGCCGCTGCGCGCGCGCGCGCCCCGTAGCAAGCGGACCTGCACGGCGCGAACCGCTCGAGGTCAGCGGCGCGCCTTGTACGTCTGGTCATCGGTGCGGCGCAGCGCGCTGGCCGGGGCAAGCCGGTACCAGATGCGCCTGGCTTCCCGCCTCCGGCGGGGCAGTTGTGTAGAGAAAACAGCGCGTCGGCGAGTCCAGAACCTGGGCGCCGTCCTCGCGCTCAGCCAGGAGCGCAGGAAGCTCCATGAAACCAGGTGCAGTGCCACACTCCGCCCAACCGATACGCAGCACACGCGCGACTATACAAGGGACTTGCGCCTCGTCGCCGGGACTGATCCAGGCAGGTCGCAGAGCCCACCGGCGACCATACCCGCCGGAAGAGCTCCTTGTACCGAGGCTCGAACAGGTGCAGATTGATCGACTGTCCCGGCACAATGGATCCAGCCATGGTGAAAATAGGGAGCGAATGGACCTGAGGCAAGGGTATGTGAAATCTGTTGGGCCCTCTGCACGCGTGCACAGGACAAAGCCGTACCCCAGGCACCAAAATCGGAGGCACTTTGCGTCGCAATCATGGGGCGCGAGTGACCCCAGTTCCAAACGCAAGCAATGCCGGGCCATTCTTGAGCATGCTGTTTGCCAGGGCTGGGAGGCGCACCTGCGAGGACTCCAACGCACGCATAGTAGCGGCCGCCGCCTCCTTGCGCGCAGCTAGCGTCTCGGGCGAGAGAATCTAGGAAGGCCACAGGCGTTGGGGCCCGACAAGACCCCGGACGAGCAATGGCCGCGGCAGCAACAGCCACGTGGCTGAGGTGGGAAACGAGGGGAGTGGCTGCACCCGCGCGACCTGCGCCTCGAGCACTGCGTCTGGCGCCTGCGCAGCGAGTTTGGATGCGGTGCCGTGCACGGGATCAGCTGCCGACCCGTGGCGAAAAAAGGGCAGGGACGCGCCGAGGGAGAAAAGTGAAGCTATCGGGGGACACGATGGGCGGTCAGTGTCCGCGAGGACCCGCACCTGCTTTGCTGGGTCGATGTTGACCGGTGCCCGGCAGATCCCGCAGCGGCCCCCATCCGGCGCCGAGCGGCGCGCCTGCTCTTGCAACCGATACGTGAATCCCACTCTGGCACACTCTGCGCGTTTAATGAACCCAGAAAGGTGCCGCGCCGCGCCTGCAGCCACAATGCGCGTGCGATGCTACCGGGGAGCGCGCGAAGACAGGCGCACAGCGGCTGCGTCAGGGTGGTACTGGATGCATCCAGTACCATCCTCACTGGCCAGGGCAGGGTTCGGCCTGCAGGAGGCAGGCACGGCAAAAAACGTGCGAGCACTCGAGGCGGAGCGGCTCCACCATCGCCTGGTCCGCGGGCTTTCAGCGCTCTGCGCGCAGGGCTGCGCATCGCCAGACCTCACGCATTCTTCGGTGAAGGCAGGGCAAGCCAGGTACAACTGGCCGGCATCGCGGGTCACCTCTAGGCAGATCGAGCACATAATATCCTGCTCGGCGCCAGAAATCCCCCGCGCGTCTTCCCCCGCGGCGCCAGCGGAGCCAGCATGTACAGACATGGCTTGCACTGCACCTGTCTCGGTCGTCGCTTTACACCGTATGCATTCGGAGAACTTTTATTTCCCCGTTTTTGGGGGTTTTGCCAGGTGACGTTTGGGGGTTTAGGTTTCGCGCGCTCCCCCGCTACAGCAGAACAATCGAAAGTCAATATTTTCGGAGTTCATGGATCGGAAGCGTTTCGTTTCACGTCTCCCTGACAATTGCGTCTGATAAACAGAACCCCCAGCACACCGAAGAGCGACGCCTCAGATCCATGATATGGATCTTTTATTTTCATGATAATAAAAGATCAATAACGCCGCTACCACAGCAATATTCCGGGGCGCATCTCGATCAACTTCACTACAAAGGGTCCTACTAGAGGAGGTATCCAGATTGCCCAAGCGCGCCACAGCGGGTTTGGGCCTGCACTGGCGCGGAGGAGGGCGGCTTCCGGAAGGCGGGGTTGGGTGCAAAATGCGGAGACGGCGCGCCGGGTCGTGTTGGGCTGCGGCCCTGTTCGGGGTGCTCACGGTGGGCACAGCCTGGGTGCGGTCGGAACAAAATGAAGAGACATGCTCGCCCTTCCAGGACCGGCACTGGGATGTTGACACTGACACTGTGTCGTGCGGAGGCAAGCACATGGAAGCCTGGCAGCTGTCGCCGGCAGCGAATGCGTCGAACCGGCTGGACTTCCATTTCAGATTCGGGTCTGAATACGGCTTTCCCGGGTGATCACCTTGTCCCGGAAGAGCCGCGCGCACCCGCACGCCGCAGCCGGACTTGTTCTCAGATCCCTCGTTTGGCAGACCCGAATCAGCGGTACCGGCGATAAACGCCTTCGATGAGGGTTCAATCGTCCGGGTGGAGATAAAGGGCTTCCCAGCCGGCCTCTTTGAGCACGGGGCACTTGTGACCCTCGGGTCACATGAGCGTGGCCGCGGCAGCGAGAGATCAGAGCACGAAACCAAGGATGGGTCGGCGTTGTTCTGCCGCTACAACGGCACCGTGCAGGTGTCTTGCAACAGGAACACGCCGTGGGGAGACCTGAAGGATGATCTGGATCTGCGTCAGTCCGATGCAGGATGCGGAACGTGGCTCCGTGATGCGCAAGGTCGTGGGAGTCTTCTCCTGGAATTCTGCAGGGAAAGATTCGATGGCCATGTTTACGATGAGGATCCGGATCCTCATCTGCAGGTGCAGGATCCGGATCCTCACGATGAGGATCCGGATCCATGCCGGATCCATGGCTATTGGTCCGAGTTGTTGCCATTTCGGGATTGCATGCAACATGAGCCTGCGTTTTCGATGTTCTTCGAGGTGAAGAACCCGCTCGAGGAGCAGGAGCCTCCGACCCTTGTTGTCGCGGTCAGCTCCCGACAAGGGTCGGGAGCTGAAACACGCATTGAAGAGGCTTACCCATCGATGGAGCTGACGCTGCCATCTTGCCATGGATGCTATGCGGACCATTATCGTCTCGGGATCCCAGGCGGGGCCGACCCAATGCGGATCGTGTCCATAAAGTTTATGTCCAATGAAGTGGCGCAACAAAATCCCCTGGCGGGACAGCGCAATGCCATGACTATGGTGCTCGAGTTGAACGTGGAAATCGACGGCGGAGATTATCAACAGCGTAAGGCAGGCGAAGATTCTTTCGGCGTCCTGGAGCTCAGCGGCTTGAAAGTCACAGCCGAAGCCCAAGCTGCAAATCTCGCGGAGTTGGAGTGGGTCCAAGAGAGGTACCTCAAGGGAACTTCTTCAGTCGCCGACAAAGTGTGGGAAGAGCTGGAGTTTTCAGGGGAACCACCGTATCTCTATTTTGGCCCGTCGGCATTTTCGCCAGAGACTGGCAACATGTATGCACTGATCAGCTCCGAAGTTTGGGATTGGGACACTTGGGATTATCTCCATGGCTGCTTCATCAGACGATTCAAGAAGAGAGAGCAGGAACTAGAATCGACGTGGTGGCGCGAAGAAGACGTCGACATTGGGGTTACCATCGCTGGTGTTTCCGACGATGTCGGCTGGGCTGACGGCGATGGGGATAATGCCCGATTTACGTGTTTCAACATGCATGCCATGCCAACAGCTTCAATCACTGCTGTTCACGTGGACGGACAAGACGTCTTGTACGTTGCGGAAAGCTGCAACAATCGCGTTGCGAGGGTCGATGTTGGTGATTCTGCCGCCTCGACACAGGTGCGCACCGTCGTGGGCAGACAAGGTTGGGACGGGGGCGGGTACCCAGATCCGTATCACTGGCCCTGCTCCTACATGGGGGGCTGGTCTTCCACGTTCCAGAGGCAAGGCGGTTACTTCAGGACTGATGATATCGATGGGACCGGAGAGTGGGCTAGTATGGACCAGCCCCGGGCATTGGCGGCAATTTATGCCGACTCCGGCGCAGTTGGTGCGGTCATCGGGACCGAGCACAGCGTGCGGAGGCTGGACTTCAATAGCACTGAGGTGACAACTTACGGCGACAGATATTTCGCGAACGTGCGAGCCGTTTCCTTTGCGCGAGACGCGAAAATGATCTTTGTCCTCTCTGGCTACGAGTACGATGACGAATGGGAATTGTACACCAGAAACGAAGAGAATGCAGCATCCTCTTGGACCCTGGTGCGCACTCCGTCTTGGGAGGAGAAGCTTGTTCTTAGGATGGATGCGTATGGGATGGCAAGTATGTCGGCTTTTCGCGATGGCAAACAAATCGTCCTCGGTTCTGAGCTTGACTACCGAGATTGGTCATTCCATGTTTTCCTTCTCGACGCCAGCTCCGGGTCTATGGTCGACATTACCAAGGGCGCACTCGAGGATGATCACCCCCCCCCATTGAAAGACCTGGATTTTTGGACCCCGTGGCCCGACATTGCAGCGAAAGATCCACCTGGTACAGTGCGTCTTGCGATTACGGACCAGCACAACGTTTTTGTCATAAAAGCTGTCGTCGCTAGCGCACGGCTCTTCGATTCTGACGTCGTTCCGATCCGCGCGTGGGATGACGCGGGAGAGCAGCTGAATTTGTTCTGTTTGTCAGAATTTGTCATGCGTGCCCGTGCCAACGATGGGACACAACATCAGGATTTTGAATGGAAGGAGCCCGTGCCTGGTGGTTTTAAACGAGGAGATGACGCTGACAATCCGGACTTTGCACTGTACGATGTTGGCAATCCCGATGACGACTCTGGCTCCCGGCTCTTGTTCTGGCTGTGCAATGGCACAGCCCTTCCAGCCTACAAAAAGATCACAGTGGGCTGGAACGTATCGAATCCCGTGATCGAGCAGGAGCCAGCACCACTGCACGTAAGTGCGTTTTACTTCACTGCTCGTGAGGATTCCACAGAACGTGAAACCTTGATCGAAGGTACCGAGGCGCACTATTCAAACCACAAAATTCATGGGGTCTCGGACGGTGCACTGCCGCTGAAGCTTGTGATCCCACGATTCACAACGCGGCGAATGGGACAGACGAGCCCCTTTGCAAGCATGGAAAACACGCTGCACCTCACGCTGGAGAGCAACGTGGACATCAGAGCCGGTTCTGTAATCACTCTGTCGGGCTTGGTAGCGCGGCAATGGACGGTCGACACGATTGCCGGAACGGGCAGCGCCGGAACGCAAGACGGCGCTGGACTTGAATCAACGTTTTCGGAGGTCGCGGACGTGGTCGTTTCTCCTGGTTGGCAAACGGCATATTTGCCACAAAAAAATCCAGGGATAATCCGGACTCTCCTCCGATCCGGATCGGTCTGGGAATCCGCGACTCTCGATCTGACGTATTCGGATCCAAACGATTCGGGCCAACTTGCTGCTCCTTTAGCGGTGGCCCTGCTGAACGAAAACATTCTGCTGATCGGGGAGTTCGGATGCATCTCAATGGTAAATCTGGGCACCAACGTGAACACTGTTTTGGTCGGCACGCGAGGAGAATTCGGATACATGGACGGAATTGGAGCTGCCGCAAGATTAGGCCACGTGGTGGGCTTAGCTGTACATCCAAACGGTGATTTGGTCGCCTTCACAGACGGACAGCGGGTCGTTAGGCTCTTGAGCGTCGAGTCAAAATCGGTCCGCCTCCTCGCAGGCGGACACAATCGACGTGGCACAACGGACGACACGGATCCTTTCAAGGCACGATTTTCAGAGCCTCTTGGTGAGTTCATGACACCAAAGATCTTGTGTCCCTTTTGGTTCTGCTGTCCGGTTCTGATTCAGAATCGGACGGATCGGTCGGGAGTAGCATCGCGTGGTCTCAGTCGTCCCAGAAGCAACACGTCGGCCTTGGCCCATGAAAGCCAGATGGGCATGCGAGTTTAATGTGATATCCTCGAAAATCCCAGCGCCGCGCGAAATCCCAGCGCCGCTTGGAATAACGAGGGTGAGTGCGTTGCAGGCATCGCCTTCCTTGCGGACGGGCGGTCTCTTATTGTCGCCGATTCTGAAGCCCATAATATCAGGAGGATGGCATTTAATGCGACCCGCTCGATGGCGGCAGACGTTGACACCTTGACTGGGGGGTCTGAGAATGTTGCGGGACACGAAGACGGCAGGGGAGAAGCAGCACTGTTTGCATCCCCAGCTAGACTGGCAGCGGTGCAAGCTGCTCAGGGGCAGACAGAGATCTTTGTATGCGACTCCGGCAATTCAGTCGTGCGCAAGATCGAAGTCGTGGAGTCCGCAGGGACAGAGCAGGTGACTGTATCCACTCTTTTGGGCAGTATCGGGGGTGGTTGGGCATACCAGGACGGAGCAGCGGCGACGGCACGATTTAAGAGTCTTCATGGCATTTCACTTGGAATGCTCGAAGGAGATTCTGAAGCAGGGTCTCAGATGATGGTCGTGGATTTCGATGACAGTCAGTCCGCAACGCGGATCCGCGCGGCGGCATCTAAGGTGCCAGACGTATTTGATTCGTCAGTTGTCATTGAGGCGGTGGAGTCGCATGACCAGGGGTCAGACGAAACTGTTTTGGTTGGTGCAGATTTCTTTTGTGACGCGTTGGAAGTAGGGCGGGCAACATGGGACCTGGGGACTTTGAAGATGACCATGAGGGTATGCGAGAATATGACGGTGCCCGGCGAATTCCCACTGATCCTCGGCTTCAAGATCTTGAACCCATCCACAGCACAATCGTCGCCCCCGATCATGATTGAAGTGAGTGGAGCTTTACCCTTCAAGACCGAGGCAGTGGAAAAGCCGACAGGGAAGGACGCCGAGCTTGAGGGAATCCCAAACGGTGTGAATTCCCGCAAACCGGTGCCCAGCCTTGTCACGCTGCTCAGGCTGCTGCCTCCTGACTGATGATGCTAAAGGCCCGGGAATTATTCGGTCTTATTGTTGCCCCTGATATCTTATTCCTTGCAGACTGCATTTGTTCAATCGCTAAACCCAGGCCGACTCTGATTTTCAGGGATGCAGCCGCTTACCGTCCGGATTCTGGCCATGTTTGTGCGGAGGGAGGCAGTTCAGAACAACGCGATTCCCGGGAAGAACAACACGCTTCAGCTCAACATGTTCTCTAACATTGAGATCCCAGCCTCTGAATTTTCGCAAATCACCCTCAGCGGGTTTCAGCGCAGCTTTTTCCCGGGTGGAGGGGAGAGAACGAATATTCGCTTCCAGACAGACATTCTACGCCCCGTAAAAACCCTGCAGCTCGACGGAAGTGTCAAGGTCACATTGGAGTGGGAGCCCGTTCGCATCTTTTGCCCGAGCGCTTCTGTTCGCGCTGTGTTGAATGCCGACAAACGGACCTCTCGGGGTGCTTCCGTTCGCCGATCATACCGTGACTCGAGTATTCTCTTTGAGGATGCCTCAAAACAAGTGACATCGGAATTGCACGGCAGTAAGATCGATTCCTCTGTTCTCTCAAGGAGTAGACCTGCGAGAACTTTGTTGGAGTCCACCGACGACAGTGTCTTTGGCTCTGGAAAGTGTGATGACGTCACTGCTGCTTACCGTTTAAACTTGACTAGTTCTGTGTTGCATGATGCACGTGGGGGTGAAAGAGGTTTGAAGGAGGCTCTCCGACAGGGATACGATATACCGGCGCCGGGTTTGTTGTCGCCAGCGTGCCATCATGTGAAGTTTACCATTGGGTCAGACGATGTCGATGGAATATTTCTGCTTCTTGGGCCCGTGAACTTGAACGTTGTGGAGGACGCGCTTCGCGTGCTAGGCTGCGACAACAGCACTTGTAGCGGACAGCAAGTGACTTTATTCGATTCATCCGATACTGAAAGTGTAGACTACTCTGGCGCTGCATACGACTTGGCATCCGTCTTCTCGGGATCTGCTGTTGAATGGGCAGGTTCAGCAATGCGTTTCGATTTTGCATCAACGATACGAAGCAGCTCTCCCGGTCCGTTGGAGGCCTTTGATTTTGAGCTAGCTGCAGTGCCATGCTACAGACAAATCATGCAATCGGAACAGGGTGAACTCTTTCTCGAACTAGAAAGCATCCAGGCAGCGTGTCTCAAAACGCGAATCGATATCAGCAATGTAAACAAGATCGACTTTATCCTTGAAACGGCGGAATTAGAGGACACGGATGAGATCTTACTTCTTGGTTGCTCATCATGCGTTGGTGGCGATGCATCGTGCCGGGTGTGTAATGATGTGCTTGCACGTTGGAGGGGCAAAAAGAGCGACTCTTCGCAAGACGCGGCCTCTTACGCTGTCTCATGGAACGGGGCGACAATCGAGGTGGTAGTACGCATAGCTGCTGCACAGAATCGTTCTGTTGAAGTCCTCGCAACCTGGATCGGCTCGGACGAGCTTATTTGCTCAACAACGCTTTTGTCAAATGTCTCCGACGCTGTTGAGCTCCGTCATGACTATGAGCGAGGCATGTGCGCCTCGTGGAAAATCATTCCGCCCAGTGCAGTTTCGGTGGACATGATCGTTTTCAATATGTCTCTCCAAGTCACTCAACGAATTGAAGTGTCAATCTGTAATGATCTATCATGTTTTGACACGACCCTGGTAAAGAAATATTCTGATGCCATCAGTATCAATCGCCCTGCAACCGACACTTTTGATCCTTCACACGACCTCTCCGTGTCGGGTAAAGCATTACTGGTCGTGTTCTTCTCTGGCGAGCGAGGAGCGAATCCGAGCTTGACGTACTTCAATGCTCACTACTTCTCTTCCGCAGAAAGAGCAATAAATGTGGCGGAGTGGTCAGAGGAGGACGAAAAGCTTTTTCTCACCATGTGCGCAACTTCGGCATTTGAGGCGGCTTCCGAGTACAGGATGTATTTCAACCTCACGAATCCCGAAGCTGCATCGAATTCGTCACAGATAATGGTATATGTTTGCCGGTTCTCTTTGAATCGCATTTCTGCACAAATAGATTTCATGCACTTGGATCTTGAGCCAAACTTTTCATCCAACAAATTTTGTTTTCAGAAAATATAGACTGAATGTTTTCGCGGAACAGCCAGACCCTAAAGCGTGCGCTGTATCAGGTTGAAGCAACTGGCTTTGTTGAAATGGAGATGAACAGGCAATTATCTCAAAGCTCATATTTTAAGTGGAATTGACTTAAAATCCACTTAAAATATGACCCAAAAAGCAGCCATGATATGTCAGCGCTGGATACCGGTTCGCTGCGTTTTGGTCCAAGCCAACCGTTCTCGTTGGTCTATTCAGCCCTCGTTACCCGCGCCACAGGTTGACTGTGTTTGAGGGGCAAGAGACATACGGAATGGAGTATGCAACGCTTCCTTTCCAGGTGGTGAATCCGGAGATCTCGTATGCATTCGTTCAGCAGAGTTCTCCTTTCGCGGGCGTGAAGAATACTCTCAGGCAAATGCCGTCCTCATTCTTGCAAAGGGGAAACGTGACTCCCGTCACCTGAAACACCCGGATGAAGGTAGGATATCAGGGATTTCATGAATTTTGAAAATTGCAGACACCATTCCTCAATTACTCTCCAACAGGCTCGATTTTCGCACCAATATGCCCCTGGCAAGCGGCATGCTCGAGTCACTTACAATATCTGGTCTCAAGAATGCGATGCCCGTGATTTCCCCGCCCTGAGCATCACTTTTGGCTAAAGGTGTTCAGCTGGAGATCCAGCCTGCCATCTCGCAGTATGGTTGTGATTTTCAGGGCCGTGACTGTGCTGTGCAGATTGATAGCCAGACAACATTTTCAGAGGGGGGGGACAATTCTTCCCATTCGATCAACATATCATCATTTGCTGAGAACAATGAAACAAAGGTTGGTCCTTTTATCTATTTCATCGAAGCGCAATTTGGCTTATGCTCGCCGTCCCCACAACCGACAATTCGTTGGGTCATTCTAAGTTTGTTTCAATCATTGCAGGCTGTATTTTGCGATAATGACGGGCGCCCAGATCGGGGCACGCTGATTCTGCGACAAGGAACGGCATCACTGGTGTTTCACGCGTGCGGAATCGTAGTCCCGGTCACGACAGAGCTGGCCATCAAGTTCAATATTACGAACCCCAAATTCGAACAGAGGGCTCCTGACATCTTCGTCTCAGGCAATTCTTTTACTCACAACCTGTCTTGAGTTTCATGTTGCCAGGATACGATATCGGCAAGGCATTGTTTATACACTTTGGCTATCCAAGTACAAGACTCTGTTGCTTTTCGAGCTGGCATGCGTTTTGCGCCTACAACCTATTCCTTCCGCCGGCTCTTCCTGCTCCTATACTAAACTTTCGAAATCTGCGGACTCAGGTGGCAAAGGAGCTGTGAGCTTCAATCCGCAACAAGTGCAGGTGTCGGTCTGTCAAAACTAAATTGAAACACCATTTTGAAACACTAAATCTTGCCCAAACACTAAATCTCAATTTCGTGACTGAGGTTTGCGCGTTGCTGTACGAATTGGCCAAATACTGCTGGTGTAAGAGCCGTGCACGATTTCGATTTCTATTTGGCCTTCAAAGTGGAAAGAGGTACTGAGATAATGATGGTCTGATTACGAACAGGTATCATCTGCACCTATCTCTGGTGTCGCACGCGGGTCGTCGCCACTTGAAGTTATCGTTCCGTTTTTCGACGAGAAATGGATGTCGCAGACGATCCCTGTATCAAGCTCTACCAATACCATCACTGTTGGTCTGAGTGCCAATGTAGACTTGGTGGGGGAGGATACAGTCATCATTGACGGTCTCTCACCGGTGTCCATTTTCGAGGATGGTCATGTACCCGTGTTCAGAAACAACGGTTCGCATTTCGATCTATTCTGCAATGGCGGGACCTGGTATCCCGATTCTATGCTGTTGAAGTTCAAAATCTGTTCCGATATGACAATGAGTTCAATAACTACTCATGTATTTAGTTTCAACCTCATGAATCCGGCAGCAGCGCAAGAGTCTCCGACCATTTCCGTCTATGCAGAGAATCAGAACGGTGTTCAGATAGAATCCTCATCTATTGACAAGCCATCAGCAGATTTTGATTCTTGCACATGCGCTCCTGGTGCTGCCTCAGTCGAACGATTCGGGGTTGCGGCTGGAGCGGACCCATTGTTCATTGTCGTCCCCACTTTCGTTCAAAAGAAAATGTCGCAGTCAGCACCCTTCGCCGGCTTGCTTTTCAATGTCATCTCGGTGCACCTTTCGAGCAATGTGGGGCTTTACGGCGACTTGGGCGCGAAGCTGACTATCGCGGGCTTTAAGACAGATGAAGTATCGTTTCACAACCCACTACAGGTCTTCCCAACAGGTTGCAGTTTCCATGCGAAATACATGTCGACGTGGGGAGACGTTTTATGGGCTTTGCATGCATCGAAACATTATATCGGTGTCTTGCGCCCATCAAGTGAGTGCGTTGATCCAGCAACATCGCCATCTAATGATGGTGGCTATCTTGACGATGCAGATGCGGCCGATGTTCTGTTCCGTGAGCCCAAAGCACTGGCTGTCAGGCCGATCCGCGAAATCTTTGATATGATCATTGTAGATTCTGGAAACCACCTTCTTCGGAGGATGTATCAATTCAGTGATGGCGAAATGCGGGTCTCACCAGTCGTCGGACATCGCCCGTCCTGGTCTCAGGCATCGAACAGATGGTTGCCCACGCCAGGCAGGAGCAACGGCCACGGGACCTCTGCCGGCTTGAACAGGCCGAGTGATGCAGTTTGGATAGATGACCGTACCCTCCTTGTCGCCGATGCGGGCAACCACGCAATTAGACTTGTGAAGTTCGGCGAAAAGGCAGGTGGTTCTCTCACAGATCGGAATTCATGCTGTCCATGTTGTTGTGCTGTCCGTGAGGCTTCATTTGAAAGCAAAATATTACGTGATTACTGAACGCGTTGCCGTCGCAGATATGCATACCAGCTTGAACGACGCGTGTGAGTCAGACTCGTCATCGACGCGTCGTCGGCTTCTTTCAAGATCGAGTAGCTGGCGCTCTTCACCATCGGACACAAAGGTGTTCAACAAGTTTTCATCGCATGCTCAAGCCCGGTCATTCATTAGCGACCCTCCCACGGATTCAACATCGATCGCTCCTCCGTGGCACGGAGACCTCGCTTCAACGTCGCTCTCTCCTCCGTGGCACGAAAACCCGAGTAGCTGGCCGCATGACTCTTCATCCTCGAGCTCTTCGTCATACTCCACGCAAACGGTCTGTGATCCTGGCCACGGCAACGCGGTGGTATCAAAGGGCGCAACCTTCCACATGTCAAGCTTCTATTCCGAAGATAGCTCGTCCTCAAGCTCCTCTTTCGACGATAGCTCGTCCTCAAGCTCCTCAAGCTCCTCTTTGGATTGTTCCCCCAAGTACGACACTCCTTGGCTGGGTGCGAAGTTAGGTTGGTCAGCTAACTATGATGGAAATGCCGGGGAGTGGGTTTCAATCGACATCGGCTTCAGTGAGACCATAATTGGGGTTGTCACGCAGGGAATTTTATATGATGGTGAATTTCTTGAGTACGTGACTTCGTTTCGAGTGCAGACAAGTGTCGACGGAGTATCGTGGTCAGACGTGGAGGACGAAAAAATTTTCTGGAGCGACCCTCTCGAGGATGACTATTCATCATCGCACTCAAGTGGCTCGCACTCCTCCTCATCGCACTCGAGTAGCTCGCACTCCTCGTCATCGCACTCGAGTAGCTCGCACTCCTCGTCATCGCACTCGAGTAGCTCGCACTCTCCAACAGCGGACACAAAGGTGTTCAACAAGTTTTCACCGCCTGTTCAAGCCCGTTATTTGAAGATCTTTCCATTGACTTGGGAAAGTTGGCCGTCACTACGGTTCGGCGCTGTGCTTCATTCCTGCCGAGAATGCGATATGGGCGACGACTCTACTGAATTTGATCCGCAGTACCCAACAGCAATGTTTGTGGGAAATATTGACGGAGATTCTAGCACAGCTGATTTTGATCTGCAAGCTCTAGGGTACTGCGGAGACAGTGACCCCGTCGCGCAATGCCCGTGCTTTACGAATGTGACGCCCGAAAAAACATCTGGGAGTATTCACATCATGGGGGAAGATTATGCCGACGATTTGAATTGTGTTTGGATCATCGAGGGCTACCGTCCCATGATCGAATTCACATACTTTAACATAGAGGACGGCGGCGTTGTCCGTGTGGACGATGGGGAATCTGTGCTGCACGAGATACGCGGTCGCCGCGGCGCAGAAGATTGGCCAGGAAAGCGCGTGACCAGCAGCACGGGACGCCTACTCATTAAAATGAAACGAGTTTCGCAATGGTGCAACTCGCACAGCAATCTCGGAATCAAG
>Ga0115567_10000925_pt1 | contig 29088 bp, 38 predicted proteins | sample COGITO_mtgs_1204_2_FD_88679 | JGI IMG/M metagenome (GOLD analysis project Ga0115567, IMG submission 88679) | Pelagic marine microbial communities from North Sea - COGITO_mtgs_120412 | ecosystem: Environmental > Aquatic > Marine > Epipelagic | place: Germany:Helgoland, sampling site Kabeltonne... | reverse complement strand
GTTCCGGGCGAGCCAAACGTTAATCAGGGCGTTCCCGTATTTGTCCGGCAGGGCATCCGCCAGTAGGCCTGGCAGGCCGTGGAAGGTTCGTTTTTCGAGGTCTCGGAATTGATAGATACGGCCCCGGTCGAGCGGCATCTTCAGAGGCGCCAGTTCCACACCCATTTCTACAAAATCCGGATCCCACTGAAATCGGCCAAACTGTTCTTCCCGATCCATAGACACATAGCCGACGTCGCGGCCCCATAGACGTACCGTGGCGGTTGTCATGGTGCTTCGCTTCCCCAGGCCGATGAGGCCTGCTTCCTCGATCGACGCTTCTTGGAGGTTTTCGCCTCCGCCATTGGAGAGCGAACCTCCTCAGGCAGTAGCCCTTCGATAGCGCCTATGTCGCCAAGAGCCCGGAGGGTTTTGACCCAGGTGCCCATGTTGCCGTCACTGCCAGTCTCTATCCGGCGGAGAGTGGCTACGCCGATACCGGCCGCTTTAGCGAGGTCATCTTGAGACAGCCCCTGAGCATTGCGAGACACTGCCAGGCGCCGGCCAAGCTCTTTGAGGGTTGCGTCAATGGGCGTGAAGTGGTCAATTCGCATATCATTACCGATGTTAAATTGCTTCTAGGCGTCTTTGCATATCGTTAATGATAGCATGTAGTGGGGGACAATGCGATATCGTGGCGCAGCGTTAATATCATATTCGATATTTATTATCAAAACAGAGCGGCGTTAATATCGTTAATGATATTATCTATCCCCGAACCTCGATCAGTACCTCGACGTGCGGCCGGAGGGGGTCGTGCAATCTAACCTGGCCCCGTTAAACTCGGCTACTAGAGAAGGTATTCTTCTTTGTGCTGGAGAGAAATCCGGCAAAGAAAAACGATTCTACGAAGTAATGATTGCGATTGCCGATGATGAATATTCGGCGCACTTGAATTCCCTCAAGAGAGGTGTGAGAGATGGCCAGGACATTAGAGCAGATCCTGGAATCCGAAAAGCCCGAAGTAGTTAGCAAGGCAAAGGAGCTGGCCTCCGCGGCACTGCTAAACATTAATTTGGGCGAGGTGCGTGCGCTGCTGGAAAAGCTGTCCAGCCTCAAGCGGTACATCGAGGCAGCTGGTGGTAGAGTGCGTCTCGATATCGAGCTGCCTAATGGTCAACACCACGAGTTCCCGTTGTAGGTCGCCGATTACGAATCCGCCTGGCAGCTCCAAGTTGTTCATTCGCCCCGCTACTATGGAAAATCAGACTGGGGCGTGTGTTACGCTACGTTTGGCTATTCCCCAGCCCAGTGAGTGGCAGATAGAGCGCCAATATCTGCCCCTCCGTCCCAGCAGCTAATTCCTCCCCTTGTAGTGCCTAACCGGCCGCAACATCCTCCAACCCGGGCATCGTCGTCCTAACACCCCCCCTCCCGCGACACCCTTACGGCCGGCGCTATTGCGCCTGGGGAGTGAGGCTATGGGCGCTGTATTTCCCCTTCGCGAAGATAGATCCGTGAGGTCGGTATGTTTCTCGAAACACATCGACCAGTGCGGAGATTCCCATGGCGTTACTCGGCAACCAAATGCCTGAACTTACTGATCAAGAGCTCTCATTCCTCGGCAATGACACCGTCAGCTACTTTGACACCAAGGCGAACTGCCACGTTACTGCCCGCGGATCCTTTGAGCTGTTTGCCCATCATGCTGGCCTGACGGGGGTAGAAAAGGAAAAGGCCAAGACCCGAGCCTATGCATGTGGCCGTCTCACTGTCGAGGGCACCCATGGCGAGGTAGTCTTCATCAGCATGTCCACCCATCGCTAATCACTACTGTTGTAAGGAAGGTTTTGCCAATGTACTCCCAGTCAAAGAATCTTGAGATGAATTTTGCATTCCTGCTGGAAGCTATCAACGCTGCAGGTTTGTCGGATCGTCAGCTTGAAATGGTCAGCAACTTTACGGGGATGGAGCTGGCAGCCATCGAGGATCTTTTCGAACAAGCTGAGTCGATACGCAGTCGGGCGCTGGATGGCACCTACCGACGTGTTGGGTCTGCTCATATCAATACCGGACAGTTGGTCATCACTGATCCAGCGAACATTGATGCCGCATGGAAGAAAGATAATTTCCAGCCGAAGCACGAGTACAAGATCCTCCTCGAGGACGGTAAAGAGATGGCCATCTCTGTGAATGACACGGACTTTGATGCCTACCACAAGCCAATCGAGGAAGCTGGTGGCCGTACCCTCAGTAACCTGATCGATGACGGGATTGCTAAAGTCTCTCCAGGTACGCCGGCAACAACCTTCAGTATGAATGGCGCCATACAGCAAGCCCTGTCGCCAAAGGCCGGGGGCGAGCTGTTTGGGGAGCATTGTGCGCTCCCATTAGGTGTGGCTGTGAGTCTTGGGGGTGGCAAGGCGGATATCTACCTCGATCACGAAGGGGATGGCAGCGTCCGAAGGGCCATTATCGAGATCCCTCAGGAGGCGTGATGCCCGGCCTGCAACTGCCTTTCCGTACCTCGCGGGTGATCCTCTCAATTCTGTATCGTAAACACACACTATGAACGAATTGGTGAAAGCCGGCAGGGCAGTGAAGGTGCGGCAGTCTCCCAGCGGCTCCTACAGCTACGACGGAGCCTCACAGGCATCATTGTCCGAGGATCTCGGGGGTGAGCTTGTCGGTTCTCTGGGGGCCTGTCTGGGCGTGTCTGTGGCCTCTGGCGGAGACGGTATGGCGGTGGTTTACCGGCAGGAGAGTGTTGGCAACCAGCCGGCAATGATCATCGTCGAATTGCCGTTCTGAAGGCAGGTCCATGATCGGGGGTGGCGAGCGCTCAATCGCGCCCTTCGGATCTCTTAATGCTCAAGCTGGCGAAGTGCCGCGGCCACGATAGCGCTCGCCAGTCTTCGCAGTAGCTCGATGTTATCAGGCTATTAACCGAAATGAGCGTGGCCGCAACGGCGACGCCTAAGCCCAGAATCTTCATTTAAGGGCGTATCTTCACTTCCGGATTATTACTGAGCCCACACTCCGAATCTGATGCAGTCGGGAGGCTTTGCGCGTGGCCCCGTGCGCTGTCGCGCAGAGGGCGCGGCGAGCTTGGTCCTACCTTCTGGTTTTGCCAAGCCAGCTGCTTGGGGTAGAGAAAGGCATACATGCGGTGGGGGTGTATGGGTTTCCCAGCTTTCAGTGCACTTCGATTGAACCGGTACTTTGTCCACGTAAGCCAATCAATCACAAGGAACACGCCATGAGCACCACCATCGAATTCCGCCGCTGGGCAATCCACGCCACAGTCGCCAACCCCAGCTACTTCCACGATGACCTCTATATCGGCTTCGGCGAGTACGGCTGCAACAACGTCATCGACCAGGACAATCGCGTCGCTCGTAGTATCCAGCCCCTGTTGAGCGGTGACAGCAACAGATTCATGCGCGAGATCGTGAGCCTCAGTGCTGATTGCGAAGGCGGCTGTGTCAAAGTCCGCGGCCGGTACACCAAACCGGAAGGCTTCATCGCCAATTGGCGAAGAACCATGAATGGTGCTCTCTCAATGGCCGACTACATCGAATCAGCAGGATCGCTCGTGCTCGAGTACGAGTCCGTCCCGCGGGCAGTGCGCGAGAGACTCAGCGAGATGCGCCTTTTCAGTGACGCGACTCGTGAGCGGATCACCACAGAGCGCAATGAATACCTCGAACGCCTGATGGCTCACCCGGGGGTGGAATCCGTCGACGAGAAGGACGCCAAGGACGTCTATACCCGCTTCAGGATGGACCGGGACAACCACGAGGAACTGACCGCTCTAATCTCCGAAGGCATGCGCTACGGCCTCGGGCTTCGCGCTTTGCGCCGCACCAGCTTCCGAGACCACGCCTACAATTACGCCGAATTGCGAAACAAACAATCCGCCGCCCAGGCCTAAGCCCTACGGCCGCCTACACAGGACACACCATGAGCCACACTATTGAATTCAACCGCTGGGCACTCGTTGCCCAGCCAGATGACACCACGTTCCCGCGCGAGCCCCTGTACTTCGCTTTCGGCGAATACGGCGATAACCGGTGCTTCGGCCCACGCGGAGTAGACCGCAAGGTCAACGCCTTCCAGGTGAAGCCCTACAGCGACTTCATGCAGGAAATCGTCAGGCACAGCGCCGGGTGCGAATCCGGCGTGCTGCAGGTGAGCGACCGCCGGACCAAGGCCGAGACCTTTATCTCGAATTGGCGGGGCACCGCCGACACCGCCCTCGATATGGCCGATTACCTCAAAGAGGCCGGTAGTTTTACCCTGCGGCTCCAGTCCGTGCCCAAGGCGCTCGCGTCGAGAGGCAGCGCCATCGCCGCCAAACTGATGGATCACGCAGACGTTCAGGTCGGCGGCACCGAGCATGCCCCGGATGCCCACACCATTATCACTTTCACACCGGAGAATCACCGGGAGATCGTCGGAATTCTGTGTGACGTCGCCAGGATAGACCCGCTCAAGCCGGGTAGTTGGAATCACGACTTCGACCCAGAGGTCTATGCCAGAGCCCAGAGCACCGTCAGCGCAGCAGCGTAACGCCACCGCCACCCAGGCCGTTTCGACGGCCATCTACGCCGGCGGGGGAGGGCGCTAGCGCGCCAGGCGCTACGACCAGCCCGCGAAGGACCGGCCAAACACGTTCATTCGGTGGGGTGGCTGCTGCCCCATCACCAGCAGGAATCACCAGGCATGTGATTGTAGGGGTGTTCCCAAAGACAACCCCCTGGAGATCGACATGAACAAATCCATGACCACATTCGCCTACGCCGCCCGTGCTGCCGACATGAAGAACATCAAGTCCGCGCTGAACGATGTGCGCGTCAAAGGCAAGAAAGTGTTCACCCAGGTCAAAACCATCAAGAAGGATGGCTGCGTGAGCTTCGACGATCACACCGGCCGCCAGGTACTGTGGGCAGCCCGACACTCCAACGGCACCTACCTGGTGCGCACCCTTCCCGGACTCCTCTCCGTAGCGTGAGCCCAACCCCCGGCCTTCGAGGCCGGGATTTCTGCCCGACCCGGCCGCTAGCGCGTCAGGCTCAGCTCGCCCACCCAGGATCAGACACACAGAGCGTATGCCGTGGGAGTGGTTGTGGCTTTCTCCACCACCGGCGCCCCGTCTCCGCTTTGGTACGTTGGATCCGTCGACACCACACAGACCAAACCAAGGAGTGAACCATGAAGTACCGCGACTCAGTAACCATAACAAGGGGCGTGGCGCTTCAACTCAGCGCGAACCGTGCGGGACAGCTTGGACCATATGCCTCCACGTCCGCGCAAGGCCGGCGGGTGCGCCTCCTCGAAATTACCGGGTCCGTCAGTGCTATGTGCCTGATCGCCCTTATCTCGTATGTCAGCCAACTGACCTGAACAAGGACCTCAACAGATGCTAGATACCGCACCAGTCTCTAACGCGCCCACAACTACCGAAATCGTACGCTTCGACCACATCCCCGCATTGATGGGGCTAGAGAGTCATTCCTGGTTCCTGCGTGTCGAAGACGCTGTGTTCCAGATCGCTCGCCTTTGCAGTGACAACACCTATAGCGGCGGCAACTGGAAAGTACAGAAACTCTCCAATGGCGCTTTCTATATCTTCCCCGATACCGATGAACGCTATCGACTCACTGCACAGCAGCGCGACATGGATGAATACATCAGTGCTCCCGATAAGCGGGTGGATGCCCATACCTTCGGAATGATCGTCACCAGTCGGGTGCTCAGCGAACTGGCGTTTGTATTCGACTCCGGACCCCGGAGCGATGAGGCCGTGTGTGACGCCCTGACTGAGGCCTACCACTCACTGCGCGACTACGTGGTCGGCCACAACCATGCCGAATCAAAAGCCATCTTTGCCGTCCTCGACTAACCGGAGATTTCCCATGCCTGCAGCAACTCAGACCAAAGCACCAACACTCGGGCAGATGGCCCGCGAGATCACCCAGTACCTGGACAAGCAGAACGTCCCCGCTACTGCCACACGCCGGGACGATAGCGTCCGCGTGGTATTCAAAGGTCGCGTGCCGGAGTCCGTCGTGGAGCCAGTGCGCAAGTTTGTCGAACAGTACCCCCAGGGTGATGTCATTCTGATCTACATGGCCGCAGGCGCATGAGCACGGTCACCTATCTGGGGGTGGAAGACTCGGTCAACGCCTGCGACTGCTGCGGCAAGGCGGACCTCAAGAAGACCGTGGCCCTCGATTTCGACGGCGAGAAGAAGAACTACGGGGTAGTGTGTGCCGGTCGAGCGCTGGGTACCCGCACCCGGACACCGGCAGATGTGGCCGCGGCCGTCGCCCAGAAGAACGAGCTCGATCGCATCAAGGCCCGGGTCGACCACATCCGCGAGACCCAGGATGTCGTCTACGGCCGGTTCTATCTCTCCAGCCGATCCCTCAAAACACAAATGACCATCGCAGCACCCAGCGATCTCATGGTGGCACAGGTATACCCGCCCCCCAGCTGAGCACGGCGAGGCCCAGGCCTCAATCGGCCGCGCCTGGCAACGGGCTAGCGCCCGCACAGCAGGTCACTGATGCGGTGGGATGGGCATGGCCGCGCCGCGTGCAAGACTGCTCCGGATGCGTACTGTAGCCCCATCGCTACCGAATGACCGAGGACCCGCCATGACTATCGTGACTGCTGAACTGATCGCCCATATCGAAGCCCAGAACGAGGAAGCGCGCCAGTGGGCCGCCGAAGCCCCCGGCCGCATCGTCGGTATGGTCACCACCTGCCCGGATCACTGGGCCGAGTACGATATCTACACGGTCGAGCAGTACGAGCACTACATGGCTGTCGAGATGCTGCACGATGTGGTCAAGTCCGAAATGGGCATTCGTCCCCGCTGGATGGACACCGACAGCATGTCCGTGGAGGACATCTATCAGGCCATCGACTTCTATACCGGTGAATCGGAGTGGATCAGCAAGGCAGCGGAGGAAGCTGCTCGTAAGCGGGCCTACAGCAACCGGTACCGGCCCAACCGGGAGTTGCAGATCAAGCTCTCCAGAGCCATAGCGCTAGCGAGTTAATCGCCGGCGCCCCAACGCCCTGGGATCGCTAGCGCTCACCCACGGTATCGCCCCCTGGCCCAGGCAGCGGACGTCGACCTCACCCAATCCATTATGCGGTGGGAGGCTGTCGGGCCCACTCCCTGCAAGACCCAATACGTTCGCTATGTTGGCCTCTCACCCACCACGGAGTACCTCCTATGTACGGACACCCCAGCCTCACTGCCAAGATGGCAGAGACATTCAACCCCGGCGAAGCCGATGACGCCACCGGCACCGAGAGTGTGGAAGCGTTCCTCGCTCGCGGGGGCAGGGTGACTCAGGTCGCCGCAGGCGCCACCAAGGCCGATTTCAATCCGCTGGCCAACTGCCAGTGCGGATGCCACGGGGACTGGACCGATCACTCAATGCGTCAGGGAGAGCGCGGGCGGGTTTAGCCGCCCATACCCGGCCCACAGCGGTCCGCTAGCGCCGGACCGCCCAGGATGGAGACCACCCACGCTATCGCGTGCTCCCGACCCAAGGTCAAAAAGTGATTCAAGTTGAATCGTTTTGCGACCCCATGTAGTGGACATCCGATTTCCCTTCCAGTGCGACACGGCGTCACCGCCAGGTTACTTTTTACCCAACACGGGCGCTATATCACCTTTCGTTATAAGCGTAAATACGCAGTTTCTGGTTGCCACCAGCCCGCGAGGTTCTTACCTTGCGCTCAGAAAGTGTGCACCCTCAGGAGGGGCAAATGATCATCAATATCGGTGACGTGATCACCGTCAAACTTGGCCGCCAACGATACGACCTTACCGTCGAGAGCCTGGACCCAGTGAGCCAGTCACCCGTTGTGTCTATGGGCGACTTCCCCGAATTCGTCGTGGGGCATTGCGAGGTTATCCGCGTGCTGCCTCAGCCAGGCGCATAGGGCGGGTATAGACGGGATGAATCCGGTAAGGGCTCATATGCGGTGGGGAGCATTGGTTTCCTCCCGCCAAGCAGCACAGGGGGAGAGCGTTACTTTGGTCTCAACGCGACAGGAGACCTACACATGAACGCAGTTGCCCAGCACATCCCTACCACTCAAGTCATTGATCTGGATATCGTGTCCAAGGTCGTGACCAGCGTCATCGGCTGTAAGAGCTTCGAACTCCCCAAAGCTGACGTGCACATTGTCCCAGTATCTGGCGGCGTCGATAGCAGTGCAGTTGCTCTGGTGATGAAGGCCCTGTTCCCGGACCAGCAGTTCCTGTACGTATTTTCCGATACCGGTGTTGAAACTGCTGGCACTTATGAGGCGCTGGATCGCATCGAACAGGCCACCGGGCAGTCCATCGAGCGCATCAGCGCCGGGCAGAACCTCTTCGAGATCATTTCAAGCTTCGGATCCTACCTGCCCAGCGCCCGCGTGAGGTATTGCACAAGAATCGCAAAAATTTCTCCGTATGCTGCGTTCATGCGCAGCATCGGCTCCGATAAACTGGACATAGCCACATACGTGGGTATCCGCGCAGACGAGGGTGAGCGCAGTGCCGCTGACTACGGTTCGTCATCACAGGTCCGCTTCCCACTGAAGGAACTGGGCCTGGACAAGCGGGACGTCTTCAAGATCGTAGAGCAGACCATCGGTATCCCCCAGTTCTATTGGGGACGTAGCCGCTCTGGTTGCTCCGTGTGTGTGTTCGCACGTCGTTCCGAGCTGATCGACCAGTGGCGCCGTGATCCAGCTACCGTCATACAGGCTTCCGCACTGGAGGCGCTACCTGACCACGTTGATGCGGCACTGTCTCGCCTGCCTACCCCTCTGGCGGCCCAGCTGGGGGTGGGTCGTAACCACCTGGCGTTGCCTGTGCCTGGTGACGTGCTGGAGCGTGAGGTGCTGCCGTGGGAGCGCGTGCGTGATACCCGTTCCAAGTCTGATCGCGTGACTCAGGACATGTTCGGGGGTGATGCCCGCCAGCGCATGTTCGTGGCAGTTGAGTTCCACCGGTTCTGGGGTGGCCAGCGCTGGGAGCAATCGTTCCAGCAGATCGCTACCTACAGCACCAGCCTCGGCGGCCTGAAGACCGCCCTCAAGCACTACTGGCTCCACCGGGTCGAGACTCGTGAGATTGTAGGATGCCGTTCGGAAGGCGACGTGCGTGACGAGGTGCACCTGGGCATCTTTGAGGTGTTGGTGGATGATGCCGCGTGCTTCGACGTCGATACCGAGACTGGGTACACATGGCAGTCAGATGGCACGCCCCTGAAGCTGATCCGCAAGGTGATGCTGACGCTAGAGAACATTCTGCTGGGCACCGAGCTGGAGCGCCTGCGGGGCCAGAAAGGTCAGTTGGATCGTTGGGATGCCGAATTGCTGGAAGTGATCGGCGACACTGAGGTGGTCACAGGAGGCGAGGTGGTGTGGTGTGAGCTGTACGAGCGCCCCAGTGAAGCTGAGCTGACCCGCGATATCGACATTGAGGAGGCCCCTGAGCCGTGCCTGAGCTGCAGCCGCTAACCGGGGGGGCTGCGGCCCCCCACCACCGCGGGCCTGGACGCGCTAGCGCGCTGACCGGTTTAGTCGGTGGGCAGGGATATTCCCTATCGCAAGCCGGTCTGGCTCCCTATGCGACTTTGACCGGACTGACGCAACCACGAAGGAAATTTCCTATGTCCGGAATCACAAATCTCAAGACACTTGCCAGATCAGAAGGTTTCCAATGTGTCACGGAGCTTCTGATCGAGGCCGAACGCCAAGACGAGTACCCATCAGTCTGCACAAACGAAGGCTGCGCAAACTTCGACTATCTTGAGCCGGACGCTGAGTCGGGTTGGTGCGAAGAGTGCGGTACCAACACACTCACATCTGGCTTACGCCTGATGGGGCTAATCTGAAGCCCATGCCCGTGTCTACCTACCAGGCAGTCATGCGTGAACTACTCTCGGTAGTGAATTCGGCGGCCACCGCCAATTCCTCGGAGCTGGTTGCTGAGTGCCTGTGTGAGTGCTACCGGTTCTACGTACTGGGCTCTCTCGTTTCGGGTGAGGTGGAACCGGAGGCCAGGGTGGACCTTCTCTTGACCCGAGCCCTGCGCGCCGTTGATGTAGGCGATGTGGTCGACGACATGGTGGAGACTGCTATGTCCGACCAATCTATCCTGAACGCCATCCTGGATCAGGGTGTTCACTGGGCCGGTTACCTGCGGCTGGGGCTCGGGATACAGAACGCGCTGCGCCGCATGGTGCAGGCTGTCGGCGCGGCGCGGGACAACCAGTCGATTGAGGCCTTGAAGGAAGCGGTCGGTCTCGAATGGGCAGATTCGGGAGAACTTGATGCTCTGGACCGCACAGCGGCCTTCGAAGTGTCTGCCGGTGCCAAAGCCCTGCTTAGGGCGAGATGGTAGGTCCGGGCTGGTGTGCACCCGCCGCTATCGCGACGGTTTCCCCGCTCGAAGCACAACGCCATCCCCTCATGTATGATTTCTGAAAATGCCAGGAGAGCAACCGTGAAAACTCAGCCCACCCCGAGCAGCACCCGTTGGGATCGTAACTCGATCCTGCCGACCACTCTGATCCTTGCCGGGATTATCGTGCCCGTTGTGGTCGCTCTATTCGTGGGAGCGGTAGGGTCATGGCTATACGACCTTGTCGTGCCTGCGATCCACATCCCCACCATGTACGAGATAGGGGTGGGTGAATGGTCAGACTATAAGCCCACACTCTGGCTATTTCCAACCACCGGAAATGACGGAGTAGTCCAATTCCCATGGGTACCCGTGTCCATAGGTGGGATAACGATAGATGGTGAAGTGATAGGCCTCATTCTGGCTCTATGGATCATGGTGCCTACTGTAAAGACACAGCCAATGATCCATCGCAGCTATGAAATTCTCTGGGGTGTAATCGCCAGGGGGGCGGTCAAATTGAGCGTCGCTATCTTGCTGTTTTCATGCTTGGTTTTTATTGTTGACCTGGTGTTTTAACGGTGGACTTCTCTGCAACGTGGCACTGCAAGCTATTTTGGGTTTTATTTTTCCTACTCCCCATGTTACTGAAGCATCCGCGAATGCGTTACTGAAGCATTTATTTGACGTTACTGAAGCATTTTCCGGGGGCGTTACTGAGGCAAGTCTAGGTGCGTTACTGAAGCACGCGGTAGTAGGCTCCTGGACCGTGCTGGAACCCCGTTTGAGGGTCGGCGCTTCGGGGACAGAAGAGGCGTAAATCTGAATCGTGGAAATCGGGTTCCATAATACTGGGAGGTGAGCGTGAGAGGGCAGCAGAGGGCCGATCAGTTTACACTATGCTGTAACCTCGGCCGATACTGGGACACTGGGTCCCAGCATGCTGGAATGTTTGCAGTGTACATCGCGGACGGACGGCTCAATGTTCCAGCATACTGGAAGTGTGCCTGAGAATATGGGGTGATGTTCCAGTATTCTGTAACTCTCTGCCCGAGAGCGAGCTTAGGTGGCCTGAGGTGGGCAAATTCTGCCCCGCAGAGCGCTAGTATCTGCTCGAAAGTGCAGCTAATTGTTAACTGCGCTCGGTAGCTTGTATAAGATTGGGCACTACGGACTAGTGACCAGGAGCATGAAATGAACGATCCAAGTTGGCAGAAGGCAGAGAGTTTATTGCGCGAACTTTTCGCGGAATCTGCAGACCTTAGCGATCGCGCCGTGTCGCTGCTTCAGGCCAAGCGGGCGCAGGGAGTAGAATTTCCCCGTTCGACGGAAACGGCTGAAATGGCTGACAGCCTGACCAAGGACATAATTCTGAAGAACGATGATGCTCACACAAAGTGGGTATATGAGGTGATGATGGCGATGCCCTTCACTCGCGAGGAGCGGGTATCGCTACTGTCCGAAGGTATTAAAAAGCAGGGGTGAGAGAATATGCGCAGCAATGAGATTCTAGTTACTCTATCTGGCTCGAACCGGGAGGCGCTACTGTTTGGCCTGCACGCCAACCAAGCCGCGATCGACCGGTGTGCTGCCGGCGACAGCTGTAGTCAGGGTGTGTCGGCCCTCGACGATGATCTGCGCGCCGGGTTGGTGGAGATTGGCATAATGTCAGCCGAAGAAAAAACGCTCTGGGATACCCTGGACATTCTGGCTTGGACCGATGAAGAGAAGCAGGCCTACGTTGATCTACTGCGAGCAGCCTAGCTCGTAGATGCAGAGGGCCCGGGCCCCGGTTTCTTAATATCCCACTTCAATTTTGCCACCGGTTTGATTCTGGCAACTTCCTCGGGAGAGGGCTTTGGTAGGCCCTTCCCGCCTTTCCCATAGCGTCGGCGCCCATACGTCTCGGATGCAGTCAGATCAGTGCCATGCCCGACCAGGGCGGCGATTTCAGTTAGCGAGTACCCGGCGACCTTGAGATCGGCTATGAACTGGTGGCGACATGAGTATAGGGATATGGTCTTTTGACCAGAACGTCGGAGTTTGCCAGCATAACGATACATGCATGTCCGAACGTTGTTGTAGTAGTCGTTGAAGCCAAGCTTGTTGTCTTCTCCGTCGATCAGGCCTACGGTCTCGGCGGGATCTGTGAACACGAGCTGGAGCATTACGAAGTTCAGATCGTCTTCAGCCAAGTCCGTGAGTAGAAGGTGGCGGTGGTCTCCATGAGCTCGACCATTGGTGTTCTTGGCGTTAGTCACCCGCAGTACTGGGCCGTCACCACTGAACGCATCATATTCGCCCAGCAGCACGGCGTGCTCCCATTCGGAAGGGCGCAGTCCCGTGGCAAGTGTTGCCTTAAACCAGACCAGCGTGCGAGCGGCCCAGTGGGAGCTCTTCATGTGGTGGCGGAGCGATGATTCCAGGGCAGTTTCAAATTCTTGCGCGACATGCTTCAGCTTCTTCGATGAGGTGCTGAGTACGGTAGGGGCGTGTTCGTCGCAGGCTCTGGACTCAGGGGCTTTGACCTCGCGGACGGCGTTAGCCTCGCGGGTTCGGCCATCGGATTCCAGAGTAAACGCGAGTGCAGATCTGTATTGACGGAGGGATGCCCTCGATAGTCCAGTCGCCCGGTCTTGTAGCCACTCTGCGACAGTTCGTTGATCGCTGGCGCACTCCTCTCTATATATATCTAGTAGGCGCGTGCCTCTCTCCAGGTATCTGGACTCGGTTGCGGCGGTTCTTGTGGGCGCCTCGGGCGGATTCATGGTGGAGGAATGGGGCTCTCATGTGATCTTGGGGTTCAGCGTACCCCATCACGCTAGCTTATAAATCCATAAACTGCGTAAAAGCGCACTTTAAAGTGTTGCAGATCAACGGAAGCATATATATTGAAATGACTAGTTAACGACGGCCGGATACGGGGAATAGCCGATGTCACCACCTCTCAAACTCAGCTCTCTAGCCTTTGCGATAGCCCTTCATGGTTGTGCCACGGTTTCACCTGGGAGCGTTCAGGAGCTTGCAGTCCCACAACAGGACCCGGCCTACCTGCACCTGACTCAATCTGCCGGGGCCATCCAGGATGCAGCCAACAGGCTCGCAGATGTGGAGCAGGCCCGTTACAGGGACTCGACTGGCGGGGAAGCCTACCGCGTGGACAAAGATCTGATCCCTGATCTGGAAAAGCATGTCAGCCTGGGCGCCGCATGGCATGGCCCCGTTGACAAGCTAGTCGACCGTCTGGCTGCGCAAGTGGGGTACAGTGCCCATGAGATTGGGGTGAAGCCGTCAGGGGGAGTAATCGTGAACATCGACACGGATTACCGTTCAGTGCTGGATATCCTCCACGATGCAGGTACCCAGGCAGGGTCTCGCGCCAAGATAACGGTGAAAGCGAAGTCCAAGGTGCTCGAAGTTGAATACCCTTCTGTCTGATAGGCTGATATAGCTGATGAAAACACTATGCGTTCTTGCAGCTTCGGCCATCATATTCTGCGGCGGCGCCCTAGCTCAGCCTCAGTTCACGGATGATCTGCGTGCGGCGTCAGAGACGCCCGACGAGCTCCAGAAGCTGCTTGACGAGGGCTCGGCGAAGCCGGTCACCGAAGAGGTCCTGGCAGACATGGCTAAGCTGATCAGTCGCCAAAAGATTGTGCGCCAGGCGGCTTACTCTTACGGGGTCCAGAGCGGACTCCATTGGCGGTACCAACAAATTATGGCGATGCTTGATCGGGACGCACAACTGCTCGATACCATCTTTGACTACTCTAAGTTTCTCGTGGACGGGCGCATGCTGATGCCCGTTGTCCAGAAATCTGAGCGCATCTATCAACAGTCGTCTGACGGTTCAGCGCGTTCTGTTGATGTCTCGTACACATTGGAGCGCCCCGCACGTTTAGTGCCGACAGCTCCCAGCTGGCGTGCTTCCATTACTTCTCACGTAGATGGCCCTGTGGCGCCAGATCGCGCCTTGTACCCCAGAACTCCAGAAGAGGAGTCCATATGGGAGGATGCAGTGTCTAGCGGATGGGAATCGGGTATTGATCAGGCGAATGATATCTTCAAGATAGAGATGCGCCGCCTGACAGCTGAGATCATGGGGATGTATCTGTTTCGGGAGCTCGTTGTTCAAGGGATAGTCACAATGCCGAAGGTGGCCTCCAGCCAGTACTCAATCATGCGACTGGAGGACGGTAAAAAGATGCACGTCGATGACGTTATCACCACGATAACGGAATCGAGTGCATTTACGTCCTCATCGAGCTGGAGTCCTGTATTCCGGGAAGAGGCGCGCTGATTGCATGGACACTTGGCTGGACTGGGATCCAATCAATTTCTCACGACATGACTTCGATAAGCTGCTCCTGTGGTGCTGTGCCAAGGGTGCCAACGACATCGTTCTGAGAAGTAACGAGACGCCGTACGTCAAATTGAACGGGGAGGTTAGGGAAATAGTGCCTACTGTGCTGCGGCAGGACAATCTCTACCTGATCCTCAAGCAGATCCGCAATGAGTCATGTCCGGCCAACGTATTGGCCGGGCAGCCACAGGATTTCTCATACATTGTTGAGGGCCACGAGCGCAACGTGGTCCGTTTCCGGTGTAACGCGACTGCGGTGAAAGGTCGCTTTGGGTCGACCAATGAGATATCTCTGACACTCCGGACGTTCCCTGAGTCTCCGCCTTCAGTTGCTGAACTGGAGGTTGAGGAGGCGATTGTAGAATCAGTAAGTCAGCGTGATGGACTCATCCTTGTCACTGGCCCCACTGCGTCCGGGAAGTCGACGCTTTGCTTCTCGTTGCTTCGGCATCAAGCCTCGACGTTTGCTCGCAACATACTGACCTTGGAAGAGCCGGTTGAGTATGACTTGTCGTCCGTCCCGGGCGTGCTATCCAAGATCGCGCAAACTGAGGTCCCTGGCCAGGTAGCCTCGTTTTCGGAGGGGGTTAGAGCATGTATGCGCCGGGCGCCCGACACCATACTTGTGGGAGAATCCCGCGACAGAGAAACGTTCTCGGCGGCCATTCGGGCTGCCTCTACGGGCCACCTGGTATTAACCACGGTCCACGCCAACGATGTCGCTAGTACTGTGCAACGAATGGTAGACGAGTTTGATACCGCGGATCGTCGGGGTGTCGCAGCCACCCTCGCGGCCATACTCAAGTGCGTGGTGCATCAGCGCCTCTATCCCCGTGTCGGGGGAGGTCGGATCGCAATTAGGGAGTATGTGGTTATCGATCACAGTGCCAGGATTGCGATGCGTGATGCGCTCCGGGACGGCACCGAGCGGTTACACGGCGCCTTACACGACCTCGTCGAAAAATCAGGCAAATTTTTGGTTGATGACGCAGCGCAAAAGTATGAGCAAGAGTTGATCAGCAGGGAGACATTTAATGATGTCTGCCTCAACACAGGACGGATTGATCGGATGTTGGACTAAGCAGTGAAAGATTATAGCCATACGCAGTGGCGCAACTCTGGCCACCAGGCGCGGTTGGGGCTCGGATTCACGAGCATCGACGCAAGAGTGTTCCTGTGCTTTTTCGTTTACGGTCTCCACTTCTCCTGGTGGACCTTCTATATCACGATCACTCTGATCGCGGGATTCACCGCTCTCGAGTATTTCGGCTACACCATTCCCGTAGCTCGACGGCGACTTAGATCACTCATAGCTGGTAAATACCGCTATGTAAATCGTACAACACTAAGACATCGGAGGCTTACCAGTGGGTAACGCGGCAGAACTAATGAAAGACGGCGACAGGCTGATTGATCCGGACATGACCCCGGTAGCCGTCGACAATGGATACGCCAATCAGAAAATCTGCTTCTGGGTGGCGGATGGGGAAGGAGGTAAGCGGATTGAGGAAATCCTGCTGCCATCCCGTGCCCGGATGGGTATTACACAGGTCAGCGCAGCTGGGCCTGGGTCTGATTCCGGAATCTACACACTGAACGGAGATCCGTGGACCGTTGGTGTAGATATTTCAGCGCCTGAGACAATGACCGGAAAACAGTACGCATACTCTGATGTGAATGCGATCCTAGTGAATCATTCGCTGATTTCCGCTGGCTTTGGCGGTAAGGACGTTCGCTTATCGACCGGTGTACCAATCTCTCACTTCTACAGCGGTTCAGAGCATGATGCGGGATTCCTGAGTCGGATCAGGGAATCCATATCGGTGCCAGTTGTACCACGGAGTACGCAGCGCGCCGCTAACATTCGGAAACACGACATATTTCCCGAGTCAGTGGGGGCGGCGATTGACTGGCTTATTGGTGTCGATGGAAGCATGCGTGACGACGTTGAGCTTGGCGTCGCAATCTGCGATATCGGCGGCAATACCACGGATATATCTGTTATCCACTCAGGACTTACGCTTGATCCAACTCGGTCGGAAAGCGTTGAGCAGATGGGTGTGATGAACATTCGATCCGATCTGAAGCGTCTTATCCAGAAGGAGCACGATGTTGAACGGGTACGTGACGCTCAGTTGGACGCGGCGCTTCGGACCGGCTACTGCTCTCTTTTCGGCCGCAAGGTCGACGTCATGGCATTGATTTCCGAGGCACGACGAATTACGGGTCGTAGAATCTCCAGTTTCGTGGCTGAGCATATTGGTGATGGTTCTGACCTGGATTGTGTCATCTTCGTCGGTGGCGGAGCGGCTGTGCTACCTAACCTGGTTGATGAGTATAAGAACGCGTTGGTTCCGCACAATCCCGAGTTTGCCAATGCTCGAGGCTTCCTTAAACAAATGACCTACTTGGGGTGAGTGCGTGCTACGCCGAGATTTTCGCGTGATGTTGCGCCTCTTCCATTCGGCTCCGGAGGAGACCGCACTTATTAACAACCTTGCAGTGCTGCAATCTAATAAGGCGCGTTGCGAATACGTGCGCGGGCTTGTGCTGCAGGGTCTCACTCTGTCGCGTTTCATGGGTGGGTTTCTTCCGGTGAGTTCTATACTTGTTCCGGAGTCAGAATGTGTCCAGAGACGGTTCTCGGACTACCGATGTTCATTGCGTATCGCTTTCGAAGTCGAGTCAGATCGTTTCGAGGACCCTGGCTACCAGTACCTCGCCTCCATCGCGAATAGTCTGGATAGGACCAGGGAATGTAGAAAGCTAGTGCTCGTTGGTGCGTGGTCAACGACCACAAAGGCGACATTGGATGATATCGGCCTTCGGTCTGAACCTTCAAAGGTAGTGGCGCCTAACGTGCCGAGCGACAACGTTTTAGCAGAAGACACGGGAACGCGCCCATCAACTTTGCTTAATAATCAAGGATCTCAAGGCGTCAGGCAGAGGCTTGGCGGTTTGATGCCAGTCGGTTGAGGAGATAATCATGAAAAGGTTGACTGTATTATTCACAGCAGTAATTGCTGCCAACGCACACGCAGGTTTTGCTGTTGACAACGAAGGCCTGGACGTAGAAAAGGCGGTCCGCGCAGAGCTACAGCTCGAGCAAGCCCTGCAGAAGGAGAAAGCATTGGCGATCGAGCAGGAAAGGCTTGAAGCAGAGAGGGCAGCCCTTTCGGAGCAGAAGGCGGCTTTGGCGAAGAAGCAGGCGCGAGCAGAAGGGTTGGCGCCCTCGGGTTTCCGCGTACTCACCGACAAACAGGTGGGCGTGGTGTCCGAAGTGGGATCGCGTCCCGGAAGCATTACTGGTGGTGCGGGTGCAGGTTCCGAGATGTTCCTGGACGATGCCCTTGCAATGCTGATGCCCGATGCATGGGTTGCCTATATCCGAGAAGATGCCCCGGATAGTTTGGCCGTCTCCTGGGATGTAGGTGATGGGTCATGGCTCGACGCGTTAAATCAGATCGGTGCCAATCTGGATGTGCGGTTTGTCCTGGATTGGGATGAGAAGGCCGTCCGAATAGGCTCGAATACAGACTTTCGCGTAGCCCAGGCGGGTGGTCGGTACCAGTATAAGGATGAAGAAACCGGCCGTGATATCTATGTCTTCTCAGCTGATCCCATGAGCGAGTATCGTCGAATCGACTCTGACCAGGGTGTGGTTGTGGTGGGAAGCGAAGCGGTAGCCGTGCAAGTCGTAGAGTAGTTTCCCTGCCCTGTGCGCGCTCTTCCAATCTCGGATACTATTCCCTCAACAGATAGGAGTGCGCAGATGTCCTTTTCAGCAAGTTTCTCACCCGCAGACCCGTTCCGAGACCCTACCTTCGGCGAACGAGTCTGGGGCACGATTTCATGGGCTAGTCATATCGAGGCGAATGGTTGGTTTGACCCTCTTGTAGCCTCCGCGTCTGCTGTATCAATTGCGTTGATGGTTGTATGGCTGGGTGGTGTACTTTGGGCATGGGCGACAGTCGCTGGGTGGACAGGCTTGTTTCCGACGTTCGCGGGCACTAGCAAGCCTGTTTCCGTAGTCCCGGGTGACGCCCAAACCTACGCACTCAGTCTATTCACGTACGCGGGCTCCCTGGTGCTTGGTGGTTCGATCGGTACTATCGTCTTTACCGGCCCGGTCGGTGTGTTCATCGATTCGTTCATGGCGCCACACCTCGCCGACGCTCTCCTGAGTGCCGCGTACTACTTCGGCACGTTCGGTGGCTTCTTTTCGCTCTTCTAGCCTGTCACGGCGACCCAGGTTATTCCTTGGGCCGCTCTTCCTTATCTTTCTCTTCTTTTTGTGGCGCAGGCGCCCTGCCTTGGCGTCTCGAAGGATCGACTTTGTCCGTCATCTTCTGTCCACCAGCGACGAATATTCCCCGTACCCCGCGCTCTTGTTCCGCTTCGCCCAGTACCTCGTTGGCGTTACCGATGTACCGCAGCACTTTATCCGGAATCTCGTGAATGAGGCCGAAGACTCGGTGCGACACTTGGATTAGTAGGACGACCAGTAACAAAGCGAAGATCAGGAACTGAAGCAATGAACTCCAGCTGGCACCCATCACGTCCGTCATTGCAGGTACGAAGGTGATCATCACGAATTTAGCTGCCAGCTGCATGATCAGAATAGCGGCCAGAAGACCGAATAGCATGAGTGTGGGCCGCAGGAAGACGCTGAGGAGAATCATGTAACCCGCCTTGGCGCGCTCTGCGACTGGGCCGACCCCATCCGGCATTGCATGAGTTACCGCCCATATTGGACCAGCGATCACGGACTCGGTGAGCATGACGTACCATCCGACTACGGCAAGGACCCACATGAAGTAGGGAACCATTGGAATATAGTAAGCAAGTAGTGCCAGCGAGGGTAGAGCTAGAATTGCAATAGCGCTAAACCAACCGACAGCCCCTGAAAAGATTGCTACAAAAGGACTTGTGACTGCCACCCCGACTGTTGATGCGAGCGGTGGAGCCGCTTTGGCGATCTCATGAGCAATCCATGCTTTCGCCGAGGCCGCTTTTATCGCTAAGTATGCGGTGGTACCGATATCGAGTGCGTATCGCGCCCATGCGGAAAGCGCTGCCATCGGCATTGGTGCTTCCTCTGCGATCGTGAGACCAGATATCCAAGAGCCGATAACCCAGGCACGTAGTGAATCTGGATCGTCAGACTTTACTGAGCTTTGAGAAGCATCGCCTGAGTTCGAGTGTGACCTTGCCGCCGCGGTTACTTCCACAGCTACCTTTCTAATCTCTTCGTAGTCGGGATGCTCGGCTAGTTCGCTGTTGATCGGTGTGAAGCTTGGCCCGATACCGGCGATATTGAGGTAGCGGGTCGTCATGCGACCGAACTCGTTATAGTAGATGCCCGCCCCTATCCACCCGTTATTCTTTGGATCGCTAACGCCGAGTTGGCCATACTTGGCTCCGACCTTTTTGAGGTCTTCCTGTAGTGATCGTTGTGACGCCTTGATGTGTGAGCGATACTGATCGACGACTTCCCTGTAGACGATGGGGAGCTGGTCTGGATCCATCGTAGACGGATGGCCGTTATCGATGTTGATAGCGGAAACGGCTATGTTTTCTATATTGATGTTCAAAGCCCATAGGCCGCGGATGAGCCGGCCAAAGTAGCGTTCAGCCGCTTCGTCATACTGAGAGTTCCCGTCGGTCAGCGCGATCTCAAACTCAACAGCGCCGCATGCTCGGGGGCCATACAGCGGGAGACTGGATTCGCCGAAGACTTCTTTGACACTGTTGCGGATCCCGGGTATCCACCCTTCTTGAGGGCCGTTGAACTCAATGCCTGCCTTTCCGAACTGCGACTCGTCACCGTCTGGCAGGAAGAACGCCTTTAGATCCCCAATAATACCAGGATCTTCAATAATGGGCTTGGAGGAGATGACTTCCTTTTTTCCTTCTTCGCCCTCAGCCGCATTTATACCAGCTCTGCATACCTGGTAAGCAAGAAGGTTGCCGGCAAGCTCATCGGAATGTTGGGCGGCGTCCACGGTGAAGAATGTTTGATTTGTAGTCATGAACGAGCTGGCAGCGTCCCATACAGAGTTGGCCAGCCCGACCCCCTGCATCGCGAAGTACAGGATTATCACTTGCATGGCAGAATATCCGCCTGCCAGTGGGAAAATGAGACCTAACGACCCGACGACGCGAAACGGCACCCATGTAGTACTGTATGACCGGCCAAATGTCTGTCCGTCCCCCGCTGTGTTCACCAGGCCATTTATACCTACCCACGAGATCACCAGATAAACGAACACCATCATGCCGGCGTTCAGGACCTCTGACGCAGCGCCGATTATCGAGTCAGGTGCCTCTGGTCCTTCTCCGCCAAGCGTAATATTTATGACCTGGCCGAAAAGCTGCTCCATGTATGTCTTGGAGAGATCGTTGGGGGCCACATAGGTAAGGTCACCCTCCTCGTTTGCGAGGGCACCCCCGGATAGCAACGGTGCGAATAGTAGGGCAAGGACGGCTATGTATCGAATAGCGACACGCGCGCAGATCTGTTGTGACATCGTTATCCCTTAAGGCGGTGTTCAATGCGTAATCATCAGTATATGCCTATAGAGAGAGCGACATTAGCAAAAGGTGCGCAAATACACAGAAAACGGATGAATGAGGGGGCGCCCCCGGATAGTATGTTTGCAGGAGGTATTGCCTGTGATTGATCTATCGCCAACCGTCGTTGAAACCGAATGGCGCGCTCGTTCTCCCTGGGTGGCTGGGCTTCTGGATGCTATGCATCACCGAGAGGCCTGGACTAATCCGGGATATGAGGAGCTTGTGGACGCATTTATTCTTGCGGGGAGGCGCCTGGACAAGGATACCGTTCAGATTCTGGGCGAAGACATGGATAACCTGGTTGGGCTGCTTGGTTATCTACCCCCTCAGATGAGCATGTACCTGTGCACGCTACTTGATGAAGCACAGCCTGGGCTGGTGCAGGAGGTGTTCTCCTATGCAGTGAATGCCCTTGAGGTGACCCCTGACAGTGATATGGAGCGCGCGTTGAGGGATCGAATTGTCCTTATCTATCGGGTCGGTCTTTTGAGAGAGATGCTTGTACCTGGCGCACTACGCGACTATGAGGCAGTGATGAAGCGGATTACAGATCGTTATGGGAGCGCACACCATGTTTAAGCGCGTTATTTTGCCTTTGATGCTCGCTGGAGTGATGAAGTCAGGGGTTGTGGTAGCCGAGCCCTGCGATGGCGGGTGTGGCCCAGTCTCGCAGGAGCAGTATGCGTCTGTAGCCGAACTAAAACGTCAGCTCCGTGGGCGATCTTTGGATGTCGTGGACACATATAATTTTGGTGTTAACGTCGGGTCGATTACGTCCTGCGTGGATTCGTTGATGGATATCGACCTCTCGGTTCTAACAATTGACCCGCTCGGCACCATTCTTGAGGCAGTTACCGGTCTTCAGGACAAGATTCTGAATGCGGCCTGTAGAGCGGCCACGAGTTGGGTCAGCGCTCAGACGAATCAACTGAACAATGTGGTAAATGAGCCATCGGAGCGATTCGAGCGTCGACTCAGGAATGTGGGTATTTCGGTGCAGTCATCGCGAGATCGAGTCAGTCTTCCGCCGTTGAGCGAGGAGGAGTTAGAGCGCCGCGCGGGGGACTCTGTTTACGAAGATGTTGCGCCACCTCCGATTGTTGTTCGTGGTGCCGAGGATGGCCCGAATGCTCCGAACGTCCGGGGGCGGTCGAACCAAAAGCTTGAGGCGAAGCAATTCAAAGGCCTCGACTCGTACTTTAAGAATCCAGATCGCGGGCAGGACCAATAATGAAACCACTATTGATCGCCATTGGCACTCTGCTCGTTGTACTGAGCGGTCGAGTTTCGGCCCAGGGATGCGATTCCTGTCTGCAAGCTGCGGCAACCACGGCTAACACAGAGATGATCGCCGCGCTCCAAGCGCTGCAGGTCCAGCTCGAGCTTAATACCCAACAACTGGAGTCGGGCTTGAGTACCTCGGCGGCTCGTATTGAATTGACTGTCAATAAGCTCACCAAGGCGAGCGGCAACCAGTTCGAGTCTTTAATCACATCCATAGACAAGATGTACGAGAGTCAGACTCTGGCAAGGGAAGAGCTGAATCGCGACTATCAGTATGGACCACAGTCCATGCCGCGCTCTCTGGATATCCACGCAGACCGTGCATTATCTCTTCGCCAGGCGTGGGAGCGACAGGAGCAGATCTGGGACTCGATGCAGGACAAGATGATAGAGCACCAGCGTGTTGATCCGTCTACCCGAGCGAAGATACTGAGAAAGGCGCTCCAGGCTACTGAAGGCAGCGCTTCCCTCGGCGATTTAGTGGCGCGCGATCAATTGAGCGTCGATGAAATTGCTGGGCTGGATGATCTTCTGAAGGTGCTGGTGAGTACCGAGCCAACCGCTGGGTTCTCTGCGGACGTGGTAGCGCGTGATCCCGCTCAAGCTCGCAAAGAGTTGCAGCGGCGCATAGGCAATGCCAAGCAGCAGTTCGCATACGGGGTTCTTTCCCGCTCATTGATCGAAATGCAGCCATTGATCGATCGCGACGATGCCCCGTGGGGCCACACGTACGTTCAAAGTGAAGGTGTTGAGGACGGGCAAATTAGTTGGCGGGAATTCCTGCACGACGAAACGCAGGGTAGATTGCAGTCCGAATCCTGGTTCAATGATATACGCCACTTGAACAAGGTCGGCTTAATGCGGGAACAGGTAGTTCTGCAGGCCTTGCGCAACCACATCCTTGCCCGGTCTGTCCAACGTGAGGAAGAGCTCACCGTGCTGATGGCGCTCCTGCTGTCCAGCGAGCGCGGAGGCGGGGAGTGATAACAAGGTTTCTTGGTGTGCTGGCAATGTGCCTAGCGGTGTCCTGCCCTGCGTTCGCTCAAGGAGAATTCGGGTATGGCATATGCTGCCCCCCATCACCTGCTCCGTGTGGGATTATTCCCTGCGACACCCAGTGTGCTGGTCCCGCAATACAGGGTATGGGCACTGACTTTTTTGCAGAGGTTATTCGTACTATCGAGCAGCCCTCTGCGCTTACTCCGTTCGGTAGCACGGGCTTGAAGCCCTACGCCGACCGGTGGCTATCGGGCCTGAGTGGCTTGAACGTAACCTTCGAGACTGCACTGAACAATTTGATGAGGGCCGAGGCCCTGGGTCAAGCGACTTTGATGGAGCAGTGGGATATCTCGTCGCGTGAACAGGTACTGGTCGAATCGGAGTTTCAAAGGGACTCCGATTTTGGCCCGACTGGTGAGGGGCTGGATTGCAACTGTGGAGAGCGTGAGAACGTGGCGCTTGATGTCCGTACGGCGGAGGCTGCTATTCGGGATCTTGACGCTTTTGCTGCCGAGAAGCACGCCCAGGCGAACCACGACAAGCAGGACCGTGTCGCCCGCTCAGGTCGCAGCAAGGCCATCCGCGCGCTACTTTCAGCTCTGGATGACGGGCCGGCTTTGCGCCCGGTGACAGGCGATATTTCCCCGGAAGAGAGTAACGCCTTGCTCAACGTGGCGGTTGCACTGGCCAACGGCGAACACTACGCGAATGGCGACACGGAACGCCAGAAGGTCATTTCCAGTCAGCTTCGTGACGTCGGTATGCGCGCGATTGTCCAGTACTACGGCCGGCGTACCGCCGAGGACGGTAGTAGGAGCATTGACTCCGTACTCGTGGATGGTGCAACGAAGCGAATTCTGGTCGATTCCACGGCTGGTGAAGTCCGCTCTGGCTCCCCGCGCTGGCTAGCCGCAGAGTCGGTCTTCCTGGACGCAGAAGCGGCGGCCCTTGAGCAGCGTCTGGAAGATGCGCGACGCGTGCAGTCCATCACGATGGCGGCGGCTGTTATGCGGAATGTCAAACAATGAAGCGGTTGATTCTGGCCCTGTTGCTGCTCCAGGGTGCTCCCACTGTGAAGGCGTGGACCCCCTGCATGCCATTTTGTGACAACGTTTGCGGAGGGCCCGCCCTTCTGACGTTAGGGACTACTGTTGCGGCCGAGATTGGACTGCTTAGCGCCGAGACATTTGAGGCCAATCGGCGGATTCTGGCGCAGTACGAAGGTTGGACGGGAACGTCAGAAGGCGCGCTCTACAAGTATGCCCTGTCGCACGCCAATGGGATGGTCGCCTTTGAGACGGCCGTCTGGATGAACATGCAGGAACAGGTTATGGCGGAATCCGAACTGCTGTTGGACCGAGATTATGGTGAGGCGGCATACCCCTCGAGTATGGGGTTCTCACACGATGCCGCTACCCGGCGAGAAGCCCAGTACACTTCGGAGGCGGTGGCGGCGAAGGCCTATCGCAATTTCATGGCGGATCTCGCGACAAAGGATGATGTGGCTCGAACGAAACGTATCTCCCGACTGCTGGACACAACCGCAAATGGTGGTTTCTCTGTACGCTGCCCGGACTGCGAGGACGATGCGCAACTTATTTCACACCTGCAAGCGGCGTCGAGCCTCGTGTTGGGTGGTGGTGCTGGGGACATTAGCCCGACAGCTCGCATCCATGCAAAGGCAGTAGATTCACTAGCCGCGTCCATGATCGGCGAGGTCCTTTCCACGCATACACCATCAGGAGACAGCAGCTGGGCGTCCGTGTTTCGCGACGCGGAAGAGTCCGAGACACCCACGAGTTCTGCTTTCTTCTTGTATGAAATCCCAGGTATGCGCCTCGAGGGCGAAGGCTGGATCGATCTCGTGTACCTAAACAATGAGACTGGTCTAGCCAGAGAGGCCACCTATCTCACGGCGGAGGAGGTCGGCCTACTTGAGCACCGCCATAGGTTGTCTGAGATGCGAGCGTTGCTAATTTCTTTGTTGAATATCACTTCTAGCTCCCAATAACTGCGAATCTGCTGCCTTTACAAGACATTCGTAACGAGTCGGCAGTGATATCATTGGGGTAGATAATTCTGGAGGTACATATGGCTGACGAGACAGAGATCACTAACCAGAAGGGCGCCGACCACGATCCAGGCCCCAACGAGTCGTCGGATATGTTCGAGGGCATAGAGCCGAGTTCCGGTATTGAAGAAATTCGGAGCTTGCTGCGGGCAGGACCTTCACAGGACTCCGAGCTGCTCGCCCGGATTCCAGACATTGATGATCTCCCACTTCTTGTCGAGGTTCTTCAGACTGGTAGAGAGCCGCTTATGGTGGCTGTGATGGAGAACGGCTGCGCCGCTAACAGCGAAGCGCTGATTACCCTGGCGATCGAGACAGGTAGTGAGGCGGTCGCTCTCGCTGCCATATCGAACCCATTAACTGATCTTTCTACTCTGCAGCAGGTCGCAGAGAAGGGCATCCCAGAGAGTATCCGTGCCGTCTACGATCAGCGAGTCAGTGATCTTGCGTCCAGCGACATGGCGTTTGACGGAGCGTCTTTTGGAGATCCCGACTACTCACCCACACCTGGTGCGGAACTCGAATCGTCTGGGACCACTCCGGGCATGGGAGGGCGTGTTGTCGAGTTTCCTAGTGGCCCGGAGCGGTCACAAACTCCAGCGCCGGCGAAGGACGGCGGTTTATCCGTCCCTGCGTCGCCCGTAGCCGCGAACGATCACGCAATGGGGGTTGATGTACAGTCGAGCAGCGATGAGCCTGCTCCAGCCGGTGATTATGATCCAGGTGCTCTTCCAGAGCATGGTGAATCTGCGTACATCGACGCACCAGATGGCGTTGCCTCGGATTACGGCGACATCGGTGGCCCCGATCTGGGGGCGGAGCACCCCAACGCGCCGTCGTCAATTTCTGATCCGTTCGGCGAGTTGGACGATGTAGACGACGAGGACGTGAAGCTCGACGATTCCGAGATGACGCCTGAGGCGTTGGAGCTAGCTGAACGCTTGGCCAAGGCGCGGAAGTCAGGGCAGTCCCCGGATGATGATGAAGAACCGGGACAGACTGCGGTGCAGATTTCCGGCATCGCAGCAATGGCTTGGGCGCTCAAGAATGTGATCGGTTCGGTTGGTTCGGCTATGGCGAATACCATAAGGGGTCGCGCGGAAGCCCCCGAACCAATCGACCAGACGGCCTTCATGAGTTCGACCCGTGACACCCTGCTTCAGTCCATTCAGACTGACTTGGACATTATCAGGAAGGACGTCATGCGAGATGCACTTTACGAAATTGGTCGTGATATTGAGACCGGCAAGGTTCGGAACGTGGCGCCTGAACGGCGATCTGAACTGTGGGGAGAGCACCTGTATGAGCGTCTGAGCCAGATTCAATCTTCACCGGAGTATTTAGCTCTCTCGACCCGTATAAGCGACCTCAGCGCACAGTTCGCTGCACTACCTGACACCAACGACGTGTTGGAACAAACCTTGGCTAGATGGCGTAAGGATTGCCAGGTCGACGTTGATAAGCTGGTGGGGTCAGAGGGGCCGGGGCTGACCGAAGATTCTGATAAAAGAATGTATGGTGCAGCGCTCCTGGACTTTGTCAACCGCCTCGGATCATCTTTCCGAGATGTGTTCCGCGCGGGTCCCTCTCCGGCGCAGGCTTCAGTCACAATGGGCTGATTTAAGCTCTGGGGCTAGGTGTTTCGGAGCCAGTCTATAATCTTCTGTGACTCCTTGACCCTAGTCTTCACCATCGGCTCTGAAGGGTAGTCCACCGCGTCGGCCACAGCGTCGACAATGTCCTTAGCGAATTCCGCAGCATCATCTGAAGCCGCACCAGTCGCCGTCGCGATATTGGTGAACGCCTCTAGCAGCTGGCGGGTAGTGCCGATTGGCAATCCTGAAGATTCGTAACTGAACGCCCACTGTAGTGCATCAGCGTTTCGCCGATTAGGTATCTCCTGGTCTTGGGAATCTGTTTCTGTGTCACTGGTAGGCGCTGCTGGCTGTTCCGGGGCTGGGGCCGGCTCGGGTGACGACGGAGGGTTGATTGAGCTCTCTTCTGACGGCGAACCTATCATGCCCTGGAGCAATTCTGTTAACTGCGGATTTGGCGCGGCCCCGGTTTCTGGCTCGGCCGCGGCGTCTTGCTTTTGATTGGTAGCTGGGATCGTCGGCTGATCCGTATCACCGGTTGGGTTGGTTTCCTCAGGGTCCGCGGGCGCCGGATCCTCCTCGGTGTTCGCTGTCGATGATTGTGCGAAGGTTTGTAGCATGTCGCGTTCGATAGAAGCGAGGGGCCATGCCTGATTGTCGGCTAATGCCGTCGCGCGATCTATGAAAGTGGTGACGTGGTTGCTGTATGCGCCTAGATTCATACCGGACGGCTGGTCACCGCGCAGCGTGTCCTCCAGAGACCGGCCCAGCAGGACCTGTCGCTTTAACTGCCTAACGAGATCGAGCGACAGGGGGCGTACTTTAAGCATACGGTTGTAGCGATAGTTCTGAACCAGGTCCTTCTTAGCGAGCCCGTGGTAGAACGTGTCGATCCGATGGATATCGGCTCCCTGAAAGACGTGCGCCTGGCCCTCTGTCTGTGCCTTCAGATCGTCAATATTGACTCGGTCTGCTTCGTGTATGTTCGCGGACCATGTCTGTTTGTATGGCGATACGAGTGCATCCTCGTTCCTATCCCAGCCAGAAGATTGAGCAACCTTCATTGTGCCGGCATACTCTCTGAATGCCTTCCACGTTTCTTCGGTGTCCATCATCTTCATCAGATATTTGATGTTGGTACTGCCGAATATTTGCTGCGCCTCAATCGCGTTCGCCTTCTTGATGCCGGCGAGGTCCTGGTTCGAGATCACGACGCTAGTACCCAGGCCACGCGCCTGAGTGATTAGGGTAGCCATACCAGAGATTGCCACCTCTGCATATTCGTCCACGATCAGAACGGTAGGTACCACCAGGTCTATTGGCAGTGCGTCCTGAATGTCTGATCTGTCCCCCTCGCTTAATGCACCCAGTCCCGCGGACACAGCCGTCCGGATTGCTGCCAGCACTACCTTGCCCAGGGCTTGTGTTTCCTCCGGCATGGTTTCAATGCCTGGAATTGCGACGATGAGTATCCGATTGTTCATCACCACATCGCGGTAGTCGGCCTCTCCCAGCTCGGTTTGGTAGATGTGTGCGAACTGCCCCGCTAGGTTGGTAAGCGCACGGCTGTAGAAACCTTCTGCGAAGCCGAACTGCCTTTTTACTTCCTCCGGTTGCTCCCCGGCGGGCATTGCTGGGTCATACCCTGGGAGTGCCGCGAGGAATGCGTTCAGTGGCTCCAAGACCCGGTTGGATAACGAGATATGCCCGTAGTCGGTGTCGTCTCCTGGGACGATGATGACATTATTAGATAACTCGACGAACTTCTGCAGGTTGATGTACTTTGACAGAAGCG
>Ga0115567_10000923_pt1 | contig 29134 bp, 39 predicted proteins | sample COGITO_mtgs_1204_2_FD_88679 | JGI IMG/M metagenome (GOLD analysis project Ga0115567, IMG submission 88679) | Pelagic marine microbial communities from North Sea - COGITO_mtgs_120412 | ecosystem: Environmental > Aquatic > Marine > Epipelagic | place: Germany:Helgoland, sampling site Kabeltonne... | reverse complement strand
TTCCATTGATAAATTTCCTAACAAACCCTCACCTTCTTCTACTGGTAATGGCATTTCAGGTCTTACTGGTTTTGGTAAAGGTGGTTCTTGATTTACAGTAATTTCACCAAAGATTGCTTCTGGAAATAAATTTCCTAATGGTCCTTCTTCTTCGTCTTGAATTGGTAATCTCATTTCAGGTCTTACTGGCTGTGGTAAAGCTGGTGTAGTAGTACCAAGTAAATAATTTAAATTTATTTGACCTTGAATAGTTTTTGCATCAGAAGCTATAGTATCTGTAGGTGCACCAGCTGCGTATTGACCAGCCGTAAAAGCATCACGATTAAAAATTGGTGGACCATCTTGATTGTTAATTGCATCTAAATCTACATTATGAAATTTAACTTTAGTGCTGTCTGCAAATGTTGTTTCAAAAGTTCCTACATTAGAAAAATTAGTATCTATAGTTCCTTTTAAATATAAATCACCAGTTGCAGCTTCTAAGTTTTTTTCTACTTCATCTTCAGATGGTAGTAACATAGGTGGAGTAGTATCAACTCCTGGTTCAGGACCATATGTAGGAGCAGTATCAGGTCTAGTTCCTGGTCTACCTTCTGGATTATAAAGTGAATCACCTGAATCATCAAATGGTTCATCAAAACTTAATTGTCTAGTTTCTTTTCTTAAAGCTCTTCTATCTCGTCTATTTAATCTTCTTTCTGTTCTTTTTTGAACTCTATCTTCTGCGTAAAAATCTTTTACACCACCTTCTAGTGCATACATAGCTTCTGTAGCTGTGTTATAACCTAAAGCAGCACCAGTTAAATCTTCTAATATACCTTCACCCGTAGTAGGTGCTTTTTTTCTATATAGTTGACCTAGTTCTCCACGAACTTGTGCCATAATTAATTCTGCTCTACTTGCCATCTTAACTGACCTCCTGTAGCTGAGTTTTCATCCATCTTTTATTTACTTTAATATAAAGATAAACGTCTGCTCCTTCTGTTATAAGTTTCATATCTCCATTCTTACCCTCTATAGACTTTGGTATTACAGCAGTAGGCTGCAATGGAGTTTCATATTGTTGCTCTGCTTCTTGAGATTTGCTTAAAAGTTTTGCTATAGTAGGGTCTACACCTAAGACACCACTATTAATTAAACGTCTTCCTTTTTTTATAATGCTCATCTAAACACCTTATCTCTGTAAACTATTTGTAAATCATTCAATTCAAAATCGGCTGCTGAAGCTCCATCTAGTTCTAAAGCTATACCAAAGCTCACCAAGTCTTTAAAAGTAGCAGGAACAGCTAGTTTTGTGGTTCTAAAGCCACCTGAGGTATTAACTAATACACCAATGTCAGTTAATGCTACTGCTGATGCATCTCTTTTAGTACCGAAACCTTTTACTGTAATATTCTGTCCATTTTTATAGTTAACATATATAGTGTTAATATTTTTGTTAGCAGTAGGATTACCAAAGTCAAATTCTTTAGTTTTAAATATTGTTTTATTTGAACCAGTAAATGATACTGGAGTAGGATTCCAATTACGTAATTGTATTGTACCTGGTGCATTATTTAAACCTGGTAGTGCTTGATAATAAGTCAACGATTCATCGTTCTTTAATATAAAGTTTGTAAAGTTATTGTTTCCATTTACTACACTAAAATCATCTCCTTCTGTCCAAGATTGAGATTTTAAATCATACTTTAATATAGTATTATCTTTATTTGCTATGTATAACTCTTTTGTTTTAGGTAGGTATCCTATAACATGGTCATCATCATAAAAACTATTGCTAGAAAATACAGATTGCCCTGATTCATTTAAACTTATGTCTGTTAATTGTTGTCCGTCATAAAAAAATACACCATTAGGATTAATCCAAGCTATAAATCCTTCACCTTCATATACATGATAATCTTTTTCACAACCTTTAAATGCATATGTTCCTTCTAGGTATTCAATATTTCTTGATACATTTATAATATATAGTACACGTTTTTTAAATTCTAACAATCGTTGACCTAAAGATGCTAACTTAATAATGTCATCACCATCTTCTACTTCTACATCAATAAAATTATCTTCTTCAAAATAATCAAATTGATTAGGTAAAGACTTTAATATTCTATCATTTTTTTCTATTAAGTTTCCTTCTTTATCATAATACTTTACATTACCAATGTATGCTTTTCTATTAGCAATAGTTACCGTTTTAAATCCAGTACCATCAGGTCCAATTAACGAAGGTGTTTTATGTATATAAGGTTCTACGGTTAATAAATCTGAAAATGCTTGTCCTTTAAAGTGGTCTGCACTAGTATCGTAAGCATCTACAGGAAAACACCAATTATAAAACTTGTGCTCTGATGACCCAACTGTAGTTGTCTTGCTTAAATCTTCTGTAAAAGCTGAGTAAGTATCTTCTCCTGCATATCGTATACCTCTAGTAAAATCTACTTCAGCAAAACAATATTTAGCACTAACTGAACCTTCATCATATATTTGAGGACTAACAGACTCCTGATAATTAGTAATTAATCCCCAGTATATTTTATATCCAGATATACGTGAAGCAGCTGGAGGTCTACCATATAATCCAAAAAAAAGCTTTCTTTTTACTTCAGTTGTAACCGATGTGTTAGGTTGTGGAATAGTATTCATAAAATAAGCAGGTGCTTCATATGTATTTTTTTCATACATAGGAGCAACCCACAAACCGTAACGTTTATTATCTGAATCTTTATAAACAGTAATATTAGAATCTTCATTAAATCCTGCATCGCTACGATTACTAAAGTAAGACACCATTGTCATTGCTCCAACTCTACCATCAACATTAATAGGAGATGAATATTGATAAACATTTCCTGGAATAGAATTAAATAAAGAATCCATTTGGTCTCTTCCAAAATTGTATGTATTACCATTTGCTGCATCGTTAGTTGCGTTTTGTGCTACTATATTCGTTTTTATCATAACATTATCTACAAAAAACTCTGAACCATATGTAGGTTTAAATACAATATTTTGTCTATACAATCTATCAGGGTCTAAATTATTATCTCTTGTAAGATAACTAGCACCTATACTGCCAGTAATACCACCAATATGTAATTTATGTACTTTAAAAGTACTAAATTCTTGAGCAAGGAAGTCGGGGTCTAAATCTCCAAAGTTAAAAGTTTGGTCTTGGTAATATAATATACTTGGATAAATGCTATTATCAGCACTTGGTTTTGGAACAACACGTAAACCTCCATCAGCCATATACATTAAGACTTCGTGAGAACCAGTCGTAGCGTATACAATGTCTGTAGAAATATCTGTAGAAGGATTAGTTGCGTCAGAGTTAGTACTATCTGTATAGTCTATAACTCTTACCTTTTTATTAGCAATATCATTTATAGCTAAATACTCTGTATTACTAACAACCGTAGGAGTACTAATATCTCTATCTAAATTAAAATGAAATAAGCCATTACCATGGTTTATAGAAGTAATAGCTGTAGCATTAGCTACATTTTTAGCATCAACTACTGGAGAGCCATACATAGTAAGTTTACCTGGTATTTCGTTATTAAGATTTAACATCACTTGATATTCATCTGCAATCATATCACGAGAGTTAGTATTCTTATTTAATCCACCACTAAAATTACTTACGTTTATTAGTTTTTTTGGCATTCTTTTTTCTCTTTTTCTTTTTGTTATATAGTCTTCTACTACTATTTGTAGAAACGCCTTTAGACTTTCCCCCGATAGAGTTACTTGTTACCGTCAATTATTTCACCCCATACGCTTGTTTTGCCGTCTATTATTTCTACTGTCTCTACTTTAAACTCACCATTGTCAAACCAATCAACAATAGCAAATGCGTGACCCCAGTTATGTAACCTACCTTTGAGCCACTTATTACTTTCGTGAGACATATCTTTTAAACACCCCATAGACCAAGCACCAATGTTACTATTAAGCTTTGTCATAGTATGTCGTTGTATGTCGTGTACGTGTCCATACATTACATTTTCACCATATGTCTCTAAATGTTTTTTAGCATGGTATGTTGTTGCAAACGCACCATGAAAGAATACTAACTTACCTACTTGGATTGGTAAGTTGTATTCTGTGTATTTGTATCCTCTTTCTTTAATCCTACACGCTTCAAAAAACTTGTAGTTATCAAGATAAGGATACTTATTAGCAAAATTATCCAACCAGATATCGTGATTGCCTTGAAGTAAATACTTTTCTTTACATCCGATTTCTTCAAGTACTTCATCCCATTCATCTAATCCTTCATTTACTAATCTAATGTCTTCATCTACAATAGGTAGTTGAAACTCTAATGGTGGTAACTTCTTGTCTTTATATCTCCAAGCAGAACAAGATTCCCACTCCCCTACATCTCCTAAATTAACAAAGACTGTAGGTTTTACTTTTAGTATTGCTTTCTTAACACATTCAACTGCAGCTCTATTCTCTAAAGGATAGTGCTGGTCAGGTATTACAATTCCACGTTTTTTAAGTTTCAACGAAACCTCCTATTATTAATTCTTATTTAAGTGCTTTTTTAATTTCTGCAAATAGCTTGTCATCTAATTTATTTGAAGACTTAGCAACTAAGTGTTCTCCTAAATGTAGTACAATAGCTTTAAGTACTTTTTCAGTACCTAACTTTGCAAGTAACTTTCCTAATATAGGTCCCATTATTTTTCTCCTGGTTCGCATGATTCTTCACACGTATCAAGGCCTCTCATATATCCTTGGTGTTCAATAATCATTTGTTTAACTTCTGCTAATCTACCATTAGCACTCTCTAACTCCTTAACAAGTTCATTATGTTGTTCAACCATAGTTTCCATTTTATCTATAGCTTCTTGTTTTAAGTCTACTTTTGCTTCTTTTGCCATTTTACTGGTCTCCTGTTTTGTTATTGAAAAGATTTACCATTTTACTTTATTTGCCCAATAAGCAGCTGACATTTTACCTTTAGCTATATTCTTACCGTGCCTTGCTTTAAAACTTTTTCTACGCATTTTTTGTTTATTAGATTCACCTGCTTTAGGTTTACCTGCTGTACTAACACCTTGTTGTCCAAATCGTATTGTTTTTATTTGTGAACCTGACTTAGCTACAACTACGTGTGATTTAGTTTTATGCCCAGGAGTTCTTTTAGGTTTATTATAGCCACTTACTCCAGCCCTTACTAATCTTGAATCTCTAGCCATTACTTTTTGCCTTTCTTAACAATCTTTTTAATCTTACCGTTATGTGTTCTAGCAAACTTATGTGTTTTAGTTTCTCTTATAAGAGTGCCACTATAACGTTTGCCTCCCCACATCCAACTAACTTTAGCCATTACCCTTGTCCTCTGTTGCGTTTTTTATAATATTTTTTACTTAATTTATTACCGAACTTGGTGTTATTTGACATACCTTGACGAGTCTTTTTTTTGCCATTAGTTCTTCTAACTTGTTGTCCAACTCCACGCATGGTATGTAATTTAACCTAGTTTATTTCTTTTTCCTAGTAGTTTTTTTCTTACCTTTTTTAGGTGGTCTTCCTCTTTTACTACCGTATGTTCCTTTACCTTTTGGCATAATGCCTCCTATTTAACTTCTTTCCTAATACTTTCTATAATAGTTCTTTCATCAAAACTCATACTAATACCAGGTTCAAATCTTTTAACTTCCTTACCTTCTTTTAATACTATAATAGTTGGTACTATTGTAATGTTCCATTCTTTTGCTATAGTAGCACCAATGTTTTTGTTTTCAATGTCTATTTCAGCTACATAACATAGTTGAGATAGTTGTTCTGTACGCACTCTATTTTGATAGTTCCAAGATGCATTTACCTGTACTACTGCACAATTTTGTACATTTAATAGTTGCACATCTGTAAAACTATCCAAAGAAACAGATTGCGAGTATAGTGACGAGGTAAATAACCCAAGCACCAATACTAACGATTGTATATATTTTACCATTTCTCACCTACTTGTTATTCATGTTTAATAGAGTCTCGTTAATCATCTTTGTATCTTCTTTAACAGAATCTACTTTTTCTTCAAGCTTCTCTACTTTGTCTTCTGTATTCATAATACTATTACGTATCATTTGGTCTTTTAAATCATACTCTGTTCTACTTACAGGAGGTTCAGGTAATTTTTTAGCTTCTTCTATATCAGCTTGCAAATTAAACCATAATCCTACTACCATAAATATTGTAACTCCTATACTAACTGCAGTCTCTAAACTCAATGTAAATTTACTGTCTTTACTCAGCTCTGCCACTTTATCCCCCTATTTTAAAATCCGAAAAATGATAGTGTAAATGCTGGTGAATTTTCTCCATCAGCTTTCACTAAAATATTTCTGTTACTTGTTTCATTTAAACTACTATGCTGTACATACTTAAATCTACAATACAGCGTTCCACTTCCATTAATATTAAAGGTTGTACCAAAATTACCTGTACTACTATTTACTGTTGTAAACGTAGCACTATTACTTGGAAATGAAGATGTAGATACTGCTACAGACAATCCACCTCTTACTGTTCCACTATTTAAACTATAGTAAACATCAATAGGGTCTGTAGTCATACCACTAAAGGTAATACTTCTATTTAAATAAGAAGTAGTCCCTGGATTTCTTTCTATACTCCAATTACCAGCATTCCAACTACCACCCCAACTTGAGGATGTAGCATTGTGATTGTAACCATACCACTTACTAATATTGTAAGGAGCATTTCCATCTGGATAAGAAGGACTTGCTGTATTAATAGTTACAACGGACCCATCTGATATGTCTTTTAAAGAACCATTAATTGGATTCTCTTCACCACATTCTGTATAAATATCATCTATACTTATTTGTCCTGATGCTGGTAAAGTCATTTATTACTCAGCGTCTCTTATTGCTTTGTATGCTACAATGTCTGCTTCTAATTCAACTACTAATGCTTCAGCTGTTGCTAATTGTGATTCTGCATTTGAAATTGCATCATCAACTGGTAATACATCAGTATAGTCTACTACTGTAACATTGTTACCTGACGCATTTTGCATTACTCTAGTGTGTTTGATTTCAACTTGTTTTCCAGAAACTGGTATTTCTGATACTGCTTTTTCTGCTATTACTTTAGCCATTTTGCTCTCCTATTTTAGTTTTAAGTTCATTTATTTGAACTTGTTGTTCTTTTATTGCCTCTATAAGTAGAGGTACAATCTTTTCATATTTAACTGCTTTATATCCATTATCTCTTGTAGTAACTACTTCAGGTAGGACTTCTTCTATTTCCTGTGCTATTACACCTACATCATGTCCTTTGTTCCCATGAATAGTTTCTTTTTCTTTTTCTGTAAGTTTTTTCCAATCAAATTCTACACCATTAATTTTATTAATCTTATCAAGTGCATTATCCAATGGTTTAATGTTTTCTTTCAATCTTTTGTCAGATGAAGCAAAAGCAACAACATCATTACTACAATCTAATCTTCCTGCTGTTCCATTTGCTGCTACACCAATACCAACACTTTCAGGTATATATATATCTCTACTCCCATTGATACTCATAGCAACAGATGACTGCAGATTATCAGTATGTGCTAACACCCAATTAGTACTATTACTTGGTATTCCCATTCGCATAGCATAAACACCTGCTCTTTCTTGCTTAATGACACAAGGACTTCCTGTAATGTGCAAGTTGGCATCAATAGAAATTTCTCCTATACCGACATTACCTGCACTTGTAATTCTCATTTTTTCTGCATTGTTAGTAAAAAACTTTAAATTATGATTAGCATTTTCATAGCCAATTCTACCTGCATCATAATCTCCATTATCTCCAAATACTAAATAAGCATGTGAACTTGCACCAGCTTGTATAGCAATACCACCATTTGAATTAGATACTGTTTGTATTTGATAAGTTGTGCTAACACTTGATGCTTGTGTACCATCTTTTAATACTGTGAACTTAGCACCAGGAGTCGCACTTCCTATACCGACATTTCCATCTTTTAATACTAATATATCATTATGAAAACCATTGTTAGCAGCATTAGGTGTTGTAAATTCAGCACCATTTCTAAATATCAATTCTCTACCATCACCAGTAAAACTTGCACTTGCATTTGTGCTAGGGTCATAACCAAAGGCGGTAGTATAAGTTCCACTTGTTTCACCTATTACCAATGCTTTATAAGATGCAGAATATCCCATTCTTGTTGCTTTAGCTACTTGCAAGTCTATACCATCAGTATTTCGTAATTTCAATCTTCCATCTGCATAAACTCTCATAGCAATATTTGTATCGCCATTAGTTCCACCATCGGATACATGAAACCATAATTGACTATCAGTAGCATTAGATGAGAAATAACTACCTAATCCATTAATTCTACCACTTTGGTCAAAGGTAATTGTTCTTCCATCAGGTGCTCCACCAATTTCTAATTTTGTTGTGCCTGGTGTAGTGGTGTCCGATTCTCCATATCCAAGCCTCATACTATGTGCTACTGTTAACTTACCATCAGTAGTTAAAGACATAGCCCCTTGCGATTTACTATGTGCATCTTTAACCCATAAAAAACCTCTATTAGCTGTATTGTCCATATTAAATGTCATAGCATATTGATTTGCTAAGCCACCATAATTATTACTATGTTCCATACCTATTGCATAATTACTACTATTCCAAACTCTAATTTTATCTCTAGAAGAAGTAGTATTATGAACAAACTTACCTGCACCATCTTTCATTTTAATTTTACCAGCTGTAGGTAATGTATCGGCACCAGAAAATGTTGCATCTACATTTTGAAACGCACTAGCTTCAAAAGATATATCCCAATTATCGTTATAAGTGTCTACATCAGAAACGTATCCTACTTGTACATTACGTACAGTAACTTGTGGATAGCTCCAAGTGTCTGTAAGTTCTCCAATGTATACAACATGATTTGTACCATCGTGTCCAAATCTTACAGTTCTTGCGTGATTTTCTCTAGGGGTTAACATCATAGCAGTCTCATTTATCCACTCATTGCTACCTGCTGTTTGATATACATAACCAGCTATATAAAATGATTGACTTTTATAAGAAGTATAATCAAATATGTCTACCCAAAAAGATACCATATCTGCTGGACCGCCACCCGATGGTAATGTAATTGTCAATGCTCCAGTATTAGTACCTGAACTATTTCTAAACATACCTCCGCCAGGATGTGCTATATATCCACCTAATGATATACCAGGAGTATAATCCCACAATAAACCTTTTTCGTTTGTAAGTTTTATATTACCAGTAACTTCTAAATCTGCTGTACCGCCATCTAATTGTTGTACTCTAATTTTATCAGTTGCAGATGCTTTAAATCCACTTGCATTTCCATAAGCAGAATTGTAACTACTCCAAAATCCTCCACCAGCAGCAGTATTTCCTTCATAAGCAAAATAACTACCATCAACTAGTGTATTTAATTGTCCATTTTTTAATGCTAATACAAATTCTCCGCCGCCATTAGATACACCTTGTATTCTTGTATATCCATTGCTTGCTAAATCTCCTACCCAACTACCACCTTTAGTCCAATATGAACTTCCGTGTAATCCGTCTAATAAGTCTGCATCTAATGTACTTCCACTTCCGTCATTACCAGCGTGCCATACAGTATTTCCACCAATAGTAGAACCTGAATTACTAACTACTAATTGATTTGTAGTGCTATTAGCGTTAGGTCTAATGTTTACATTCTTTCCTGAACCAGCTCCTATATATGTAGAACCAGCATCGCCTCCTGAACCTTGCATTATTAAATAGTCATTAGCCCCTGCCCCAGAACGCTTAATACCTAAATATTGATTATCTGAACCATAAGCCGTACCTACTTCTACACCATTAGAAACAATATCTGTACTAAATGTTTTAGCACCACTAAATGTTTGAGTTCCTGATAAATGTGCTGTGTCTGCGTCTAATCTTGCAGAAGGGATAGTACCAGATACTACTTTACTAGCAGGAATATCATCTACAAATGCCAAGTCACCTAAACTTGCAGTAGTTGCTAATCCACTAATTCTACTAGTTACGTGGTCATAAATAGCATTACCAGTAGCTAAAGTTGTAGCACCATCTGATACTGCGGCAGTATTCAAAGTAGCACCAGTACCTAATCCTAAATTACTTCTTGCACCAGTTGCACTTGTAGCACCAGTACCCCCGTAAGCTAGTCCTATAGCTGTACCTTGCCATACACCAGTACTTATATTTCCTGATGAATCTAATACAAGCTGTGCTGTAGAACTTATGTGTCCAAATCTTAATTCTTTAGTATCAGCAGCACTTACCAAAAGATGATTACCAGCATTATACATCTGATAGCCTCTAAAATATAAATTTTGCCCAGTATTATCACCTCTTTGCACTCTTAAAGCAGCATTATTAGCATCTCCTAGAATGTGAACTTTATTTACAGGTGATGCAGTTCCTATGCCGACTCGTGAATTACTATCTACTATTAAAGTATTAGCACCTGCACCATCTTCGATGGCAAATACTGTTGCGTCGTCATAAAAACTAAATTTGTTATTGGCTGCATCATAACCAACATTCCATTTTACACTACTGCCCTCTTTAAAATGTATTCTTGTATTATTAGTATCACTTCTTAACTGCAATATGGCATTACTACCACTTCTATTAATTTGTAATAGTCCTGCACCATTATATGTTAATTCTGATTCACCACTAATAGTAGTACTACCACTTGCAGTTAGCACGTTGTTATCAGTCATTCCAGTAACACCTGTGATTGTACCAACTGATGGTGTTGACAATACTAACGTACCATCCAAATCTTGATATGTAACTACTTTCCCGTCATTACTAGAACTGCTTGTAGGAAAGTCTGCTATATTTTGTAATAAAGTATCATAAGCTTGAACATTAGTACCAATATTAAGACCTAAATCAGTTCTTACACCAGCTGCACTTCTACCTTCTATTGTATTATTATCTGTAAATCTAGCGTATTCTTGAGCTATGGGACTACCGCTAGTATCTACTGTACCAGTACCACCTATAGCTGTTAAAGCATTAGCTGCAGTAGAACCATCACCAACATATAATTTATTAGTATCGCTTTTATAGATTAACTCACCAGCTTCTGGAGCTGTAGTTATATTAGAAAGGTTAGTACCTCTTTTTACTTTAAGTTTATTTGCCATTTAATTCCTAAAAAATTCCACCGTCAAAAGTAGTATCAACAAAACCTGCAGTTACTTCCATACTTCCAGTAACAATCATGTCATCGTCAAACGCCCAATTAGAAGTACTTCCATCGTCAGCGTAAGTCATAGATTTATTAGCTCCAGCCACTGTTATTCCTGCTCCAGTCCATTGAGTATTACTAGATGCTCCTTGAGCTATAGTAATATTTTTATCTTTGACTGTTAAGTTATCAGAATCTATAGTTGTAGTAGTACCTTCTACTTCTAAATCTCCCGCAATAGTAACTTTTTTAGTAGCACCATCAATAGTCATAGCTGTTTGTATTGAACCTGTATTTACTCTAAATAAAATATCTCCATTAGAAATACTATTTTTTAGTTCTAAATTATTTACACTTTCAGTATCTCCTGCTACAGAATTGTTAATTGTAAGAGAACCACTAGCTTTAGACTTAATAATACTGTCTGTAAACGAGCCACTAGCTCCCTCAAATAAAATAGAACTGCCATCATAAATTTTCATACTATCTTGAATGCGTGCTTCTTGATTAAAAGTAACATTAGATGATTGAAGTGTCATAACAGTAGTTCCATTGTCAGATGAAAGAGTATCTACTTCAATATCGTCAATATTTAAACTAGTATTAATGTCAATACTACCAGTTGAAGGTATTGTTAAATTTCTAATAGAAGTCATAGGAGCAGAAGTATCTGCTACAACATCAATCTGAGGATTTTTATTTTCGTCATATACAGTAAAGTCTACATCTTGACCTGTAGCACCATGGGGAGGATTTATTTCAATAACTGAATTTCCCGTGGCAGTACTAGGTATGTTTGTCATTCTAATTTCTGCATATTTTGTAGAAGCTGCAGCCTTACCACTTCTTATAGATAAGGTACCTTTTTCTGCTACATTAGCATTAGCACCAGTATTAGTTTCTACAATTTCTGACCAGGTATTTAAAGTAGTACCTTCAGAAGCTGGAGCAAATATTAATTCAATGTTATCCCATAAAGTAAAATCTGTTCCATTAGCTGTAGATACTACTTTGCTATTAGCTTTTTGATGTATTTTATTTGAATCTGAAAAATCTATACTAGTAGTACTTGTACTACCAACGTTTAATGCTGAATTATATATACTACTAACACCAGTTAGATTAGAAGCTAATCTAATAGTGTGACTATTATCTGTTACACCTGAACCCGTATCTGCTAAAATAAGGTCTACGTTACTACTAGAACTACTAGAACTAGTTCCAACGCTTAGGTCAGTTAATAACGGTAAATGCGTAGTTTCTATAGTACTTCCATTTGAATTGTGTCCTATAAACAATTCTCTACCAAAATTATAATATGCTAATTCACCATAAGCCAATGAAGATGGTTTAAGTTGTTGATTGTATGTTTGATTTCTTTTTATTTTTAATGTATTACCCATTTTTTCTCCTTGTTAAACAAATTGACCTCCATCAATTTCATTTGAATTTACCCATTTAGACGAAGTTGTATCGTATTTTATTAAATTTCCATTTTGAACATTAGATATATTTACATCGGTCATTTCATCTAAAGAATTTACCGCTGCTACTTGACTATCAACATAATTCTTTGTTGCAATAACACTTGTATTTACAGCAACGTCATTTGCATTTACAGTAATACCAGTACCAGCTCCTATATCGAAACTTCTACTTGCAGCAATGTTTCCACCACTATCTTCAGTTAGTCCTGCTCCTGCTGTTAAAGTTACAAAACTATGTGCTACGTGTTTATCACTATCATAGTTATTTAAATTATTGTGATTTATTTCACTATCTTCTGTTGATAAAGTATCACCAGTAAGTGTAATGCCAGTTCCCCCCACTAAATTTGTGTCATCGGATATATCTACAGTACCAAGTGTTAATGTTTGATTGTTTGTTCCACTAGCTATTATGTAATCTTTACCAGCTAATGTTACGTTAGTAGAGTTATCAGTTCCTGCTGGGTCTACACCTAATGTACCTCTAGCTGCACTTGCACTTGTTGCACCAGTACCACCTTTGGTTATTGGTAATGTTCCTGTTACATCTGTAGTTAAATCTATTTGATGTAATGTTATAGTAGAACCAGTAGAAGTTAAATAGTCGTAATTACCAGCTAAAGTTATATCTGAGTTAAACCCAGTAGCCTCTGTAATATTTACATTAGCTGTACCATTATCAAATTTAAATGTTCCGTTTTCATAGAACACTAATTTAGTATATACATCTTTAATTTTATTTGGACTAGTTAAAGTTCCACCCATTTTTTCTCCTATGTATTCTTTATAAGGTTGTCATATATTGGTTTAGCTGGGTCACTAACATCACCGTAAGTTGGGTCACTTGGTAAGGGAACATTAGACATACTAAATACAACTGTATCAAGGTTTGTATAGCTACCATCTGTAGGTAGTGGTACATCACCATAAGTTGGGTCTGTAGGTAGTGGGTTGTCTGCATAGTTTCCATTTACGTCATCATTAAAGTGTTGAATAAGAGCATCAAACGATATATTATGAAAATCGAAAGATGATAATCCAAATTCACCTGGTCTCCAAGTATTTGCCATAGCTAATAACTATTTTGTTTAACTTGTCGCATTCCCGTGATGCGATTTCTATTAGCAAATGTTTTACCTTCTTTTACGCCTTTTTCAAATTTTCTTTCAAAATATGTAGCAAGTTGTATTGCTTCTGGTTTTTGTTCATAACCTAACTGAATTGCTTTATCTACTAAATATTGATGAAACTGAGTAGGTAGTTCACTGTCTTCTGACATTAAACCTGTAGTTTCCATAGTACTTACTTCAAGTCCATCACTATCCAAGGTAACACCAAAATGCAACGCTTTCTTGTGGTAATATAATGTTACCTGTAATACTTCAGTTAAACTTTTAAATTTATCAACTTCACTTGCCATAGGGTCGTAAAAAGCTATTCCAATAGAATCTCTTTCTATCCACCAAACATTTTGTGTAATTGATTGATTGTATAATCTTGAATAGTTATTGCTCATACTAAATCCCTATATTTTGGTCTACCTATTAGACGTTTAATTGTTCTTGCATTACCATCGCTATCAGCTAAATCAACTGATTTAATTTCCAAAATAGAATCTTTTAATCCATAATATCTTTTACCTGCTTCAGTATTAAACTGAGTAGCTTCATCTAATATTAAAGTTCTTGAACATAGTTCATCAGATGCTTGGTTTAACATTTCAATAATTTCTACAGCTCCTAATTCAGGATGATGTTTCTTTACCATATCTACCATTTTTTGTAATTTCATGTTACTCTCCTCCACCTAAATAAGGTTGTAAAAAAGATGCTAATAGTTGATTTACTTTTACATACTGCGACTCATACCATTGGTATTGTGATTGGTCACCAGATAATTCAGATTGATAACTTTGCAAATAAGTTTGAACAGTATTTAAATAGGTTGCTGCTAACTCTACATCTTCATCTGCAATATAATCGTTAACAATATCAAACCATTTAGTAACATCTATTCTATCTGCTGGTACATCAACATCACCAGCTGACATTTTCGTTAAATTAGTTATATTCCCAGCGGTATCAAGAATAGGTGGTTTATCTATAGCATTCATTTTATTTAATAATACATTACTTGCTGCATAAAAAGTTACTCCTGGTCCTAGTTCTACAGGAAACTTTGTTAATGAACTATAAGAATCTGTTAATGCAAATGTAACATCTGGTTCAACAACTCCTATCCTTGCTTTTTGTGCATCTGTAGGAAGAGGAAATACATTTAAAATATTATTTTTAATATAATATACAGGAGCAGTAATAACTGCATTGTGTAAACTAGTTGGGTCATTAAATAATCCTGCTTTAGAAACTTCACCTTCTACACATTCTCTGTATCTAGTTCCATCATATCTTGTAATAAAATCTAATGAAGTAGTATTTTTTAAGTCGTATGTAGCAGTACCAGTACCTAACTCTTCTACCTTAGACATCCTAGATACCATCTCTTCATTAGTAAGTATTACTGAAGAAATAAATCTAACACCATCTTTAGCATATTGTAATGCTTGTGCTGTAATATCTGGAGAATCTATATCTCCTGCGTATGCTTCTATATCTGTTTTAATGCTCATTTAGTTTCCTTAATAAATGGTAATTCTGAAAAATGCTTTGGTTGTTTACCAGTTCTTTGAAAATACTGAAAAGAACTTTCTCCTTTTCTAGTATGATACACTTTTGGTAAAGGGTCGTTAATCGAAGGTTTTTTACCTTTTTTAATAGCATTGTCAATCGGACCCTTACTGCTCATATTATCTGTACTATTCATGCTACCTATTTTCTTTTTTATTTTAGTAGCTGCTTTTTTAAGTAGTTTTCCTTTTACACTCATAAATATCTCCTGTCTAATATATATTTTTACTTTTATCTTCTATAACTCTACGACCGTCTTTTTTTGTTACATATTTTAAATTTGTATTAGTTATAGGATTTTCTACGTATTTATCTTTTGGTCCTAATGTTCCTCTACTTCCAGCTTTTGGTCTATCTAATAAATTATCAGGTATCATATCACCTTTAGCACCTGATGTACCATGATGAGTTCTATAAGAAGGATTATACATACCTTTGTTTATAGCATTATCAATAGGACCAGAAGTACTCATATTATCAGTACTATTAATACTACTTATTTTCTTTTTTATTTTAGCAATTCCCTTTTTGATTAATCTTCCTTTTACGCCCATTGTAATCTCCTATATGTTTTTTTGAATACTTCTATCTATTGGTCCAGAAGTACTCATGTTATCAGTGCTATTAACACTTTGATTTTTATTTCTGTTTTTAAATTTATTATACCCTGAAGATACAGCTTCTTCAACTGCTACATATGCTACACCAGTTTTAACCATATCACCAAATTTCTTAACCTTTGAAGTATTACCTGGTTTATAAGACTTAGGTTTATTCAGTCTATTTCTTAATGCTTTACCGCCCTTAACAAGTAGTTTTATTCCTGCTTTTGCTGCTGGATTTGCCATTAGTCTCTCACCTTTGTATTCATAAACGGTTTTCTAGGTTTTTTTTCTAGTTTCACTTTTTTCTTTTCTTTAGCTTTCATTACTCCATAAGTACCTGCTGCACCAACTGCCATAGCTGCTGCTTCATTATTTGTATTAGGTCGTATAGATTTTGCTAATTTATATTGTTCTAAATTAATAGGTTTTGTTTGCATCATTCTGTCTATTGTTCCATCTTTACTCATATTGTTTGTACTATTTTTAGTCATTGAATCTGTATATTCTCTTAAACGTTTTGCTCCCGCCTTAATTACTTTTACTTTTCCACCCATTTTAATCTCCTTTTATTAGTTTAAATTTTGCGGGGAGTATATTGCAACTCCCCGACTTCACTCACTATTATGCACTAAACTTCAATACAGCGTGTGTTTCTGGTAAAGATATTTCTAGACCTGCTTCTGTAAGAATCATGTCTTGTCTTCCGTCAACATTGTTGTTTTGAATATTAGTTAGAATCTGAGTATCACGAGATTCACCATTTGCCATTAAAGGTCTGTAAGCTACGTTATCTAAATCGATAGCTACAGCATGGTTTGCCCATGGTCCTCTTAATAGAGGCTCCATAACAAAGTTAAGAGTACCATATAAGGTATCAACTTGTGTTACTTGAACTCCTTGGAACATTCCGTCTTTCTTACTTATGTCAACACTGTAAGGTGACATCTCTGAAGCAGATGCTCCACTACCAGAGGTACGTGCCATAGTGTTTCCTAAGAATGAACTTCCACCTAGTTTGTTTAACCAGTTCATAATTGAACGAGAAGCAAGAACAAGCTTTTGACCGCCTGCTGCTGATTCTACGTCAAAAATGTCTGACATAGCATCTACGAAGTCATCATACCCTGAAGTAGAATAAGAGAAAGGTTTTACTCTTCCATTTATTTCAGTGTAAGGTAAGATACCCCATGATTTACGTGCTTGTGATGTAGATAAGTCATCTGCTGAGACCGCACCATATCCGAATAGTAAAGCATTTTCAATGTCCATCTTATGTTCCATAAGTTTTTCTTGATATACTCTCATGTATTCGTTTGAATCTCCTCTGTAACGAGTAGCAAGAGCTGTTCCACTAAATAGAGGTACTGAAGTCTTAAAGATTTGACAGTATCCTTCATTTGTGTAAAATTCATCTCTCCAACCTGTTGGTGCTGTATCGCCTTCAGCCCATGCTGAACCAATTACTTGACCTGGTTTATCATCAGCAAATACCAACGTGTCTGCATTAGCATATGTGGTTATTGCACCGTTTTCAACACCTAATTTTACCGCTGAAACATAGTCAGCGTCAATAGATGTATCGCCAGTACCCGTGTTTTGTGTTACAGCTGTTATTTGATAGTAAGCTACTGCTGGAAAAGCAGACGAAGCTAAAGTAGCTACACCTTCTAATGCAATCATTTGTCCTACTGTTAAAAATTCAGCTTTAAATCCACTACCTGTTACTTTTCTTCCATAAATATCATAGTCAACGTCAACTTCCACACCAGTTAAATTAAACTCAGCAGGTGCCCATGAGGCGTCTGCTGTTTTGGTTGCTTCTGATTGTGTTCCTTTTATAGCAAAGTTTCTACGTTGCCATTGATGTCTTTTCTCCAAGAATTTGAATACTGGGTCATCAGTTGGCTTTTTAGCTACTGCTGATAAATATGCAAAGAAAGGTGAAGAGGCAGGGTTTAGTTCAGCGACTCTCTCGCCGAAGTTAAATATTCGTCTACTATCATCGATAGAAACCCCTTGTACAGGGTTAACACCAATACTAGGACTGAATATTCCATTTGGGTCTTGTGCCATTTTATTCTCCTTGGACTATTGTCCAGTTTTAAAAGATGTTACGCTTAGAAACATTTCTAATCATAGCATCCATCATTTTGTCTTCTGTGTTTTTATTACTTAAAGACTGGTCACTGGCTCCTGGTTGTACTCCAATAGGTTTAGGTATACTTAACTTTTCTTGTCTTTGATTCATTAGTGCTACTTTCTTTTGAGCTTCTGGGGTTATCTGTGTAACCTGTTGTGCCGCATTCGGCTGTTTCAATTGATGTAACTGTACCAAATTATCTAAAGATAAAGAATCTGGTGATGACATCTTCTGCATAAAGTCATTAGCTTGTTCTGGAGTATAGTTATACTTAACTTGTAAGTCTTGCATAACTTTATTATCTCTAGCCATAGCTTTTTGAGTTTCTTGCTGCTGATTCATCTGATTAACATAGTAATCATTAGAAAGTTCAACATATTCTGTCATATCTTCTAAATAAGAACTTTGTTTTGTTAAGTACTTTGCTGATGCACTATCGGGGTCAGTCAAAGCCTCAGAGTGGTCGTAGCTAGAAGGCTTAACAGGTTTAACGGGTTTTTCTAAAACCGTTTCCTGCTGAGTTGGTTTATCTGCTTGAGGTGTAGACACTTTTGACATAACATCTGCCATTTGTGATTTTAACATATCTACCTCAGCAGAACGTTTATCTGCTTGACTTTGCCAGTACTGAAATTGTCCTGGGTCACTCTTTGGGTCACTTATAGTCTGAGTATCTGTAGTATTACTCATAGCTTCATTTGGACTGTCAGTTACTAACTGCTCTTGAGTTGTTCCAAATATTTCGCTAAAAATATCTTCAGAAGTAGCTGTTGGTTCAGTCTGCATACCTTCAACTTCCTGTTCATCTATTTGTGCCATTGTATTTTCTTCATTTTGCATGATTTATTCTCCTGTTAACTTCCCTCTGTATTCCCGTCATCTTCAAAAATATCTTGTTCTTGAACATCTTCTAGGTTTACATTAGGATTCATCAACTGTTGTTTTGCATCGTTCAACCTTGCCTTATAAAGGCTAGTTGCCATATCAGCACGATTAGATACTTTATCTAATCCACCGCTGAATTTTTCTACTTCTAAACGTTTCTTAGCATGAAGCTCTTCACGGTTAGCAGTTTGTAAGTCTCCTTGGACTTTCTTTAATTCTGCTTGCAACTGCTCATTTTGTTGAGCTAATTGTTGCATTTGACCAGAACGTTCTAAGACACCATCGATATCTACTAGTTCTGATTTCTTTAATACTTCTACTTGGTCAATTAATCCCATCTTATACATTTCCATATAATTTTGCATTAATGCCATTCTATTTGTTGGTAATGTAGAACCAGATACAACTACAATGTCATATCTTCCAGAACCAATATCGTGAAACTTAGAAACAGAGCCATTGTCCATTTCTTTGTAAAAATTAAATCTTTCTTCTTTTTCAGTTCCATTAGGTTGTACAAGACGTACTACTTTTTCTTCCGTGTATAGTTGTTGCATTAATGGTATTGCAACTTTACCGATTTGATTTAACATACCTTCAATATCGTCACGTCTTGATTTAATTCTTCTTTGTCCAAACTCGTCAATAACCATTGTACCTCTATAGGTAGATGGAGCACTTTGTGAACTACCTTGCATTAATTCAAAAATACCAAAGCCATATTCTAAGTCATACTTAGCATCTGCTTCATTTTTGTATAATTCATTTGGAAGTGGTACTGGACCAGCTACTATCGGTGCACCTAGTTCAGCATCGAACTCTATAACACTGGTTCCAGCTTTACTCCACTCTTGTTCGATTTGGTTTAAGTCTGCTGAACCACGAGGAATTAAAAGCTTTACATTTGTACTTGTACTTGCGTGTGCTATAATTAATGAACGAATTTTATTAATGTATTCCTGTAACGGTCTAAATAGTCTTACATCAGACTCAGGATAAGGATTACGATGATGTACATTCATTAAAGGAACAATAGGATAGTCTTCTACAGGTAATAATCTTGTATATAATAATTTATCTCCAACTGTAACAATCATTTTTACACAACATTTTTCTATAGCATTAGATTTTATTTGACCTGTACCTATTAATTCTTCTACTGTCATAGGTATTAATATAGTAGTACTACCTGGTATTGAGTTTTCATCTTCTTCTCCAGGAACACGAACTGGGTCCTGTGGAATAGGTTGACCTGTATTTGGGTCTAATTGTGGTTCAGGTAATTCATAATGAAAAATAGGTCCCATATCTTTTATAATCTCAAACATTTCTTGTACAGACTCTTCTTCGAACAATATTATCTCTTCACCTTTAATAGTTTTAACTTTTATGTAGTATTTCATTAAATATTCTGCATACTCATCAGCGTCTAATAAATGTTCGGATTGTGAAAAAGGTTCAAAACAATTATAGTAAGAGTGTCTTTCTTTAGTATATCTTTCTATAAACTGTCTTCTTTCGTGTACTGTTGTCGTACCATCCGTAGAAAAAATTTGTCCTTCAGTAGCAGATAAGTTAGTAATAGGTTTTTCATCTGTTTCATCAGGATGTAAGGATGCTTGCTCTATTATATCTGAAAACTCAGGATAAATTTGCATAGATTGTTCATCTGTCATATAAGTTGCTACCATAATATGTGCAGCATCTCTTGCAAACTTATCTTTAGCGTTAGGGTCAATATATACATCTAAAGGATTTACTGACTTTACATAAACTTCTCCCTTACCCATATCTGCATCGGGGTCTTGAAATACTTGAAGTACTCCCATACCTCCAACATAGTAATCATCGATAGCTTCTTTGAGCTCTTCGTCTCCAGACGATATCTGCCAAATATATTGAAAGAGGTCGGAAAATACTTTTGCCGTGTCTCTATCTGAGTCTTCACGACCAGTAGAACGGAATTGAGGCGAGTTATAGGTTAGGAGGGATTTAGCAGTTTCTACAATCGGATGGATTCTATTTACTACGATAGGTGCTTGTCCACGTGCTTCTAGTACATCACGTTCTTCATCACTCCATTGAGCTCCAGCTCGGAACTCTATCGCTTCTTGAAATTTTTGAGCCCATTGGTCTCTTGAGCTTTTATAATCTGTGTATAGTTCTCTTGTTAGGTCAACTTCTTCAGGAACCTCACGTGGATTAACATCACCAGTCTTATAATCAAAGACAAATTCTAAGTCATCTTTATTTTGTCTTCTTGTACTCGCTAGTTGCTTTTGAATCTTTTTTGGCATTTATTTGTTTATAACCCTTCGGTATGTCTACCTTATCCAATTTGTCCAACTTATTAATAAAATCGTTAAAGTTTAAAAAGTACTTGCTTTTATCCATAAATGTAGTACACTGAAATTACGGGATTTTTTTTGTATTTGTCAAGGATTATTAAAATAATTTCCAAGACTTGCTTTTCTTTCTCGTATACCACTCTTCTCGTTGCTGTTCTTTTTCTACTTGTTGATGTGCTGGTCTATAGCAATTTTTGTTTGCATAGAAGAAACCATCAAGTAAGTCATCATGTTTACCACGTGGGTATAACAACAACTCATCTTTAAATGCCTGCATATTAGATTGAATGTATACTTTTTTGTTTGCAAAGATAGGCTGCAAACTTTCTAATCTGTAATTCTTAGAGGTACGAGGATTCTCTTTTATCTCTAGTCCAGGTATAAACATACCCATTTGTTCTGCTTGTTCTTTAATATATTGGCGTAACATCTCTTGGTAGCCAACAGATTCAATACGAGTTTTAGTACTTTTGTATTGTTTAAAGTTATTTATGATAGCATCAGCTAAATCTAGTGGGGTAGCTCTTTTCCTAAAGTATGGAAGTATAAACCTATTAAAGTCTTTATCTACTGCAATATTAAATATAACAGAAAAGTCTGCACCTTTTTTCGTACTGGATGCAGGGTCGACTCCTGTAAATACATTTACAGGTCTCCTCTCGTCTACTTCCTCACCATTAAGGTTCGTCAGAACGAGAGTTGACAACCCTTGCTCATCTTTTTCGACAAACCCTTCCCAGGCTTGAAAGTCATCTTTCCTAAACAAGTTATCTTCATCACCAACAATCTGACACAAGTATTCCCTGTAAAATACAGATAGTCGATTAATACTTTCTAATTCTTCTTTCTTTTGTATTAGCTTGTCGATACCCCAGACCTCGGGCCATAGAGCTACTTTGTTTTCTAGGTCTGGTCTAAACTCTAAGGTATTCCAACCCTTCATATCTTTTAATGTCTCTACAAGACAACGTTCATGCTGAGGAGTACCAATAACACATATCTGTCCACTTAGTGGGTCAAGGGATGGAACACCAGATTGTAATAGCCAACGAAGATTATACTCCATAGCTTCTGACGTCTTGGTATTGTTTTCATCTTCAGGGTCATCTAATATTAAAAGAGTAGGTCGTTGATTCCCGTGTTTGATTCCACGTATCTGTTGTCCTGTACCTTTGCAAATAATCAAGCTGCCATCTTTTAATTCTATTTCATTGTTTGTCCACTTACGTGCAGACTGCATTCCCCAGTACCCAAAGAAATGTCTAAACTCCTGAGAGTAATCTAACACATCTTTAATAGTACCTAATAGCTTGGTGGCGTGACCTTGCGTTCGAGACACTAACACAATTACTTTAACACCAGGAGTAAACATCAAGTGCCATAAAGGATAGATACCAGCAGCCACCGAACTCTTTGCGTGTCCACGTGGTGCTATAATATTTATCTGTTTATCGTCTGGGTCTAGCAATGCCTTAGTTAAATCGTAGTGAAATGGTGGAGATTCACTACTAAACATATTAGGCATCACCATACGACCGAATAATAACATATCCTGTTGCATCTCTAACAACATCTTCTTGTTGTCCATTAGTCTTCCTTAATTGTAACGGTAATACCCCAATCTTCTGCCACAGCTAGTAATACAGCTATGAACTCATTCAGATTGTTCTTCTTGCCCGTTATCTTTATCTGTTTCTTCATCAAGTTGTCTCGTTTGTGTTGCCTTTAATTTCTTGGTTTGCTTTTCAAAGGAATTAGCTATTTGATGTGACATATCTATTTCTAGGGTATCAGTCTTTTCTGTTACCTTAGGTTTCATATCTAAGAAATCACCTAGCTCCTTGGCGGCACGAATCATATTGCCTGGGTCTTCTTTTACCTTTGCCACCTCAATAGCGTCTTTAATAACGTCTAATACAAATCCTTCGTCAATCTTTCTATCAATTAGAATATCTTTTAATTTATCCTGTATCATCTTCTTTACCTGTTTCGTTTTAAATAATCTTTTAGCTGCAATAACGGGATTATCTTGGTCTGGGCGGTACAATGTACCTATTTGCTCCCAATCTGGCTGTAATCCTGCTATTTTGTACGCTACATACGCATCCATAGCTATATCTGCACCCTTCTTCTTTACTTCTAAGTCATTATAGCTCTTAGTAGACACAGTACTAAAGTTATTAGACCTATAATGCGGTTCAAACTCCAGTTTGCTCCATGCACTAAGCCATTGTCTACCGTAGGGGTAGGTATATTCCACTTTTTCTCCATATGCCTTGCGATAGATGCACTCAGCAACATACCCATCGTCTGATAACCCATACTCACCTTCCTTTGCAGCGTTCCAATGTTTATACTTTAAGCCATTGTTGTCTGCCTCTTCCTTCTTATAGACTGGGTAGTCCATAGGTTGGAAGTCATTCTTCTTTAATTTCTTTGTTATTTTTATCATTTCTAATGTAGGGTATAAATAAGATAAGCTAATAAGATAAGCTAATAGCTAATTAGTACGTAGGTATATATATACCGTATTAAATAAGCTAATAGAGACTAATCCTTATTTTTTTTTACATAAACCCCTAACTTCATTGCTTCCTCTACTGTAGCTATTTCTAACTCAGCATCCATAATTTCATAAATACGTAACATTTCTTCACTTGCCTCGCTAATTGGAACCTGAATCCATTCTCCAGTAGACTTGTCTAATTTTTCTAAAAATTTTTTTTTACGTCTCATCCTGTAATTTACGAGATTTTTTTATTTAAAGTCAATAGTTGAGTTGAAAAATAGAATTAGATTGCGAGTGAGTGATATATATAGAACCTATCCACCCTTATTCTTGGTTTAATAATCCTATTTTCGTTGAAAACTTACAATTCGTTGAAAATTTATCTCACTGCTACCTTATCATCTGAGGATTACTCTACCAAGAATAAGGTCAGATAATAATAGGCTCATCACCTGCAATGCTGCTTATAAGGACAGCTAAGCGAAGACAAAGGGATGCTTATCCTTACCTTATAAGGTATCACAGATACCGCATTGCCTTGCGATAATCCTATTATTATCTTATGGATAGGTTCTCACCCCTAATGATGGTTTTTTATACAAATTAAAAAGAAAAGGATATTAAAAATGGAAAATATAGTAAAAGAGTTTACTGCATATTTCAAGCATTTCTATAAAAAGGGCGTAAAACCCTTGCGTATTGATGCTTGTCAAGCAGGAGTAGGAACCTTAGTCGAGGTTACTGTCTCAAGTGAAAGTGAATCTAGTCAAGTATTGGCTAAATTGAATGCTACTTTCGCTTCACGAAGATTGGTTGTCAACCAACTTAAGTATGATGCTACCTATAATAAGGTATCTGGCTACTTAAGTCTAATGCCATACCAGGCTTCAAAGTTGTAATAGCATTCACTGTATATAGTCTGACTCACCTCAGGCTATATACTTTTATACCATACAAGTAAAAAATGTAAATGTATCAGAAAATGTTAAAATTGCAGATACGGGGATAGGTAACACCTATAAGTTAAATAATACGTGCGGGTCGTAACCGATATTAATAACCCCCAATGTGAGTCTAAACTGATACATTAATAAAATATTCTATGTAAAATCATTCACGATGAGAGAGCGTGACAATAACCGAGGTTGATTAGAGGGAACCTTCATAGAATATAATGTAAAGAAATAGGTAAATTATTATTAGGTATCTAATGTTAGACGAAACATTAAGCTAGGGCTTAATCATTCGGTTCGGAAACGATTAACTAACGATGATACCTAATGATAAATGTAATCTTTGATTTAAAGAATTAGATAGTATAGAAAGTCAATAGTTGAGCGTATTATAGTATTAATAGTAATATGTATTGTCAATTTGGTTTTGGTAACAAAACCTATCCGAGCATACTGTAAAATGTAATAATTATACATTGAGGAAGTAACAAGGCGGCATTAATCAAATAAGCGCACATGTAGGTTAGTAGCTCTAACAGCATGAGGTTAAGAGCCTGTTGTGAGATTAGTTTCACAAGTTATGCTATCTAAATGCTAATATTAAAACAAAATAAAGAAAGAGAGAGAATAATGAATACTGCAATAGAAACAATCATATATAAACTAACTTACAATGAATCATACTATGGTAGAGATGATGCAAAAATATATGTATACTATTTTAAATCAGCAATACAATTAGTAGATGCAATACCAACGATTATGAATGTAATGCAAGATAGAAACCAAGATAATTTCAACGTTGAAGAGGTAAAGTTCTATCCAGGTGAAACTGCATGGTATACTTTAGAACAATGGTTTGAAAAAGATGACATCAGTTTAATAGGTCCTAAACTTGAAATTGATTCTGAAAGAGAGGATAGCAATAATGACTGAACACGAACATAATATTCAAAACAGAAACTATTGGATAGGAAAATGTAATATCAAATACAATATTCAATATGGTAGAAAGAGATTCAACTTTAATGTAAAGAAATGTAGTGCTAGAGTGCTTCAAGATTGGTATTTTACAGTCCATTCAGCAGAACAATTACAAACGCATTATGATATGTTGAATTTATAATAATATATAATGCACACGTGCAAACGCTTGACAATAAGGTTAATTAGTCATTAATCGTCAGGCGTGAGCATAGCTCACGATCTGACTATAGTTAAATCTATGGTTTTAGAGCTAAGTGTGCATTATAATAATCAATAAAAATAAACAAATAAACAATACAAAGGAAAAAACAATGAAAGAAGAAACAAAAGTAATATCTAAAAGCAATAAGAACAAAACCCAAATGGTTGTAGTGCAAACTACTGTCACTGGTAAGAAAAATCGTAAAGGGGAACCACTAAAAACCTCTGTTACGAAACATATAAAATACAATCCAAGTAGAAAGGAATTAAATAATGAATAGATATAAAACATACATAATGTTACTAGCGTGTTCGTTAGTAGCATATATAATGTGGGTTACAGCCACATATAAACCTGTAAAGAATACTACTCAGATATCAAACTACACACCTGAAAGGGTTATTAAGAGTGAGATACCTGAATCACCAGAACTAACACCAGAAGAAAAGGTAGCAGTTCAAGAAGATATCAAGCTGCAATACAAAGTTATTGAAGATACTATTGATATCAAGAAAAAATCAGTAGAGCAAATGCGTGATGATGTGCAAGATATCTTAGATGAAATAATCCAAGAAGATAGCACAGTAGTTATATCATTTAATATGCAATACGAATTAAGATAAAAATATAACAGATGGAGTGGGATTTTATTTGTCCCTTACAATAAAGGGTTTTCTTTTTCCCACTCTATCGCTCTTGATTTCACCCCTTAAATGTCGTGAGAAAAAGAAAACTAGAAAGGATAATAAAATGAATAAATTTCCAATCAATGATGAAACCATAATAAATACTATTCAATTTATGTATGGTGAAGATGTTAATAGAATAGAAAAACAACTTGTAAATGATGTTGTATATGTAGTATATTACAATAAGAATGATGATGAAATATATAGATTATATTACGAGGAATTCGAACAAACACTAGCTAATCAAGCATATGACAATGCAATGGATTTAGCAGAAAGGAATAGATAATGATAAATAAAAATGAAGATGGTAAAGAAGTAGACAATATAGTTTACATAGACAATAATGGAACAGAAATAACATCTGATAGGCAATACACTAAGTTTCCATTCGAAGTAAGAGAGCTTATGTTCTTAGTAAAAGGTGATGAAATGCTTAATGTAAAGAATCCATTTAGTGGAGAACAATATTTATTATCACCAGTAGAAGAAAGTGTCTACTCAGTGATAATGGGAGCACAAATGATGCCTGGATACGAACAGAATAATAGATTAATACAAATGGTTCGTGATGGGTTGAATTGGTTTAGAGACAACAATGCTAAAGCATATATGGCTCTATTAGATTAATAATAATAATGATAATAATAATAAAATAAAGGAGAGTAAAATGGCTAAAATTGATAGAGCTATGTATTTCATAAATAAACACGACACACAAAGTGGGTCAAACATCAAAGATGTATCAAGGCAATTCTTTCTATACTGGAAACTATGTAATCTATACAGATTAACTACCAGAGATATGAATGCAGAAAACATCTTTAATGGGTTTACACAATTATTGGACTATAACGAAAGAGATAGTGCAAAGGATTTATATGTAAACAACGAGATTGATGTAGAATCAAATGTAGAGATTGAGTTTGAAACATATGATTTAAATGTAAGTGCTAATTCAGTAGCAATCGATAATCTGAATGAAGTTGCATTCAATGACGAAGAGTTTGAAGTTGATGAAGAAATATTTCATGACGATATAGCTGAAGGTGCAAGAGACTTTGATTGGTATGTAGAAAGTTCCGACAATGGCATTAACTGGACTTCTATTGAATCTGATTTAGTAGAACCTCTTGACGATATAACACTAGTCTATATGTATGATGAATCATTAGATATACATTCATCTGATGTAGATTTGTTTGTTAAAAATCAAATGGATACTATTTATCAAAACAATGATGGTATGACAGATGATGCATATATGTCGTTTATGTTTGGTGAGTTAAAAGCTCAGCTACAAAGACGTAATGCACCACCAGCTGTTGATGATAATACAGGTGAACTAATTAACTAATGACTAGACAGTTGTTAGATACAGCTTTAAGGAATGTGGCTGCCCGACTTGGGCAGTCATATTGCCTGTATCTAAATAATAAGAATATCTTTGGTTATTTTGATGATGAATTAAATAGTTTTGTATTATCTGAAGATGAAGTAATGGAAGAATTTAAAGAAGAAATTCGTTTATTACAAATCGAACTAGCAGAGTTACAATACGATAAACACCAACAAGATAAAATAGACATTGGAGGCAAATAATGGGGTTAGACCAAGCAGCAGGTAAATGGATGCAAATGGAATGGAGTCATCTTAAAGATGATGAGGGTAAACCACAAACATATGAGGACTTTGGTCCATATTCTTGGCGTAAACACGCTAGATTGCATATGTTTATGCAAGAAGTTTATCATCGTCAACACCAAGATGCAGAACCAGAAGAAGTGCATCATTTCACAGAAGTAACTTTAGATAAAGAAGATATTAATAGACTACAAGAAGCTATTGATACTAGTTACTTTGAATACTTTTGTAGTGGTGGAATGTTTTGGGGACATCAGTTTCAAGAAGATAGTGCAAATCATTACAAAGAACAGGATTTAGAATTTGTAGAGTTTGCACAAACAGAGTTAGCCAAAGGTAATACGATTACATATCGTTGCAGTTGGTAGAATTAATAATTAAGGTAGTGGATGTCTAGGCAGGTAATACTAGTATTGCTAAAGCTACCTTAATAAAATTAGTCACATTACAGATGGTCCAGCAATGGAATATTCTGAGTGGCTTAAATCAGAATAGAAGCAATAATTAACAATAGACTTATTAATTAATCGTTAATAAGAGGAAAAAGTAAATATGCATATTACTTAATCCATTATTGCTTTATTGAGGTAACAACTTACTAACATGTGATTTGTCTTGTTATGGTTACCTCAGTTCTGAATAATAAATCAGAATAGAGGTAGTATGTAAGGTCCTAAGTAGCTATTAATCATACTAAAAGCATAGGTGTATGACTTACAGATTACC
>Ga0115567_10000921_pt1 | contig 29145 bp, 35 predicted proteins | sample COGITO_mtgs_1204_2_FD_88679 | JGI IMG/M metagenome (GOLD analysis project Ga0115567, IMG submission 88679) | Pelagic marine microbial communities from North Sea - COGITO_mtgs_120412 | ecosystem: Environmental > Aquatic > Marine > Epipelagic | place: Germany:Helgoland, sampling site Kabeltonne... | reverse complement strand
GGTTGGTGACCGTATGGGAGACCGCGCGGTGGAGCCGGGTGCGGGTGCTCAGAGGGCACGATGGCACCGTGCACGCGTTGGCATGGGCGCGGCGAGGCGCGGAGCGAGAATTGATAGCCACCGCAGGAAACCCCCGATCCTCCGGAGATGCAGTGATCCGGGTACACCCCGACCTCCAGAAAGAACATGAGCGGACTGCAACACGGCGCGCGGTGCGTGCGGCTTGGTGCGCTCTTTCTCACCCGTTGGTCGGGAAGGTATGGGACGTGTCGCGCATCCATGCCCCGACGGCCCAAGCTGAATCGTCAGACAGCAGCGACGTCGTCCCTTGTAGCTTGCGAGCGCATGAGGGTACAGTGCGAGCTCTAGCCTTCGCCCCTAACAGTGATCTCCTGGGTGCGAATCCCTCCCAACACCTTCCTTTTGCAAAGCCTCGAGAGATCGAGATTCGGCGTGCTAGTACGCTCTGTTCACGTTTCACTGCTTTGGGAGACAGCATCGGGCGGCGATGATATGTCCGTGCGGCTGTGGGACACCGCGAATGGTAGCCTTGTAGAGACACTGCACGGACATGACGGCCAGGGGTTATGCGAGTGTCACCCCAACTTTCCGAATCCCGAGTGCCCTGTCGCGGGCCATGCCGGAAGCATCAATGCTGGTAAGTTTCTGTGCCTGGCCCAGCGACTGCCTGATTTCGGTGCCGCCCATCGCGGCGAATGTACTGATTCTATTTGCTGGCGTTGGCGGGCAGTGGCGTTCACGGCCGACGGGCCGCCCGTGGGCGCGCCGCTGATGTTCGCCGCAGCCGGATCAGATCGCCGTTTGACGCAGTGGGAGTTTGTGCTGGCTCCAGGCGAGGCTCAGTCGCTGCCGACAGAGTTCACCGGGGCCAGAGTGAGCGGCAGGAGGGAAAGCGTTTGCACATCTTCTGTCACTGCTCTTGCTTGCGGACGCGACGCAATGGAGGTTACGAGGCGGCTCGCCTTCGCCATGGGCACCAGCGAGCGCCTCGGCGAGCGGTCTTCGCCCCATCCTTGCAATCGCACGCATGCAGCTTTGCTACGCAGGGTACTGCGAACGGTGGTCCTGCAGTGACACGATATCCACCCATGTTGTGTTGACCTGGACTAATGTAAAAAGAAACCGGCCGGTGTAGGTCATGGCTGCGCGCACTGGAGCCGGAAATTGCACGACTTGTGCTCGCCCATACGTAACGACTTCTGGTTTTCCACGCCTCATCGCGGTGTAAAAGAGTCTTTTCCGTTGTGTGTGAGAACATAGACACGATGTTTTGCGGCATTCAATTTGCACGTAGACTTGCCTTGTGAGCTGTGGGAGAGCTGCCTGCTGCAGCCTTCCCGACAAAACAACAATCCCCCGAGGCTGATGATGAGCAAATGGCCGAAAGATGGCACTGCTCTCTCCGAGTTGCGGAGGGCACCGTCTTTCGCCCCTAGCTGCCTTCCTGGCTGGACGCCTCACACTAACCAGGCTCACACGCCTGCGAGAAATTGTGCGCATCGACCCGCTGGCCCAAGTCGGAACGCAGCCATCGTTTGAGCGCGGTTGCCTCGTGAGGGACTCAGACGTTGAAGCGGAAGAGGATTGTGTCGCCATCCTTGACCACGTAGTCCTTACCCTCGGAGCGCGCCTTGCCCGCCTCCTTCGCCGCGAGCTCCGACCCCGCTGCCACCAAGTCTGCATACGCGATTGTCTCTGCGCGGATGAAGCCGCGCTCAAAGTCCTGGTGGATCACGCCCGCAGCCTGTGGCGCCTTGGCACCCTTCTTGATCGTCCACGCGCGGGTCTCCTGCGGCCCCGTCGTGAAGTACGTCTGCGGGTTTCGCGAGGAGCACCAGCCTCTTAGAGTTTGACCTTTTTCTTGCGCGGGAGGGCACAGGAAGGCACAGGGGCGTGAGAGGCAGGAGGGGTCGAGATTCACTTGCCTGGAGGCCAAGAAGGTCGTAGGCTGCGCGGACAAGGGCATTCAGCCCAGTAGCCTCCGCGTCCGTGATTCCCATCGACTGACACCGAGCCACGCGTCAGACCACCCCTCGTCCGCGCTGCGCAGTACCGCTGGAGTGACACCGCAGAGTGCGACGGGGGAAAGCACCTCAAGAAACTCTGCCTTCTCCTCGGCCGAGAGCTCGGCCATTTCCGACTCAACCTGCGCCGAAACAAGCACCATCTTGCTCCCCTCCTTCTCCGCAGCCGCGGCCACTTTCTTGGTCATCTCGTTGCCTTCTGCAAGCTCTGCATCGGGCACGTTGGCGGCATAAATGACCGGTTTGCGTGTGAGAAGCCCGAGCGACTTGAATGACGCCGCCTCTTCCTCGCTGAGGTCCACTGATCTTGCAGCAACACCCTCGTCCAGTGCCGCCTTGATCTTGTCCAGCGCGCCCTTCTCTAGCACGTCTTCAGCCTTGGCCATTCGCTTCATGTCTTTGGCGAGGCGATCGAGGCGCTTGTCGACTTGAACCATGTCCGCGAGGCAGAGCTCGAGGTTGATCACCTCCATGTCGCGCAGTGGGTCGACCGACCCGTCTACGTGGATCACGTTGTCGTCTTCGAAGCACCGAACTACGTGTACGATTGCATCGCATTCACGGATGTTGGCCAAGAATTTGTTGCCGAGGCCAGCGCCTTCGCTTGCACCCTTCACAATGCCTGCGACGCTCAGTAGCTTACTGGCTTGCACGAGAGCCCACCTGGCACACACCCACTTCAGGAGGAGGCGGTGCGCACCGGCGATGTCCACAAATTCCATGGTAGCGGGGAGGGTCTTCTCAGATTTCGAGATCTCGGTTAGCACGGCGAGACGCTTGTCAGGTACCGGAACGATGCCTGTGTTGGGCTCGATCGTGCAGAAGGGGAAGTTGGCAGCCTGTGCACGGTCTTGCCTTAGATCCTCATGCGCTAATCAACCTGCACTTCAGGACAATACCTCTGCCGTGATCTTCTGGAGAAGCGCATTGAACAGTGTCGATTTACCGACTGCGCCGCGTCGTTGAGAATCAGAGCGGAGCACAGAGGGGCTCACTAGTATTCGCGGCACTCGCAGGAACCGGTACGGCAGGCGTGAGTCAGCTCACCATTAGGAAGACCTACAATGCCAGTCTGCAGTTTCGCGCTCCACGGTGCCACCTTGTGTGATGCTCGGAGCCCCGTGCCTGAATTGGAATTGGGCTTGAGCGGCCAGGTATTGATTCCGCTGTGCGAAGCTCAGAGCGTTGATGCAAGGATCCCAGGCGTTCAGCGCATGCGGCCACGCCTGTGACATTCACGTAAAATCCTACTCTACTGCGATCCGAGTTTCTCAGAGGTCCGTCTCATTCGGGTCACCTTCTTTGAGCTGCGGAAGAGAGGGAGCAAGCTGTGCGCCAGAGAACGAGCATCGCGCAGGACGTAGCGTCACCGCTGGTGCTGATCAAGACCAACGAATATTCAGATTAAGATGTGTTTCAGATTAAATGTGCGCAATCGTGCTGCCCAGTTTCAGGAGCGCGTCGAATGTGCTTGAAGCACGATGCACGCGCTGAAACGCTCTTTCTGGACCGCTACTTGAGCAGGCGCGCTCCAGCGCTGCAAAATCTCGCGATCGCGCAAAACAGACAGGATCAGGACACTAATTTGACGTTCTCGGAGCCTGGCTCTCGGCGATGCCTCTGCGTAACGTGCGCAGCGGCTGCAGAGGGAGCAAAAGGCTGGCGAGGTCTGAGCACTCTAGCTTGGAGCCCTCAAGGACTCTTCGGTGACTGAAAACTGGCACAGGATAGCTTACCAGCGCGGACGACAGAAGATGAAGTCGCAAGGTGCATCGGAGCCCAAGCTTCAATTACAGGCGTCGCGGCAAGGGCCGCCACGACAAGAATTCGGGCGAGCATGTTGCCCTGGCCTCCGGTTTTATGCGTGTGATGTACGTTCCGGCCCGCCTCAGAGCAAGGAGCCGATGGTCCGCTTTTGCAAAATCGTTCGCTTTGGCCAAAGCAAGCTCTCGAGTCCTCCTATGACGGAGGCAGGGCCCGCTCCGCACGATGCCAGCGCCAATGGCGCGGGCAGCGGCTCCCAGCTGACAGACCCCATGGCCCCAGCTTGTCCGCCGCACCTCATGCCGGGGGAGCGCCACGACTCTAAGATCACGATTGGCAAGATGTTTGTTGGGGGACTGGGCTCGGCAGTGGCAGAGGAAGATCTCAGGGTTGACCCCGCACCTGCCTGTGCTACAGAATTTGTGCTTTTCTTGAAGTGCTGAGCTACCTTGCACGGCACAGAGATACTTCAGTGCGTATGGGGAAGTATTAGACGTGATGGTCATGCGCGACAAGATAACCGGCAAAGACCGCGGCTTCGGTTTCGTCACGTTTCTTGATGGATCCGTTGTGGGACGCGCAATCGGGCGGCGGCACGATATCAACGGACGTTCGATAGAGGCTAAGAGTTGCGTCCCGCGCAGCGAACAGGACACTCAGTCACGCAGTCAGGGGCAAGGCACGGATCACAAAGGCGATCAGGACATTAGGAAGGTTCCACTCCGCCCGACCTCGCTCGCCTTGAGTTCCTTTGGACTTTGGTTGTGGCAACCGGATGTCACATCATGTGCGTCAAATTGTGTGGCGACGCGTGTGCATAGCCGCTGCAAACCTTTCTCGGCCCGCACAGCCTGGGCTCGCTGCTCGCTCCTACGTGCGTGCCGTGAAGGCCGCTGGTTTGCTCTTGCGGGGACTACCCTGCACTACACACCGCGGCGAGCTCGCAGGCCTCTTGCTAGGCGCACGAGTCACGCTGGCCCTGCGCCGATGGCAGATCTTTGTCGGAGGGATCTCCCCGGCCGTTGGAGAGGACGAGCTCCGCGACTATTTCTCCGCGTGCGCTGCCAGCCCCCGACCGCCCGCTCTCTGCGCCGCCCACCCTGCAGCTCGCTGTGCGCGGAGAAGCCTCTTGGTCACGCTCGCAAGCTGTTGAGCCACCGAATCAAGTCTCTGACCGCACGATGCGTGGCAGGTACGGGGTGGTGACGGACGTGCAGTTGATGGTGGACCGCGACACGGGGCGCCCGCGGGGCTTTGGCTTCATCACGTTCGAGGACGCAACTGTGGTGGACAGTATTCTCCTCAAGCGCGACCATGTTCTGCAGGGCAAGGCTGTCGACGTGCGATCACCGCGCTATGCCATCCCGCTGCGCCCCGCCCCGCCCCGCCTCCGCCACCGCACACGCTCACGGGGAACTGCCTTCGTGCAGGTAAAAAAGGCGTTCCCGCGTTCATCCGTGACCTCTGCGCCGGCCCATCCGGGCATGGCGGGCGGTTTTGCGGGCTACCCGCCGATGGTGGACCCCCGGATGATGCACCACTACCCGGGGATGTATCCTCCCCCCGGCTACCCGCCCATGCCTATGATGCCGCCAATGCCAGTCGACCCCTACTACGGCCACATGGCCGCGTACATGCCCGCCTACCCGCAAGCAGCACCGCCATCTCAGGCGGCAGCCGCGAGGTCTCCGCCTTTCCCCCGGGCATGCGGCCTGCTGTCTCCCTGCGACTCGCCCCACCACTTGCCGTTGCCATTTTTTTGCAGAACAGAACAGAACAATCTCGGTTCTCATGCTGACGCACTTCCGCCTCGACCGCAGCTATTCGGATCCCTACGCGCAGCCCCAGACCTATGCCGCGCCTGCAGCGACAGCCGCGACTATGGCTCCTGCCGCGACCACGGCGCCCGCCGCATCGGGTCTCGCCCCTCTCCACGCCGAAACCGGCTCCTCTTGCGCCCGATTTCACCGGCTCCTCGCTCGCTGAGCGAGGACCCAGCACCTCAAGATTCTCTGGCGCTCCGCCCGTGTGTGTGTTTCGCACACATGCCCGATCGCTACATGGTCGTCGCACGTACACTTCTGCCCCTCTCGTGTTAACATACCCTCAATGTTGACTTGTTTGCCGGATCCCTCGTCGTGCAGCCGCTCCGCCCTACGCCGCTGGGGCCGCGCACGACCCATACGCCGCCTACGCCGCCTACGGGTGGCCGCAAGTGGCGGCGGGGGGCTACGCTGCTCCGCCCGCGGCGGGGGCCTACGCTCCGCCCGCGGCGGGGGCCTACGCTGCTGCGCCCACGACGGGGGGCTACGCTCCGCCCGCGGCGGGGGGCTACGCCGCCGCGCCAGCCACAAGCGCCTACACCACTCCCGCGTCCGCGCCAGAAGCAGATCCAGCCGGAGAGAGGTACGCGTCCGCGCCGGCGGCTGCATCGGAGGCGGGCGGGTATGCTGCGACTACTGCGCCGGCTGCGGGTACGTTGGCGCCGGCCACCGCTGCGCCGGCTGTGAGCTCATACGCTTCGTCGCCGACGTGTACGCTGGCCGCAGCACCGGCCACAGTGCCGGCGGGCGCATACGCTCAGTACGCGCAGGAGGCCTACACCGCACCGTCTGCTGGGGGCATCGATATGGCCTATGCAACTGCCGCTGGCGGTAGTGTCCCACGCGCTCCTGCTGTGCATGTGCGACCGCAAGGCCTTCCTGGCGTGCTGCTGACATCAGCAGCGCTGCGAGGTAGGTGCGACGGGGACGGCGGGCGTAGCGGGCGAGACCGACGCTGCTGGCCAAGCGGGCGCCGACCGCCGCGCTGGCGAAGACCGCCGTTACCATCCTTACGGACGTTGATCGAGCACAACGCTCCAACGCTTTGACTGAGTCAAAGCACGCCACACAACTCAGTGGTGTCCGGTATAGCCACCGCGGTGTAGGATCATCGTGGCGCTTCGCTCGATCCGAAACCCGCATGTGCTCGCTGCAGGCCCCGCTCGTGCTCGCCCCGCCGGGGCTCGGCAGGCGCGGCAGTGCATGCAGTGCAAGATTCGGTATGTAAGAGATGTGCTGAAGGAGATGCAAGAAGGATGTCAGATAAAGCAGCCTCACGAGACTGAGTCCATGCAAGGACCTTGTTCCAGTAGGGATGTAGTCTAACACACCACTTGCGTGTGAGCCCGTGTCTCATGCCAACACCGACATCGCGAGTTCTTCTTTGGGCACCTCGAGAAATCAGAACTTGAGGATGCCCCCAGCGGGTGCCGGCAGTACACGAGAATTCCCGGAACTGGGGCGCTAGAGTGCGACCTGCTCCAACTGCGAGCCGTGGACATCCGGCTGTCCGTTACGCGGCGGTGGAAGCTGCAGGCTCGAAGCGAGCGAACGCACCTCCTCGCGCTGCACTGGTCTCTGCTCTGAAGTCACAGCATCGTTTGCCGGGGTCTGCACGATCTTGTTGACGAGCATCGCAGTGCGCGACATCCTGCGTGCCCAACGACTCAGAACTAGAGACAGTATGGCACTGGTGCGCGTTGGTGCATGGGAGGGGGGCGAACGAGCGCTGGTGGGCGTCGAGAGCGCCGAGAAGGCGCTTGTTGTCCGACGCTGCGAGCTTGCGGGCCGCAGCACTGACGCTGGCGGAGAGCTGCCCATTGGCCACGAGCTCTTGGAGCACAACTGGACGCGCGTATGGAGCGGCAACCACGTCAGTTTGCACGGGATGCAGGCGGGCATGAAAGCTACGGGAATATGAGTACCGTCTGCTGCACTGGCGTTGGAATCACCAGCACCTCTCACAGCTTCGACTCCTGTGGCTGATGAAACGGATGTGTCCGATTGGCGCTGCCGGAAAGCCTCAGCGGGGAGACCTGCGAGGCCTAGATCTGCCTCAACTTCCTTGTCTAGCGTCGACGCGTTCTCCCACGCTTCCGCGTCCTGCGCCTGCACCCCGGGCCCAGAATGCGGCTCACACCATGAACACGGCCCATGGCACCCCAACGTTTGCACGCACAAATACCAACGCGACTTGTTGAGGGCGACGGGGGTGAGCAAGAACCTCACGCGCCCTCCGAGAGCGATTCCCCAACATAGCGATGAGTAGCATCGTGAGCTCGAGCAAGATCGCCACACCTGCCCACCCCCGCAAATTTGTGCGCATGTCCCCGTCCGCGCCTACTGGCTCCGAGAGGCGTGCAGAAAGGGCAAGTGCTGCCCGTTCTTTCTAGGCTTTCCCTTCAGGGGACGGGGTTTTGGGAGAGACCTGCGCAGATAATAGGGCACCAGAGGAGCCAAAACTCTGCTACCGATGTGTCAGGCGGCGTAAATGTCTGCCAATCAACTCTAGCAAGTAAGTTGCAGCTTGAATCGCGGCCGGCCACGAGTATGTCAATGCTCGGGTGCATGCCCGGCTGCGGGCTGGCACGGTTCCTGGGCAATATCCATGGTGAGTGCTGAGAGGCTGATGGACGCCCGGCGCAGCCCAGCGCCGAGGGAAGATTGGCCTTTAGGAACGGAAAGAAGACGGCGCGAAGGGTGCGAGGTCGAGTCATTGGTGGCCGTCTGGTCTGCGACTGACGCTCCCGCTGCATTACCATCGGGTGGAGCAGCCTCCTCCGGGGTACTTTCGAAAGCACCCACCACCATTTCAGGCTGGCGGCTGAAGCGCGGGTCGAGCGCGTGCATGAGCTCCAGCTGCCAGTGGCCCGCGCAAGAACTCAGCCTAGACACTGCACGCTGTGCTCAGATGCAGACCAAGAGGGTCGCGTGGGCCCAAGGGCGAAAGATCTTAAGAATGTATGCCCGCTCACCTGGTCCAGCATGGCAATGCTGTCTTGCCCTGCTACTCCTCGAGCTACAGCGCGCTGCAAAGCTCCATCGACTGAGTCAGTGCGCGAGTAGTGACAGTTATCCTGCTCTTCCTTGAGAAGGACAGCCCAAGGAAGTGGCTTCATGGGGCGCGTGGGGAGGGCCAAGCCTTCACGTCGCGCCGTGCCCCTGCAGCTGCGGCTTCCGCAGCTTGCGCCTCAAAGCACGCAGTCACGGCCGCCTGGCCTGCAGACGTCTCGCGCTCAAACCCTCGCTCAGTGCTCTCGGTGGATTCGTCTTGCCCGTGCAAAGGGCTGCGACGGTGCGGCCGCAAGCAGGTGAGGGCTGCGGGCTGGCAGCAGACCGGGGTCGCTGGCGGAATCAAAGTAGCAAGAGAGGTAGACACTATTGTGCTTGGCACGAGGCGAATATTTCTTCGCGACGAATGGGAAAAATACTATTCTGTAGAGGCCATACCACGGCTCCCCAGTCACCGTGTTCTCCTGGTTCCCATCGGGCCCGACCGAGTACCTGCACGCGCACGCAGCGCACTTTCTATGACACACACGCCACACCACCCACTGTGGCTCGTGCGAAGGTGCACGGACGGCTAGGTCGGATGGGTTGGGAACTGTACTGGATTTCAACAGAGACAGCCGTCTCGATAGTTCCACCAACACACGATGGATTAAGCGTCAGCTGGATCTCTTCACTGGCTGTGCCGATCTGTGGACCAAGGACTGGTCAGGAAAAATTGGAATCTCTTGCGTTGAACCACATGTTTTGTGATGTTCTTTTCATGCGTGACACAGGGCGTGCCAGGCCCGAGCCGCAGTACGCGGCAATTCAAATGTATCAGCTGGCGATGCACCCAGGCCGGCGCCTTCCGGTTGCGCAGAACACAGCACAGCCAACGGAACATGCACACAGACTGGACGTACCTCATTGCACAGCTCGAACTGAACGTTGTCGGGACCCTCGGAGCCGGTGTCGTCAGGATTCACACGAATATTGTTGCCGTACTTGTCACGTGTTTGCACGTATGCGAATGAGGTCTTGCCTGCAGCGACGGCGAGGAGGGAGCCGTAGATGTAGGTCTTGGACTCGTCAGCCGCGCCGGTCTTGATGTCGAGAAAGTGGGGCGACCCTGCGCCGAGCACGGAGCCGAATCTGTGCACGTGCGTACGCGGGTTGGTCAGCGGCGCAGACAGAGAATACTGAGGGTATGAAGTGAAGCTCTCTGAGGAGACTCGACCACCGTACGGCGGTCGAGTCTGCAGGGGCAGGTCCCCGGACCCCCAAGGCCTCGAGCAAGTGCCGAACATCTGTGGATGCTCGCGCAGTCGGGATGCAAGGGCGTTGAGTGGGGCAGACTGGATGGCCATGCGATAAATGCCCGCGCGGGTAATGGCGTAGACGGTAGAGTGTGATCCATCTGAGTTGTCCGTGACCGTGCCGGTCTCGGGGGCAAGGTCGTTCAGCAAGGCCTGCACATCGCACCACAGATTCGTGAATAAGTAAACACTCAGTACAGAACCCACCCACTCCGCCTTTCACAGGCCGGGACGACAGTAGGAGTAAGAGGGTGCGGAGCTCGCCTTGTTCTGCTGTTCGTCCCAGAGCACCATCAGGACCTGCCGGAAGGTCAGATTTTGTCAACAAACGAACACTGCCAGCTCGCCGATAGAGCAGGGTGCACGTGAGCAACAACGCTCACTACCGCCCCGATTGCACGATTCACTCATGCCGGCGGCGCGATGGGTGACACCGAGATTGCATCGCCGCCGGGGCGGCGGTTTCCAAAGGCATCCTGTGCAGTCAGAGTGAAGGAGCCGACGGTTCCTGCTGAGCTGAGAGTGAGAGCTTCGCCCGAAGCTTTGGACACTGACGGCGAGGTGCCGCCAGGTGCCACCGAGAGGTCCCACGGCACGGGAGACTCCGTGACAGTGTAGGGGTCATGGACGTTGTCGTAAGGTGATGGATCGACGCCTGCGATTAGCTCCTGGAAATCTTCGGAGCCGCGACCGACGTAGATGTAGATCTTGTAGCCATTGGACACGCCCGAGCCAGCTCGGATCGGCGTGTATGTCACGAGGAACTTGCCTGGTGCAACCTGGATTGGTGTCGGCAGCATCGATACCGGCCCTGCAATCTCGACGCGCAAGCTCGCTGATTGCGCAGGATCGCCGAATGTGTCCTGGCACTGAACGTAGAAGTTAGCAGGCACGCCGGCGATTGCTGAGCGCAGCCCCTCACCAGTTGCAGAGCACTTCTTATAGAATGCATCACGCAGGCGGAAGACGAAGAGCTCGTCTAGCTCTGTGTAGCCGGAGTCACTGTTGTAGGATGCGCCCCCAGTAACAAACAACATGCCGCTCTCGTCTATGGTCATGGCAGCGCCCCAGCGCGCAAGCGGCCGCTCACCAGGGACCTCAATAAAACGCCAGGGAATGACGGTGGCGCACGCTCCCTCAAGAAGACAGGCCTCGGTGAGGCCGGAGAGGTCGAGATACCACAGGTCGTTGAGCGGCTTGACCCCCGCGTTAGGAGAGCGTCGCAGATAGCGCATTGCCGGCGACTCGAAAGAAGCGCCGATTCCCGTAACACCACCGAAGACGATAAGCCTGCCGTTGGACACGCCCTTGTTGTCGGTCATGGCGATCGACGCGTCGCGCCGAGGGACGGGGCACGTCGATGTCTCGGGTGCGGCCACACTGTATGAACACTCCGACCCGAACGCGTCGCTGACAGGCAGCTTCGCGAAGACGCCTGTGGTGGGAGTCAGCTGTGCAGCGTAGACATCCGCGCTCAGCTGTGCGACCGGTGCGTCGATGTCTGTGCGCTCTCCACCGAACATGAGCATCACAGGTGTCTTTCCATTGAGTTGCAATTTCGTCGTAGTGTGACCATGCAATGGACCGGGTAGAGAGCACGAGAAATCTGCAGGACAACACCGGGCGGTGGTGCAGCACGACGGGTCGGAGGTGTCGCAGGCAGCCTGCTCCGAGCTGGGCGAATGCGAAGGCGTGCTGACATAACAGTAGACCCTCTCGCCAAGATTGTTCACTGCCGCGCTGCCAAACACGTCAGAGTCGCGATCACCTTGGCAGTGGCCGCGCAGGCACTTGGCAGTGCCGCCTGTGCGACAAGTGTCTGCACCATTCATCTCGATGTTGTTGAACCTGTCCAACAGCGCGGCCAAACGTGACTACGTGTCAGGAAAGGGCGCAGCCCAGAAAGCCCGTCACGCGGTCAGACGGCGCTTGAGGGATAGACCAGAGCTCGTCAAAAATCAGTTCTTGTGGTCGAGGTGGATTTTCTGGAGAGGCCACGTCATAATTGCCCCAATTAATCTGCGTAACACAAGTGCTCTGAGGATGAATGCACACCGGCTACAATGCTGGGTCCCATGAAGCCCTCGAAGGAAAGGCCTCTCAACGCGAGCGTCTGTCAGAATGCGGGCCGTCTAGACGCACCGTGGACGTTTCCAGAGCAGTCCCGCTGAAGAGCGTTGAGGTGATATTATCCCAACTGAAGCAGAGGAAATTAGAACAGGCTGAGAAGTGTGAATCTGCGAATTAGGGCGGGGATTGCACTGTAGAGCAATTTTCACATGATACAGTGCTTCCGCGTTCACGTATCCGATGATTCCAAAAGCCACCGAGTAACGAATCACCTGATAACGGTCCGGGGGTGCGATATCAGCAGGAAAAAAATCTGAAGTGTCGTTCGAGCGCTGGCGGACGGACGGGTCCCGGACGCGTACCATGGAGTTGGTGTCGGGCTCATCGATGACACCAAAGTCTGTCACCAGATCCGGCGTACAAGGTACTCCCGGCCAATCAACGTACGCTTGGCACATCAGGGCGGCGATTCTCTGCGCCGCGTGGAATACGCCCCTTTTCCTCAGGACCGCGCATGTTTCTGGCCGTTTCCGGTCGCAACGCGGGGCGATGGCATCGCGGGGTAAGACAGGACTTGCATGCACCAACGGCCACGCGTCAGACCCGGCAACACCCAGTGCGGGCTGTTCAGGGGTCATGGCTCGGGGGCACCTCGACACCGTCCGAGGGCCAGCTAGCGGCGTTCACGTTGGACACTCGTAAGGCAAAATCCATGCCAGTGAAGGGCACATTGTCCGCATCTTGGTACCACATGTCGCCCAGCGCCTGTCGCCCCGGAACCCTCAGCGCAATTCTCCAACTGTGCTGCAGCGGCATCGCGACCGGACCAGCAGCGCTCCCATTGCAGCCAGCGGCCCTTTCACGTTTCGCTGGGGTTGCCTCTGCCGCGATGTTGATCGCACGGTGGCAACAGATCGAGGCCGGGGGTACGCGGCACCTTGCCGTCCTCGCCGACACCGCCGTAGACGATCACTGAGTCAATACCTGCAAGCGCCCAAGGTCAGGGTCGGCACGCCTCCCGGCAATCGACGACGGCAGCGTGTTTGCCCTCCTCCCAAGCAGCGGGATCGCACATGCATACGCGCATGCATGTCTCTGATACTCACTCAAATGCTAGCTGGTGTGGGGCACAACCTGCTGAGAAGGTTCCAGACTGCGACGAGTGCATGATACGTGGGGAGAACCTACCGTGACAAGACGCCTCTCAGGAATGTGACAATGCCACACTCGGGCGACGCTCGCCATACCCGGAGCCCTGGCTTCGCGCGTCACGGCACCGAAACTTGCCCATACCAGTCACGCGGCGCACTGCAACGTTTGTGGAGGGCAAGCGGCTCACCAGCAACCTGTCCCTTGTCCGACCAAGGGGTCTGGGCACCCACTGACACTCGAACCGATTGATGTGCCGCAGCACGCAGTAGGCGCTGCACGTGCCCCACGTGTAAGGGCTTTGTCAAAAGCACCGTCAGGGCGCAAAGTATCTCGGTGGCGCGAGGGCAAGACTGATCGGGTGCGGTGGCATGACGCCGCGCAACAATAGATCGCCATGGTCGATGACTGCTGGGGAGGGATGAGATTCACCGCCGGCGTGTGCCCGGAACCACTTGCGTTTCATGTGCTCGAACTGGCCTTCGAGACTCAGGGAGTTGGTAGTCCACATATACCTGTGCCCAGAAAGTTCACCCCATTACATGGGACAGGTCGTACCTTGTATGGGTAGGGTCAGTCACAAGCATGTCCGAGAAAGAGGACTCGTTTGGGACGAACCCTGCAGTCTTCATGAAGTATCCTTCTGTGTCTTTTGACGGGCCCTTTCCATGGAACGTCTTGGCTGGATCGTATCCCTTTACGATGCCTCCTGTGACTTGAACCTGTCAAGAAAGGGGCGAACATGAGTACACTGGCATGACTTGGCCCGAGCAACCGCACGAGCCGCGTACGCGGCTCCGATTTGGCGGGGTACCCACAAATATCCCGAGAGCACCCTTGTCGATCGACCCTCCCGCAGCATTAGAGACACCGCGCGGGCCATAGAGCTGGCCCGAACTGTGGACCTCAGTCCAGGCCTGCGTTGACAGGTCCAAAGTCCAGAGGTCGGAAAACCCGTCCTGCTCCACAGTCCCCCCAAACATGACGAGTGTGGTCGAGTCGGGCTTGATGATGTTGTGGTACGCCCGCGCCTAGACACCACCCCGCAATTTGTCAGCCATCCCCGAGACCTTCTGAGCCACAAACCGTGCCTGAGGGGGGGGCGGAACCTCGGGCCCCAATGCAAGCGCCTTCATCGACGAGAGACCAAGCTCCGGGCTCGCAGCGGAGAGATCATACTTGAAAAGCGCCGCGGTGAGGGCGTTCCGCACGAAGCCTCCAAAGAGGAGGGCTACTGATGCATTTGAGACTGCTGAATGGTGCGAGACAGCTGCCTGCGATGCGAGCTGGACGGATGTTGCAGAGCGCGCACGAAATTCCAAACTGCGGAACTCGAAGGTTCGGGGGGAGTATTCGAGACTACGTCCGGAAATGAGTTCGAAGCCAAAGGGCGAGGAATCCCCACCCAGCGACAAAACGAGGTGCGACTTGCTTTCTAGCGCGATCGTCGTCATTCCCGATAGGCCCTCGTAGCGCGGCGAGATATCAAGCTCAGTAAAGGGATTATCACCAAGAAAGCCACGTGAAATATCAAGTTCCCAGAGATCGTTTAGCCCCTTGAGTACGGTGCAAAGCCCCGTAACGTTGTCGAATTTCTGCCAACACTCCCACGTCGTGAGCGGCGCATTTTACCCGAGCAGGGGTTCGGGGCAATGGGGTCGCTCCTTACACCCTTGGCCGCCGTAGATAACGATTTTGGTGTCGCTGACCGCCTGTATCCAGAACGACAGCCATGCAGACGAATCAAGCTGCACTTCACGCAGCAGGAGCGGCAAGAAAGCGTTGCTGCTCTAGGATTTGGTTGTTCTCTCCTACAGGCAATGCCAACAAAAAACGGCGGGTGAACCTGCATGGCATGGCCGTAGCGCGCGGGAAGCCAGCCAACCGCCTTGTTCGAAACCTGACATGGGTAATGACTCTCAAAAGCTACCTTGCGCGGCAGGGCAGCCACTCGTGTTGACCGAGCCATGAGAAGTCGGAAACAAATAGAAGGAATAATATCACGCCAAGTATGGTCCAAGGCTTCAGCAGGAGGGCTGAACACACTCCGCAGAGCGCAGTGCCTTCAGTTCCAGGAGAACACATCTGTGCCCTGCGAATCGAAGGAGACGGAGGGGCAATAAAGGTTTCAGTGACAGAAGGGCAAGAAAGACCTCAGATGAGCAGCAAGGCCCCAGATGGGCCCCCACTATCTGAATTCTGTTTTCCGAAAGTGCACGCGCAGAAAGTGTAGTCTGGAGAGCTACGCTTCTCTCTACCGAATTCATCCCAAGATTTAGACGCCAAGGGAAGCAGACCAGTCTTTGCGGAGGGTGACGGATCTTGCTGAGGAGTGCGAAGCAGCCAGGTAGGCATCCAGTGTCTCCTGCACCGCAATCCCATGAGCAGGGCTAAGTGCGAACCCTGGCGCAAGATGGAGCCACAAGAGGAAGACGCGACGGCAGATTGGTGAGCGAGTGTCAGGGCATTAGGGGCAGGTACTAAGTTGGACAAGGAACTCGGTTCCTGGCAGCGGCCCGTAACAATCAGGTGGAGCATGGACGACGAGTAGAAGTGCGCAGGGTCACCTGGCTCGTGATGATGGGCTTGTGCGAGGCAGTCACGATCGGCATTTTTGAGATAGTGCCCGAACCGAGCAGGCCTGCCAATGCCACACAGGGATTGGGTTCTATCAGGGTAGCTGTCAGTGCCACGCGTCCAGCTCGAAGCGTGATCTCGAGCCGGACAACATGCGCTCGCATCGACCTCTACCCTTGCGGCCCGATGCCACAGCAGAAGATTCGATCGACACCTGAGGTTGAACTTGAGTAGGTCGGTGGAAGCAGGTCTGTCTCGGCACAGATCTCGTCCCCGCAAGCCTTACCGGTCCTGGGGAGAAATGCTTGGTCAGATGTCATGGGTCGCGCGTCAGAGAACTGTGGTGAATGAAAGCTCGGGGGGCTCGACGCACTACCCCTCGTAGTCACAGCAAGGCGTGGAGGTGATGATTGCAAATTTCGAGAAATCTGATGCATTGACCTGCGCAAGGACGCGATGCTGAGTACCGTTGGAGACGCGCGGACACGGGTGTACCGAGCGTGTCTAATCAGATAAGGGCATTCAGATGACACAGGCCGCCAAGAATAGACACATCGACGCTCATTCGGGCCAAACCGAGATGGTCGGCGGCGAGCCAAGAAACAACTGGCGAGTCGTGTCATCGAGAACGGTTTGTGGCTTCCAGCGCCTGTAAGGGACCACCCACACAATTCGTGGCGACCGCTTGAGATTCGTGCCATGCGGAGGCAGAGGCTTGAAAAAGGGGATCCTCGTGTCTGTCGGTTGGCGCGGGGATCGCACGTTTCTTTTTCGTCGAATTTGAAGATGCCAACATAGCCTCCAAGGCAAACCTTTCGGGGTGGGCAAGTGCGTTCAAGGCTGAGGAGCGCAATTCAGCTTCACGCCTAAACTCCTGTACAGCGGACGAATCGCGAGGCGCTGGTACACACAACACAATCAAGTAAACCGTGCGGGAGCTCGTCGCAGCCCATGAAGGGCAAGCGTACGGCACCACAGATGATCATCATCCCAGAGTGGCAAGGCTGCACCTGTAAGCGCTTGTCGTCGGTTGTATAACAACCTCCCTGCAGCGCCAACTCTTCGGTGTTGACAATTAGGCTGCACAAGAGTACAGACAATGTCTCTGTCAGCGCTGCAGAGCCAGGGCGGCCAGCAGCAGTCACTGGGGTTTCGTCCGCGTGACGCTTTTAGCCTGACCCCCACAGCCATGATGTGTGCGAAGTCAACGCCTCGCTTGAGCGCTCAAGAGTGTCGGTCTCACCTGAGGACGATGGGCCCGGCAAGGACCCCTTCCTTGTCGATCGAGAGCAGCGTCTCTTCCACCCCAGCAAGTCTTGCGCTCTTGGGCAGCCCACCTACAGTCCCGCCCACAGGTCAGCGCGTCTGTCCGTTCACATGGGACTGCTTGCACCGGGCCGTTGCGCACGAGTTCAGCTCGCGTCAGAGAAAGTATGGCTCATGGTGTATGCGTCAAGTCGGATCTGTGAAATGGATGTATGCACGACAGATACCTCCCAGCATCCTTGAAGTGACCCCTCCGCGCCCGACCGTCTCACGAACGACTGATACCGAGATAGTCGCATTGCCCCGGGCGGCCGGATCGATCTCAATTGAGCCGATGTCGACGTTTCTGCAATTTGCCGGATGCGAAGCGTGCTGTCAGGGCCACGAGGAGGACACACTAAGAAGTGGATTGGAGCTACGTTCCACAGCGTGGGCAAAGGGGGGGCACGTGGATTCTCCAGCCACTACCAGAGTATTCAGACCGTCAGAAAGCACCTGATGTCGGGCTTTCAGCATAACGTTTGGCAGCAAAAGTAGGTATGAGACACACATCGAGGCATCAATTACAGTGTGCATTGACAGGCTGGTGAGTTCAGCCGGATAGTAAGCTGAGGCGAGCCCGGGCATAAGGGGGCAATAGGGCGATGCCTTCTTGTTATACGAGAGAATCGGTGCGGCCCCGGCATCATTGTTTACAAATGTGTAGCTGTGTTTGGTGAAAATGACTCAAAATAACTTCGAGTGAGACACCAAGGACACTTCGCAGTACAAATTCAAGCAAGTGACAGCGGTGACTCGCAGTACCCGCACAACTCCACTGTTGGCTGCACGGCACGCTGCGGGTATCTGCCATTTTGCAGCTCGAAGGACACCACCATTCCCTCCGGACCCTGTTCAGAGCCACATGCATTCGTTTGATTCGAGTCTCAAGAGGCTCTGCTGGGTATGAAAGCACCCTGAGTGCATGTCGGTCAGTGGAGTGATGAAATATGCAATGCAAAAACTGTGGGAATAGGCGAGCAAGACCGTCCGGTCGTCTGGGTGGTATGCGGTAAGGAGAGTAAAGGCCAGCGTGCCCGTGTCCTGCCGCGCACTGACGCGTCAACAGGCGCTCGCTGGCAAGAGACTCGACGGAAGATTGTCGTGGGGTGTGCATGCAGTCCTAAATGCGCTCTCTTTCGCACTTTGGCGGGTACTGGGCTGCCTGGGTCCATTGGCCCTTGGCCAAGTTCCACGTTGGTCCTGTTGCCAGTAGCCCAACCTTGCACGGAGACCCGGAAACCTGCCAGCAGGAGTCTTTCAGCCGCATGCCGCCACACAGCGTCGCGCATGCCGGTGCACTTTTATGGCGCTCTGGCTGAAGAGTGCACACCATTTCGCACGTCACATCGAGGACGCCGCTCGCTGTCTGCGTGCCTACAGACGGGTACAGAACAGGCGCTCAAGCCACCGCATCAGTGCCACAATCTGATAGGTCACCTCTCCCTAGATCACAAGTCCTGATTCCTGAGCCCTTTGCGGGCGCTGCATGCTCGAAGCCAGCGGGGATTCAGTGCAGACCTGCGAGCCCTGAGATGGTCACCACAGTCTTCGAGTTGCTGTTGTCAGCCCAATCGCTGTTTTCATCTCCGGGATGTTGCAAACCCGAAACGTCGTTATCGATAACCAGCGTGACTGCAGCCAAACAGCCTCGGGCATCAGCAAAGCACAGCCGTCAGGGATGGTGCGATCGCAGGATCTGTTGCATTTCACGAATGCTTTTGCCAAACGTTGGAACGCGAAATCACAGCGCAGCTCAGAACGGCCAGTCGCAAGGGCCGCGCGCGTTGCGGGGCCTTCCTGAAATGGTGTTGTAGCTGTCTGCGATCCTTGTCGACTCGCCCGTCTGGAACGCGAAGCGTGGATCCACATGAGCATCACACTGGCACGCGGACTGCACATCCTGAAACGCCGTGGTGTTGCCAGCTCCGTAAGCGTCAAAAGAAGTAGACAGCCGAAACCTGTTGCATCAATGTGAGACCTTCATCAGCCTTCCATCTCTCGAACGATCGCAGCCCGCGTTTTGATGCAGATTTACAGAGCCGCCCAAGGCACTTCATCTGAAGTTGGTTTAGGGCGGTCCGATTCGCTCTCTCACCCTGAGTTGCACGTGCACTGCTCGCTGCAATCGCTTTTGGCTCCATTTACATCCGCGCCATAATCACACTCCTCGTAGTCAAGCAGAGACCTGCCGACACGCGATGCGTCAGGCTAAATCCGCAGCGCGTTTCCGGCGCTGCACTCGTTGACTACCCGCAGCATCAAGTGCCGATCGTGTACTGGGCGCTACTCTTGCTGGGTTGTGCTATTGCGTGCGTGCTTGCTCAGCATGGGCAGTATACTCACCCGTCTGCTGCCTTAATCTCATCACGCGTGCCATCCCCACACACAGCTCCGTTCTGCAGGGCAGGTAGGTTTTTTCAGTCACAGTTCCAACGAATCCAAGACAATTTCCACACCGGAAAACCGCAACGCTGCGGCGAGCAAGGCACAGGGTGGTCGGGTCGCGCTTTCCTTCGTCATTCCACTCACTTCAACACTGGCTAAGATGCCGGTTTGTCCGATCTCGTCGCGATCGCTCCAGTCCTGTAAAACACAATCTAGCGGGGTTCTGTATTCTTGGAGGGGGACGCTTAAACGCAGCCTTGTGCAGAGGGAGAATCTCGAGGTTACAAGGAACCTGAAACGCCTGCTCTACAGCAGCCTCAAAATCGGTAGCGAGGTTGGCATCTGGTAAGAGCGTCGACTGGATGTACGAATTCTGCACAAGAGAAAATCGGCCCCGTCATTGTGCTGCACAGAGCAGCACGTCAGCACCGAGGCACGCAGCACTGTGTGATGCAGCACGGGCGGACCGTTCTCAGGGCGAGCTTGACATTCAGCTTGTTTTCGTCCTGAGAATCTTCTTGTATGGCCTGTAGCGGAGCAGAGGTTTTTAGCGGCTCCGATCTTGCGGCAGAGGGTGAACCAAAAGACTCTTGCGCACATGTGGAGCGGGTGTGAGGGAACCATTGTCCAAGAGCCCGGGGAGTCGAAACCCGTGCACCTGAGACGAACAGCCAGCCGGCCACGAAGGTCAGCGCGTGCGTTCCACGTCGCTGAGGCTGCGAGTCATTAGAATGGGGCTCAGGCGCGGTGTGCACTTATCAGGGTTATCAGGGCCTTGACACGCATCACGTTGTCTGAGGATCGTGCCGAGATCGGATAATATTGTCGGCAATTCCGACTCATATCTACAGGCAAAGCGGTTGCTAAAGGAGCAGTCTGGTGGCCCGCCAACATTGAAAACCTGCAATGTCATGGCGCGCACCGCACGCGAGTCACCAAATCGGCAGGGGAACTCAGCGCTTTCAGATGGTCAGACGGAGTTCAGGGGGTGCAACCAGCGCAACAGTGAACGAGATCCACGAGAGGAAAGCGCTGGTGTCGGGATCATCGGGCTCCTGCAGCAAGCGCCGCGCAGCCGGCGAGTGTGGCGCTTCTTTGAGCCGCGGTACCGGAGGGGCAGCCGGTTGCGGCCCGGCGGAGCCGGCCTCGACTTTTTGCAGCTCAAGTTGTACCGTCTCTCCGCTGCTCAGTTTCAACGACGCCGTGCCATCTGCGCCCAGCTCGGTCCTCAACATGTGCACGTTGCGCACGCACGCAGCTTTCTAGGTCGATTCGCACCAGTTTGTCGGACCGCACGTGCGTCAACCGACGCAGCCGGCCCGTGTCGCCGCCTCATGCCCTGCTCGCTGAATGTACCCACGTACGTTCCCGGGCTCCCATTTTGGTCGATCGTACAGCTCAGGGTGATCTACGGTCGATCGCACAGCTAGCTCAGAGGGATATGCGGAACACTCGATGAGCCGTGCGCCGGGACGGCACAGCCTAACCACGGCGATCACACACAAGACAAGAGCTCCGGGCACGCGAACCTCGGAGCTCGGAGTGTAGCTCACATCGCACTGGATCTGCGACCCTCCGCCCTCCTGCGCAGAGGCTCACGCTACAGCTTCAGCGCCGTGCTTACCCAGACTCACCAGCCCTGCTTCCCCATGCAGAGTTCCCTAACAGAGGCCCCATCGCGCGTGGAGCTGCCCTACTGAAGCTCTCCCTTAACACTGTGCGTCAAGGTAGCCTGACGCGCCGCAGGGATCCGTCAACTAGCGGGATGCCACCTCCTGCTGTGGACCTCCCATTATCGGATCTTCGCCATCATCGAAGTCAACCTGCACACCACAGTAAGTCAGACGCGTGGCGAAGGACCACGGTAATGCTAGCTAGATCATTTTTGAATAGGGCACAAACCTGACAACAGGACGCGATGCCGCAATCCTGCTCTGGAAGCTGATTCTTTACTTCAAGGGGGCCCTGGTTGTTGATGAATGTCCCTTGAACGCAAACTCCACCATTCCACTCCGTACATCTGGTCACGCCATGGCAACATGGATACCTCTGCAGAAATGACAGGTTCGCATATCAGCGGCATGCCTCAGCAAAGAGTCAGTCTGAGCACTCCTACTTGAACAGGAAGACTCCGTGGAGTGGCGCTATGCGGCGCACGCAATTCAGCGAGGGTCGCCAAAAAAGAGGGAAAGAAGACCGTGAACGACTGGGGTGACTCTGGAGGCCCCTCCTCCCATGTCAGAGCTCCAGTATACACCTTGTCATCAGGGTATGGGCAGGTGCCCGGACAAGTGCCAGTGCCGACCACCTGAAAAAGGATGCCCGGATTCAGCGCAAATTCCCAGCCACCGCAGACACTCGCGATTCAAATCGCATGATGCCTCGAGTCCTCAATCACACGAAAATCAAAAATACTCGAGACGACGCTCTCGCGCGCGGGCGCAGCTCCTCCTGTGACCGCCCGACTTTCGCAAGCTGTGTCCACCACGCCTTATGTGCTCTGGGTCTGACACCTGATTGACATCGCTTTTGGAGGCAAAGATGCCTTCGTTTGTGGCTGGATCCCAACACGTGCATGCTGTCGAGACGGCACGAAGCGTTATTTGGATTAAAGACTAACAAAGCGTCAGCTGGTCCCATCGCTGGCCGGATGCATGGTGCATGCGGGGTCTCGAGACTCTTACTCCATTCTGAGCAATAGGCATCGTCAAGGTCGTGGCAAAATGGGCCAGTGATGTCGTACAAAAACACTCCACTGTGGTTCGATACCAAAAAGAGGTCAAGATGGCAACAGGTTGGCAGGACAAACTCATCTGCAAGTCGAGTTTTGCTCGTTCTGGGCAATTGTGGGGATGATAGATGGATTCAAAGTCACAATTGGTCAATTGCGTACCCCTCAGGGTCTGGTATTGGGCAATCAGGAAGATTCAGAGGGTTCCTATCGGTTCCGAGTCCATATTGCTCGAGATAATCGAAGTTGGTTCGTCCTGGTTCCAAACACGCTTTTTCGCCGGCACCGTCATTGTATCTGAGTTGGGAACGGAGTTTGCGCTGATCAGGAAGACGAAATTCGTAAAATAATCTTTCCACCAAATATAGTGCCCAGAAGGCACAGTACTCAGCAGGGCCTAAAACTTTGCTCGGCACGTAGAACGCGGGGACGGGATACAGTTGCGGTTACATTTTAGCGAGGCAACGGCTGCAAGTCCTCTTGAGATCCCCTGGGCACCTGCAGTTCTTGATCTGTTTCGGGCAGTCTGCCACATTGCGGCAGTTGCACTCGCCAGTGGCCGAGTAGAGCTGCACACGTGCCTCAATCTTAATGAAGCAAGCAAGAGACTACTGGGGAGTGGCGCGGTCTGGATCAAGGCACGCAGCCGGGTCGAAAGCGCCCGCAACGCATTCGACAGGGCATGTGTGCTGCGTGTCGGCACTGGGTATGGTACAGCGATGAAGTTGACGTCATCCACCACGTTGACGATGCAGTCTGCCCCAGGTGGAACGCACGTGTCACCCACAACCAGGCCCATTGCGGAGTTGAGAGAGCTAGTTACCCCCCTCGAGGTGGCATGAAAAATGGCTGTTTGTTCTGACCACGCGGCGGGTGAAGCAAACTTCCAGGGCTGGGGGCAGCGAGTGCTGGACCTGTATCGTAAAGGGCGCACTTGTCGAAAGTGCACGAATCTTGGCACCCTATGGCCGAAAGAGCAAGCTCAGGTGGCGCTCGGCTCGGAAGTAGCTTTCAAGCCCGGAGCGATCCGTTATCTCGCCCCCCCTCTCAGACAGACATCGTCGCGCGCCGCTGGTGGGCACGGGCCTGGGCAGACGCCGGAGGATTCTAGACACGATCTCATGTCCCACTCAGTGGCCTCGTCCATCACGATTCCGTTAAGAATCGCGTGGTCAAAGTCAAAGTGGATTAGCAGCCCATTTGCAGCCGCTCCTTGCACCTGTATAGAGCATGTCGGATGCGGTCGTTCGGTGTTTGCACAGGCGGTGCGGAGCATTGCGTGGCGTGTGCAGGGCCAGTGCGGGCACCGCGTTCGAGAACATGGACTCTTTCACGGGTCGTGCAACATGGTCCAGCTGCACTTGCTTGTCCTGCGCGCCGGGCCCCGATCGTGGGCTTCAGCTCCCACCGCCGCATCGATGTGGGCTTGCGGGTGCAGAGGCGCTGGCACGCGCCTGGATGCCAGACGCAGGCAAGCGAGAGCCATCGCCGTATCTGCGAGGGCGCACCGGCTCAGCGAGGGCACCCAGGACCCGTCGCGCTGAGTGTGGTGAGTCAGGGCCCTGCAGCGCATCGGGCGCGACGCGGCGGGTGCGGAAAGTCTGCCGTGGGGTTGGGGGGGGGGCACACTTGGGGTAGAGGAATGCGTAAGGGTTGCACTTGGACGGGTCGTTGTCAGCCGGACACTGCGGCCACCTGTTGGCCACCCAGCCGCGCGTGGGCCGTCTGCGGCGGCGGCACAGCAGAACCGTGGGCTGCAGGCGGGGCGGCGGCGCACCACACTCGAAAGTTGTCGAGCGAGCCCCGGAAGTTGGTGTAAACCTGCAGCGGCAGCATGGGTGATGGGCAAGGCGGTGGTCGGCGGGGGGGGTGAGTGGGCGGGGAGCCAGACGCTGTCAGGAATCTCGGGGTCGGTGCCTCCCACGATAATCGATACAAGCCCGGTGCTCACCTGCATTTTCGCGGGCCCCATCAGCCCGCGCGGCACACAAGGAGTACACTCTCTCGCGCTTTTTCCCGGGCGTGGAGGGTTGGCGGCGGCGGGTGCCGCGCGGGAGCTCACGCGAAGGCTCTTGGCGAGGTCGATGGCCAGGAAGTCCTCACCGTCGGCTGACGCTTTGAGCGCCGCGCCGTCGAGGAACGCAAACGCCTGTGTGATGACCTGCTCCAGAAAGGCGGCCCGCGTCAGAGACGCGGGGGGGGGGGGGCTACGCTTCAGCGGGACCGCCTGTAGGCCGTCCGAGGAGCCTGGTGGGGGGCGGGGGTCGTGGAAGCACCGCGTCCGGCTTGGTGGAGCTGGAGGAGAAGTGGCGGGAGAAGCGGAGGGTGAGGGCGAGGTGGTGCCAGAAGCCGAAGAACCCCTCGTCAAGCGGGCCCCACTCCTTGATCAGGACCTGCCCAGGTGCCCCGGTGTCGTCCGCCAAGCTCGTCACCGACCCGCCCTCCACCTCCCCCCGCCCGCCGCGGGGCACCGGGGGAATTGCCGTGCCTGGGACGGTCCAGGGAAAAGAATAAGGCGCAGGAAGTTGCCGGTCGCCTTTCCCTCGAAGTACAACCGGAGCATCGAAGACTTCACCCCCGCAATCGACTGCGCAGCGAATCACCCCCTCCCTCCGTCAGTGCTTGATCGCTCGTAAGAGGCGCCGCATTGCGCGCGAGCAGCGCGCGGGTGGTCGCGGAAGCCGTGCCTGGTACAGATCGTACAGAATGGTCTTGCCTCGCCCGCGAGATTGCGGAAATCTATACGCCCCCAAACCTTAGCGGTCAGCGCGCGTGGGGGTGGCGCACTGGCGCGGGGCACGCGGCTGGATGTGTGTGCGGCGCGCACATCCAAGCGTCGATCCAGATGGAAGAGAGCGCACGGACGTCGCTGCACCTGCCGCGCGCGGCGCGCTGGTCACGCGGCCCAGAGGCCATCGGGCGACAGGCATCATTTTCTGTTGATCCTACTTCACTGCCCGAGCTGATCGAGCAGGGGGAGGAGGCGCGGTGCGGACCATGTGGGCAGCACAACGGAGAGGACATCGTTGTCGCCGTCGAAGTCGAGCATCTTGTTGGTCTGAGACGTCTCCAGAGGCGCCAAGTCCGCCCACCACACGTCATTCATCGGTTGCGGGATTTTGCACGGCGGCGTCTCCTTGAGGCATTCGAAGTGCGCGCCGCCGACCACAATCGCCAATTGCTTGATGCCTTGCTGCGGGCCATGCGTCGTCATGGCCGAAAAAGCGCGCGGCGGCGGGACCTTGGTGGGCACCGACGGCACCACCTGCGCCCGGATAGCAGTCAGGGTGGCGCTCAGCGGGTGGATGAAGCGGCGCCGGCTGACGACAACTCGCCTACGCGCGCCTCACAGTTGAGGCGCCATGCGGGTGCCGCTGGGAGAGACGGGGAGAGGGAGGTGCCTTGAACCACTCGTAGTCGGTGAGGCTCATGGCCCACCTGGTGCATCGCGCACGCAGGTAGCTGCAGTCAGCATCGGGCACTGGCCGAGGCTCGCGGTGCAGGGCTACGGGACGGTGGACTGAGGGGACGACATATCGTTGGTGGAATCGGGCGCAAAGCTACGCTCGTTGTTCACGCTGCGGCACTCCAAAGTCTTGATGCCGCCGAAGACAAACTGTTCGAGCGCAAGCAGACACGTCAGAATGCGCTCAGGAGTACGGGGCTCGGGCTTGGGCGTGGTGGTGCCTTGTACGTTCCCACGGACACGCCGCTCATGAAGGCGAGTGGTCCAGGGCCGCGAGGGGGAAGGACGCTCGGGCCGAGGCAGATCGCGTCGGCGCCGTGAAGGCAGGTCCACTTGTTCGTCTCGAGGTCAAGGATCCACGAGTCGCCGAGTAGCGTGGGGCCGATCGTGGCCCCGAACGACACCACCAACTGATTGGTGTTCGAGTCGAGCATCGAAAAGTGCCCTGCCCTGGCCTTCGGGCGCTGCCCTGCAGGCAGCACGGCCGACCACCCGAAGCGGTTGTTGAAGGAGAACAGCCCGCCCGACGGCGCCCCGCTCGTTCCAATCCCGCCTGCGCGTGCCGCGCGCAGGCACCAGCGCTCAGTGCCAGGCGGGGCGTGGGTGCGACGGCACGAGGAGGTTCGCGTGGGCAACCATGGGCGACAGCGGTGGAGTCGTCGAGCGCAGAGACGGCGAGGCTCGACGCGACTGGGATGGAGTCCGACGCCCCGTACTGCCAGGTGACACGGCGCGGCGCGGCTCAGCACCCAGGAGGACGAAGGGGGCGGGCGGGGCGGGGGGCGCCTGCTTCCAGACGGTCGTGAAGAGGTCGTAGGACCACGTGTCCTGCAGCACCGAGGACCGCCCGCTCCCCCCGGCGCCCTGCAGCAACGTGCCAATCAGCCCTCCCCTTCCAGCCCAGGCGGGAGCACGCAAGGGTCCCGAGTCGCACCTGGCCGCCGTGTATGATGAACTTGTCGCCGTTGAGCCACATGGCGTGGAAGCCGCGCGCGGACGGGCCCTGCTCCCCAAGGACGCGACGCGTGCGTTCAGCACAACGTTTCGAAACAACACGGCCATTCAGTCAGGCAAGGAGAGGATGCACGAACCGTCGACACTGAGTTTATCAGCACCTGAAACCAACGCACCCATTCAACCAGTGAGCAGCGCGGCAGGGCGCGGGTCGGCATGTGTCAGTGCGGGCACGCACCCAGCGGGCTTCTGTCCCGATATGGTGGGTCGTGAGCTTCCACATGTCCGGCTGTGCCACCACTCCCACGCCATTGTTGGCGAAACCGCCGAAAATGTACCTGCACGATGAGGCATTCGCTCAGAGGCGGGCACACGTAGCGCACACAAGTGGCCAGAGTGGGTTGCGGGTGCGGGGGAGCGACATGGACTCGTCGCCCGCGCCAGTGAAGAAGGCAGATCCGTGGCCGTACCTCGGTGACGGTTCACTTGAACGCACCGCCCCTGCTTGCCCCCGAGGCATATCAATGCATCATGGTGGATACGTCATATCTGTGGTTGGGGGCGTGTTTGGCATAGCACGGGACAGGCGCAGGGAGCGTACCCTCGTCGCTGGGGCGGCAGGAGCGCCATGCGAATTGTCGGTCCGGCGCCTCTGTGTCGAGCTCCGGGATAGACACGAACCTGCGAACGGCGGGGCGTAAGCAACGTTTGGCTGTCGTGAGCAAAGCATGCACGGGCGCGAGCGGATCGCTCGTCCGCGTGGAGGCGCGAGACAGAAATCGGGGTTTGGATGGCGCGTTGGGCGAAGCGTGGCTGGTAATCAAGAGAGGGTGGAGAAGCAGTGAGAGGTCAGAATTGAGGCAACCAGCAGTCGTTGAGCATTTGTCCGGAGGCGTTCAGCCCGCCGAAGAGGACAAGCGAACGCTCCTGCCCTCGAAGCGTCAGGACAAATGGTGAGCCAGCGTCCCTCGCAGGGCTGCACCGGGCGACGCGTCGGGGCGGGCGCTTGTGGAAGGGAGATAGAGAGCCGGGTAGCGCATGAATCAAAGGCGGGGCGGAGCCTTCTTGTCCCACTGTAGAGCGAACGCCTCGCGTGGACCCGGCAGCTTGCTTCCTGCCGAGGCAAAACAACGCCGCCGCTCGCCGTTGGCCCAACTAGAATGACTGTCAAGCGTATCCACCGTGAGGCGCGCGGTATAGGCCGTCAACGGCACGTCACGCTGACCAGGCAAGGTGGGACGCACCTGTAAAGTTACTGGAGTAGAGAAAGGGCATCCACCGCATCTCAGGTGTGGGGATTAGCCACCAGCAGTCAATCGCGCCAGTGCTCACGCTTGCAACCTGCGTGTGTCCCCGTGAGCTTAAGGGTGGAAAGCTAGGTTGGGCGGATCGGGCTGTACCTTGGCGTCGCTCGAGCGTGCGTAAATTTTGTCCGTGCTAGTGACGTGTGTGTACCCTCCACACATGATGGACACGTTGCCCTGCGGGGACCACACTCGTTCAGGGGCAGCTGCATTGCGAAGGGACCGCAACGCCCGACACTGTCTGACATTGAGCCGTGGAGATGACAAGCAGAGTGAGATAGCGTGCCGTACCGTCGAAGCCATGGCATGCCCAGCGCGGGGAGCCGGGACAACGGGTGTTGCAGTCGACGCTTCACACTTGCCTGGTAGCCGCGGGGGCAGGAAGTTCACCTGCAACGCTCCAACGCCTTGACCTACAATGTTTGGGGAGCCAGATAGCGCGCGGGGTATGGGAGATTACGTTCTCCCAGCCTGACGTTGCAGGATCAAAGAACCATGTGTCCGACATGAGTTTTGTGCCATCATACCCTGCTCGGCGAATCCCGCATTGGCTCAAGGGTCGTGCGTGATGGGGCCTGGAACAGGCGGACGGCGAGTTGCGGGTATGCTTCATCGTTGAGCTCAGGAGACAGAGCAGGCGTGAGCAGTTCGTCTAGCAGATGGCATTCAAAAAGGAGCGGATCGCATGGCAGGCACCTCCGAATAGGAAGAAGGACCCTTGCACAGCATCGAAGGTTACTGATGCGTGCGAGTGACGCGCCGAAGGACCCAACCCAACTGGCTGGACCTGTTCCCACTGAAGGGGGGCAGCGGCAACAAGCTCTAATGCTGCAAGGGTTACGCATACCCGAGCAAGTGTGCACTCGGTACAGCGCCGAAGCATCTTCCACGCGCAGATGAGGTGCAACCCAGCTGTGCTTCAGAAGCGCCTGTCACAACCGCGCCTGTCACCACCGCACAGAATCACAAGAGATTTCTCTGTATCCAGCCACAGAAAACCCGGTCGAACGTGAGCCGTGATGTTCGTGCCCAGGCGGAGGACGGAATAGCGCCTACTTTGCGTCGAGTTTGAGAGGCAGAGGAAAATATGATCCTGTGAATCTCGTCCACCGGGTGTTGGCTATGAGCCGTTGCGGTATCGCATCGCTCTGTAGCGATATGGATATCGGTTTTGGTTTGGTCGTATGATACACGGTCTGCGATTTGTGACTGTTTGTCATTTTAATAATAAACGTATCTATCTGTTAGTGGTGTGGGCCTGG
>Ga0115567_10000914_pt1 | contig 29298 bp, 28 predicted proteins | sample COGITO_mtgs_1204_2_FD_88679 | JGI IMG/M metagenome (GOLD analysis project Ga0115567, IMG submission 88679) | Pelagic marine microbial communities from North Sea - COGITO_mtgs_120412 | ecosystem: Environmental > Aquatic > Marine > Epipelagic | place: Germany:Helgoland, sampling site Kabeltonne... | reverse complement strand
ATGTTCTTAACAATATGGAATACAAGCTGGATGGGTTAAAAGGTAAATCTTTTTCAGCATCGGAAATACCAATGGCTTCAACGTCAAAACGCGACACAGCTATGGTTCGAAATTTTATGAATGCTCCAGGCAACAAAGCACTTGCTGTGTCTGTGACTGGTGCACTCTACGCTGCCTACACGACAACTTACACATTGAGTGAATCTGATGTGATGCGTATGTCTGTTCAAAGGTGTGAACTTGAGTCTGCAATCACTCCTTGTGTTCTTTATGCAGTGAACTCAAGAGTGGAGTTCAATCCTAGGGGGTGGATGAAAAAATCTAGCATAAATTATGCTAATAACGATGTTCTTGCACTGCCTCCTCCAGCTTCAAGAGCGAGCGCACTCAATTCTATCTCAATGCTAATGGATGAAGTTGGGCAGAAAAAATACGCAATTTATTCAACACCGAATGGTTACGGCTATTTTGGCAGACACGATAACGACAATGCACAAGCTGAGACTGCGGCAAAAGCTTTTTGTGATGCCGGTGTTCATGGTTCGAGGTGTATTCTTTACGCATCAAGTAGAGGTGTCCTGATCAGTTCCGCTGACACTAAGGCTAAAATGAAATTTGATTCTGTTTTTTGTAAATCTCCTAGGTACAGCTGCGCTTCTCATTTAGCTATGGGTTGTGCTGCAAAGGGTGACTACTGGGTGCAAGACTCTAGTTCTTTAAAATCAGTAGTGATGACTTGTAACTAATTTTAAAAAAATCAACCAATAGCTTGGGGCTTTTAAATTCCAAGCTTAATTTTAACACGCACTAAAAACCTAAGTGTTACAAACCAAAAGAGCGAGAAGGCAACAAAGCCCTGCCAAAGCGGTGGATTGAAAAAGATCAGATCCATCTTTTTACCAAATAAATAATAAGTACCAAAAGTTGAAACCGCAATAAAAGCACTTCCTGCAACAGGGTAGTCTTTTAAAAAACTAAATGTGTAGACGATTAAGGGTGGAAACATCAACCACATTGCGGCCATCCAAGGTGGTGGCCAACCAAGACCGGGTGTGTCTACAATTCCGTAGTGGTAAACACCAGTGTTGGACAAAATAATTTCGACAAGAAAGCCGGTGCTAAAGCCAACAACTAAAAAACAAATTTCTTTAATAAAATCTGATGCAAAAAAACAAAAGTGTATGGCCACGAAACTTAAAGCTGCCGCTGCCAAAAGTGCAGGTTTATAGGCAAAGCTTGAGACCTGCACATAAATTATAGACCCCCAAAAAATATTAAAGAGAATGGTGTGGACTATTTTATTAAGAGTTTCTTTTGTCATAGCGCCTCAGCTTAAAGAAGTTTTTGAGCGCTGTTGAGCATTTTTCTGCTTCAATGCCACTCTCCCATTTTGGGCGGTGGTTTGTTTTGAAATCATCAAAGCCTTTTGCGGTAGAAGTCACAAAACCGCTCTTTGGGTCTGCTGCTCCAAAAACGACATGCTCGACTCTGGATTGAATGATAGAGCCCGTGCACATCATGCATGGTTCCAAGGTCACAAAGAGCCAACAGCCCGTAAGCCTCCAGGATCCGACCCTTTTTGCTGCCTTTTTGAGCGCTAAAACCTCTGCATGACCACATGGGTCCTGGTTCTGCTCTTTAAGATTGTGGGCCTTTGAAATAAGCTCTCCGCTTTCACTCACAACAACGGCACCAACAGGAACTTCGCCCAAGTCTTCAGCCTTAAGTGCCTCTTCTAGAGCCAGGTTCATCCATTTTGCTTTGTCCATTGTTCCGGCCCTCATTTACTTTGATTTGAACTACTTTAGAGCTCTGAACAGCTGTTGACAAGAAAGGCAACCTGCTCAATTATCCTCAGACTATAGAAATTTGAAGGTGGTGAGTTACTAAATGTCATATGTGAAAATTCGCGAAGGTGAGTCTTTTGAGGCTGCATTCAGACGTTTTAAAAAGAATTGTGAGAAATCAGGAGTCTTGTCTGAAGTCAAAAAAAGAGAGCATTTTGAAAAGCCAAGCATTAGAAAAAAGAAAAAATCTATTGCTGCTCAAAAAAGAGCTAAGAAAAAAGTAAGAAAAGTAGACAACTTCTAGGGGTTGTTTCTATTCTTAAAAGACCTAAAAAGGAGCTCTCGAAGCTCCTTTTTTATTAAACAAATTTGCAACAGGAGGAAAAATGTCTTTAAAAGCCCAGCTGTTAAGCGATATCAAAGTAGCAATGAAAGCTAGAGAAAGCAAAAAACTTGAGGTGCTGCGTTTTGTGAATGCTGAAATCAAGAATAAAGAAATTGAAGTGCGTCCCGAAGAGATCTCTGACGACGATGTGATGCAGGTTTTCAAAAAGTACTTAAAGCAAAGGAATGAAGCTGCTGACCAATTTGCAAAAGCCGGTAGAGAGGACCTTGTTGAAAAAGAAAAGTATGAAGCTGCAATTGTAGCTTCATACCTTCCTGAAATGATGACTGAAGAGCAACTTAAACCCATCGTGGACGAAGCTGTTAAAGAAACAGGCGCTTCTTCAATGAAAGATATGGGAAAAGTGATGAAAATTGTTTTAGAAAAAGCTGGAGCCACTGCGGACGGCAAAATGGTGAGTTCTTTAGTGAAATCTGCGTTAGGCTAAATGCTGTTTTTGACTCTAACTAAGCATGGGAGCTAAACTCCTTTAATCATGCAGTTTTCAGAAGATTATATAGAGAAAGTACGTGAAGCCAACGATGTTGTAGAACTTGTTGGTCGGCACACTGTTTTCAAACAGGGCGGGCGTTCTTTAATGGGGCTTTGTCCTTTTCCTGATCATTCTGAAAAATCACCAAGTTTTTCTGTTTCACAAGACAAGCAGCTCTACCATTGTTTCGGTTGCGGCAAATCAGGAAACATCTACTCATTTTTAAGAGATTATTATGGTTACTCTTTTGTGGAGTCCATTGAGTATTTGGCAAAAAAAGCTGGCATTCCACTTCCGACAGGTTCGGTAGATCCTAAGCAGCGTTCTCAAACTTCAGAAAAGAAAAAAGTTTTGGCCTTGGCTTTAGAGTTTTACAGGGAAAGACTGGCAAAGCTTAACCCTGATCACGAAGCCGTTAAATATTTAAACAACAGAGGCATGGGTGATAAAGAAACCATACTCACTCTAAATTTGGGTTGGGCGCCAGACAGCTGGTCTGAACTAACAGATTATTTAGACAAAAGAGGCATTCCTCTAGGAATGGCTGCAGACTTGGGTTTGCTCAAACGTAAAAAAGAAGGAAATGGTTTTTACGATCTTTTTAGAGGCCGCGTTATGTTTCCAGTGTTTTCTTTTTCTGGAGAAGTTCTAGGTTTCGGCGGCCGCGTTTTAGGTGATGAGAAACCCAAGTATTTAAACAGTCCAGAATCAAATTTTTTTAAAAAAAGTAAAATTCTTTACGGTCAAAATTGGGCCTCTCCCGCTATTAGGCAAAATGATGAAGCTTTAATCGTTGAAGGCTACACAGACTGGATCTCAATGTACCTGGCAGGTTTCAAAAACGCTTTAGGCACAATGGGAACAGCACTGACTTCAGATCATGCAAAGCAAATAAAACGTTGGTGCTCCAAGGTGATTTGCATTTTTGATGGTGACGAGGCGGGCAGGCGCGCAAGTGAAAGAGCCCTTACAAACCTCTTTACGGGTGGGGTTATGGCCAGAGGTGTTTTTTTGCCAGATGGTTCTGACCCCGATTCTTTTATTACAAATCAAGGTGCTAAAGCTTTCGGCGATCTGTTGAAAAACTCAGAAGATCTTTTTGTTCAACTTTTAGATCAAAAACTTAAAGACTACTCTGGAAAAACTCATGAAAAAATTGAAGTTTTAAATTGGGCCGTGTCCATGCTTGTTCACTTGGACAAGACCTCCCCACTTTTTTCAATTTATCTTCCAGAGGTGGACTCCAGGCTCCGCATGGGTTTGCCGGCGATCAAACAAGAACTGAGAAAGGCATTTTCAGGGCAAAAGCCAACTTCTTACGCCAAGCCAGAGGTCGAAGAAGAGCCTGAGCAAAGACCCCAGGAGATCAAAAAAGTGAGGCTTGAGGGTAGAAAAAATGAACCAGAGTATATTTTATTCAATTTAACTATGGAGAGCGCTCAGATGAGAGATGAGCTCTTAGACAGAGGCTTTGAGTTCACAGACCCCGGAACCCAACAATTATGGGGTGTTATGGCGCAGAAGCATAGACAAACGGGTCAAAAATCTGTAAATTTAGAAGCGCATCTGGCGAGCTACTGTAGCAACCCAGAAGCTTTGACACTGACTTTGGAGAAGCCTTATAGCCACTTAACTGATAAACAAAAAAATGAACTCTTTCAAAACTGTTTAAAAACAGTTGAGAAGAAACAGCTCGCTGCCCAGGCAAAGCTAATAAGTAAAAACATAGGGCAAGATGCAGCTGACACTGACTTAGAAAAGTTCATGGAACTCCAAAGAAAAAAGCGTAAAATTTTAAAGCTCTAATGTTTTAGCATTAGAAGTGATTCCATAAGGAGACGTATGTCTACTAAATCAAAAAAACCTGTAGCTACAGAAGCCAAGCAAAGCAAAATGGTCTTGGAAGAGATCAAAAAGTTTATTGCTCTAGCTAAAGAAAAGGGTGGGTTAACGGTTGCAGAAATCGATGAAAGCCTACCTAAAGAAATCATCTCAATAAAAGCACTAGACGAGTTCATGCAAACGCTTGAAGTCAACGGTGTGAGTATTTCTGAGCCAGGCATTACAGAAAGTTCTGAAGAAGAAAATGAAGAAGATTTCTTCTTAGCTGATCCTGAAAGTGAAGAAGAAGACAAAGACGACAAAAAACAAGAGGCTGAGTCAAAAGGCAATGATCCTGTAAGATTGTACTTAAGAAAAATGGGTTCAGTCTCACTCCTTACGCGTGAAGGTGAAGTTGAAATTGCCAAACGTATTGAGCAAGGTGAGCGTAAAATCGTCCGCGCTATTTTGATGAGTCCAATGGGAACTTCAGAAATCATTCAACTTGGTGAGCGTGTTGGAGACGGCCGTATCAAAGTAAAAGCTGTCTTTAGAGGTCTTGAAGATGAAGAGACTCAGTACAACGAAGAAGAGTACTTAGACAAAATTGAAGAGCTTTTAGGTGTTGTTAGAAAATACCAAAAGAGAGTGGGTCCTGCTTTTAAGAAAACAATTGAGCTGGGTCACAAGTCTGCTGAAGGTGAAAAAAACTTAGAGCTTTTAAAAGACATCAACGAAGACTTGATGCAGGACTTTGAAGACATCAACTTCAACAGAAAAACCATCAACCGTATTGTTGTTAAATTTAAAAACACAGTGGCTCGTATGACTGAGCTTAGAAAAAGAGTTAAAGAAGCTCAAAAGTACACATTCTCTGACGACTTTGATTCTATGGTTAAAAAATACAAAGACGCACGAGAAAATGACAAGCTTATGGATAAGGTGACTAAAGAACTAGGTCTGTCTTATGGTAGTTATGCGGATTATGTTGAGAATGCTATGGACGCAGAATTTAGAATTGAGCGTTTGAGAAAAGACACAAACATGTACTTTGAGTGGATCAGAGACACGTACACAGAGATTTGGAAAGGTGAGCGTGAAGCTGACCGTGCCAAATCTGAGCTTGTTGAGGCCAACCTTAGGTTGGTGGTGTCTATCGCTAAGAAATACACAAACAGAGGTTTACAATTCTTGGATCTGATTCAAGAAGGAAACATTGGTCTAATGAAAGCCGTTGATAAGTTTGAGTACAGAAGGGGTTATAAGTTCTCAACTTACGCCACTTGGTGGATCAGACAGGCGATCACAAGAGCCATTGCTGACCAAGCCAGAACAATTCGTATTCCTGTTCACATGATTGAGACGATTAACAAACTTGTTAGAACTTCACGCCAGCTTGTTCAAGAACTTGGACGCGAACCGGTTCCTGAAGAGATTGCTGAACGCATGGAAATGCCCGTGGATAAAGTTAGAAAAGTTTTGAAGATCGCAAAAGAGCCTATAAGTCTTGAAACTCCAGTTGGTGAAGAAGAAGACTCACACCTTGGTGATTTTATTGAAGACGTTAAAGTGGTGAATCCACATGATGCGATTGCAAGTTTGAACTTGGCTGAGCAAACAAGAAAAGTTCTTCAAACTCTTACAGAGAGAGAAGAAAAAGTTCTCCGTATGCGTTTTGGTATAGGTGAAGAATCTGACCACACTCTAGAAGAAGTGGGACAGGACTTTAACGTGACCAGAGAGCGTATCAGACAGATTGAGGCCAAAGCCCTAAGAAAGCTTAGGCACCCAAGCAGATCTGGAAAGCTGAACACTTTTATGGACGGCCTGCCTAAAGATCCATCAAAAGGTGGCGAGGCCTAGGTGCCAGATCCTGTTTCTGGAAGCGGGGCGTAAGTTTTTAAATTTAAACCTTTAAAACTTCTGTATTCACAGGAGTTTTTTTTTATGTCAGTATTGTTTCTTATCACGCCATGGGGGCGTAGCTTAGTTGGTTAAAGCATCCCGCTCATAACGGGAGGATCATTGGTTCGAGTCCAGTCGCCCCTACCATTTTAATATAATTATTCTTAAAGACTATTACATATGAGATTTTCCATTTGGATTTTTAAATTTTTATTTGCACTGTGTTTAGTCTCGTCATTTGTTTCACTAGCTGACGCGCTAGACTCGAGAATGCTCTATTACAGTGACGCTGAGCAAACTGTAATCAACAGTCCTGATCTTATTGATGGGGAGTACTACTCTGACATACTGGCTTTTGAACTAAGTCTTAAGAACCACTTTTCTTTTTTAAATGCTGAGAACGCCTATGACATCTCAGTGGGAAGCTTGAGCTCAAAGCGTTTTTCTATTCAACAAAGGCTGAAGTTTGAACATAAGCTTCGAAAAAATCTAAAACTTTATTTGAGATACTTTGAAAGAGAGGATTTTGAACTTGCTAGGCAAGAGTTTATGGCGGGACTTGGTTACAGGGTGAACAAACTTGTTGAAATCAGCGTGCACACCTCACTTTTTTCCCAAAAAAGTAAAAACGACATAGGCTTTGCGGCGGATTTTTATTTAAATCCAAAAAACAGGCTACAGTTTTTTATAAATTTTCCTGACTTTGCATTCAACGAACGTAATGAATCTGAGTCTGAAAATCTTAAGCAAAGTCTAAACTTTGGAATGTCTTCACATCACAAGATTTTTTTGAAAACTGAGTTCGAATTTTTCTTAATCAGAAACACAGATTTAGAAAGACAAGAGGCTGTGACTGACACAGTTTATGAGTTCTCAGAAACCAGAGCCGGATTGAAGTTAAAATCTGATTTGGACTGGGCAACGCTCTATTTTTTATCTGAAGTTTTTGAGGCTGAAGAAGGTCGGTACGCTATGCTGGACGGCAGGTCTGTTTGGAACCGATCTGGCGCTAGGCTAAACACAAGACTCAGTTTTGAAAACTGGATTTTTGGTTTGGAATACAATTGGAGAAAATGGCACCTGAATGGGGAGAATGTTTTTCACAGAAATCTGATGCCTCACTTATGGTACAGCGCTAAATTTAATTGGGTGATGAACAAAGTTGATTTTGGTTTGGAGACTTCATTGCATGACGCTTCAGGCTTGAGAGCATTAAGAAGTGATCTAGACAAAAATGCTGATGTTAACGCTCGTTTTAATTTGCGGCTTAATTTTAAAATCTCAGAGACATCATTTTTGAATCTTTTATTTAGTCTTGATCTAGATGATGGCAGTTGGGAAGGTGGAGGCGGTCAGTTTCAGGCACTTTTTTAATTCTTATATTTATTGTGCTAATGTATTGAGGGGGCTCACTCCAAGTAAATTGCAACATCTTGGTTCTCACTATAGAGAACTAGAACTTGTCTACCTAAGTCTACATAGGTTTCAACTTCAAAAACATCATCAAGATAGACGTCTTCAGGAAAGCCAACCAGGTCAATTGGGCAAAATTGGTTTTCAATAGCAGAGAATCTAAACGCTAGGCCAAATTCATACCACAAAGTTTCAGCCTCAAAAGCATTGCAGTTTTTATTGCCAAGCACATAGCTTGCGGAGATATCAAAAGAAATTTGAAGACTTCCTGGGTCTACACTGTAAATGTTGCCTGAGCCGATGCCGAGTTCAACGTGTGTGGCTGAATAGGAAAGTCCAGCAAGGTCATCACCGTAATAACTAAAATCATCGAAGCCAACTTCATCCACATAAATATGAGAGCCCCCACAGGCGGTCAGTACTAAAAAAACAAAAAAACTTAATATGTTTATGATCTTAATCATTTAAATCTCCCCTTTGAGTCTTAAACCCATGAGAAGACATAAAGTTTCTACCCACACTGTTTATAGTGCTATGAACCATAATAAATATTAAAATTTTAACAGTATAAACCTTTTATTTTTCTGTTTTAAAACCGGATCAGGTCAGCCTGTCTATGTTAGAGGCTTCACTTATATTTAAATTAAAAGTGAAAATTGTCACATTTTAAAAAATATTTTGATAAGAACTGGTCACTGTGGATATTTTAACCTTGTAAAAGTACCTTTTGCGGCCAAACATCATATTCAGAAAACAGATTTTAGTTATTTGTGCACGGTGTGTGAGTATTTTGTGTAGAAAACTTAACAAATTGGAGAACTCTATGATTGAAGCGCCCATACCTTTTGATGAGGAGCTCAGACTAAAGAATTTAAAAGATCTAATGGTGTTGGATTCGGAAGCTGAAAAGCAGTTTGATGATTTGGTGTTACTTGCGTCGCAACTAACAGAGTGCCCTGTATCCCTTATATCTTTAGTCGATAAGGACAGGCAGTGGTTCAAAGCTAAAACAGGAATACTGTTAGAAGAGTCACCTCGAGACACTTCTTTTTGCGGCCATGCAATAACGCAAGAGGGTGAGAACCTTTTCACAATTCAAAACACTCTTGATGATGAGCGTTTTAATGACAATCCCCTGGTCACTGAGAATCCTAAAATTAGATTTTATGCAGGTCAGCCACTAGTGACCACTTCTGGAAAAAAAATAGGCACACTTTGTGTGATGGACACGAAGCCTCGCAGTTTAACTAAAGAGCAGGAGATGTCTTTGCAGATCATTTCAAGTCAGGCTGTAGCTCTTATGGAGTTGCGCAAAGATGTCGTTAGGGAAAGAGCAGAGTCTTTAAAGAAAATTTCTTTTGTATCCGCAATGAGCCACGAAATCAGAACTCCTTTAACAGCCCTGTCTGGTTACATAGAAATTTTAAGTGATGAAAGCACAGAAGAAGAGCGTAAAAAATATGGTACTTACTTTAATGCATTAAAATCAAACTCCAAGCATCTTTTAGAATTGGTTGGTAATGTTTTAGACTTTTCAAAACTTGAGGTGAATAAAGTTGATGTCAAAAAAGATAAATTGAACACGCAGTCATTGATCAATCATATAAATAATGTCTTTAAACTAGAGGCAGAAAAAAAAGGTATTGATTTTGAAATCACTGCTGACAACCTTCCAAAATTTTTAGAGACAGATTCAACATTTATTAAACAAATAATTATCAATCTAGTGTCTAATGCTCTTAAGTTTACCAGTAAAGGTTTTGTTAAAGTAGCACTTTTTTATGAAGACTCGACTCACAAATTTACTGTTGAAGTTGAGGATACAGGCCCCGGAATTAGCGCGGATGACCAAGAAAGAATTTTCTACCCATTTGCACAAGCTGTTGAGGGCGAAGCAAAAATGCTTGGCACAGGCCTTGGTTTAAACATTAGTAAGCAGCTCTCAGAATTATTGGGGGGTGGAGTTAAACTGAAAAAAACTGAACTGGGTAGAGGTTCAATTTTTGAGGCTTGGGTTGTAGCTGACACGGCAACGAAGCCATTAAAAATTAAAAGCATTGTGGAAAAAAAAGAGGGCTCTCTTGAGGGAGCTAAAAAAGTTCTTGTTGTTGATGACAGCCCTGATAACAGATTTTTACTAACACACTTTCTCAAAGACAGCGGCATTTCATTTGATGAGGCCTGTAACGGCCAAGAGGCCTTGAGTCTTGCTGGCTCAAATAAATATGATTATATCTTTTTAGATATGCAGTTGCCTGATATGAATGGTTTTGATGTTTTTGAAGCTCTTAATAAAAATACAGTTGGTGAAATTGATCCCGGAGTCATTGCATTTACAGCGTCCAGCACAGAAAAGGAAAGACAGAGGTGCTTTGAAAAAGGATTTAAAGGGTTTCTATCCAAACCTTTTTCTAAAAGAGATGTCTCAAGCTTATTTGGACTCTAGTTGCTAGAAACTTTTACTTCTTATTACTCAAAGTTTTCATCTTAGCGAGCCGTTTCATCTCTTCTTTTGGAACTTTTGTACCCGAGGAGCCCGTCCAACCTAGTGTTATACGTGTTTCCATCTCTTTGTAGCAAATTCTAGCCAGTGCACTGTGGGGAATGGCCTTGATGCAGCTTTCAAAATAATTTTCTGGCAACAAAAATTGATCCATATAAGAGCCGTTGGAATAAATTTTTCCCAGCGTATAGTAAGCCTTGGCTTTTTGTCGTTTGGTATCAAGGTTTTTCATTTCACTATGGTATAGGTACGTTAACAAAGCTTTTAAAAACTGAAACTCTTGAGTGTACATAAGCTCTGGATTTTCATAGGTGCTCATAAGCGTCTCAGCAAATCCAATTTTCGAGTAGGTGTTTTTGAGGTCGACCTTGCTGTTGTATTTGTCTACAAATTTTTGAATTTTATCAGAGGTTTTTTTACTAATGCCCTTTGCATTTTTTCTCCATAGAGGTGAAAGCCTACTTTTGAGCTTGCTGCTCTTACTTGAGGAGAGTAAAACACTTGTGTACTCGCCAATTAATTTGTCAGTAGCAAGTTTTCCTCTGGATTGGTCTGAGCTAAGTAAGGCTTTGTATTCTTTTTTCGCCGCCTTAAAGTCCCGCATGGCCAAGAGTAGCCGTGCTTTAAAAACAGGATTTTCAAATTTAAAAAGGTTTACCATTTCACCCATCTTAGTGTTTGAGCCGCCATTGCGGTGGCAGGCTACACATTGAGCTATACTGGAGGACATGAACTGCTTTGAGCCTTGAAAATTTCCAACATCAAAAAGCTCGGAAGCTTTTTTAAAAGTTCTGTCGATGTTACTTAGTGAGTTTTTTACAAGAGGGTCTTTTTGTGAAAGGTGAGAGGATTTAGATTTGAGAGTGTTGTTTTTGAAAGTGGTGAGTTCTTTAAAGGCTGCTTTCACTCTGGTTTTGTTGATGTCTTTTTCGTCTTTAGACAGTTCGTTGTAAACCATTAAGTAGTTTTGCAGGATAACTTGCATTTCAGTTTTCCAATCGTTTTTAGGGTTTCCGTAAGAACTAGAGATGCTAAAACAAAAAATAAAAAAAGAGATTGTCGCTATAGAGAACTTCATGTGACCTCCTGCAGGCTTTAAAACGGGTGCTTACCTTTGACAATAGGAAAGATAGTCAGTTCTAGTCAAATAAAGTGTTATTATGCGTTAGGTTAATTGTGTCTTAAAAAATATTTATAGATGAACGCCTAGATCTTTAAACTTTTGTATATTTGAACAAAACCACACACCTTTTAATTAAATGTTAAAGAGTTCTCTCTGCACATAGGTTTATTGTTATTAGACTTAAGGAGATTGATTATGATGAAACCAGGAACTCAAGCACCTAGAGTATCTGTAAAAACGACAGAGGGAAAAATTTGGACATTAGGTGATAACCAGCCCGAAAAATTTAGTCTAATTGTTTTTTACAGAGGGCTACACTGCCCAATCTGTAAAACATATTTAGAAAGTTTATCTAAGTCGTTAGCCGATCTTAAAAAGCAAGGGGTTTCGGAAATCATAGCAATAAGTGGAGACACAAAAGAAAAGGCTCTCAAGGCTAAACAAGATTGGAAAATTAAAAATTTAAACGTTGGTTGTGAAATGAAGTTGAGTTCAATGGCTAATTGGGGACTCTTTATATCTGAAGCCATTAAGGAGAGTGAGCCTAAGCATTTTGGTGAACCAGGACTTTTTATTGTTGATCAAGAAGGCAAGCTTTTTTACTGCAATACAAGCAACATGCCTTTTGCAAGGCCTCCAATCACTGAGCTTATTAAGGGTTTGGAGTTTATCAACAGTAAAGGCTATCCGCGTAGAGGAACCGTGTCTTACGATCAGATTGAAGTGATTGAGAGGGCGGAATCTAAAGTGGACCGCGAGTCGGAGTTAGAAATGGTGGACAACCACATCATCACCCACCCCAAAAAAGAAAAGCCTGTTCCGCCGCTCAACTCAAATTGATTTGGCGACGCTAGGCTTTTTACTTACTCACTTTCTTAATTAAATAGGTAGTTTCTTAATTTTCGAAAATCTCATTAAGTTTTTCAGCATAGACCGGGCTTTCACATTTAGCATATCTAAGTTTAGACCCGTCTACGAACTCCAAGCTCAGGTTCTTTTTCTTGTCAATTCGGGCTTCTTGAAACTTAACTCCTAAATCTGGTTGCATTACCGCTCCACTAGCACCTTGGCTGATGTAGCCGCTAATTTTGCTACTTGGAGCATGTTCAAATGAAGTGTTTCCAATAGTAACCATCTTAAAATCACCGCCGTTGTTGATCTGCAAGACCGTTGTGAAGTCACTTGTTCTCACTAGCTTTCCTGAGCTAGAACGTGTGAGACTACACCAATAGCCATCAAGCATACTGCTTGCTGAAGCCATAGAGCTTGCTAGAATTATCGCTAAAATTACTGTTTTTTTCATATGGACCCCTTTGTGGTGCTGAAAAATTCGATTTTATTTGTTTGTAAGGGTTCAATAGCAGGAACCGTGCCAAGTCAGAACAACAGAGCTTCTTTGTAAGTCAGTCAACTGTATATTAGATCTGTGTTCATTTGCCTTTTAAACAATTTTCAAGCGTAAAATTAATACGTAATTGAAAAATTTTTGAATAATTAATAATTTTTAAAATATTCTACTTTGTGACCCAAATCCAATCAGCTCTTGGACCATACTTTTCATGCGGTGCTATCTCAACTAAGAGTTCTTCATCAGTAGACTCGCCTTTTAGAGTTTGAGAAAGACTTTTTACCTTATCAAAACCTTTTCTTTTAAGAACTTCTACTAAGCCGCCACCATAAGAAACGTGGAAATCCCCAACGATAATCACAAGTACGCTATACGGGCTCCTGTCCATAAACTCTATGGCTTTCCAAGACATTACGTCATCCCAAATGCTTTGAGACCAAAAATAATTTTCGATTTTATCTTCAGGGACGTGTTCACCACCAACTGCATTGTAGAATCTTTCAAAATAATCTTCACTGCCATACATTAGAGGGGAGGGAAGAAGTGAAAGCTCTAAAACAGACAAAGCATTCGCACCGTTTTTAGCTACTAGAGAGGTGATGGTGCGAGGTATATTAAGCCCTAAAACAGTCCCGGCATTCTTATGAACAGCATCTATCATAGGAGAGTAAAACTCAAAAGACTCTTTGTTTTTCCATTCAACATTTTTTAAAAAATCTTTTTTTGAAATCAACTCACTGCCATATTTATAAATCTCGTACTGGTCTGTGTAGTTTAAAAATTCCATACCAAGGTTCACATGAAGACCTTGATCGATTAGTGACTGGACAAGATCTAATTGGTTTTTGTGGTGATCAGGATTGTTATGAAGCTCGCCTAAAACAAGAATGCTCCCGGCTTCGATTGTAGAAACTATTTCGGCTGGTGAAATGATAGACGTGTTTTCACCTTCAACGATAAAAGGTGGATCGAAAGCCAGAGCGCTTAATGAAAAAATCAATGGAAGTAATAAAAAAGCTGTTTTTCTCATTTTAAAATCCTAGTTAAGTTTAGATTTGATTTTTTTTGAAAGTGAGGCTGCGATGATGTTTTTAATCAAATCACCTGGTAAAAAAGGAATTAATCCTGCGCTTAAGAGTGCTTCAGCGGGTAAAAAGTATGAAAGAACAAAAACTCCTGTTCCTAACACTATAAAAGAACCAAGGTAGGCTGCTGCAAAAGCTTTTTTAAATGTATTGGTCCATCCAAGGTCTGCAAGATAACCAAGCGCTATGGATGATAAAAGCATTCCAACAAGGTAACCTGATGTTGCTCCTAGAGAACCAACAGCTGCAAAAAAGGGTAACCCCACACTTCCCATAATCAAATACAGGCCTGTAACGATAGAGGCTCTTTTCCAACCCCAGGATAGAGCCACTAGGCTCACCCCTAGAGTTTGCCCCGTTATAGGTACGGGCGTCCAAGGAAGGGGAATAGCAACTTGAGCTAAAAGCGCAATCAAAGCTACGCCGGCCAGAATTGAGAGACCGTTTGCGAGGTTTTTGTTTTCAGTTTTGGAGATAAGAGCTGGTATGGCAGCGGATACAGTCATAAAAATCCTTCAGTTTGGTTTTTTCCTCTAATTTTATGCTAGAAATCAAAATAGCTTCAGTCTATACCTCAAGCAAAGGAAAAATATGGATTTTAAGGTTTTAGATGCTGGAAATTTTTACAAACTTGAAAAGGTGGGTCCTTATACCTACTTGAGGCCTAGTCCCGCAGCTGTGTGGCCTAAATCTGAGCACCCCTCTTATAACAAGGTTGATGCTAGTTATGAACGCTACCAAAACGGCAAGGGCGAGTGGACCTATCAAAACAAATCTATGAAAGAAAGTTTTATAATAAACGTTTTAAATCTTAAAATTGAAATGCAGCACACTTCATTTGGGCACCTTGGGCTTTTCGCCGAGCAGTTGAACAACTGGAGGCGTATGCGTGAGCACGTAAAAAAAGGTGACCGCGTTCTAAACCTATTTGCATACACTGGAGTGGCTTCGTTGATTTGTGCAGCCAACGGGGCTGAAGTGGCTCATGTAGACGCGTCTAAAACAAGTGTAAACTGGGCTAAAAAAAACCAAGAACTTTCAGGACTTCAAGATGAGAGAATACGTTGGCTGGTGGATGATGTGCAGAAGTTTGTAGCCAAAGAGGTCAGGCGCAACAACACTTATGACTGGATCATTTTAGACCCCCCATCTTTTGGGCGTGGCAACAATAAAGAGGTCTGGGTGATCGAAGAGCATTTAAATGCACTCATGCAAAATCTTTCACAGATTAAGTCTCCTGATTTTAAAGGTGTTTTGCTGTCTTCGCATTCACCAGGTTATTCAGCCAAGGCTCTCGACAATGTTTTAAAGACCACTGGTTTTGACGAGGAATTTAGTTTGTATGAAGAGATGTTGGTCGACAATGAAAAATGTCCGCTTCCGAGTGGTGACTGCGCCTGGAGAACTAGTTTTGAACTTATTTAGAAGCTCTTAAAAAATTAATTCCAGCTGGAGGTCTTCTTTTTCTGGGTTTATAAGGCGCACGCCAAATCCTATGAGTCTAACGGGCTCTTTGTTTTCTTTCCAAAAAGAGATGATTTTGTTCAAAGCCTCTTCTCTGTCAGGTATGCGTTTTTTTGAAATAGAGTCTTTGGTTTTCAGTACAAAATCGTGACTTTTGAGTTTAAAAGAGACTCCCTTTACTTCAGACTCACTATGTTTAGACGCTTCAAACCTTTTGGAGAATTCATCGTAAACCCTATGGAAACCTTGGATGATCTCGTCTTCAATTTTAAGATCCACATCAAAGGTGCGCTCAACACTAAAAGACTTTCTGACCGAATGGGTTTTAACTGGGCGGTGATCTACTCCTCTACAGAGGCTGTTTAGGCGGTCTCCAAACTTTCCAAAATACTGCTGTAGTGTTAAAAGATCGAGTTTTCTAAGGTCTGCACAGGTGTACACATCAAGGCTGTGCATATATTCTTTGGTTTTTTTGCCCACGCCAAATATTTTTTCAACTGGAAGCTTTTCTGTAAACTCTAAGTTAAATTTAGGAGAGATAGTAAACTGTCCGTTTGGTTTTTTTAAATCACTTGCCACTTTTGCTAAAAATTTATTGTTAGCGATGCCTGCTGAAGCGGTCAAGCCACGCTCTATAAGGATTGTGTTTCGAATCTCTCTTGCGATCAGTGTGGCGCTTCCGTTATGTAACTCTGAAGTGGTGACATCTAGAAAGGCCTCATCTAACGAGAGTGGCTCAATTGCGTCAGTGAAGCGGCTAAAAATCTCTTTGATCGCTATGCTTTCTTCTTTATAAAGTGAAAACTGAGGGTGAACTATTGTGAGATGAGGGCAAAGCTTTAAAGCCATGGCGGTCGACATTGCTGACTTAACACCAAAGGCGCGGGCTTCGTATGAGGCTGCGGCTATAACACCTCTTTTGTCAGCTCTTCCACCGACAGCAAGTGGTTTTTTAAGAAGTAAATCGTTGTGTTTCACCTCAACGGCAGCAAAAAAACAGTCCATATCTACGTGAATAATTTTTCTATCTTTAGGTTTCAATTTATAAATCGCTTGTTCTTTTCTATCTGATGCTCAAGACCTAAAACTTTACTTTCTAAAACGTTGAGGTCAATGCGGTTTTTTTGATTTTTTTCTGGTGAATCAGTTCGAGAAATTTTCTTTTGCAAGGCGGTTCTTTTAGATTGAAGTTTTAAAACTGATTTTTGAAGGCTGCGGTTTTCAATTTCGTATCCTCTTGAAAGGCCGTTTTTGTAGCCCTTCTCGAAAGCACTAAAGTTTTTAGCATCTTTACAGTTTTGATCGATGTCTTTTTTGAGTAAGCCGATTGAGTAACCTTTTTTATAGGAGCACTGTTTAGTTAAATAATTCAAATATGCTCTTTTGTACTTCGGGACCAACAGGCACAGTCTATTGTCACTGTTAAGAAGCTTTCGTGCATCAGTTTTTGCTTTACTGGTGTTGCAAAATCTCTCTAATTCTTTTAGATAGCCATCTGTGTATTTGGTGGACGAAAGGCATGAGGTTTCTTTTTTTAAACCGAGAGAGGCCTGTTCTATGCCCCGTTCTAAAGTGCAAAATTTGAGTAAGCCTGATGCGTATGATTTATTGTAAACAGATTCGAGTTCATCATTTTTTTTACATTTTCTTTTAAGTCGGTAGTATCTGTTTACAGTGCCTCCGGCTCCATTTTCGAAAGCCGTTTGGGCCACGCTAGACTTTTGACATTCCTCTTTGGAGAGTTGGCTGCAACTTACAAGCACAAGAGGTAGAATATAAAAAAGAATTTTAAAAGCCATGCTAGTAGTGCTACACTTGTATACAAAACTTGACAAGCTAAGGTGCGCTTATGGGCTCTGAGAAAAGTAAAAATATCGAATGGACCAATTGGATCCAGCATGAGCTCAAAACCCCTTTAAATAGAATGGAGAGTCTTGTTCAGACTTTAGACAGTCAAAAAGAACTGAGTTTTGAAAGCAGAAAAATTGTCTTAAAGCTTCAGGACTCGCTTATTGAAAGCAAAAGTATTTTAGATTCGTTATTTTTATTTAATAAAATTGAAAGTAAGTCTATCAAGCCTAAGTTTTCACTAAAAGACATAAATACAATCATTATGGAGGCCGTTCAAGATTCCGAGCCACTTGCAAAAGTTAAAGGGATTGTCGTTTCGGTTGAAACAGAGCCCTTGTTTCCATTGCCATTAGATGAGCAGCTCTTTAGAAGAGCCTTTTTAAACATTCTTGAAAACGCCATTAAATTCAGTCCTCCAGAGAAGAAAATTTTACTTTCAACGGAAGAAATCGAAAACACTGTTGTTGTTCAAATAGCGGATCAGGGTTTGGGTATGAGTGAAGAAGTAGCGGCTAGAATCTTTGACCCTTATTACAGAAGTGAAAAGATGGAGCGTGTACCAGGAACAGGTCTCGGCTTGTACATTTCGAAACGCTTTATTGAATTTCATGATGGCGAAATTGAGTTGGATTCAGTTGTCGGTGGCGGCTCAACATTTACAATTAAAATTCCTAAAAATAGTAAGCTTTTTGAGAGTGGGCATAAATGACTACAGGGTTTAAGATTTTAATAATAGATGATGATTATGTAGTGCGTTCCTCTTTGGAAGAGCATCTTAGTGATTTGCAAAGTGTGGCTAAGATAACTCAAGCTGAAAACGGTAAGCGTGGACTGGCATGGATCGAACAAGAAGACTTTGACATTGTTTTTTTGGATATAGACCTGCCAATGGTTTCGGGGATGGATGTCTTAAGACAGACCGCAGAAAAAACTCTTTCTACGAAATACATCTTGATGACAGCTTATGGCAGAATTCCAGACGCTGTAGAGGCATTAAAACTTGGCGCTCACACTTATTTAGAAAAACCACTTAAACCTCAATCGATAGAAAAACTTTTGGGCGAAATCTCTGAAGCGAATGCGCTTATAGAATCAGTCTGTTCAATTGCCCCTATCGCTTTTGAAGAGGGGCGAGAAATGCTGGGATCAGCAAAAGAGCTGAGTTCAGTTTTGAGTTTGATTTCTAAAATGGCTAAAGTGAACACTCCAGTATTGATCCAAGGCGAATCCGGAACAGGCAAAGAGTTAGTTGCTAGAGCCATTCACTACAACTCTTCAAGGAAGTCGATGTCGTTTGTAAGCATCAACTGTTCGGCGGTTCAAGAGTCTTTGTTTGAGTCAGAGTTTTTCGGGCACGAGAAAGGAAGCTTTACTGGGGCAGACGACAAAAAGATTGGTCGATTTCAGTTTGCTGAGGGCGGAAGTCTGTTTTTAGATGAAATTGGAGACCTCTCTCTGGCTAACCAAGTGAAACTGCTTAGAGTTTTGCAAGAAAAAAAATTCACCCCAGTAGGTTCAAACTTGGAAATCCCCTACGATGTGAGAATAGTTGCAGCAACTCACAAAAACTTAGAACAGATGGTTGAGACTGGTGATTTTAGACAGGATCTTTATTTCAGATTGAACATATTGAATTTACAGATTCCTTCTCTGTCAGAAAGAAAATCTGACATACCTGATTTGATAAAAAGCTTTATTAAAAAATTTAATGAAAAGCATTCTAAAAATATTTTAGGTTGGAAGCAGGGATTTTTAGAAGCCTTATTGTCATATAGTTTTCCAGGTAACATAAGAGAACTAGAAAATGCTATTGAGCGCTGTTTTGTTTTGAGTGAAATTGATTGGTTAGAAAAAGACAATCTTCCGCCACAAATTATTTCAAAACCTAAAGATGTTTTGGATGCTGAAGTAAAAGATGAGTTTGAAAAAATTGAAAACACAATGACTCCTGAGATTAAAATTGATTCAGAGGATTTGGACTTTCAAAAAGGCAAAGAAGAATTTGAAAAAAAGTTCATCATTGAGGCTTTAAGACGCAATAGTGGCAGATTAAATCAGACCGCTCTTCAAGCAAATATACCTAAAAAAACCCTGCAGCGCAAAATTCAAAAGTATGAGATAGACTTGTCTGAGTTTAAAAAGTAGGCAGTTTTTAACAGATCGCTTGGTCTAGTCTTTGAGCAGTTGAGCTGTCAATATTTAGCGCATTCTTTTTCTTTGCAATTCAACCCTAACCTGAAGACTTTTGGGATTTGGCTGCTTTTTTTTGTTGAATATTAGAGCTACTAAATATTACATTCCTTTCCTATGTCCTACGGAAAAATGCCACCACAAGCTTATACAAAAGAGACTCTGCAAGAGGCTTTCGAGTGGTGGTCTGAGCAAAACGAAGACCTTAGAAGTCAGATCCAAGATAAGGATGATCTCGTTGGCTATTTTTTAAAATCTCGTGGTGGAAAAGCATACAGTCCTGAAAACTCAGAGGGCTTCACTAGAACTGCAAAAGAAAGCTTTTCTTCAGAACTGAAAGGTCTGGCGAAAAATCTTGAAGACTTTGAAGATTACACAGGGCCTACATTGCAACCTAAAAAAGCTTTCAATATGAAAGAGCCTATACAAGAAGCTCAACCGTCTTTTCAAATGCCTTTTCCAGATTTATCAAAAACACTCGTTCCGGCTTCTGACGATAGGGTGCCATCTTCAAACTCACTTCAAGTTAAACCTAAGGTGAATTTGCAAAATTCTTTTTTCAAACTAGATCCTCAGTCTAAGGCAACAGTTGAAAAAGCAAAAGTGGCACTGAACCTTTCCTCTGAAGATGAAGCTTTAAGAGCGCTGATATCTTTGGGCAAAGCAAAGATCAAATCTATTTTTTAAAACCACTTTGTCTTAGGTCTTTTCCTTGAGTCTAAAGCTTGTTAATCTTTTAAACTCTACAAGGACATTTCAATGAAACTTAAAGATACACTAAATTTACCAAAAACAGACTTTCCAATGAGAGCCTCACTCCCCACAACGGAGCCTTCGAGAATCGAGCAGTGGAATGAAAAAGATATTTACTCTAAATTACAGATCAAAAACAAAAAAACTGGCAAGCAATTTACAATGCCTGATGGGCCACCTTACGCAAATGGAAATATACATCTGGGTCATGTGCTGAATAAGGTTTTGAAAGACATAACTATTAAATACAAAAGCTTACAGGGCTTTGAATCGCCCTTTATTCCAGGTTGGGATGGCCATGGTCTGCCCATAGAACTTAAAGTTTCAAAAGATTTAGGGCCGAAAAGAAAAGACAAAACAAAACAAGAGATCAGAGACCTTTGTAGAAAAGAAGCTCACAAGTGGATATCAGTTCAGGCGGAGCAGTTTAAAAGACTGGGAATTTTCGCGGACTGGGAAAATCCTTACCGCACTGTCGATGCTTCTTATGAGGCTGAAGAGGTGAGAGAGCTTGCCCGTATTTACAAAAATGACTTAGTTTTTAAAGGCAAAAAACCAGTCTTCTGGTGTCCAGCTCTGCAAACGGCACTTGCTGACACTGAAGTTGAGTATATGGAGCACGAAAGCCCTTCGATATATGTAAAGTTTAAGATTAAACCGGAGTCACTTAAGAGCACTGCATTTGAAAACCATGGAACAGATCTTTTTGCGGTGATTTGGACCACAACTCCATGGACGCTTCCAGCGAACTTGGGAATCTCTGTGCATCCTGATTATGAATACCAAATTTTTGAGTCTAACCATGGCGACATTTTATTGGCCAAAGAAATGAAAGAAAAAGTTGTTGCTGAGACTGGTTTGGAAATCACGGCGGACAGAGAAATTGAAAAAGGCGATAAATTAGAAAATCTTGTTTGTGAACATCCTTTTATCAATCGTGATTCTAGATTTTTACTGGGAACACATGTGACTCTTGAAGCCGGTACGGGTTTAGTGCATACGGCTCCGGGCCACGGTGTCGATGATTATCAAATTGGACTTAGATACGGGCTTGAAGTTTTTAGCCCGGTGGGACCTGATGGGCGCTTCACAGACGACTACCCTGAACGTAAAGGCGAGAAAATCTTTGAAGCCAATGATAAGATTACTGAAGATCTTAAAAAATCAGAAAATTTAATTTTCCATAAAAAATTCAAGCATTCTTATCCTCATAACTGGAGGTCTAAAACTCCACTTATTTTTAGAGCCACGCCGCAGTGGTTTATGAAAGTTGATGATGAGAGCTACAGCATTAGAAAAGAAGCCTTAAAACTGACTGAGTCAGGTATTGGGTTTTATCCCGAATGGGGTAAAGCAAGGCTTGAGGGTATGTTGAAAAATAGACCTGACTGGTGTTTGAGCAGGCAAAGAACATGGGGTGTGCCCATACCTGTTCTAGTTTGTTCTGCTTGTGGCGAGACTCATACATCTTATGATTTCATGATGGCTGTTGCAGATAAGATGGAGCAGTCTGATGAGGGTATAGAGGCTTATTTTGAGGGTGACCTTTCGGATATCTCACCTGATAAATGTTCATCTTGCGGAGAAAAAAACTTTAACAAAGGCCAGGATATTTTAGATGTTTGGTTTGATTCAGGAGTTTGCCATGCTGCAGTTCAAAAAAAGCGCGATGGCATGAAAGAGGTGGCAGACATATACCTTGAAGGTTCTGACCAACACAGAGGTTGGTTTCAAACAAGTTTGCTGTCTTCTCTTGGAGCGCACAAAAAAGCTCCCTATGAAACTTTAGTCACTCACGGTTTTGTGAACGATGCCAATGGTCGCAAAATGTCTAAAAGTCTTGGCAATGTAATAGATCCGTTAAAAGTGATTAAAAACTCTGGAGCCGAAATCTTAAGGCTATGGGTTTCTTATGTTGATTATGGACAGGACGTGAACATCTCTGAAGAGATTTTTACAAGGGTTACGGAATCATATAGAAGAATAAGAAACACTATGCGCTTTATGCTTGGTAACTTAGAAGGCTATAAACATAAAAAAGTGGATGTTAAAACCTTAAACACTTTAGACAAGTGGGCGCTTTCAAGGCTCAATCAACTTGTAAAAGATGTGACTGAAGCTTTTGACAGCTACAACTATTATAAAGCTTACCACGCACTCAACTTATTTTTCACTGTAGACTTAAGCGCGAGGTATTTGGACATTTTAAAAGACCGTCTTTATGTTGAAAGCAAAGACTCTGAGCTGAGACAGTCCTCTCAGTATGTGCTTTTTGAAATTATGAAGACGACATCAGTCTTAATGGCTCCCATCTTATCGTTCTTGTCAGAAGAGGTTTATGAGCACTTGCCAGAGTCAGAAAACGAAAAGAAAAAAGAATCGATCTTCTTAAGTGATTTTCCAGTTTTTAAAGAAGAGCTGGACAACGGAGATCTACTTTCTGATTACGAAAAATTATTTGAACTTAGATCAGAAGTTTCAAAAGGAATTGAGGGGTTAAGAGCTGCTAAAAAGTTAAAAGGCAGTCTGGAAGCGAAAGTTAAACTTCCTGGGACTTTAATCTCTCAAAGTCTTTGGGACACATACAAGGATCAGCTGGCTGAATTTTTTATTGTCTCAAAAGTTGAATTTAATGCGGCTTCAAAAGAACTAGACGTTGATCTGGCAGAAGGTGAAAAATGTCCGCGCTGCTGGCATATTGATACATTAGCTAAACACAGTTGCGGTGAAAAGGTTTGCTTACGCTGCACAAATGTACTGGATGAAGTCTTATGACTAAAAAAATAATTTTTCTATTTTCAATCACCTTTGTGATTCTTTTGCTTGATCAGTGGACTAAAATTTATGTGCACACTCATTTTGACCTTCATGAATCAATCAATGTGATCAAGGGCTTTTTTGACATCACATACGTCAGAAACCCAGGTGCAGCCTTCGGTCTTTTTGGTGATATGCCGGCCCTATTTAGAAAAGTCTTCTTCTTAAGTCTGACCCCAATGGCGCTAGTGGCTTTGGGATACTTTCTACACACGGTTGAAGAAGAAGACAGTCTGCAGATATCTGCAATCTCTTTGATATTTGCAGGAGCCATAGGCAACTACATTGACCGCATACGCTTTGAGTATGTGATCGATTTTTTAGATTTTAACTTGCCACTTTATGGCCGCTACCCTTCGTTTAACGTGGCTGATATGGCTATAGTTGTTGGTGTCTTCACCTTGTTTTATTGTTTTATTATGGAAGAAAAAAATAAAAAAAAGGCCTAGTCTTTGTATCCTTATCTAAATCTTTTTGGCGCAGAAGTTTCAGTATACTTTCTGTTCTTAAGCTGCGTATTTAGTTTAGTCGTTCCGGTCATTGTTAAAAGAGCTGAACGGTTAGACGTTTCTTTGCATTCTGCTTTAGACTTCTACCTAGTGATTTTAATAGGTTCATTTATCGGTGCGCGAGCATTTTACATTCTTTATCAAGACCCTAGTTTTTATTTAGCCAATCCCGAGCAGGTTCTTTACTTTTGGAACGGGGGATATGTTTTTTTTGGTGGTTTTTTTGGTTCAATTTTAGCTGGTAGTGTATTTTGCTATTGTAAAAAATTGGATTTCGAACTTTGGTTCAATTTTTCAGTTCCTGTTTTGTCTCTTGGATATGCCGTGGGAAGACTGGCGTGTTTTTTGAGCGGCTGCTGCTATGGGAGAGTCACAGATGTTTCATGGTCTGTTTGGATGCATGGAGCTTTTAGACATCCTACACAGCTTTACGCCAGTCTGATGGAGTTCGTAATTTTTGCTGTCTTAATTGGAGTTGAAAAAAGAAAAGGCTTTAAGGCTTTCTTGGTGCTGCCTTTATGGCTCATTTTCCACGGCACTGCTAGAATCATTATGGAAATTTATAGAGTGGATCCTAGGGGCGGCGAAATCTTCAACCTTTCAATTTCAACTCTTGTATCCATAGTACTGGTGAGTGCAGGGGTGAGTTTATTGATCTATAAAATTAAAGTTACTAATTTAAAGTGCACTGAATAGAATCACCGTCTGGATAGTAAGTGAATGAACTGTTGTATTTTTTGACCACTCCACTAGAGTTGGCTACAGTTGTAAAAAGCAGATCCACATATACAACATCAGTTTGAGCAACTTGTCCCTGGCTTCCAACTAACGAAGTTCTCACTTGATTTTGAATGCTAAACTCTAGTCTTTTGAGTGAAACGCCATTTACTTCAAAGGGGCCCTCTTTAATGCAAAATCTTGCTGAAAACTTTTTATACTCACTTTGTTGAAATTCACAAAAATCAAAATTTACATTAAGAGAACGCTTTGGACCGAAGACCTTCTCTAAAAACTTTTTTTTCTCTTTAAGAAAGGGCAGGCTGCTTGAGAAAATGCTGTCATTTGTGAGGGGGGCGTTCACAGATCTTGTTTGCCCTGTAGAGTCTTCTTCAAGATCTTTAAAGGTAGGAAAATCAAACCGCCCAATCAGACCTCCGGCTACGAGATCAACTTTATGAATGAGATTGCCATTGTCCATTGCACAGCCTGATAAAAGTTCGGCTTGTGCTTGGGTGGCTCCGCTCAAAACAACACTTAAAACAAATAAAAACTTAGACATATCGACTCCCCAGGTTCGTTTCGTTTTAACATAAGAAGCCGAGGTAGGTCTTTGAGCTGGTGGATTAAGTGTAAGAATTACAAGGATTTTTTAGTGACGGTGTAGATGTAGCTCGCTCCAAACATAAGGGTGCGGCAACTTGTGCTTGCAACTTCAGGAAGTGTGTTCGTAAGTGCAATAAATTTTTCTTTTGATGGAAAGGCCTGTGATGAAGAGCTCAAATATGAGTAGGCATGTTTCTTTTTGCTAATCATTCCACCTAATGCTGGAACGACAAACTTTGTATAGGCTTTTATAGGAAGGCTCAAAGGACCACTGCCTTCACCGGTCTCTAGGATTAAAAGTTTTCCTCCTGGCTTAACTGTTCGCCACATTTCTTGTAGACCTTTTACAGTGTTTTCTACATTTCTAATGCCGTAGGCAATAGTGACAGTGTCAAAAGAGGCGTCTTGAAAGTCTAATTTTAAAACATCACCAACTTTAAAATCAATTTCTAAGTTTTGATTTTTTGCTTTGCCGGGTGCAAAGTCGAGCATTTCTTTGCAAAAATCGATGCCTACAACCTCAGATTTGGGTCCCAAGTGTTTTTTGAACTCAATGGCTAGATCACCTGTGCCAGTTGCGCAATCTAGAACGCGTCCACCTTTGGGTGTGTTAGAGAGCTTAACAACTTTTTTGCGCCAAAGGTGGGCCAGACCAAAAGTCATAGCGTTGTTAGCAGTGTCATAAGATCCCGCAACATCAGAAAAAATATTTTGAATTTTATCAGCGCTTGGTCCGTTCTTATTAGGCTCTTCCATGAAGTTCTCTCCCGGAGGCTTTTAGAATAAGTTCTGCTTTGTCTATCAAACTTTTGAACTGAACAGGTGTAAGGGCCTGCTGCCCGTCAGACAAGGCTTTTGAGGGTTCATTGTGAACCTCAATCAGTAGACCGTCTGCACCTGCAGCTAGTGCGGCTAAGGCCACCGGCTCTACAAGTGAAGTGAGGCCCGTTCCATGACTAGGGTCTGCAACGATAGGCAGTCCTGACTTTTGTTTGAGAAAGGGTATGGCGTTGATGTCAAAAGTGTTTCTTGTCTCGCGTACAAATGTACGAATTCCCCTTTCACAGAGGATTACATTCTCATTTCCAGCAGCGATGATGTACTCAGCTGCATTCAAAAATTCTGAGTAAGTTGCAGAAAAAGCTCGTTTTAAAAGAACGGGCTTGGGACTCTTGCCGAGTTCTTTTAAAAGGTCATAATTGTACATATTTCTTGTGCCGACTTGAAAGATTGAAGCCACTTCATGAAGTTTTTCAATTTGTCTGATGTCTGTGATTTCAGTGGTAAAAGGCATATTGAATTTTTCAGAAATCTTTTTAGCGATAGAGAAGCCGTCTTCTCCCAGACCTTGAAAGGAATCAGGATTAGTACGCAGTTTGTAAAGGCCGCCTCTTAAAAAAGGAATATCCATTTCATGCAGCGCTGCTGCAATAGCTTCTAACTGGGACTCAGATTCGACTGAGCAAGGCCCTGCAATAATAGGCACTGATTGGCCACCAAATGGAACTCCGCAGATCTCTAACATCGATTCATATCCTTTAACATGTTACAGTCCTACCGTGTCCTCATTAAGTAAACAAGTCAGCTTTGAAAATGGAAGTTTTTATGTACTTCAGACCCCTCAGTCTGGAGAGCCGCTTTATTATATAGGTGAGCTGATTTTAGAAGAAAACTCAGCCAAGGGCCGGGCAGGATTTTTTACAACCTACGACCTGTCTTTTGAACAAAGCCTGGGCTCTCCCAAAGCTTTTTTAAAGAGTGATGAACTCAAATCTTATTTGAAAGACGAGGCCTCATCAGCTGAATTGAGACTCAATCCCAATTTTGAAGGAAAAACTGCTTACAGACAAACCTTCCGAGACATTCAACATAAGATGAAAATTGGAGAACTAAAAAAAGCAGTGCTCTTCAGCTCCTCTGTTTGGGAGAATGAGAACTTCCCTACAAAAGCTATTTTTTTTTCTTACTCACTGAAGCTTTTAGAGCGCCAAAAATCAGGGTTTGTGTTTGGATATTACAATCCTAAATCTAGGCGTGCTTATTTAGGACTTACTCCAGAATATTTATGCCGCGAGCATCTTGGCGTAAAATACACCACTGCTGTTGCTGGAACAAAAATGGAGTCCGACTCATCTAAAGATTGGAGCTCTAAACTAATTAAAGAGCACGAGCTGGTCATGAAAGGCATTGATAAAATTTATAAAACTGACTGGTCCAAAACTCATGATCAAGCATATGGAAACTTACGCCACTTGAGATCAGAGGGAAGGCTTAAAACCGAAGACTCTATTGAAACTGTGAGTGGAGTTCTGCATCCCACATCAGCTGTTGGAGCTCTACCCCAGGAAAAAAGCTATTCATATAAAATGGGAGACTTATCTAGCAAAGAGAGGCGTCATTTTGGTGGTTACGCAGGTCTGTACAATATTGAAAGCCCATTTTCTTTAGTGACGATAAGAGGCCTTGAATGGTCAAATAACAAAGCCTTTGTGTGCATTGGTGGTGGGGTTTTGCCTGAAAGTCATTTTGAGGATGAGTGGGCAGAGCTTGAGAAAAAATGGGAGACTTTTAAAGGTCTTTGGTGGGATTAAGAAATGTCTATTTTCAGCGGTGAAATTGTAAATGAACTCTATGCTCAAGGAGTGAGAGAGGTTATTTCGTGTCCTGGAGGTCGAAGTGCTGAGCTCTTGAATTCTTTTTTAGATCACGGAGCCTTTCAAGTTGAGTCTGTTTATGATGAACGCACAGCTGGTTTTTATGCCCTTGGAAGATCAATCGAATCACAAAAGCCCGTTGTTGTGCTCACCACCTCAGGCTCCGCAGTTGCAGGACTTTACCCCGCAGCGCTTGAGGCTAAATATCAGGTTGGTGGATCGCTAGTTTTGTTAACAGCAGACAGGCCTGAAGCTTACAGAATGACGGGGGCTCCACAGACCATCAATCAAATAGACTTTTTTAAAACAAGTGGAGTAGAAAGCATTGATATTAAAAACGCAGAGGATGTAAAGACGGGTGGTTCAGTGGTTCACCTAAATGTGAGCCTTGAAGACCCCAATCCAAATGTTGTTAAACAAACTGAATTTAAGTTTGAAGAGCTAATGGTGGTTGGTTCACTAAGGTTTAGTGAAAAAAAGAAAATTTTAAATCAGTTGAAAAACTATAAGGGCTTTTTAGTTCTAGAGGCCCTTTCAAATTTGAAAGTAAATGATTTCCCAAGTGCGACTGTGATCAAGTGTCCTGATCTATTCTTTTCTAAAGTCCCAATCACATCTTTTAAAAGTATTTGTCGTATTGGTGGGGTGCCAGTCAGTAAATTCTGGAGATCTGCCGATTTGGTGGAGTCTTTTTACTGGGGTGCTTATCCTTTTCCTGGTGCTGTAGGTTGCAAGGCTCTGCAGTTGGAAACTTTGGTTGAAAGACTTCTGCGGGTCCCTTCTGTTGATGAAGGCTTTAAAAACAGATTGGAAATTTATGAATCCTTAATTGAAGAGGCATTGAATGAGCAGGAGGCCTCTGAAGTTGCGATCTTAAAAAATTTGAGTGATAAAATCCCTGAAGGCTCTAGAGTTTTTTTAGGAAACTCGCTTCCTATAAGAGAATGGGAACACTGCAGGCCTGAACGTTTTGAAAATATAGGTCAAAGAGGAGTGAACGGAATAGACGGGAGCTTGGCTTATTTTATGGGTCAACTTAGTTTGAATAAAGAAAACTGGATCATACTGGGTGACATAACTACACTTTATAACATTAGCGATTTTCAAATCTTAAACAAACTAAAAAACCAGAAGGTTAGGATTGTAGTTGTTAACAATTCTGGAGGACAGATTTTTTCAAGAATGTTTAACTCAAACACTGATTTTTTTGTGAATAAGCAAGATTTTTCTTTTGAAAAATTAGCTGATTTTTGTGGTCTTGGTTATGTAGGTGATGTTTCAGAGGCTCAACTTCCTTTAAAAGTTATGATCGAGCTTAAGCCTGATAACAAATCATCACACAAACTTTTAGATGAATGGAAGGCTATTGAATTTTGAAAAATTTAGCTTTTCTACACGGCTTTCTTGGATCTCCTAATGATATGAGGCCTCTTTTCATTGAGGGCTTCAACAATAAATCTTTTGAACTGACCACATATCTATTTGAAGAAAGCCCTGTTGAAAGGCTTTCAAGTGACCTGGCAAAGTACGATGTTCTAGTAGGTTACTCGTTTGGTGGAAGGCTTCTTGGAGAAGTTAAAAAAAACAATGAGCTTAAGAATAAAACCTGGATTCTGGTTTCATCAAGACACACACCCTACACTATTGAAGAGCTTAAAGGCCGCGAACTTTTTAGAGACAAACTAATCGGATTAGTTGAACAAGATATGCGTCTTTTTTGGGAGTTCTGGAAGTCTCTGCCGCTTTTTTCAGGTCATATTATGAGTGACTATAGAAATCGACATGCACTCGAGTTTAAATCTTGGACCCGTGGTGAAATATTTAAATACTTAGATGATTTTTTCAATTCAGAGCAGTTTCAACCTCGTCCAGAT